>WNFW01000109.1_pt1 | contig 46320 bp, 50 predicted proteins | sample 5400131 | NCBI WGS metagenome assembly WNFW01 (sample SAMN13153362, study PRJNA577476) | soil metagenome | isolation source: 20 cm soil or saprolite under grassland replicate 1 | place: USA:California | collected 2016-06-15
GGGGCTCAATTCGGCGAGGCCACGGTGGTCACCGAGATCACGCGGCAGGAGCCCGGAACCGCGTTCTTTTCGCGCAGGCTGAATTCGATCCCGTCGATCTTCTTCCTGCCGGGCGGAAAGCTTTGGAAGACGGTACTGCCGCGGGTCGCGAGCAACTTGCCCTTGGGGTCGAAGAATTCGCAGGCGATTACCGCGTCCCGGACCCGGAAGTTATTGCCGTTTTGAAACGTGATGTCGGCGACGGCAAGTCCCGGGAAGCGGTGCCAGGCCTGCGAGACCACCGAGAACTTGTCGATCGGAGCCTTCCCGGCGGGGGCAGGCGCGGGTGGTTTGGCGCCTGGCTGCCGCGCCGCCGGCTGGTCGGCGGGCTTCTGCTGGGCGAGCACGAGCGGACTCCCGGCCAGGCACAGCAACGCGACGATACAGGGGGCCGCGAGCAGGTTGGCGAAAATAGGCATGGAAGGCTCCCTGGCGGCGCCGCATGACTAACGGCGTCCCGAAGCGGGAATGTACCCCAATACGGTACTGTCCCGGAAATGGCGCGGTTCACATCCGTGCGGGAATCCCCCGGCAGCCTCGCTCAGTTCTAGAGCGAATATCTGCATTCGCGTTTCGCGAGCAGGACTCGCCGGCGACTCGAGCGAGATTTGTTCGGCGGAGAGACGATTGCTGGTGCTGCCGGTCAGGATTGAACTGACGACCTCTCCCTTACCAAGGGAGTGCTCTACCACTGAGCTACGGCAGCCTGATTCCTGCGCATACAGAGGCTCGGAACCGCGCGATCCTTGCCACAGGGCGGCCTCGGGGCGCAAGTTCGAGCGGGAGCGCCGTTGCGGCCCGCGGCCCGCGGCCGGGGATTCGCGGTTCGCCTCACGGTACCTCGGCTCCGATCAGGTCCGATGCCGCCATGGTCCAATCCGACAAAAAGATGAAACGCGCGGCCCGGGACGCGCGTTTAGCCGCGGCGCTGCGCGAAAATCTCAAGCGCCGCAAGGTCCAGGCGCGGGTGCGCGACCGCGCGGCGGGGGCCTCGGGCCGGCGCGAAACCCGCCCCGACGGCAGCAACGCGGAAGGAAAAAAATAAGGTTCATCCCAGAGAATCGCAGAAAGTTCCCGAGTTTTGCCGCAATGGGAGCGGCGCTGTAGCGGCCGGGTCTGGTTTGAGGAAGGCGGGGCGGAACATGGATCGCATCAGGATCGTCGGCGGCCGGCCGCTTCGCGGCACAATCCCCATCTCGGGGGCGAAGAACGCCACCCTCCCGCTGATGATCGCGAGCCTGCTCACCGAGGAAACGCTGGTGCTCGAGAACGTGCCGCGGCTTGCGGACGTGAGCCAATTGCAGCGCATCCTCGGCAACCACGGCGTCGACGTCACCCTGAACGGCAAGCGCTCCGGCGACGGCGAGTACCAGGGCCAGACGCTGTCGCTCTCCGCCAAGAACATCGTCGACACCACCGCGCCCTACGAGCTCGTCTCCAAGATGCGGGCGAGCTTTTGGGTGATCGGGCCCCTCCTCGCCCGCATGGGGCAGGCGCGGGTATCGATGCCGGGCGGCTGCGCGATCGGCACCCGTCCGGTCGACCTGCTCATCATGGCGCTGGCGCGGCTCGGCGCCGAGATCGAGATCGACGGCGGCTATGTGGTCGCGCGCGCCGCCAAGGGGCTCAAGGGGGGCGAGATCCGCTTCCCCAGTGTGACGGTCAGCGGCACCCATACGGCGATCATGGCGGCCTCGCTCGCGCGCGGCTCGACCCGCATCGAGAACGCCGCCTGCGAGCCGGAGATCGTCGACCTCGCCGATTGCCTCAACAAGATGGGGGCGCGCATTTCCGGTGCCGGGACCCCGCGGATCCTGGTCGACGGCGTCGCTCGCCTTGGCGGCGCGCGCCACCGCGTGCTGCCCGACCGCATCGAGACCGGGACCTACGCGATCGCGGCGGCGATGACCGGCGGCGAAGTGCTGCTCGAAGGCGCGCGTCCCGAGCTGCTGCAATCCGCGCTCGACCTACTGGCGCAAGCCGGCGTCGGCGTGGCCGCGACCAACCAGGGCGTGCGCATCTCGCGCAACGGCAGCGCGATCGCGCCGGTCGAAGTCTCGACCGCGCCGTTCCCCGGCTTCCCGACCGACCTGCAGGCGCAATTGATGGCGCTGATGACCTGCGCCAACGGGGTTTCCCGCATCACCGAGACCATTTTCGAGAACCGCTTCATGCATGTGCAGGAGCTGGTCCGGCTCGGCGCGCGCATCCAGCTCCACGGCGAGACGGCGACCATCGAGGGCATCGAGCGGCTCAAGGGGGCCCCGGTCATGGCGACCGACCTGCGGGCCTCGGTCTCGCTGGTGATCGCCGGGCTTGCGGCAGAGGGCGAGACCATCGTCAACCGCGTCTACCATCTCGACCGCGGTTTCGAGCGGCTGGAGGAAAAGCTCGGCCGTTGCGGGGCAGAGATCGAGCGCCTGAGCGGGTAGGGGAGCGGTACCATCGGCCGGCGGGGCTCTTGCGGGAGCGCGAGGCCGTCGCTACCTACCCCGACAGATGGTTTCGGCGCCGGGCTCGACCATGGATCTCCTCAAGCTCATTGCGCTCGACAACGACGACGTCGAGGTCATCTCGACCCATCTGCAGGACGCGGTGCTCAAGGTCGGGGACATCGTTTGGCGGCCGTGCGAGCGCCGGCTGGTGGTGGGCCTCAACCGGTTCGACTGGGAAGCGGCGGTCGATGCGGCCCCGAGCTTCCGCCGCCGCCGCACCGCCTTGCGGTTCGACCGGGTGCTCGCGGTGAAATGCCGGAACATTTCTCGCGACGATCCCGACACGGTATTGAACCTGCTCGCCGTGGAGTTCGCCGCAGCCGATCCGCCTTCCGGCTTCATCACCCTGGTGTTTTCCGGCGATGCCGCGCTGCGGCTTCACGTCGAGTGTCTCGAAGCCGAGCTCGCCGACCTCGGTCCGACGTGGACCACGGCCGCATGTCCTAACCATCCTCTCACCGCGTGATCGGCTCGGGGTTGACTAAGCCGTCGATGGCGCGCCATTGACCGGCTTTGGCCCGAGATGCCCGATGCCGATCCGCCTTGACGCCGCCGCGCCGGATTTCGCCGAGCGCTTCCGAGCATTTCTCCTGGCCAAGCGCGAGACCGCCGAGGACGTGGAGGCCAAAGTCCGGGCGATCATCGCCGATGTCGCCAAGCGCGGCGATGCGGCACTGATCGAGTTCAGCCGAAAATTCGATCGGGTCGATCTGGAAACGCTCGGATTGCGCGTCGACCTCGCCGAGATCGAGGCCGCGGCCAGCCGCTGCGATCGCGAGGCGCTCGATGCGCTGCAATTCGCACGCGACCGCATCGAGGCCTATCATCGCCGGCAGCTGCCCGCGGACGAGCATTTTGTCGACCCTTTGGGCGTCGAGCTGTCGTGGCGCTGGACCGCAATCGAAGCCGTCGGGCTTTACGTCCCGGGCGGCACCGCGGCCTACCCGTCTTCGGTGCTGATGAATGCGGTGCCGGCCAAGGTCGCCGGCGTGCCGCGGCTCGTGATGGCCGTGCCGGCGCCGGGCGGCAAGCTCGATGCGCTGGTGCTTGCCGCGGCAAAACTTGCCGGCGTCGACGAGATCTTCCGGGTCGGCGGCGCCCAGGCGATCGCGGCGCTTGCTTACGGCACACAGACGATCGCGCCGGTCGCCAAGGTGGTCGGCCCCGGCAACGCCTATGTGGCCGCGGCCAAACGGCTGGTGTTCGGCAGGGTCGGCATCGACATGATCGCCGGCCCGTCCGAGGTGCTCATTCTCGCCGACCGCGACGCCAATCCCGACTGGATCGCGGCCGATCTCCTGGCGCAGGCCGAACACGACGTATCGGCGCAGCCGATCCTGATCACGCAGGATGCCGCGCTGGCGCGGGCGGTCGAGGCGAGCGTGGCGGCGCAGCTCGAGACGCTGCCGCGCGGGTCGGTAGCGGCCGCGGCCTGGCGCGACTTCGGCGCCGTCATTCTCGTCGAAAAACTCGACGCCGCCGTGCCGCTGATCGATGCCATCGCGCCCGAGCATGTCGAGATCGTGAGCGAGGATGCCGACCGGCTGGCGGCGAGGATCCGCAACGCCGGCGCGATTTTTCTCGGCGCCCACACCCCCGAGGCGATCGGCGATTATGTCGCCGGATCCAACCACGTGTTGCCGACGGCGCGCTCGGCGCGGTTTTCCTCGGGGCTCGGCGTGCTCGACTTCATGAAGCGGACCTCGATCCTCAAACTCGGTCCGGACGAGCTTGTAAAGCTCGGCCCCGCGGCAATCGCGCTCGGCCGCGCCGAAGGGCTCGAAGCGCACGCGCGGTCGGTCGCGATTCGTCTCAACCGGCGATGAGCCAGGGCTCGAACCGGCGCCGCCTCGTCGCGGTAACGCTCGACGAAGCCTCGATCGGCCGCTCCACGCCCGACATCGAGCACGAGCGCGCCGTCGCGATCTACGATCTCATCGAGCAGAACCTGTTCGCGCCGAGCGGGCACGACCGCGGCCCTTATGCGCTGCATCTGAGCATCACCGAGAATCGCCTGGTGTTCGACGTGCGGCTCTCCGACGGCGCGCCGGTTGTGGCGCACATGCTCTCGCTCACCCCGTTCCGCCGCATCGTGAAAGACTATTTCCTGATCTGCGACAATTACTATCGGGCCATCCGCACCGCGACGCCGAGTCAGATCGAGGCGATCGACATGGGCCGCCGCGGGCTGCACAACGAGGGCTCCGAGCTGCTGATGGAGCGCCTCAAGGAGAAGGTCGAGATCGATTTCGACACCGCGCGCCGGCTGTTCACCCTGGTTTGCGTCCTGCATTGGAAGGGGTAGGCGGGATGGCCGCGGCAGGGCGCGCGCTCAAGCCCCATGCGGTGCTGTTCGCCTGCGGCTTGAACGCGATCCGCTCGCCGATGGCGGCGGCGCTGTTCCGGCAATTGTTCGGCCGCAGCGCTTACGTCGGCTCGGCCGGCGTGCGCAAAGGCGAGCTCGACCCGTTCGCGGTCGCGGCAATGGACGAGGTCGGGCTCGACATTCACAAGCACCGGCCGATGACGTTCGAGGAGCTGGAGGAATGGGAGGGGCTCAATTTCGACGTGATCGTGACGCTCTCGCCGGAAGCCCATCACCAGGCGCTCGAGCTCACCCGCACGCTGCCGGTCGAGGTGGAGTATTGGCCGACCCCGGATCCGTCCGTCGCCGCCGGCAGCCGCGAACAGCAGCTCGACGCCTATCGCGACGTGCGCGATCAGCTCATGGCACGCATCAAGGCGAGGTTCGCCTGGCGCCCGGGCGGCAACGAGTGAAGACGAGTGACCGTAGCCCGCATGGAGCGTAGCGGAATGCGGGATGAACGGTCCCGGATTTCGCGCCCGCTCCGCGGCCGCTCCATCCGGGCTACTCCATCCCTTGCGCGGGGGGAGCCGGAGTGTTGTGAAAGCCCGGCGTTTCCGCTAGCTTCCGCGCCCATTCGCGGATGCCGAGGACCCACAAGGCTCGGGAGCCGAGGGGCGACCGGCGAACCCGAACACGGATATCGATGGCTAAGGAAGAGCTACTGGAATTTCCCGGTGTCGTGACGGAGCTGCTCCCGAACGCCACGTTTCGCGTCAAGCTCGAGAACGAGCACGAGATCATTGCCCATACGGCGGGCCGCATGCGCAAGAACCGCATTCGCGTGCTGGCCGGCGACAAGGTTCTGGTTGAAATGACCGCTTACGACCTCACCAAGGGCCGCATCACCTACCGTTTCAAATAATCCCGGCTTTGGTCGAGGCTCCAACCCCGTGCTCGCAACCTCATGATCGGTCGGCCCAAGCTCGTCCTCGCCTCCGGTTCGCCGCGTCGGCTGGCCTTGCTCAATCAGGGCGGGATCGAGCCGGATTCGCTGCTCCCCGCCGAGATCGATGAGCTGCCGATGAAGGGCGAGCTGCCGCGCGCGCTCGCCACGCGCCTGGCGCGGGCCAAGGCCGAAGCGGCGCTGCAGGCGGTGCGGCTCGACGAGGAATTGCGCGGATCGTTCATCGTCGCCGCCGATACCGTCGTGGCGGTCGGGCGTCGCATCATGCCGAAGGCGGAGATGCTCGACGAGGCCGCCGCGTGCCTGCGGCTCTTGTCCGGCCGCAACCACCGCGTCTATGGCGCGGTGTGCCTGGTCACGCCCAAGGAGAGCTTTCGCCAGCGCCTGGTCGAGACCCGGGTGCGTTTCAAGCGCCTCTCGAAGGAGGAGCTCGAGGCCTATCTGGCCTCGGGCGAATGGCGCGGCAAGGCCGGCGGCTATGCGATCCAGGGGCTTGCCGGCGCCTTCATCGTGAAAATCGTCGGCTCCTACACCAGCGTGGTCGGATTGCCGCTGCAGGAGACCATCGCGCTGTTGTCGGGCGAGGGCTATCCGGTGCATTTCGGCTGGCTCAGCGCGGTGTGAGGCATCATCCTGAGGTGGCCGCGAAGCGGCCCTCGAAGGACGCCCGCGCTCCATCCTTCGAGGCTCAGCCAACTTCGTTGGGTTCGCACCTCAGGATGACGCAACGGAGGAGAATTGTCTTGAATCTGGCGCTTTGGCTCGAGCGCGCGGGCAAAAGCCACGGCGGCCGGCCGGCGATCGGGTACGGCCGGCGCGTGCACAGCGATTACGGTGAGCTCGCAGAGCGCGCCGCGCGGCTTGCCGGCGCGCTGCGGCAGCGGTTCGGTCTCGCCGCAGGCGACCGCGTCGCCATCATCGCCAAGAACTCGCCCGAGTACGTCGAGCTGATGTTCGGCATCTGGCATGCGGGGCTCGCGGCGGTGCCGGTCAACGCCAAGCTGCACGGCCGCGAATCCGGCTTCATCCTGGAACATTCCGGCGCCCGCGCCTGCTTGGTCTCCGCGGAACTCGAGAGCGGGATCGCGCCGCACGCGCCCGCGAGTCTGGAGCGGCTCGTCACCATCGGCGGCGCCGAATATGCGGCGCTGCTGTCGGCCGACCCGATCCGTTGCGCCGAGGCCGGCGGCGAGGCGCTGGCGTGGCTATTCTACACGTCGGGCACCACCGGCCGTCCCAAGGGTGCCATGCTCACCCATCGGGTGCTGGCGATGGCGGGCCATGCCTATCTGAGCGAAGTCGATGCCGCCGAACCGGGCGATCCGCTGCTTCACGCCGCGCCGATGAGTCACGGTTCCGGCCTCTATATGATCCCGGCCCTCGCACGGCTCGGCGTCAACGTCGTGCCGGAATCCGCGGGCTTCGAGCCCGAGGAGATTTTCGAATTGGTCCGGACCTGGCCGCGCACCTCGATGTTCGCCGCGCCCACCATGGTCAAGCGGCTGGTCGATTGTCCGGCCGATTGCAACGCCGAACACCTTCGCACCATCGTGTGGGGCGGCGCGCCGATGTACGTCGAGGATACCAAGAAGGCGTTGGAGCGGTTCGGCCCGCGCCTCGCCCAGATCTACGGCCAGGGCGAGAGCCCGATGACGATCAGCACGCTCTCGCGCCAGGAGATCGCCGATCGCGCCCATCCGCGCTGGCTCGACCGGCTGGCTTCGGCCGGCCGGCCCTATGCGTGCGTCGAAGTGAGGATCGCCGACGCGGACGACCGCGGGCTGCCGACCGGCGAGACCGGCGAGATTCTCTGCCGCGGCGACGTGGTGATGCCGGGCTATTGGCGCGATCCCGACGCCAGCGCCGCGACGCTGCGCGGCGGCTGGCTGCACACCGGCGACGTCGGCGCGCTCGACGCCGAGGGCTATCTCACGCTCAAGGACCGTTCCAAGGACATGATCATCTCCGGCGGCTCCAACATCTACCCGCGGGAGATCGAGGAAGTGCTGCTCAAGCACAAGGATGTACGCGAAGCCTCGGTGATCGGCAGGCCGGATCCGGAATGGGGCGAGATCGTCGTCGCCTACGTGGTCGGGAACGCCGAACACGCCGAGCTCGACGCGCTCTGCCTGGCTTCGATCGCGCGCTTCAAGCGGCCCAAGGATTACGTGTTCGTCGACAGCTTGCCGAAGAACAATTACGGAAAAATCCTGAAGATCGAGCTGCGCGCGCTCGATGCGAAACGCACGCAGTGAATGGTCAGGACGTGAGGCATACGCGCTTGCCCTCTCCCCTCGTGGGAGAGGGTGCCGAGCGGACGAAGTCCGCGAGGCGGGTGAGGGGTTCCGCTTCGAAACATACCCCTCACCCGGCTCATTGCTCGTTCCACTCGCAACGAGCCACCCTCTCCCACAAGGGGAGAGGGGAAGCGCGCATGGAGCAGCGTTAGAGATCAAATAACTCTCAATCAATCGATGGGAGACACGGCATGCCGGATCGGCTCAAGGGCAAAGTGGCGATCGTGGTGGGGGCCGGATCGATTGGGCCCGGCTGGGGCAACGGCAAGGCGACGGCCGTCACTTTCGCCCGCGAGGGGGCGAGCGTGCTCTGCGTCGATATCAATCCTGCGGCCGCCGAGGAGACCGCCGGCATCATCCAGGCCGAAGGCGGCGCCGCGGTCGCGCATCGCGCCGACGTCACCAAGGCCCACGAGGTCGGCGCCATGGTCGAAGCCTGCCGGGACCGTTACGGCCGCATCGACGTGCTCGACAACAACGTCGGCATCGCCGAGCTCGGCGGCGTGGTGGAGATTTCCGAGGCCGACTGGGACCGCGTGTTTGCCGTCAACCTCAAGGGCGCGTTCCTGACCATGAAGCACGTCATCCCGGTGATGGAAGCGCAGGGCGGCGGATCGATCATCAATATCTCCTCGGTCGCGGCGATCCGCTATACCGGCCTGCCGTATTCGAGCTATTACGCCTCCAAGGCGGCGCTGAGCCATCTCACCCGCACCACCGCGGTCGAATACGCAAAGAAACGCATCCGCGTGAACGCGATTCTGCCCGGCCTGATGAAGACCCCGATGGTCGAGAAGGCGTTCGGCTTCGCGCGCGCCTACGGCGCCGCCGATGTCGCAGAAATGTGGCGGGTGCGCGACGCGCAGGTGCCGATGGGATTCGGCGGCGAGGCCTGGGACGTCGCCTGGGCGGCGGTCTATCTCGCGAGCGAGGAGAGCCGCTACGTGACCGGCATCGAGCTCGTCGTCGACGGCGGCGTCAGCCTGAAATAGCGCCGAGCTTCCTTTACCTCCCCGGCAGGGGAGGTCGATCGCGCGGAGCGCGATCCGGTGGGGTCATCTTCCATTCGGTATCGGCAATGCCGATATTTCCCGCATGCCCGACCCGATTCCCGGCACGCGAAACTGCCCGATCTGCGGCAAGCCGGCAGCCGAGCGGTTTCGGCCGTTCTGCTCGAAGCGCTGCGCCGACGTCGATCTCCACCGCTGGTTCTCCGGCCGCTACGCGGTCCCCGCGATCGAGCAGGAGGCAGAGGAAGAAGGCGTTCCGCCGCCCGAGGCCGAGGAGGAGGGCTGAACGGGACCGGCGCTTCGAAGGATTTTGTAGCTCATCCCGCATGGGGCCGCGGCTGGACAGTGCCCAGCCTTGTCTCTATAAGGCGGCGCTTCCGACCGGAGCCTCGCGCCCGGCCGGCGCCCAGGTAGCTCAGTTGGTAGAGCACGTGACTGAAAATCACGGTGTCGGTGGTTCGATTCCGCCCCTGGGCACCACTTCTTCCAGCAGTTGGGCTGAACACAAAGCAAAAGTAGCTGCGCCTTGGCTTCAGGTTGGAAGATCATCTTGATATGGCTGGCGGCCAGCTCTGGCATGATCTAAATCGGAAACTCAGCATAAAACACTTCGGGCCGTCTTTCGAACAAGGCCAGTACGTCGTCAAGGTCGCGCCGGGCCCGAGGCCCCACGATAATCCGACGCGGCTCAATCTTAGGGGTCCAGTCTTCGCCTAAGTCGATGTAGCTCCTTCCGTCACTCATCTGCTTAACATGTTTGCGGAGAGCAAGCCCCACGAGCACGCGCGATTCTCCTTCTTTCGCAGGCACGGCCATGATCCGCACCTCGCGCTCATCCTCGAAGAACGGATCCTTATGCTTCGCGTAGTAGCTCAGCATCCGCTGCGCGAACGCAGAAAAGGCCCATAGGCGCTCATACTGCGGTTCAAGGCCCAACCCCGCCTTCTCGCGATGGACTTCTCCTAGGAGCCGTTGCGCGAGCTGAAACCGCAGCTCCACGAACTCGCGATCGGTCTCATCAATCCCATAGTGAACATCCGCGAGATCAAGCAGGGCGTAATTCCTGCGGACAGACTCGCGGCGAAGCAAATCTAATACTTCCTGCCGGTCGAACTGGAGGCAGTATCCTTCGAGGCGAGTGTATCGGTCCCACAGCGTGAGGATACCGCGCCGTTCCTGGTCCTCAGTGCGCGCTTTGGCGAACGAGAACACGTATAGCAGCTCCGATCCAGAGGCTCCGACGAAGGACTTTCTAAATTGCTCAGCGATGAGCTTGCCCGCTTGCTCGTAATCTATCTCTCTGCGGTAATCTTCGGGGCGCAAGTGGATTTCGATTTCCGCCCAGGCCATACGCAGTGACCGCTTTGTAAGCTCCACGTAACCATATTCCATCTCGGTTTTGTCATTCACCTCGAGGAAATTAGTGGCCCAGAGCGTTTTACTGCGCGCGATTCCTTCCAAACCGGGCCGACCGGTATAGTGCGATAACAGTGACATCAGCGCTTCGCTTAACATCTCAACCCATTGGTGAATCGTGAATCTCGTGAAACTCCGCCCTTAGTCCGTTCAAAAGCAGACATCGGAATCGGCAAAGTCGAATGGACCTAATCCGAGGGACGTGCCACTCAGCGAGGCGCATATATCGACAAATCAGTAATCATAGGTCTGCTCTGTCTCAAGCTTGCGTGTTGCAGGTAGCCCGCGCCGTTCCGCTTCCGCTTTCAGGGTCCGTCGCAACACGTCCCACTCCTCTTTATCCTCGATCCGCGCCCATAGTTCGATTAGGCGCGCATTATCCAGCAACGCGGCGGCGAATCCCCAGAGTGTACGGCGAGCATCGGGGGCCTGTGTCCAGATCGTTGAACCGGCAACCATCTTTTCGAGTTCGGCCGGGGAGAAGCCATCTTGAGCGAGCCAGCGCGCCGCCAAGTAGGCGTGCATCTGATCGTGCACGAACTCGAACGCGCCAGCGCCGACGGGGCGAATGAGGCGTACGGACCGGTTATGCTTTTCCGGCGCTTCCGCCAGCGCGATTAGAAGATTCGCCGGCAAGTCGACATCCGGCTTGAGCCGCCTCATGTCCTCGTTCGGCTTGCGTTCTGAAACCATGCGCCACGCTGCGGCTGCCGTACGGCTCTGCTGTTCCTCGCGCACGTCCTCGGGTACATCGGGCCAGCCGGCCTCGATTACCGCCGCATACAGTCCCATCCGGTCGGCTGGTAGGTTCTTGTGGTATGGATCGGCCCGCGCGAGGTCGATGACAAGCCGCACGTCGTAACCGGAGCGGATGGCATCCTTCAGCCCCGATACGGTAATGCGTTCCATCACCGCTTCAGCCTGTTCCGCCGTGAGATACAATCGCAGCAGATCGGACGTGAAGTCCCGGATATCGATCGGCAGACGCCAAGCGGTGAAACGTTCGCTGCCGGGTTGCTGGGACGTGATGAGCATCGGCGCTTCGCTGAAAGTCCGGCTGAACGCCTCAACGGCCCTTGTTCTGTCAACTTCGTTCAGCCCATCGATCGCGACGCCGATCGTGCCACTTTCCAGGAAGCGTGACAGGAAACTGCTGCTTGCGAATGTCAATCCCTCGCCCGACAAAGTGGCGCGCACGGCGTCAAGGACCCACGCCGGATCATCCTTGTCCTCACCGCTACTGGCGAAGTCGCGAGCGGCAAACGCGACTAGGATACAGCCCCACTTAGCGTGTGCCGCGAACGCAGTCTCGTGCTCGCGGAAATGGGATTCTGTGATGTGTCTAAACAGCGCGGTCTTGCCCATGCCGCTTCCGCCTTGCACCCACAGGCGTCGACCATTCCACGGCAGGGCCACGACTTCGGTGCCCGCTTGCAGGCTGCCGTCAGTTGCCGTGAGCGGCAAAGGCAGGAATGGACGAGGTACTTGCACACGTCCGCGAACGCGCTGGAAATAGAGATCGACGATCCACAGTTGGGCTAAAGGAAAGTGACTCAGCACAAGCGTGGCAACGCGCAGCACCCAACTGCCCCAGCCGTCGTCCGTAGCGAGCCGCCATGCCCAGGCAGAACGCCGTGCGAGCCCAAAGAGCATGAGATTCGCGAATGCCACGGCCACTCCAAGAGCGATAATGAAAATTTTCCACCATCGCTCCCACCAAGGACCACTAATGAACGTAAGTGCCTGCACCTCGCCAACCGGACGCTCAACGCCACCAGATCTTGCAATCACTTGGAAGGACCATCGGCCAGCCTTCTCGAATTGAGGTGAAATTGCGAGCTCCGCGACTGCAGCGCCAGGTGTAATTCGTTCCACTCGTTCCGTCAGCTTGCCGGGAGGTTTATCGCCGGGCGCAACCACGCGGACATTGAGGCCCAATCTGTCGCCGGATGGCGCGCATTCGTGCGCGATCGTAAATACCAGGAAAAAATTGCGGCTGGGGTCTACTACGCTTCCGTCCAAGTTTTTCCTACCACGAATATCGACCTCCGCACGCGCCAATGATGTTGGAACGGTCAAGAACAATCCCTTCTGAGCCCAGATCAGCGCTCCGCCGCCCGGGAAATCGTGCAGGGCGAACACGAATCCGGTGTCGGTGCCGCCGGCGGAGGCGAATGTGACCTTGCCGCTAGCCTCGCGTGCCACGAACCATCCCTTCGCAGCCAGGATCAGCACTCCGCCGCCCGGGAGATGGCCCAGGGCGAACACGGGTCCGGTGTCGGCGCCGCCGGCGGGCGCGAATGTGACCTTGCCGCCCACCTCGCGTGCCAGGAACAATCCCTTCTCAGCGCGGATCAGCACTCCGCCGCCCGGGAAATCGTGCAGCTCGAACACGGGTCCGGTGTCCGCGCCGCCGGCTGGCGCGAATGTGACCTTGCCGCTAGCCTCGCGTGCCAGGAACAATCCCTTTGACCAGCACTCCGCCCAGGAAACGGCCCAGGGCGAACACGCGTCCGGTGTCGACGCCGCCGGCTGGCGCGAATGTGACCTTGCCGCTAGCCTCGCGTGCCAGGAACAATCCCTTCTCAGCCAGGATCAGCACTCCGCCGCCCGGGAGATCGTGCAGGGCCAACACGAATCCGATGTCGGCGCCGCCGGCGGGGGCGAATGTGACCTTGCCGCTAGCCTCGCGTGCCAGGAACCATCCCTTCTCAGCCAGTATCAGCGCCCCGCCCGGGAAGTCGCGCAGGAAGTGCATGGGTCCGGTGTCGGCTCCGGCAGACGCGATCGTGACCTTGCCGCCCACCTCGCGTGCCAGGAACAATCCCTTCTCAGTCAGGATGAGCGCCTCGCCGCCCGGGAAGTCGCGCAGGGCGAACACGCGTCCGGTGTCGGCGCCGCCGGCAGGCGTGATGGTGACCTTGCCGCCCACCTCGCGTGCCAGGAACAATCCCTTCTCAGCGCCGATCAGCACTCCGCCGCCCGGGAAATGGCCCAGGGCGAACACGCGTCCGGTGTCGGCGCCGCCGGCGGGCGCGAATGTGACCTTCCCGCCGACCTCCCGTGCCAGGAACCATCCCTTCTCAGCCCCGATCAGCACCCCGCCGCCCGGAAAGTCGCGCAGCCTGAAGACGTCTCCGGTGTCGGCATTTGCAACAACGACACAACTGATGCCCGGCACCTCTTGCGCCCCGGCTGTTTGCTGCAGAACCGTGATCGAGCCAAAGACTGAGCAGCACCACCCTAGTCTGAGAAGTGTCTGCGCTGCGGCTGCCGCCCTGCTTAAAACCATCAGTTCACCACTGTGCGATTGTCGAAGCCCTAAGCGCCATCATCGCTCAAGCCACCGATTCCCGTTCTGACTGAACGAGCTGTGTCTAGCATATCCTATCGTATAACCTGCAAACAGACGGAGGGACGGGCGCGGGAAATCTTCATCTTGGCACGAGCGTGCGAGCGGGTGGATGGTCGGTTTGGTCAAACTCAGCCTCCGGGACGCCTGTCAAACCGCATCCGCTTCGCCACCGAGCGGATTTCCGAATCAAATAGTTTTGCAACACTATCTCACTGTAAGCGGAATTCGGCCGAAGGCCGACGTTTGCTGAATCGCCCATAGACGGCTTTGCTCAGCACTTGGGCTACCAAATACCGGCTGAGGCGCTGGTCGCCGTCTATGGCCGCTCCAGCGCACTTGCCGCGCCTGTTTTGGGCGACGGCCAAATCATGGCGAACGCTTCTGGGGGCGGTACGTATCGCATGTGGTACTATGACTCGGGATGCACTATCACAAGCAGAATCCGGTGGTGGTTCGACTCCTTCTTGAGGCTGAAATTCCGAGGGTACGAATGCGGGTACCGAGCTTTTCCGCATTCGGGTTCTGCACTGAGAACTCAGTACCTTAGTCGCCTAAAAGTGATTCCGCCCCTGGGCACCATTGTTGCAAACAGCTGAGCAAATCAGCTCGCTGCAGTTCGCCAAGCGTTCCAGCCTTACCCAGCCCGCAGCCCCAGCATGGCGCGCGCTTCCTCCGGGCGCGCGGGGCGCGCGCCGTGGCGGCCGAGCTTTTCGGCCGCAAGCGAGACCAGCTCGGCGTTGCTCTCGGCGAGGCGCTCGCGGGTGACGCGGATGTTGTCCTCGAGTCCGGTGCGCACGCCGTCGGCTTGTCTGGCAAGCGCCCATTCCATCACCTCGGCCTGGTGACGGCCGATTCCGGCCGCCGTCCACGTCGCCTTCGGCAGCACCCGCTTGAGCTCGCCCACCAGAATGTCGAGCAGGTGCTCCCACGCGGGGAGCGCGTTCTTCACGCCGAGCACGAATTGGACGTGCGGCTTCTCGTCCAGCAGGCCGCGATCGGCGAGCCCGCGCGCGCCGTGAATCATCGAGAGATCGAACACCTCGATCTCCGGCCGGATGGCGTTTTCTCGCATCTTGGTCGCGAGATCCTCGATCAGCGCCGGCGAGTTCTCGTACACGATGCTCGGGAAATTGACCGAGCCGGTGGAGAGCGAGGCCATGTCGGGCTTGAGATACAGCGCGCTGCCGCGCGCGCTGGGATCGCGGCCGCGGCCACCGGTCGAGAACTGCACGATCATGCCGGGGCAATGCCGTTTCACCCCTTCCATGATCTGCGCGAACCGCTCGGGATCGGAGGAGGGGGTCTCGTCCGGGTTGCGAACATGAATATGGACGAGCGAGGCGCCGGCCTCGAACGCTTCGTGCGTGGATTCGATCTGCTCGGAGGTCGTGATCGGCACCGCAGGATTGTCGCGCTTGCGCGGGACCGAACCGGTGATTGCCACCGCGATGACCACGGGCCTCATGGTGTGCTCCTGTGCCGTCGCGAACCTTTGGCCGGCTGCATGCGCAATGAAGCGTAGATCGCCATGCCCGATACCCGGTTTCGGCGCCGCCGCGGGGTTCCCCGAGCGGGAACATAGCCGACGGTTGCTGCTTGTAGGACAGAATATTCCGCAAGACCGGGCGCGGCCAGCCAACTTCGTGCCGGGCGGGTCGGGCCCGAGATCATTTTGGCCCGTGAGATCCCGGGAGAAACCCATGAGCATTGCCGCCGAATCCTTGCCGATCTCGGCACCATCCGCTGCCGCCGATACCCGGCGCCGCATCATCGCCATCGTCGGTGCCTCCTCGGGCAACCTGGTCGAGTGGTACGATTTCTACGCCTATTCGTTCACGGCACTCTATTTCGCTTCCGCGTTCTTCCCCTCCGGCGATCGCACGACGCAGCTACTCAACACCGCCGGCGTATTCGCGGCCGGCTTCTTCATGCGGCCGCTCGGCGGCTGGCTGTTCGGCTGGATCGCCGATACTCACGGCCGCCGCACTTCGATGATCATCTCGGTGCTGATGATGTGCGCGGGCTCGCTGATGATCGCGGTCATGCCGACCTACGCCTCGATCGGGGCGGTGGCGCCGGCGTTGCTCCTCCTCGCGCGCCTGGTGCAGGGACTTTCGGTCGGCGGCGAGTACGGCACCAGCGCAACCTACATGAGCGAGGTCGCCGCCAAGGGCCACCGCGGCTTCTACGCCTCCTTCCAGTACGTCACGCTGATCGGCGGGCAGCTGCTCGCGCTCGTCGTGCTGATCAGCCTGCAGCAGTTCCTTTCCGCCGACGAGCTCAAGGCCTGGGGCTGGCGCGTGCCGTTCCTGGTCGGCGCGATTGCCGCGGTCGTCGCGCTGTTCCTGCGCCGATCGCTGGCCGAGACCGCGTCCGAGGAATCGATGCACAGCAAGGAGGCCGGAACGCTGCGTGGGCTCCTGCATCACAAGCGCGCGGTGCTGCTGGTGCTCGGCTTCACGGCCGGTGGATCGCTGATCTTCTACACCTTCACCACCTACATGCAGAAATATCTCGTCAACACCGCCGGCATGGACGCCAAGACGGCGAGTACGTTGATGACCTTGGTGCTGCTGATCTACATGCTGCTGCAGCCTTTATTCGGCGCCATCTCGGACCACATCGGCCGCAAGAACTCGATGATCTGTTTCTCCTCGCTGGCGGTCCTGGCGACGGTACCGCTGCTGACCGCGCTCGGCCGCGTCGCCGATCCGTATGCGGCGTTCGGACTGGTCCTGTTGGGGCTGGCAATCATCAGCTTCTACACCTCGATCAGCGGGCTGGTGAAAGCGGAGCTGTTCCCGACCGAGGTGCGGGCGCTCGGAGTCGGGTTCTCCTATGCGGTCGCCAACGCGCTGTTCGGGGGCACCGCCGAATACGTCGGGCTGTGGTTCAAGTCGGCCGGGCAGGAGTTTTGGTTCGCCTGGTACGTGACCGCGCTCTGCGCGGTGGCGCTCGTGGCGTCACTCTCGATGCCCGACACCCGCAAACGCGGCTATTTGGAAGGGACGCAAGCGCCGGAGATGTGAGGTTGGGCAGACGGCTCCGCCGGCTGAGCACTCGGGCGGATGGTGTCCCCGCCGCCATTGGCGAGCCCGATCGCCTTGGCGCGTTGCATCGATCCCGCCTCAGCCTGCGAACGTCAGCCCGCCGCTGACGCTGAGCACCTGTCCGGTGATGTAGTCGGAGCGCGGGCTTGCAAAGAACAGGATCGCGTCGGCGATTTCCTGCGGCTTGCCGAGCCTGCGGAACGCGATCGCGCGAATGAAGGCTTCCTTGATCTTGTCGGGCCGCGATTGCAGCATCGGCGTGTCGGTCGGGCCCGGGCACACGCAATTGACGTTGATCTTGTATCGCGCCATCTCCCGCGCCAGCGATTTGGTGAAGCCGATCAGGCCGGCCTTGGCGGCCGCATAGACCGTCTCGCCGGTGCTGCCGACCCGTCCGGCATCGCTTGCCACGCTGACGATTTTTCCCCCTCCGGCGGCGATCATCCCGGGAAGGAGCGCATGGGTGAGATGCAGCGCTCCGCCGAGATTCACCGCGATCACTCGGTCCATGTATTCGGGCTTGTTGTCGAGGAACAGCTGAAAATCGTTCCAGCCGGCGGCGTTGACCAGGATGTCGACGCGCCCGTGCCGCTCGAGCACTTGCGCGGCGCACGCCCGCACCGTGCCGCGATCCGCCATGTCGATCTTGACGTATTCGACCGGCAGCTTTTGGGCGGCCGTCTCCTTCTCGAGTTCGGCACCTTTCTCTGCGTTGATATCCGCGCAGATCACTTTTGCGCCGCAGCGCGCGAATTCCAGCACGGTCGCCTTGCCGATCCCGGATACGCCGCCGGTGATCATCGCAGTCTTGCCGTCCAGTCGCATGGATCGCACTCCCTCTGAAATCTATTCCGCCGCGCGCTCCTCGCACAGTCTCGCGCCTCTTGCGCATCTCCCTGGCGATGATCGCCTTCTGCACCTCGGTCGCGGCCTCGTAGATCCTCGGCGCGCTCGATCCTCCGAATCCGGCCGTGGAGCCGTCAGCGGACTGGTTCAGGGGATCGGCGTCATCGTAGTGAAATCCGGGTGCGCGCCGGTTGCGAAGCCCGGTTGATCCAGCGATTTGAGGTGGAGGCGGCCGTCGCGTAGACGCAAACGTACGTTATCGGCATCGCCTTCGTACAAATCCGGGTGCGCCTCGGCGAACCCGCGTTGCTCGTCGCGCGACGCGCCCTGACCGGCAAAGCCGTGCACATAGTGATGACCGTTGCGCTCCACGTGCCGCAAGCCGAGCAAGTTGACGAGCGCGAGGTCCTGCTGCACCGCAAGCCCCGCCTGCGTGGTGAGGTCCTCCCCCGACATGAAGAAGCGGGGCCCGCCCTCGCAGTTCCGACGGGCGCAGCGCGCCGCGTTGAGCAGCGACTTGTAAAAGCCCTTGCAGTTCTTGCTGGAAACCCCAGTGTAACCCCGCGCCGCCGCCGCCGGAAATGCATCGAGTGTGCCGTCGGCCTCGTCGATCAGCACCGGCTTTGCGCTCGCGAGAGCCGCGATGTCTGTTTCCAGCGTGACGGCGCGCGGCAATGGCTGCTCGATATAGAGCGTCGCGTCGGCCATCCGCCGCAATGCGGGCGTGCCTTCCAGTTGCCGCCAAAACCCCACCGCCGTTTCCGCATCGGCGAACTGCTCGTTGCCGTCGAGCGTAATCCTGTAGATGGTGAGACGATCGAGCACGGCGGCGATGCGGGTCAGTCGCGCGATGTCGGCTTCGGCGTCGCCGCTGACCTTGAGCTTGAAGTAGCGGTTGGCGTAGACCGTGATGACTTCCTCCAGCGTTTGCGGCAGCCCGTCATCGATACGCAGGGTTGCGTCGCCTGCGGTGATCGGATCGACCAGCCCCACGGTGTGGCGGACGTCGATGTCCGGCAATTGCCTGCAGCCCTCGAGAAATCGGTCGAGGTCGAAGCCGGCGAGATCGGGCGTCAAGCTCGCGTCGATGCCCGGCGCGTTGCAGCGGATCGCGTCATGGAACGAAACGTCCAGCGCGCGGCAAAGTGCATCGAGCAGCGCACGATCGATCAAGGCGGGTCCGAAACCGACGACCAGGGGGTTGAGTCCCCGCAAGCTGCCGCTATCGATCAGTGCTTGGTAGCATGACGCGGCGTGCCGGAAGGCGCAACGCGATCTCGTATCGGCGAGATATGCTTCGCGCGCCAGGCGCAGCGAATCGCGCAGTTGCCGGAAATTATCCTCATTGGTGAGCGCGAGATTCTTGTCGAACCATTTCGGCGCCAACAGTTCCGCGCTCGCACCGACCGCCTCGACCCCGTCTTCGACCGCAATGCGGGCACGCACGAAGGCTTGCGGACACGCGGTGAGCGTCACCACGCCGAAGCGAAACGGCAGCCGCAGCACCACGTCCCGCTCGAACAGGTCGAGGCCGAGAATGCGAAGGCGCGGCGCTGCCATGGTGCAAGATGCCGCGCGTCAGTCGAGCGCTTCGCGCACGCCACGCCAATAACCGGCGGCAAACGCCGCGGCGCCCGCGCCGTCGGGCACGTAGTCGAACGGCTCGACCGCGACCGTTCCCGCATAACCATGCCGCGCCAGCGTTGCGGCGATCGGCGCGAACCGCATGTCGCCCTGCCCCGGCGCACGGCGGTTCGGATCATTGATCTGGACATGCGCGATGAGATTGGTCGGAAGCCAATGCTCCAGCAGCTGCGGCACGGATTGCGTCTCGGTGAGGCCCGCCGCGCTGCAATCGATCATCGTGCGCAGGCTCGGGTGCCCGATCTGGCGCACGACTTCCGCCGCTTCGGCCAGTGTGTTGATCAGCGCCGTCTCCCGGCGCGACAGCGGCTCGAGGCAGTAGACCACCCCTTCGCGCGCGGCGGCCGAGGCAACCTGCGCGAGCGCGTCGACCAGACGCGCCCGGGCATCCCCGTGCGTCCCCCCGCGTGGGATTTGTCGTTGTTGGGGCGAACCATGCACCAGCACGTTTCCGCCCAATGCCGCACACAATCCGGTGAGGCGAGTCATCACCTCGAGCGTGCGGGATCGAGTCGAAGCGTCGGGATCGGTGAGCGAGAGCCCCGCCGGCCTCGCCAGCAGCCAGTGCAGGCTGGTCACGGCCAGTCCTGCGCTTTCCACCACGTTGCGGGCACGCGAGGCCTCGTTCGCGGTCACCTCGTCGGGCCTGTCGAACAGCGTATAGGGCGCGATCTCCAATCCGTCGTAGCCCAGCGCCGCAGCGTGCTCGCACTGGCGTTCCAGGGGCATTGCCGCAAGCACCTCGTTGCACAGCGCCAGACGCATCGCTCAACCCTACCCGCGGCGCGCCGCCAACGCCTTCAGCGGACGCGTAACGGCGTCGGTGAGGCGATTGACCCCGCGACTGAATGCCGGAATATACAGCAACATGCTGAAGATCGTCACCGACGCAAAGCCGATGCAGATCGGTCTGGTGAAAAACGGGAGGATGCTGCCGTCGGAAAGCACCAGTCCGCGCCGCAGGCTCTTGTCGAGCAGGGTACCGAGGACCAATCCCAACACGAACGGCGCCATTTGATAGCCCTTACGGCGCAGGAAGAACGCGCCGATGCCCACGGCGATCATCGAGTATACGTCGAACAATCGCCACGCCGTCGCGTACGCGCCGACGGTCGACATCAGGAAGATGATCGGCATCAGCACGCTGTGCTTGACCCTCAGGACATAAAGCAGCGGCCGGACAAGATAGAGGCCGAAGATGAGGATGCAGACCGTGGCAAGTGTCGTCATCGCAACCATGTCGTAGACGAACTGCCGATGCTCTATCATCAGCATCGGACCGGGCTGGATGCCGTGGATGATGATCGCCGCCATCAGTACCGCGGACGGCGCGGACCCGGGAACGCCCAGCGCGAGCATGGGAATCATGTGCCCGGGAATCGAGGACATGTCACCGGTTTCCGCCGCCATCAGTCCGTCGATGGAGCCCTTGCCGAACTGTTCGCGCTCCTTCGTCGTCGCCTTTGCGGCCGCGTACGACATCCACGCCCCGGAATCTTCGCCGACCCCGGGCAGCAAGCCCGTCAACACGCCGATGGCCCCGGAACGCAGCACCGTGCGCCAGTAGCGCGCGACCTCGTCGAAGCGCGGCCGGATCGAGTCGCGCATTTCCAGCAGCTTGTGTTCCACGGGATTGGCCAGCGTGGTCAGCACTTCGGCAAAGCCGAACGCGCCGATGAGCGCCGGGATCAGCGCGATCCCGCCGGACAGTTCCGGCAAGCCGAAAGTGAACCGGTCGTATGCATACAGCCCCTCCTGTCCGATCTGCGCCACGAACAGACCGAGCGCTCCCATCAACCATCCCTTCAGCGGATCGTTGCCGACCAGGGTCCCCGACATCGTCACGCCGAACAGGGCGAGCCAGAAAAACTCGTAGGCGCCGAAGGAGAGAGCCACGTTGGCGAGCGTCGGGGTGAACGCCGCCAGGCACACCACCCCGAACAACGTGCCGCAAAACGCCCCCGATGTGGCAATGCCGATCGCGCGTCCGGCCTCGCCGCGCAACGCCAGCGCATGGCCGTCCGCACAGGATGCGGCGTTTGCCGCGGTTCCCGGAATATTGAGCAGGATCGCCGAACGCGAGCCGCCGTACAGCGTGCCGACGTAGGAGCACACCAGAATGAGGATTGCATCGTTCGCGGGCAGTTTGACCGTAAGCGTAGTCAGCAAGGCGATGCACAGCGTGGCGGAAAGTCCGGGCATGCAGCCGACCAGGATGCCGAGCAATGCGCCGCACAGGCCGAAGGCGATCGACGTAGGATTGAGAAGCGAGAGATAAGCATTACCGAGAGAGGCCAAACCTTGCAGCATGACGAGTTCCGCTCGATCACGTCGTCAGGGAAGGCGCACCAGGAAGAACTCTTGGAACACGAGTGTAATCAGCAGGCCGGCGCCGAGCCCGATCACGATCGCAATGGTGAGGCCGCGCGCTACCTGATTGGCGGCGCGGCGCTGCGGGTACTGCAAAACAGCGATCGCGGTCGAGACGAAAGCGGCGGCTGCGAGCCAGAACGGCAGCCCGTGCCCCACCAAGCCGATGCCGAAGGTCAGGCAAAGACCCAGCACGATCAAGAAGCGCTTGCGTTCCGCCGCAGACATCGCGGCCGACCGAGGGTTTTTCTCGCCGAGCGCGCCCTGTCGCCACGCCCGCGCCAGCAACAACGTGCCGAAAAACCCGATGGCAAGACCAAGCAGTCCGGGCAGAAGACCCGGCACGGTGTACGGGTTGACGTCCTGATTTTCCAGGCGGTCCATTCGCCACGATCCGATGGCGACCGCCGTGCCGAACGCAATCCACGCGAGCCCGCCAAGGAAATCCGATCGCGGCGTTACCAGGCGCGCGGCCGATTGCGCCGCGCCACCGGCGCCCGGTTCTGGTTCGGAGGTCTGCATCGTTCGATCGCGCCTCCCGGTCACGCGGCCACGCCGGGTCCGCTGACCGCGGTATCAGGGCTTTGGAATGCCGACCGTATCGGGCGAGACTTTCGCCTTGTTGGTCTCAAACAGCAGCCAAGCGTTCGCCTGAACGGCCGGGAACACGGCCGCTTGCGCTTGCTCGCCGTAGAGCGGCGCAAATAGCGCGCCGCGACTTGTTGCGTATTTCTTCAAGACGTCGTTGTTGACGATATCTTGCGCCCAGGCTTTTTCGACGGCTTGCACCACTTCGTCGGGCACGCCTCTGGGAATGAAGATGCCGAAGTAATTGGTAGGCATGCGGAATCCCGGCAGGATCGACGCAAGCGGCGGAATGGTGCCGTAGCCTGCGAGTTCCAGTGGTTTGTTGCTCACGGTAGCGAGAGGACGCAGACGCTTGCCACGGATCATATCCGCCTGCTCCACCGCGAGCTGTGTCGTCACTTCCGTTTCGCCCGCGACCGTCGCCACCACCGCTGGATTGCCGCCGTCATAGGTCACGTGCCGGTATTTCACGCCGGTTGCCTTCGCGATCGCTTCCATCGCGTTGTGCCCGCCCGACGTCACGCCTGCCGTGGCCACCGAAATCTGGCCGGGCTTGAGCTTCATCGCGTCGATCAGCTCCTGCGCAGTGTTGTAAGGTGAATCTGCGTTGACGCTGAGCAGCTGGATATTGGCCACGTTGAGGAACAGGTTCCAGTCGGCGATCCGGGTCTTGAGCAGGCCCAAGGTTTCGTAGGCGCCCAAGTCCTGAGCCGCGCCCGAGGTCCAGGTATAGCCGTCCCTGGCGGCATCGAGCGCGCTCCTGGTCCCCAACGAGCCCGAGGCGCCCGCCTGATTGATGATGACGATCGTCTGGCCGAGCAGCGGTTCGAGTTGGGTCGCGGTGATGCGGGTGATCTGATCGGTCGAGCCGCCGGCCGCCCAAGGCACGATGAGATTGATGGGACGGGTAGGCTTCCATTCGGCGCTCAGTGCGGGAGGCGCCGCGAAGGCTGCGGCAAAAAGCGAAAGGAGCATCGCGTTACGGACGCGGATTTGTGTCATGGCGCCATCCAGTGCAGCCTGTGATCCCCTTTGGCTGCCGCCCGGCAATATGCTGCCAACGTGCCACGCTAGTAAACGGCTTTTTTGGCGCGCTCTTGCTCGGAATTCTCCGATCGGAATGCCGCCTCCCAGGTCACCTGTCCTTGGTGAGCGCCTGAACGGAGGACTTGCGAGAACGGTCGGCGATGAAACCATTGGTGCCTTACGTGATGGAAAAGATTCCGGTGGTCGCGAACGCGCCGCCCAGCATCGTCCTGACGGACGAGGACGTGCGCAAGAGGCTTTCGGTGTAAGAGGAAACGGGCCGGTGTTTTCGCGGTGGCGACGACGCTGCGCGCCTGTGCCCGCCCCCTGGATTGCGACGCGGGATCGGGCATGAACGGCCTGCAAGGCCGGAGCGACACGGACGAGGCGGCATGACCAAGGAATCGTATCCATTTCGGAGCTCGGAAGCGGAACGGCAAAGACTCATCGCCCAGGACGGACTGGTCGCTCCGTCGACGCAACGCCTGTTCGAGCAAGCCGGTATCGCGCCGGGCATGCGCGTCCTCGACATCGGCTCGGGACCGGGTGACGTCGCATTCCTGGCCGCGCGGATGGTGGGCCCCGCGGGCGAGGTCATCGGCGTAGACCGCGATCCCGCCCAGGCGGCGTTCGCGCAGCAGCGGGCGAGAGCCGACGGTCTGAGCAACGTGCGCTTCGTGACCGGGGATTTTCGCGCGATCGAGCTCAACCCGGCCGTCGATGCAATCGTCGGCCGTCTCGTGCTCATGTATGCGGCGGATCCGCTCGACGCGTTGCGTCGTGCGCTGCGCAATCTGCGGACCGGCGGCGTGATCGCGCTGCAGGAATCGGTCATCGATTACGGGGGGCCGGTCCTCATCGAGCCGCCGGATTGCCTGGCCGCCAAGGCGGTGGAATGGTTCCGAGCGGGTTTCCGGCACGCCGGGGTGCATGCGCGAATGGGCTTGCGGCTGTTCGCATTGATGCAAGCGGCAGGCTTGCGGCCCTCCACCGAGCTTCAGATGTCCGTGCCGATTCAGCACGGGCCGGACGGCGCGCTGTTTCCGATCCTGGCGGCCCTGGTTCGCTCGCAGCTGCCGGCGATCGTCGCGAGCGGCATCGCCACGGAAGCCGAAATCGACGTCGAAACGCTGGAGCAAAGACTGATCGCCGAGGCCCCCGAGCATGGTGTCGTCGGGTATTTCCATTCGGGGCACGTCGGGGTGTGGGCAACAAAGCCATAGGTACGCGGGGCTCGCCGCGCGTCCTGCGGAGCCCAGGCCGTTTGTCGAACGCCGCCATGATTGGACCGCGCTCCATGCGGGCCACGACCGAGCGACTACGGGCGGTTGCGGGTGCGGTTGAATAAGCCCAATGGCTTGGGCAGACTGAGCGGGCAGCAAAAAAGGAGGAAACCATGCGAGGGAAGGGAATTTGCGCGATTGCGCTCGGCGTGCTGATGGGGCTGGCCGGCGTCGCGCGTGGCGAGCAGGGCGTTACCGGCACCACGATCGAAATCGGCGCGTTCGGGCCGATCACCGGTCCGGCCGCCTATATCGGGCTCGGAGGGCGCGACGGCGCCAACCTGGCGGTCAAGGAGATCAACGCCGCCGGAGGCGTCAACGGCCGCAAGCTGGTGCTGCATTTCGAGGACGACGGCCATTCCCCCACGAAGGCGCTCGCCGCGGTCAAGAAGCTGGTCGACGAGGACCACGTCTTCGCGATCTTCTGCGTCGCCGGCAGCAACGGCACCATCGGCAGCATCGATTACGTGAAGGAGAGCGGCCGCGTCATGTACGTCTCCTTCGCGTCGGCTCCGGGCGTCACCTGGCCGTTTGCCCGCAATCTGTTTCGCGGCGGCACTACCGAGGTGCCGCGCTACGGCGAGCTCTACGCCGAGTTCATCGCCGACCAGATGCAGGCCCGGAAGGTCGCTATCATGAGCGGCCGCGAGGAATATCCCAAGAACGAGGGCGACGCGCTCACCAAGCAGCTGCAGAGCTGGTTCGATATCACGCCGATCGTTCGGGTCGAGTTCAACATCGGAGACAAGGATTTTACGTCCCAGCTGCTGCAGGTGCAGCAGGCGCAGCCGCAGGCGATCGCCTTCTTCGGCAATCCCGCGGAGGCCGCCATCGCCATGCGCCAGGCCAGAGAGCTGGGGCTCAACCAGCCGTTCTTCGTCGGGGTGACCATGGTCGACCAGAATTTCATTGCCGCGGCCAGGCAGACGGCGGAAGGCGCGAGCGGTTTCGCTCTGGTTCCCTTCCTGCCGGGCTCGGACGATTCCACCCTCAAGGCTTGGGAGGCCAAATGGAAACCGGAATATCCCAACCTGCCCGCCGGCCGCCCCAACATCTTCGATCTTCTGTCCTATGGCGACATGTACGTGCTGGCCGAGGGTCTCAAGCGCGCCGGACCGGATCCGACGACCGACAAGCTCATTGCCGCGCTCGAGGGCATCAAGGACTATCGCGTGAGTGGGATCGCCACGGCGCGCACGTTCACGCCCAAGCACCACATCGGCAATCTGCAGCTGGTGGCGATGCAGGTGAAGAACGGGCAATGGGTCCCGCTGGGCTGGGAAGGCAAGCACCCCAGCGACATCCTCAAGCGCTATCAATGATGCCGCGCTCCTCGACGCTCGGTCGCGGCTGACGCCGCGCGCGCCCGATGACCTGGCAGACCGCCCTTCAGCTCGCGGTGTCCGGCCTGAGCGTCGGCAGCATCTATGCGCTGGTGGCGCTTGCGCTCGTGATCCCGTTCAAGGCCAGCGGCGTGCTCAATTTCGCCCAGGGCGAGATGGTCACGCTCGGCGCCTATATCGGCCTCGTGCTGTCGACCAGCCTGGCGTTGCCGTTCCTGGCCGTCGCCGCGCTGACGGTGATCATCGCCGGTGCGTTCGGCATTCTCATCGAGCGCCTGTTCATTCGGCCGATCGTCGCCGCCCCGGAATTCACCCTGGTGATCGCCACGTTCGCGATCGGGTTGATCATCAAGGCGGCGATTCGTCTGCACTGGCAGGACAATACCTACCCGTTCGATGCTCCTTATGCCGGCCCGGCGCTGGCAATCGGTCCGCTGCGGGTGAATCCCTCGTATCTCGTCATCATCGCGTGCCTCGCCGCGCTGGTCGGCGTCCTGGTGACGTTCTTCCGCGGGACCAAGTTCGGCAAGGCGATGCGCGCGGTCGCGATCGACCCGCGCGCCGCCCGGCTCATGGGGATTCGCGTTGAATCGATCTTCATGTCGGCGTGGGCGCTTGCGGCCGGGATCGGCGCCGTCGCCGGCTTGCTGCTCGCGCCGCTCATCGGCATCAACCCCGAGATCGGCCAGCTGATCGTCAAGGCGCTCGTCGCGGCGGTGATCGGCGGCTTCACCAGCCTGGGCGGGGCGGTGGCGGGCGGACTTCTGCTCGGCGTGCTGGAGACCTTCTGCGGCGCCTTCTTCGGCGCGACGCTCAAGAACATCGTGCCGTTCGGGATCCTGATTGTTCTTCTTCTGCTCAAGCCGCAGGGACTGTTCGGCGGATCCCTTCAGCAGCGCGTTTGAGGCGAGCCGTGGCCAGCAGGAACCTCGTCATGCTCGGCGCCGCCGCGGTGCTGTGCGTCGCGCCGCTGGCTCTCGGCAGCTATCAGCTCTATCTGGCGCAATTGATGATGATCAACGTCATCGCGGCCGCCGGGCTCAACTTGCTGACCGGCAATTGCGGCCAGATCTCGCTCTGTCATTCTTCCTTCATGGCGATCGGTGCCTATGCGAGCGCGCTGGTCGTCATCCGCACCGGGCTCTCGTTCCTTCCCGCTCTGGCGATCGGGACTTTTGCCGCCGCGCTTCTGGGCGCCTGCCTCGGCTATCCGGCGCGGCGTCTCTCGGGGCTGTATCTCGCGCTGGTGACGCTCGGTTTCCTGCAGCTCGTGCAGATCCTGATCGAAGAATTTCCCGAGCTCACCGGCGGCGTGCGCGGCTTGAGCGTGCCGAAGCCGCAAGTTCTCGGTTACGCGATCCGGTCGGATTTCGCCCTGTATTATGTCTTGCTCGGCGCCGCTGCCTTTGCGGTGTTCCTCGCCGACAATCTGCAGAGATCGCGGTTCGGCCGCGCCTTCAATGCGGTGCGCCAGAGCGCCTTTGCGGCCCAGGCGCTGGGCATTCCGCTGGGACGGACCAAGCTCGTGGCGTTCACATTGGCGGCGGGATTCGCCGGCCTGTCCGGCGGCCTGATGGCGGTCGCGGTGGGATTCATGGACCCGACGGAATTCGGCATCTCCACCTCGCTGCGCCAGATCACGTTCATCGTCGTCGGCGGGCTGGGCTCGGTGACCGGCTCGGTTCTCGGCGCCGTCCTGCTCACCGGCCTGCCGGAATTCCTGCGCGGCACGCAGGAATACGCGGACCTCGTCTACGCCGCGATCCTGCTCGGCAGCCTGTTGTTCATGCCGCGCGGCATCAAGGGCCTGCTCGACGACTTGTGGAGCTTGCGGCTCGTGCGCAAGCCGGCAACGCCGTGACGCTGCTCTCGCTCGAGGGCGTTTCCGTCAGTTTCGGCGGCGTCGCCGCGGTACGCGAGGTTGCGATGAGGATCGAGGCGGGAGAGATCCGCGGCCTCATCGGCCCCAATGGCGCCGGCAAGACTTCGCTGATCAATGCGATCGCCGGCGTCGTCACGCCTCAATCCGGCTCCATCCGTTTCGAGGATCGGGAAATCACGCGGCTTGCGCCGGAGCGCATTTCCTCACTCGGCGTCGGACGCACGTTTCAGCACGTCGAGCTGTTCCGCGACGAGACCGTGATCGAGAACGTGCTCACGGGACTCTATCGCCACCACGTCTACGGCCTTGCACCTGCCATGCTGGGGCTTCGGCGTGGGGCCGAAGCGCAAGCCCGCCGCGAGGCGGCGGAACTGCTGCGCATGTTCGAGCTGTCCTCGTTTGCCCATGCCAGGGCCGGCGATCTGCCGTTCGGCATCCAGAAGCGCGTCGATCTCGCCCGGGCCATTGCCGCGCGGCCGAAACTGCTGCTGCTCGACGAGCCGGTATCGGGAATGAGCGAGGCCGAGGCCAACGCGGCAATCGCCACGGCGCGGTCGCTGGCGCATGAGCGCGGGGTCACCTTGCTGATCGTGGAGCACAACATGCGGGTGATGATGCGGCTTGCCGAACGCATCACGGTCATGCACCGCGGCCGGGTCCTCGCCGAGGGCACCCCTGCGGAGGTTTCCGCCGATCCCGCCGTCATCGACGCATATCTCGGCGAGGTCGCCCATGCTTGAGGTGCGCGATCTGCACGCGGGCTATGGCCGGGTCCCGGTGCTGCGCGGCGTCTCGCTCTCGGTGCCGCCGAACCATATCGTCGGGCTGCTCGGGGCGAACGGGGCCGGGAAAACCACGCTGATCCGCGCGATCTCCGGCCTTGCTGCCGTGCATTCCGGCGACATCCGCCTTCACGGCACCTCGCTGACCCGCATCCGCCCGGAGCGCGTGGTGCGCCACGGGCTGGTCCAGGTTCCGCAGGGCCGCCTGTTGTTCGCCGAGATGAGCGTTGAAGAGAACCTCGAAATGGGGGCCTACACGGTTCGCGACAATGCGGCGTTCGCAGCCGCGCTCGAGCGGGTCCATGCGATGTTCCCGGTGTTGCGCGAGCGGGCCCGACAACCGGCCGCGGTGCTTTCCGGCGGCGAGCAGCAGATGCTGGCGCTCGGCCGCGCGCTGATGTCGAGCCCGCGCTGTCTGCTGCTCGACGAGCCCTCGCTCGGCCTCGCCCCCAAGGCGCTCGACACCATCCTCGACGTGGTCGAGCGCATCCGTGCCGCCGGAACGCCGGTGCTGATCGCGGACCAGAATGCGCGCAAGGTGCTGCAGCTTGCGCAATATTGCTATGTGCTGGAAAACGGCCGCATCGCGCTCGAAGGCGACAGCCGGCGTCTGTCGAGCCATCCGGGCGTCATCGCCTCGTATCTCGGAGCGACCGAATCGTGACCATCATCGACATGCATTCGCATTGGGGAACCCGCCGCGGCTATCCGCTGCAGACCGAGCAGGAGCTGGCGCAGCAGCGGGCGACCTGGAACTCGTCGCCGAACTACGCGACCGAGGCACAGATGGCGGATTATTTCCGCGCCAGCGGCGTGCGCGCTGCGCTCGATTTCGGGTTCGCCAAATTCCGGCCGCTGGAGGAGATGCAGAGCCTTCACGATTATGCCTTCGCCACCGAGCGCGCGCACCAGGACGTCATCCTCGGCCAATGGATCCACGTCGATCCGCGCCTGGGCGAGGCGGGGCTCAAAGAGCTGCGCCGCTGCATCGACCAGCGGGTCGGTTTCCTCGGCTATGCGGTCTCGGCCTCGCTGTCGCCGCCCGCGAGCGAGGATGCCTATGCGCCCTACTATCGCCTGTGCATCGAGGCCGGCATCCCGGTGCTCATTTTCGTCGGGACGACCGGATTGGGAGCGGGATTGCCGAGCGGGGGAGGGGTGATCCTCGACCATTGCCATCCGCGCCACCTCGATTTCGTCGCCGCCTCCTACCCGGAGCTCGAGATCGTCGCGGCGCGCCCGGGCTGGCCGTGGCAAGCGGAAACCATCGCGGTGCTGATGCACAAGCGCAATATCTGGTACGAGCTGCATGGCTGGTCGCCGAAATATTATTCCCCGGATCTCAAGCATGAGATCCCGCGGCGGCTGAAGCACAGGATCCTGTTCGGCGCGGATTATCCGCTGTTCACCTACGAGCGGCTGGTCCGGGACTGGCGCGCCGAAGGCTATTCCGAGGAAGTATTGGAGCAGGTGTTCCACGGGAACGCCGAACGGTTTTTGCAGGGCCTGGGGCTTTAGATGGATCTCCTCCTGAGAGACCGGATCGCAGTTATCGGCGGTGCGAGCCACGGCATCGGCTACGGCATCGCCCGCGCGCTGGCCGCCGAAGGCGCGAAGATCGCCATCATGGCCCGCCGGGCGGCGGATCTTCAGGATGCTGCCGACCGCATCCGCAGCGAGACCGGCGCGGCCGTGCTCGCGGTGCCGGCCGATTGCCGCCGCGCCGAGGATTGCACGCGGGCGATCGCGACGGTCTGCGAGGCTTACGGCGGCGTCGACATCGTCATCAACAATGACGGGGCGCCTCCGCTGGGCGATATCGAGACGTTCGACGATGATGCATGGCGGAAAGCGGTGGAGCAGAACCTGATGTACGTGGTGCGCATGGCGCGCGGCGCGCTGCCGCACATGAAGGCCCGGGGCGGCGGCAGCATCCTCAATATAACGGCGATCTCCGCGATTCAGCCGATCGGGGGGTTCGGGCTTTCGGTCGCGACCTGGAGCGGGGTGATCGGCTTCGCCAAAACCCTGTCGATCGAGGCGGCGCGCTATGGCATCAATGTGAACACCATTTGCCCCGGTTACATCGAGACGCAGCGTCTCGAAAAAGTGTTCGCCGCCGGCGGCAAGGACCCGGCCGTCATGCGCCGCGAGCTCGAGGCCGAGGTTCCGCTCGGCCGCATCGGAACCGTCGAGGACGTGGCGAGCCTGGCCGCCCTCCTGGTCTCGCCGCGCGGCAGCTACATCACGGGCGCTGCGATCCAGGTCGATGGCGGATTGCTCAGGGCGGTGCGTTAGGGAGGAGAATATGCAGTTTGCGACCGTGCTGAGGCCCGAGCTTGCGGCGCATTATCATGCGGCCGGGCTGTGGTTGAACAAGAGTTTCTTCGAAATAATCGAGGAGCGGGCCCGCGCGCATCCCGACCGCGAGGTGTTCGCCGATGCCGGCCGCCGCATCACCTATGGAGAGCTCGAGCGCGAGATCGAGCGATGCGCCGAGTTCCTCCGCAGCATCGGCATCGGACGCGGCGACGTCGTAACCGTGCAATTGCCGAACCGCATCGCGTTTCCGGTGGTGTTCTTCTCGCTGGAGCTGATCGGCGCCGTCGCCAACAAGGTCAATCCTGATTTTCGCACCCGCGAGCTGGAGTACATCCTGAAGTTCTCCGGCAGCCGCGCCTATGTGTGTCCCCGCGAGTTCAAGGGCTTCGACTACGTTGCGATGGCCAAGACGCTGCAGGCGGCGGTGCCGGCGCTCACGCATGTCATCGTCGCCGGCGGTTCTGCCGACGGCGTGTTCGATCTCGACGCCGGCATCGCCGACAGCCCGCCGATTGCCGCCGCCGACCGTGTGCGCATGAGTCCCGACGAGGTGTTTCGCATGGCGTTCACCTCGGGGACGACCGGCGACCCGAAATGCGTGCTGCACTCCTTCAACACCACGCTCTGCACGGTCAAGCTGCTCAATCACGACATGGCGGTGAGCGATCGCGACGTCCTGCTGATCTATCTTCCGGTCGGATTGAACTGGGGCTACATCTGCCTGATGCAGACCATCATGGCGGGAGCGCGCGCGGTGCTGCTGGAGCGGTTCTCCGCGCGGGCGGCGCTCGAGGCGATCGGGCGCGAGAAGGTCACGTTCATAGCAACGGCGCCCGCCTCGATCGTTGCCATGCTCAATGACCCCGAGCTGGAGCAGTTCGACGTCGCGTCGCTGCGCGTGGTCATCACCGGCGGCGCATCGGCCGCGATCGAGACGATCCGCGAATTTCGCCGGCGCATGCGGGGGCATCTGGTCGAGCTCTACGGCATGCTGGAGACCGGGTTTCACACCTACACGCGGCTGTCCGATGACCCGGAGAAGGTCAGCGGCACCATCGGCCGTCTGGTCGACACCATGGAGCTGAGACTGATCGACGAGCGAGGCGATGACGTTCCCCATGGGGAAGTCGGCGAGATCGCCGCCCGGGGGCCTTCCGTTCACCTCGGATATCACAACAATCCGCGCGCCAACGAGCAGGCCTTCACGGCGGACGGCTGGTTCCGGACCGGCGATCTCGGCCGCTATGTCGACGCGGCGGGCAACATCCAGCTGACCGGCCGGAGCAAGGAGATCATCAACCGCGGCGGCAAGAAATTCTTTCCGCGGGAAGTCGAGGAAATCCTCTACACGCACCCCAAGATCATGCACGCAGCGATGGTCGGGATTCCCGACAAGCGGCTGGGCGAGCGGAATTGCCTGTGCGCGGTTCCCAAGCCGGGGCAGACGCTGGAGCTAGCGGAAATGGTGGCGTTTCTCAAAAACGAGGTTGCCGACTACAAGCTCCCCGAGATGCTGCAGATCTTGGAGGAATTGCCGCTCACCGGCACCGGAAAGATTCGCCGGCACATCCTGCGCGAGCTCGTGCTCGAGCGAATGTCGCACCGACCTTGATCGATCGCCGGCAAACCGGCTAGGCCCGCCGGGGAAGCTGCTCATAGGCCGACCGGAAGTGAATTATTTTATCGCCCGCGGCTCCCCCGTTCACCCGGTGCGACCAGAAGCGGACCAGTCCGGGACGGGCCTGCTCTTTGACGGCCTGGCCGCATTTGAGTCACCCGAGCCGACTTCGCCTGTCAGGTCCCTTTGCCGCTTCCGATCTCATGGTTCGCCATGATTTCGAGGGCGCGCACCATGGCGGAATGATCCCAGGCCGAGCCGCCATGTGCCGCGCAGGCGTTGAACAGCTCCTGGCAAGTCGCCGTGTTCGGCAAACTGAGCTTGAGCGCCTTGGCGCCCTGCAAGGCGAGGTTCAGGTCCTTCTGATGCAATTCGATGCGAAATCCCGGGTCGAACCGGCGCTGCAGCATGCGCTCGCCGTGCACTTCGAGGATGCGCGAAGCGGCGAAGCCGCCCATCAGCGCCTTGCGCACGTTCGCGGGGTCGGCGCCGGCCTTGGCGGCGAACAGCAGCGCCTCGCCGACCGCCTCGATGGTGAGCGCGACGATGATCTGGTTCGCCACCTTGGTCGTTTGTCCGTCGCCGTTGCCGCCGACCAGCGTGATGTTCTTGCCCATGAGCTCGAACAGCGGCTTCACCCGGTCGAACGCAGCCTTGGGACCGCCGACCATGATGGTGAGCGAGGCGGCCTTGGCACCGACCTCGCCGCCGGACACCGGCGCGTCGAGATAATCGCAACCGAGCGCATGGATTTTTTCGGCGAAACGTTTGGTCTCCAGCGGCGAGATCGAGCTCATGTCGACGACGATCTTGCCCTTCGAGAGACCCTCCACGACGCCGCCCTTGCCGAACAGCACGGCTTCGACATCCGGCGTGTCCGGAACCATGGTGATGATCACGTCGGCTTTTCGCGCGACCTCCGCCGCCGATGCGCAAGCGACGCCGCCAGCTGCGACGAGATCGCCGGGCACTTTTCTGCGCGTGTTGAGAAACAGCTCATGGCCGCCCTTGGTCAGGTGTGCGGCCATGGGCGCGCCCATGATGCCGAGACCGATGAACCCTGCCTTCATGTGCCCGCTCCTTATGTTCCCGCTGCTTGCCGCCGTGGATCAGGCGAGCGCCGCAGATAAGCCGCCGCCCAGCCGAGACCCTCCGAAGTCGTCGCCCGCGGCCGGTATTCGCAGCCGATCCAGCCCGCGTAGCCTTCCCGGTCGAGCTCGGCGAACAGGAAGGAATAGTTGATCTCCCCCGTGCCGGGTTCGTTGCGCCCCGGGTTGTCGGCAACCTGAATGTGCGCGATCCGATGTTTCAGCCGCCGGAAGGTGGCGGCGAGCTCGCCGCTCATTCTCTGCTGGTGATAAAGGTCGTATTGCAGAAATACGTTGCTTGAGCCGACTTCGCCGATGAGCGCGGCTGCCTGGTCGGCATGGTTCAGCCAGAAACCCGGGATGTCCTTGTCATTGATCGGTTCGATCAACAGGCGAATGCCGGCCGTATCGAGCCTCTTCGCTGCGAATTTCAGATTGTCGACGAGGGTCGCATGCACACGATCGGCATCGGCGTCCGCCGGGGAGATGCCGGTCAAGCAGTTGACCTGGGGGCACGCGAGTGCCGTCGCATATTCGATCGCGCGGCCGACCCCGTCCTGGAACTCGCCGGTGCGACCGGGCAGGCAGGCGATGCCCCGCTCCCCGGCATCCCAGTTTCCGGCCGGCAGGTTGTGCAGCACTTGCTTGAGACCATGCTGCCGCAGCCTCTGCGCAACCTGCTCCTTGGGAAAGGCATAGGGAAACAGCAACTCGACGGCCTCGAAACCGTCCGCGCGAGCGGCGGCGAAACGGTCCAGGAACGCATGCTCGTTGTAGAGCATCGTGAGGTTGGCGGCAAATTTGGGCATGGAGTCCTCTCGCCTGCTTGTAGTAATCCACGTTGAACCCCGCGCCGGGACTGACATTCGCATTTGATTGCCAATTCGTCCAATATATTGTTCGACTTGATCGATACCGGCCTCATTTGGCCCTTCCCATTCGCGGAGCCAACCCGCGCACGGCCCAGCGTTCCGTCAGGTTGCCGTGGATCTGCGAAATTGCGATGCGAGACGGCGTTTTGAAATAGCGCGTCGTCGGACGCGATTCCAACGCCGTGCTCGTTCCCGGACTACGCGCGGGCCAGACATCGGCCGGCGCGCTTGGATGACCCGAGGACCGGAGCAGGGTATCCTCCCTGCCGATGACAAGCTTTGGCAAGGGCAAGGCACCATGGGCAAGTTGAAAGTCTACGGGGTCCCGCGGTCGCGGGCCTATCGCGTGCTCTGGATGGTCAACGAGCTCGGGCTCGATTACGAGCACGTCCCGGTGCATTTCGGCGACGGCAGCGCCAAGACTGCGGAATATCTCGCGGTCAATCCCAACGGCCGGATCCCGGCGATCGACGACGACGGGTTGAAGCTCTGGGAGTCCATGGCCATCAACCTCTATTTGGCCAAGAAGCACGACAAGGGCTTATGGCCGAAGACGATCGAGGACGAGGCGCAGGCGCTGCAATGGAGCTTTTGGGCGATCACCGAAGTCGAGAAGCCGGCACTGGCGGCGCTGCTGCACCGGATGTTCTTGCCCGAGGATATGCGCGATCCCAGGCTTGCGGACGAAGGCGAGCAACAGCTCCAACAGCCGCTGAAAGTGCTCGACCAGGCGCTGGCGAAGACCGGATACCTGGCGGGCGCGAGCTTCACCGTCGCCGATCTCAATGTGGCTTCGATCCTGTCCTGGGCGCGCCTGGCGCGCGTGGATTTGTCGGCATTCCCGCACGTCAAGCAATGGCTCACGGCGGCGCTGCAGCGTCCGGCCGCCGAGAAGGCGGCGCCCAAACGAGCTTCGTGAGCGGAACGCTTTACCCGCCGGGTTCGACGCGACCGCAGGGAAACCCATGCGATGACTTATGAGCTCTATTATTGGCCCGAGATCCAGGGACGCGGGGAGTTCGTTCGCCTCGCGCTCGAAGACGCGGGCGTCGAATATATCGATGTCGCCAGGCGGCGGGGCGGGACATCCGCCATGCTGAAATTGCTCGATGACGAGAAGGTCAAGACGCCGCCGTTCGCGCCGCCGTTTCTCAAAGCCGGCACGGTCCTGATCGGCCAGACCGCGAACATCCTGCTGTTCCTCGGGTCTCGCCATGGCCTGGCTCCGGCGGGCGAGGCCGGCCGGCTGTGGACCCATCAGCTGCAGCTCACCATCGCGGATTTCGTCGTGGAGATTCACGACGCCCATCACCCGATCGCGTCGAGCCTCTATTACGAGGACCAGCGCAAGGAAGCGCGGCGGCGCACGCAGGATTTTCTGAAATCGCGGGCGCCGAAATATCTCGGCTATTTCGAGCGGGTGCTGGAGCGCAGCGCCGGCAAGTATCTGGTCGGCAGGACGGCGACCTACGCCGATCTTTCCCTGTTCCAAGTCGTCGCCGGCCTGCGCTATGCCTTCCCGCGCGCCATGGCGCGGCTCGAAAAACGCCATCCCCGCGTTGTCGGCGTGCACGATCGGGTCGGGGAACGAGAGCGCATCGCCGCTTATCTTGATTCGGATCGCCGCATTCCGTTCAATCAGATGGGCATTTTCCGACACTACCAGGAGCTGGACATGTGAGGCTGGGGCAACCGACTCAAAGCATGTAGGCGATGTCGGAGGGCCGCCCAGTCGATCAGGAATCTGCGCCGCGATTGCGATATCGCCGGCAGAATTCTTGGCGCGATATGGCCGCCTCGGCGACCGACTGCCTTTCCGACAGCACCCGTTCGGCACCGCCGGGATGAAACGCCAACAGGATCAGCTTGCGATAGAATGTGTCGAGCGACTTGTGCATCCCCGGCGGCGGTTCCCGCAGGCTCGCGCCGAAATCGGTCACTTGTCGCCGCAGAATGGTGGTTCCCACCAGGGCCTTTTCGTCACGCGGCTGCAGCAGCGGCACCAAGGACTGGAACTCCTGCTGGATTACGGTCCTCCAATGCACCGCACGCAGCAGCTCGATGAATCGATCGCCCGCGATATGAAATTCCAGCACGGGGTCGCCCGGGTCGAGCCTCACTCCGTCGTCGAGCGCCCACGGCTGCTGCGGCAGCCAGGATACGTCCTCGAATTTTTCGATGCGCCACAGCCTGACGACGCCATTGCGGCTTTCGAGGGCCGGGGCACCGCGCGTTCTTTCGAGTTTCCGGCTCATGAACCGGCACACGCCGAGGGCGAGAAACCGCCCCGGCGCCGATCCGAGCAGGATCCATGCGAGACGTTTGGCCCACGGGGGCGGCGGCGATCCGGCCGGGACGGCGGCGTCCGGCGCGTATTCGGTCGGCACAGGTTCCGGCGTGCGCATTGGTTGATCCCCGAAGCCTTCGTGGAGATCCCATTGCCCGCCGTCGGCGGCTACAGGCGCCAGCGTTGATCGGCGGTACCGAAGCAATAGAGCCTTCGCGGTCTTGGTCAAGAAATTTGCGCGCGGCAGGAACATCCGCCCTTCGCCGGCGAGATGCGCGCCGCCCGGCGGTCCTGATCACCGGGTCGAGCTCGACGACAGCCGCGCGCGTTTCGCCTCGACGCGATGCACCCCGCAAAGAACACCCACCCCTTTGCTTCGCAGCCACCCGACCATCTCGAGGGCGCAAGCGCTCACGCTGGGTATCGATCTGGGTCGAGCGCAACGCGACGGATCGGCCGCATGGCGTCAGGGGGTGTTCACCGGGAGGAACACCCCTTTCCTCCAGCGGAACACCGGCCGGCTCGGTTCCGGGTCCGTTCTTGATGCGAGCGGGCGATTATGTACTTGACGTACTGTGCGGTGCATGGTAGGGTGCCCCATCAATCGGGAGACACGCCATGGCCGACATTGACGACAAAGCTATCGGCATCGCTGCTGGCGCTATTGCTGCTGCCATTCTTGATGCGCTCCACGACAAGGGCATCCTTACCCTCGACGAAGCCCGAGGCGTCCTCGACAAAGCAAAGGGCCGCATCGGCACTAGAACTCCCGAAGGCATGGCGGCCGCCAAGATCATCATGGAGTTGCTTCGGACGCGGTTTCCCGCACGTAACGGTTAGCCAAGCATCCAAAAAGGTTTCAGCCATGTCCCTTCCTAAGATTTACACCGACAAAACCGCCGCCCGCCGCCACTTGGAAAAGCTCCAATGGCCGGACGGCCCGTTTTGCCCGCATTGTGGCAATGCCGATCCGGGCCGCATCACCCTGCTAAAGGGCAAGAGCACCCGCCCCGGCGTGTACAAGTGCCGAGAGTGTGAGAAGCCGTTTTCCGTGACGGTCGGCACCGTTTTCGAGCGCAGCCATATCCCGCTGCATAAGTGGCTCTACGCCGCGCACCTTCTGACCGCCTCGAAAAAGGGGATCAGCTCGCACCAACTGCATCGTATGTTGGGCGTCACCTATAAGACCGCGTGGTTCATGGCGCACCGCATTCGAGAAGGCATGCGCCCCGCCAGCATGACGCCGATGGGCGGCGCCGGTAAGACCGTCGAGATTGACGAGACTACTTCCGGCAAGCTGGAAGGCGCTCCCGCTCGCATGCATAAGGGCGGCACTCAGTTCCGCAATATCGTCTTGACGCTTGTGGAGCATGGCGGTTCTGCCCGCAGCTTCCACATTGACGGCACCACCATGGCAACTCTGGTTCCTATCATTCGCGCCAATATCAGCCGCGAAAGCGCGATCATGACAGACGAAGCGCCCTGGTACACGGCGGTTGGCAAAGAGTTCGCCAGCCACGATGCCGTCATGCACACCGCGAAAGAATACGTGCGCGGCAACGTCACAACGAACACGGTTGAAGGCTATTACTCTATCTTCAAGCGCGGCATGAAAGGCATCTACCAGCATTGCAGCGAGAAGCACCTTCACCGCTACCTTGCCGAGTTCGATTTCCGCTACAGCCATCGCGTGGCGCTTGGCTATAGCGACGAAATGCGAGCGGATCGCGCGCTGGTCGGCATTCGCGGCAAGCGCCTTACTTATCGGCGGCCTTACGAGGCCCACGTCGCCTAGGCAGCTTGCGAGGCACTTTCTCAGATGGCGCAGCCGTCGAGGATGAAGCGGCTCGCTTGCCTAATGGCTTGTGCGGCGTCGGCGGTGTTTTCAGCATTCGCCGCAATACGTCGTCGCGTCGCTTGTCGTTGGAGTCTGCCATTGCCAAACCCGCTGATTAGGTCCGCGTTGGACTTGCACCCTGATCTGGCCGCGAAAGTCGGCCTCGTCATTGCCGAATATGCCCTACTTGAGCGGCTCATGTATTCCATTTACGCGGTCATCGTCCCGGACGACCCTAGGGTTAGCTTATCAAAATTCTACTCACTGCGCAGCCTTCGAAAACGGCAGGCGCTGGTTCTCGGCGAGGTGCAGCCAATCCTTGGAGAGGTGTATTACAAACCTCTCAAACGGTTATGGCGTTGGTTTTCTGCCGCCGCTAACCGGAGGACCGAGATTGCCAACCGCCTGTATTTTGCCGATGCAGAAACGGTGATGCGCCTGCATATTACCGAGCAGGGCGGCGACTATGTCCCGCTCTCAACCACAATATTCGAGCGGACCTTCAGTCAATACCATACTCTCGGCACAGACCTTCTAACCTTTGCTGCAATCGTTGCACCGTCGAGAGATCGCATGATGCAAGTACTGCATGTGCTACCTCGCCCGCCAAGTCTGAAGCCTCCTCCCGAAGTACCAGACTCTCAGGGTCAGCCAACACAATCCGAAATAGACGAGCAAAGAGCCTCTCTAGCTCGTTTGCACCTAGAGGGAGTGCCTCCACGGTCTGAGGGCCAGTAGCTCCGGCCTGCCACGCCGATTCCAAAAATACCTCCGAATCACGGTACGTCAAGTACATAATCGCCTGCGAGCGCCTCCTGTTCGCGACGCCGACGGCGGCAGTCCGATGCCGCGCAGGTGCAGCAGGCGATCGACCCGAGTCCAAGCTGCCGACTCACGGCCGTGCCGGCCGACGCCCGGGGAGGACATCCGGCGTATTTGGCGCCACTCCAGCCCGCTCCTAGAATGCGCGACGTGAGTGTGAACGAGCCGCAAGTCGCGGACGCAGCGGCGCCGCCGGCCCCGGCGCGTCCGGTGCTCGCGGCATTGATGCTGGTGTTGCTGCTCGCCGCGCTCGATCAGACCATCGTCTCGACCGCGCTGCCGACCATCGTCGGCGAGCTGGGAGGACTGTCGCACCTCTCCTGGGTCGTGACCTCGTATCTCCTCGCTTCGACCATCGTCACTCCGATCTACGGCAAGCTCGGCGATCTCTACGGCCGCAAGATCGTCCTGCAAACGGCGATCGTGGTGTTCCTGGCCGGATCGGCGTTCTGCGGGATGAGCCGGACCATGGCCGAGCTCATCGGCTTCCGCTTCGTGCAGGGCGTCGGCGGCGGAGGCCTGATGGTTACGGTCATCGCCGCGGTCGGCGACCTGATTCCGCCGCGCGATCGCGGCCGCTACCAGGGTCTGTTCGGAGCGGTATGGGGGTTCGCGACCCTGATCGGACCGCTGCTCGGCGGCTTCTTCGTCGACCAGCTGACCTGGCGATGGATCTTTTACCTCAACCTGCCGCTCGGGATATTGGCCGTGGCGGTCATCGGCGGCGCTTTCCCTCTGCGTGCCGGCCGCCGCCACAGGCATGCGATCGACTACGCCGGCGCCGCTTTGCTCGCGGGGGCGCTGGGCTCGATCGTCCTGGTGACGAGCCTCGGTGGAACGACATTGGCGTGGACTTCCGTGCCGATGCTTGGGCTGTTTGCGCTCGCTCCGGTTCTGACGGCAGCGTTCGCGGTAGCGGAAGCGAACGCACGTGAGCCGATCCTGCCGCCATCGTTGTTCGCAAACCCGATCTTCGTCGTCTCCTGCGCCATCGGATTCATCGTGGGTTTGGCGCTGTTCGGATCGGTGACCTATCTGCCGCTGTATCTGCAGGTGGTGCGCTCCGCCAGTCCGACCAGCTCCGGCCTGCAGCTTGCGCCGATGATGGGCGGTGTGCTCCTGACCTCGATCGTGTGCGGACAATTCATCAGCCGGTTCGGCCGCTACCGGCCGTTCCCGATTGCCGGAACGGCGCTGATGACGGCGGGGCTGCTGCTGCTTTGGCGCACTCCCGCCGATGCCGGCACCGGGCACATCGTGCTGTGCGCGCTCGTGCTCGGCATCGGCTTGGGCATGGTCATGCAGGTCCTGGTTCTGGCGGTGCAGAACGGGGTCGATCACGAGCACCTGGGCGTTGCCACCTCGGGCGCGGTCCTGTTCCGCTCGATCGGCGGCGCGGTGGGCGTCGCGCTGTTCGGGGCGATCTTTGCCAACGCGTTTTATCATCAGCTGACGCACATGCTCCCGGCCGCCGCCGCCGCGACGCTCGCCTCGCCGTCGACGATGCGCCAGGTTCCGGCCGGGCTCCGCGCCGATACCATCGACGCATTCTCGAGCGCGCTGCACCTCGTCTTTCTCATTGCCGCGCTCATTGCGGCGTTCGCATTCGTGCTGAGCTTTTTTCTGCCCGAACTGCCGTTGCGGCGCACCGTGGCGGCCGCGCACCGGCGGGGCGACGATCAGCGTGGCTGATCGGTCTGCATGACCAGGAGATCTTCGGCTTCCAGCAGCGCGCGGAGCGCATTCGCCGCATCGCGCGCATCCTCCCGGGTGCGCACCGCCTCGAGCCGGTACAGCACGCCGTCCCACTCCCGGCTGTTGCGTTCCTTGGCGAGGCTGCGGGCGAACTCGGCGGCTTCGTCGATCGACCGCAATGTGCGTCCGGCACCTACGCGCACCTGAAGCTCGGGCTCGATGGGAAAATCGCCCATGCTCGTATGAACCTTCCGTTTGCCAGTGCGGCACGCCGCGGTGTTGAAAAAATCGCGGCCTCGCTCGTTCGTTCCTCCCGAGGGTGGATGCCGCCACCGTGCTGAATATCCGTTCATGTTCGCGGATCGGGCACCAGACGGTTCGGAACAAAAGGCGCGCGTAGCGGGTTGTGTCCGGCAAACACGAGGGCACGGGGAGTCATCAACAGGAAGGAGAAGTTCGCATGAGGACCGCATTATGGGTCACGACTGCGGCGGCGGCGCTGATTGCAGGCGCGACCTTCGCAGGTGCACAAACCGGCAAGACGACCGAGAGCGGCGCCAGCTCGGGTTCGGGCCAGACGAGCCAAAGCCAGGGTTCGAGCCAGAAGGGCGCTGCCTCCGAGCAGAAGGGCGCAAAGCCCGGCATGGCCCAGGGCGCCGAGAAGAAGGGCGCCGAGGGCAAGGAGCAACGCTCCAGCCAGGCTAACGAGAAGGCGCAGGGCCCCAAGGCCCAGCAGGGCAAGCAGCCCGGCATGGCCCAGGGCAAGGAAGCCACCGAGAAGAAGGGCGTCGAAGGCAAGGAGCAGCGCCCGACCCAGGCCGGTGAGAAGGCGAAAGGCCCGAAGGGTGCCGAGAAAAGCAAGCCCGGCATGGCCCAGGAGAAGGGCGGCGCGCAGACCGGGCAGCCGACCACCGGCCAGCAGAAGCCGTCAACGCAGACCCAGCCGGGTACGAGCAGCAAGGGCACGACGTCCGGCGCGGCCTCGACGTCCAGTTCCGGGTCGGTTCAGCTCTCGCAAGAGCAGCGAACCAAGGTCCACGACGTCGTCGTGAAGGAGTCGAGTGCGCGCGTGGACAAGGTGGACTTCTCGATCTCGGTCGGAACCGTGATTCCGCGGCACATCAGGCTCGTGGTACTGCCGCCCGAGGTCGTGGAGATCGTCCCGCAGTATCGCAGCTACAGATTCATCATCGTGCGCGACGAGATCCTGATCATCGACCCGGAGACGTTCCGCATCGTGGCGATCATTCCGGTCTAACGCCGGAATCGAGTCCTCCGCCCGGCTCCGCCCGGGCGGATTTTTTTTGCCAAGGGAGCACGCGGCGGTTCTGGTTCTGCCGATCCTGATGCGCCTGGCCGTGCTTCTTCTCGGGGCACTTGCGAATGGTATCATGATCGGTTGTGAAATGAGCCATGGCCGAGCCAACCTTTGCGGCCCCGTCGGTCCGCCAACGCGGGAACCGATGCGGGGCTCGGCCCGATCGGCCTGGGACCGAAACCGCAGGCGCCGCATGGCGCCGCCAGGCGAGGGGGACCGCCGTGCGCATCGTCGTATTGCCGGGCGACGGCATCGGCCCGGAAATTTCCGCCGCGGCAGTCGAAGTGCTCGGACTCGTGAACCGTGACCTGGGGCTCGGCCTCGAGTTCGAGACCCACGAGATCGGGCTTGTCCGTCTCAAGACCAGCGGGACCACCTTCCCGGCCGCGGTGCTCGAGCGCTGCCGTGCGGCGGACGGCCTCCTGCTCGGCCCCGTCTCCCATTCCGATTATCCCGGGCGTGCCGAGGGCGGCATCAATGTTTCGGCCGAATTGAGAATTGCACTGGATCTTTACGCCAACATTCGGCCCAGCCGATCGCGTGACGGCCTTGCCCATTACGGCCGCACGCCGATGGACCTCGTCATCGTGCGAGAGAACACCGAGGGTTTTTATGCCGACCGCAACATGCACCTCGGGTCGGGAGAGTTCATGCCGACTCCCGATCTCGCGCTTTCGGTGCGCAAGATAACGGCGGCGGGTTCGCGGCGCATTGCCGCCGCGGCGTTCGAGCTCGCCGGCAGCCGCCGACGCAAAGTTACGGCCGTGCACAAGCGCAACGTTCTCAAGGTCTCGGAGGGGCTGTTCCTGCGCGAAGTGCGCAAGCTCGCCCGGGAACATCCGGATGTGGCCTATGAGGAGCAACTCATCGATTCCACGGCGGCACTGCTGGTGCGCGATGCCCGGCGTTTCGACGTGATCGTCACGACAAACATGTTCGGCGACATTCTTTCCGACGAGGCCGCGGAGCTGTCGGGCAGCCTCGGGCTTGCCGGCTCGATCAATGCCGGCGATGCGCACTGCATGGCGCAGGCGCAGCACGGTTCCGCGCCGGACATTGCCGGACGGGATTTGGCCAATCCGGTCTCGCTGGTGTTGTCAGCCGCGATGCTGCTCGATTGGATGGGGCGCCGGCGCGATGATAGGCGCTTCGCCCGGGCGGCGGACACGATCGACCGGTCGGTCGATGCGCTTCTGAAAGATCCGGCAACCCGGACCGCGGACCTCGGGGGCAAGCTCGGCACCAAGGCTTTTACGGCGGCACTGTGCTCGGAAATCGGCGGCCGGTTGCGTTGAGGCCTCCTGGTTCCACCCGTTTTCCTGGGCGGCGTCGCTGGAATGGTCGAGGCGTTGGACGACACCAGGCCAGCCAACATCACCGAGGCCGTCGAGGCTCTGTTGGAGGTCCTGGCCCGCCACGTCGGCTGGGTCAAATCCAAAAAGGGGTCGAAGCTCCGCGGCCGGACGGGCCGTTGGCGGCAGCCCAGAACCCCGCGTGCTCCGGCGAACCCCCGACTCGCCCGATGAAGCGAAGTGATGCCTCGCGGCCACAGCGAGCCGGAATCTGTCGGCAGTCCGCTGAATTTTGCTCCCAGCCGGGCGCAGAAACGCTAGTGTCGGCTCGACGTTTCGGGGAGCGGAATCATGTCGGCGTACGTTTGGCAGGACGGTCGATTGCTCGGCTTCGACGCCGTCGAGTGGATGACGTGGTTGGCGGCGGTCACTGGAATTGCTTTGCTCACGCTGGCGATCTAGCGCGCTAAGACCCCCTTGAGACTGCGGTGGTACGAGCGGCCGGCAGGAATGAAACCCCGCCCGCCGAACCACGCCGGGGCCGATGGCTCCGGGGCGACAACGAGATGAGATGGGCGGGACATGTTCTCCTGGCTGCGAAGCGCCGCCAAACCCGCGCAGGCTCCGAAGACGGCCGCGCGTCACGAGCCCGCGCCCGAGCCCAACCACCAAGCCGGGCTCGAAGCCAAGCGCAGGGCGCTCGGCGTCGAGGATGCGCTCAAAGATATTCCGGGCGTCACCGCGCCGATGCTGGTCGCCTTGGGCGAGAACGGCATCAAAACCCTGGAAGAGCTCGCCGGATGCGCCGTTGACGATCTCCACGGCTGGATCGAGCCCATGGGCGACACGTCCACGACCCACGCGGGCGTGCTCGCTGGGTTCGGGCTGTCCCGCGAAGAATGCGGGGCCATGATCATCAAGGCGCGGGTCAAGGTCGGCTGGATCGACGAAGCCGCGGCGCAACCAACGAAACAATCGAGTTAACGCACCTATACGCGATCGCGTCCGGGGACCCGCCGGGGTGGATCATTCAGCTTCATCCCCCGGCGCTGCATTGCGGTGCGGGTAATCGCGTCCGCAGAAGCCTCACGAGGGGTTCGCCGCGATTAACGCGGAACCAAATCGACCTTCGGCATGTTTGCAGGATGAACCGACAACCTTGAGGACCGGGCTGCGCATCCGCGAATTTTGGATTTGCCGCCAACTCCAACCTGTCGAGACCGCCATGTCAGACCTATCCGGAAGACTGAAGGAAGCCTCCAGCACCGCCAAGGACAAAGCCAACGAGACCGTGGAAAACGTCCGCTCCGGCATGGCGAAAGCCGTCGATCGGGCCGCCGACACCCTCCGTTCGAAGAGCGCCGAGGCCGCGGAGGCAGGCATGGACGCTATCGATCAGGCTCGCGACGCGTCTTCCTCCCTCGGGGATGCGCTCAAGACCTCGATCGAGCGGCAGCCGTTTACCGCGATCTCGCTTGCAGTCGCGGCCGGCTTCCTGTTCGGGATGATGTTCTTCCGCCGCGATTGAGCTGTCGTGCCGGTGCCCTCGTAGCCCGGATGGAGTGCGGCGAAGCCCGGAACCCCGCGTCTGCCTCGCGCGATCCGGCCTCCGGCCCGCGGAGGAACGATGATGGCGCAGTAGCGCGGCGCACCGGCCCTCACCGCGCCATTTCCATCTCTTCCCGGCGCAGATATTCCAGCGTCAGATTTTTCAGGTTGTCGAGGATCCACGCCGCCATTTTCCCCTTTATATGGGGGTTATACGGGGGCTCGATGCAGCGGTGCTGGAGAATTGCGGACGGAGGAACTAGTGCCTATTCCAATGGAGTTGAGGAGACTTGAGGCATACTCCTCTTCCCTCTCCCCTTGTGGGAGAGGGTGGCGAGCATAGGCGGCCCACGGCCGCCGTTGAATAGAACGCTGACGCGAAGCGTCGGCTATGGCAAGCCGCCGAGCCGGGTGAGGGGTAGCAGCGCGCCCAATAGGTTCTACCCCTCACCCGGCTCGTTGCTCACTCACGCTCGCAACGAGCCACCCTCTCCCGCAAGGGAAGAGGGGAGACGAGTATGCGGCTCGTGCAAACCGTACGTGTTACGATTCCATTTCACCGGAACATGCTTTAGAATGGCGCGGCAATCGCGGTCACGGGAACTGCAGCCATGACGCTCTATCGAGGCGGCCGCCGGCCCTTCGTCGAGGCGAAAGACGAAACGACGCCGATCAATTGGCGTCGCGGGCTGTTTCGGATCTGGCTGCTCATGTCCGCCGCATGGATCATGGGTTGGGCCATTTATTCGATCTTGAGTGCGATGAGCGACGGATTCAAAACCGTCGGCGATCTCCTGAGCATCCCGGTGGTCTTTTTCGGGCCGCCGATTGCGTTGCTGCTGTTCGGCCTGGCCGCCGCCTGGGCATTCCGCGGCTTCAAGATGGACGTCGAATCGTCAGCGCAATGAGGCACGCGCGCTTCA
>WNFW01000110.1_pt1 | contig 46215 bp, 47 predicted proteins | sample 5400131 | NCBI WGS metagenome assembly WNFW01 (sample SAMN13153362, study PRJNA577476) | soil metagenome | isolation source: 20 cm soil or saprolite under grassland replicate 1 | place: USA:California | collected 2016-06-15
CTGAACGCTGAGTCAGGTTTTCCAAACTCCGCAATCATCGCCTGGAAGAACGGCCTAATCGCGTCAGCTCCCCTGAGCGGTCCCTCCGGCGTGAACAGGACGGCACCCGTTGCGTAGTCAGATAAGATGCCTTTTAGGTCGCGCTCGCCAAAAGACTTCAAGTGTTGGTCGACAACGTCTTTGGTTGAACCCATTTCTTGATCCTCCTTCATTGGTTTTGGTTGCGCTTCAGTGATCGGCCTTTGCTGAGTCCCTTCCTTCGCAGCCATTGCCCCTGCGCCAGCAAGGGTAACCTGCTACCGTCCGAGCCCCCGAGGCGACGGACCCGGGGCCCGCCCAACGTATGAAGCTGAGCGTGAGGCGAGGTGTAATCACTGGTGATTAATTTAATAACTCACACTCAAAACTCACTGTTCGCTCGTCAACACAAGCTGCGCGCCGATGCGCTCAAGCGTGGGGTTAGCCCGCGCTTTCATTCTGCCGCCACTGCTACTTAGGCAGCTCAGTCGTAGCCCTATGACGAACAGCCCTTAATACAAGCTGGCCGTTCCAACGTTGTGCCTCCATCGCGAAATCAAAACAATCGACCTTTAGGGCTTGCTCTAGATCTGCCCTGGGAAATGCAGAATGGTTGTCACCTACAAACTTCTGCGCGGCTGGTGAGTTTCGCACACGCCGCTCAATTTCATCGAGCTCGGGCGGAGTCCCATCGAGAAGACCCGCCATATAGTCGGCGCATGCCATATCTTCGTCCCCACTACCCCCGCCACGAGCCCCTGTTTCGACAAATATGACCGCAGGCGGATTCAGGCTCTTGATGTATTCACAGGTGGCGGAAGCCACACATAAGCTTGCGGCGAGAAGTCTCTCAGCACCAGTGGCGCGCACAACTCCTTGCGTCCCTGCAGTGGTCCTTTGAACCAATCGCTTGGAACTAAGATTGAGATCCTGAAGGGCGGATGGGGAATTTGGCAAATCAAAACCATCCACCGGTAAACCATCGACCTCTCCGATCAATAGGTAGTCAGGATATCGTGCTCGAAGTTCGAACGCTTCCTCCACAGTTGAAACGAGGAGAATCTCCTCCACCTCTCGTGCAAAAGCAGTCGCGGCGGTTGTAAAAGCGCGCAGGACATCAACTACCACCACAAGACCATTGGCTGCACGACATCCGTCCAGGGTGACCCGATAGAGGTTCATTCAATCTCACATTCAGTCATGTGTGTGGGCTAACGTCCCGATTCAGCGGCGCGCACGAACCTTGATTGAGCATGCTGGGTGCACGTCCGCTGGAATCGGTAGTTATGTGCGCCGTCATTTGCGCACAACTCTTTCTTTCTCCTATCCTTCAATCAGATACCTCTTGATTTTTTCCATCTGTCTTGAGTACGTGTGATGGCGAACGAAATGTCGCGCTAGCCCAATCCCTTTGAATTATTGTCCACAGTGCCCGCAAATGTAAGAATTTTCTCCGCCGACAGTGGGCTGACGCCGAGTCAATTTCTCAAAATTCTTTTTCATCAGGTCTAAGGGTTTGACGAACAATTCAGACACCCAGTAATGCCTTCCGTCGCTATCCCTAATCAAGAACTGATTGTCCACCATTGCCATGCGGATGTGATCTAAAGTCATCGTTGGATCATCATATGTCGTTGGATCAATCTGGCTGGCAATAAATTGTTCGATTTCTTCTTTGCTGTATTGTCTTGCTGCGTCAAGTCGGTCAGCAAGATAATAAGCTAAAAAGTATTTGCTGCTATGACCCGGCATTTTCGTATAAAGCGAGCACATAACGCTCAAAGCTCAAGGGCGCGAGCTGCCTCGCGGCGAGGGTCCCTCTGGAGCGCGTGGTTAGGTGTTTCATGTTTTTCCACTGAAATAAAAAACTGTCTTGTCGGAAGGGCGTATGAAGATAAGTTCTATCGATGTCGGTCTAACCCCATAAACATAAATACTCCACGGATAGACGTAGAACTCCGTTGACCTTAGCTCGGCTTCCTTCGGGAACCATGAGATCTCTTTCTGCCCAAGCCAACCCACGAGAAAATCCACAGCATCGTTCACCACGGGTGGGAGTTAATCGCCGCGATACCAACGCCCATGCGTCTCTTCAGAACTCGAGGTTAGTTCGGTAACATCAACGTGGGAGATCTTTATCGCGTAGGCATTAAGATGGTCACCGGTAAATGAGCGGGACGATACATAACTGTGAATAACACTTTCCGTACGGCTCTCGCCTAGACCACACGAGTTAAGAACAAAACGAACGTCTTTGGCGGAGGCTAAATCTATCTTATCGCGATTTCCGGGACCGAGCTGGAATACGACAACCCCGAGCAGTCCGATAACGCCGATCAGAGACAGGCCGCCCCAGATCATCAAGGACCATCGAAATATGGTGAGGACGCGTGCTCTCATGCAGCTAACAGCTAACGCCATGCGGCTAAGCCGTGGCGAAAAAAGCGAGCCTTTGAGCCGAGCGTTTCGACATCAGTCTTAAGCCGCGGGTAGACATTTTCATGTACACGGTCCTTGATAAGCGAGCCGTCGAGTCTGGCCGGATCCTAGATCCCGGTGCTCAAAGCACCGCAAGTAGGCGGAGTCTCCAAACTCCTGAATGGGTGGACACTTGACCCATTTCCCAAAATCGGCGCTGGTCGGTATCGTTCGCAATGAGAGGTCTCCCTTCTCATTAATAGCTAGGGCTTCTGCTCCAGCACGAGCATCACCTTGTGAAACGATGATTTGTCCTCCTGAAACTGCAGCCACAATTGAGTCAACTGGCATAGGCCACCGGCGAGTGATCTTGCCGGTTTGAGACAGCTCAACGACCAGCTCTGGCTCTAACGTTGCCTTGCGTCGTGGCGGCGGCATACGATCAACGCGAATAATTGCAACGTCTCCCGTGCACGCGTGATGCTCGACGATCTCTACCACGCGTGGATCGTCCTTTGCGTTTGCGCCAGCCCAGACACGGACCTCAAATACACCCGTAGACTCGGCTGCTTTCGTAGTGCCGGTTAGAACCGCAAAAAATACGATTGTGCTAATTAGCTTCACGAGAGCCATCACTTCGACATGTCTAACGTTTCAAGCTCAGGCGTCGCTGTTAGCGATCGCTCTGAAGCGGTGTGTTAGGTGGTTGCCCAGACTTCGAAAGCTCTTTCTCGGCTTTAAGTGACTCCTCTCGATACATCTCGGCGATATAGCCGTCAAGCACGCACCTGTACTCCTTGCTAGCGAATAGAGCTCTCGCTTTTGGGGTCTTCAGGTTAGCCACCAGTGTCACATATCTTTCGAGCTTTTCGTCACCTGCCAACCACAGTGCTGGAACAATGTACTTTTTGGTTAGCGTAGCATCAAAAGGGCGTTGGCAGTCAGATGTAACCGTCAGGGCCTTGAATGTGTCAAGAAATCGGTCACAAGCGGCGTGATCGCCGCCTGTGCATGAAGAGAACGACTCCTCAAGGATGGTCTTCGAACGTTGATACGGGCATTGAACGTTGAAACGTGTCATGGATCGACGAGCTTCACTCGCAACGACTAGAGGTTGCTCTCGAGCCGCTATATCTTGAGCCGCTATGAAGGTCGACAAAGCAGCCAACAGAATGGTCAGGAAGTGGAGTTTCATAAATCACGTTTAATCGGCCACCTAACGATCCGGTTGATCCGCCGAGGGCATGCGCAGCATCGCCGAGGTCGGCTCCAGCCGGTTGTTATACCTATTTGGCACGTTCCAACCGTCGCAATAACATGGACGCAAGACTTAGGTGATCCAAGCATTCAGTCGGCGAATCTTTGACACCATACTCGTGCCCTCTTGGATTCCGAATTGCCATCACTGACCCCGAAAAGATGAACTTGTACCCTTCTTGTTCGTCTTTCTCACTTGTTGTCGCTAGGTTTGTAAGTCGAATAAGCGGCGACTGTTCACTGAACGCTTTCATCATCAACTTGACGCCGGACTCACTGACCTTCGCTAGGTCAGCCACTTCTTTATCGATTAGCTTGTATGCCTCAAATGTTGCCAATGCGTAGTGGCCATCATCAAAGAGTTTTTTTGATGTGGTGTGAATTCTCGAATGAATATTTCGTTCGTCGAATGGGTGGGACCCGCCAGCAGGCTCTGATCGAGCTTCAGTGACTGATCGAGCGCGTCTTACTGCGTACTCGAACTGTTCAAACGGATTAGCCACCTAAAAGGTTCTCCTTGATGCTTTTAAAGATGTTGTCATATGTCTCTTTAGTGCCATCGGCGGGCAAATTAATCTCAACCCGAACAGTTAAGCCGAATGAACTTTTTCCTTCTTTCTTTTGTTGACCGCCGTCTACTTGATCCTTCTTCACATTGTTGCTTGGTTCCACCTTTGTCGACTTCGTTGGTTTGGCGGATTTTGAGGCCTTTCTTGGTTTCGGCTCAGGGGTGTCTCCGTGACCAGAAAGCCCCGCGAGAATTTTGAAGGTGCTGGTCTGTCGGCCTCCAATCGTCGCACTTGTCTGGTCACTTTGACGGAAGAAGGTAATTAACTCGTCAATGTCGAGTTGCCACGCACTGCTCCCGTGTAGCTCGAATAGAGACGAGTACGCCTTCTCGACCAACGACGAAAACTCCTTTGCAAACTCATCATCCTTGTGATGCGAGAATACTTTCGCGGCCGCAGGCGTTTTCTTTCCTTCCGAATCGATTACACCGATGAACTGGAGGATGTTGATAACATAGCTTTCGTTGTTCGGTGCGATGCCAAGCTTCTTTACGGTCTCTGAACTAATCGTAGTTGGGAAGGACTTTCGAAGTTGCGCCACCATCTGCGCGACGTTTCCCGCCCCCGAAATATATGGATGCGTATTAGCCATTCCATTCCCCCTTCCTGACAGTCACGATTGAATAGGTCTAACGTTGCCCATCAGCGGCGCGTGCAGGCGGGCGAAGCCCGCCGGAGCGGGTCCGCTGCATGAGCTGGTTCGACGTCATACATGCGAAGGAGCCGATGATCAGAGCTGCTCTGTGACCAAGACTCGTCCCTTGGCACCCAAAGCAGTCTCGCCGTTCGCCCCTCTGATACGGCCCCGCAGCTCAACTACTTCACCCTTGAGCTTCGCGTTCGGAGTGACCTTTACCACCAGCCATTCGAGTTTCACCGTTTCGTCAGCGAAGACTGGTCGTCGAAAGCGCACCCAGAACTCGAGACCAACCATCGATCCTTTCTTCGAGAAATGCGACGCCGTCAGCCCGAGCAACAGGGCAGTCGTATGTGTCCCGCTGGCGATGAGGCGACCATATCGACTCGACGCTGCGAACTCGGGGTCATGGTGAATGGGATTGGTATCACCGACGGCGTGGGGGCATGCTCGGTGACCATCGCCGGGGTGAGCGTGACCTGCGAAGAAAAGCGCTCGCGTGGTTGTACCCTCATGCTTCACCCCGTTGGGCTAAAGACGGCGACCTCGTGAATTGTGACTCCGAACCAGTAATATACTGAACAGCTTTTTGCGATATTATTATCCGCAAATGCCATTCTTACGCCTGCCACCCAAGCCGCGCTTGTAGAATTACCCAGACGGCAGCAAACATTACTGATCCTACGTCTTCTTTCTCCCGCCATTCGCAAAACAGTTAAATGGATCGAAAAACCAACCTATAGCTACAAAGAGAATGAAAAATAATAAGCCCATAGCACTTAAGAAATTGCGCATGTACGATTCTTCTTTTGTTAGATAAGTAACCCATCCATGATTGTTTAGCGGATAAATTCGCCCGAGTTGGGGCTGTGGGGTAGTGGGTAAGTCGGACTTATAATAAAAGGAAAGAGCCTCGGCAAAACAGATTGTGGAGAGCACCAGCAAGGTGATCATTATGACTTTCCATATGAATACTTTTCGCATACGGGCTGAACTATTGAGTATCTTGGTCTGCCTTGCACCGTTGCTAGATTATCCAAACCCGCGCGAATTCTCCTGCCTTCGCAGGGACTTGTCAAGGTCAAATCCGAAAGCCCCTTGCCGACAAAGGCAGACCAAGATACTTTCAATATACCTGCAATAGAATGAGTCCCTATCTCAAGAGTGAATCAGCCGGACTAAGAACGCCCTTGCCACCGCGATTGAGAACGTGAGTATAAATCATGGTAGTCGTTACGTCCTTATGCCCCAGCAACTCCTGGACCGTCCGGATATCATATCCGTCTTCCAGCAATCACGTTTGTTCAAACCGTTCCAAAAGTTCAAATCGTTCAAGACGTCGCGGAATGACCTGAGCGGTTTAAACCGTTATATTTTGCTCCCTTCATTCCGCTACGCTTCAGGTAATCGATCAGATTGCTGATCATGATTGATAAACGTCGAAATGACTTGCTCGCATCATCACAATCTTTCGGTGCTACATAAGATTGATCGAGGGCTACGTAAAGTTGCGACCGAACTTCTCCGCACGATGCTTTGGCGACGTAGAGAAACTGAATAAACTCTTGATTGCCGCCGCGTTCGAATCCTTCGGCAACGTTTGACATTATCGACACCGCTGCTCGCTGGATTTGATCCCGCAAGGCGAAATCTTTCGAGAATTTCGAATCTTTTGTCAGTCGATAAATTCCCCGTGTTAGCAGCCGAGCATCCTTCCATATTTCCAAATCTTCAAAGTTTTTCACCTGCATAGTCTCCCTCCCTATCCTAAACGATTTGAACGCCTTGAACTGCTTGAACGATTTGAACGATCGTTATTCAACGAATCCCTGCAAAAACCATCGCCGGCGCACGCGGTCGTAGTAGACCCAGGCGATGGCGCCACGGCGGGTTTCGGCGAAGTAGTAATCGCGCTGGATCTCTCGGTTCCACCAGCCGCCGGAAAAGACGTAGGGGCCGGTAAGCTTGTCGACGCTGCCGTATTGGTGTCCCAGCATGAGCCAACCATCTTCGTGAGTGCGGCGCGGTGCGGCAGGCAGAAGCGCCGGCTTAGCCAAGATTCGGCGCACGAGAATTTTTCTGCTTTCCTTTTGTGGTTCAGGAAGCTTGACGCGGCTGAGAGGTTCCCAAGTAAAGCATGCTTCGGGAAGGTGTCCGTTGGTTAATTTCGCTTGCACCACAGCGTCATCGCCGAACTCGGCGCGCAAGCGAGCCAGCGACCGGTTGGCGGCGTCGAGATCGCGCGCCGGCTTCTCGGCGAAAAGGCGAAGTTGCTCGCGCGTGGCTGGATATTCTTCCGCCGTAAGCTCGATCTCGATCACGCCAGCGGCGAATTTGACGGACTCCAGGCGCAGACGAATCAGATCGAGAATTTGCGTCGAATCGAGAGTGGGCGTCGCCGGGCGAATCTGTTCCTTCAGCCAGCCGTTTCTATCCAATAGAAAAGAAAGCCAGAGGGCGGCCAGGGCCTGGCTGCGCGCGGCAAGGATCGCCATCATGGGATGGAGCAGTTGTTTGATGAGGAAAAGAAGCCGCGTGCTGTCGTTCTCCGGGTCGTCGAGAATACGCCGCTGTCTGACGGGCTCTTCAGGTGGACATGGCTCCAGCGGCGCCCACAGCTCGCCGGCCGCCATCCGGTAGAGACGGTAGGCCTTCGGTCCGAAACGTTCACGTAATCCGACCGGCGGAAGAGACAGCAAGGCGCCGACCGTTTTTATCCCGAGCTTGAAAAGCGTAGCGCGGAAATCCGGATCGAGATCCAAACGATCCAACGGAATTTTTTGCGCCGCTCGCCGCTCTTCGGAGGGATCGCGGAAAACCGTCACTCCCCTCACCGCCTTGGCTACCGCATAGGTGCCGAAGCGGGTAAAGCCGACGACGACATCGGCCTGAAAATTCTGCGCTTTGATTTCCGTGTGAAATGCCCGCGCCCACATTTTCGGAGAGTCATAGAGACGCTTTAGGCCGCTGCCATTGAGCCAAAAAATTCCGGGCTCTTGAGCGGAAGGTTCGACTTCAGGAGTAAAGCGCATCAATTGGCGGGTCAGTGCCGCAACCGCTTGCGCGGTTTCAGCCGGCGAGACTTCGCCGGCGCGAAGCCCAGCAGCGAGAGACAAAGCCGCGGCATAGCTGTGGCCGGGAAATACGCCCGCTCGCAGAGCCGTATCATTCACCCAAAGAACGGATCCTTGAGGTTTATCTTCGTCGATTACAACCGCGGGATAGCCGGCCCAATCGGGATGGCTCCGGAGCAGAAGCTGAAGTGGAAAAGCCGGAAGACTAACACAGGCCAGCCGCTCCATGGCAGAGCTCCTCGTAGGTCCAGGTCGGTCCGCGACGTTTGTCTTTGAGGGCCCGCAATCCGCAAGCAAATCGGCTTTCGGCCGTGCGTTTTTTTTCCGCATGAAGCCGCAAGGAGATTAGCGAGCTCAGCGAAAAGGCTCGATCTTCTTTCTCGGTGAGACAAACCAGCGCCGCATGATGATGGTGCGTCAACCCGGCCAAGCGAGTTTGTAGCGGCATGGAAATATCGGCAATACCGAGATCGAGCACGATCAAACCGAAAGCGCCCGACCGTAAAAGTTTCTCTCCTGCACGGGCGATACTTTCGGGCTTCGGCACGCGGACAATCACCAGCGCCGCCAGATCAACGCCGACTTGAGCCGCGTCGGGTGGATAAAAAAAACTTTCCATGGATGTCGCCCAGCCCACCGGCTCTCCCCTCATTTGCGCCTCCCGCACCAAGTTAAAAGCAACCGTCAATGAGGCAGAAGCTCCGGCGCTGGAAATTTCCACCAACCGGCCGGTGATTTCCGGCAGAGTCCAGAAAGTCGGCCGAACAACTTCGGGTTGAAAATTCTCAACAAGAGAAAGCGCCATGAACTCTTAAGTATTTGAAAGCGATGATAAGCTTCCGCCACGATATGCTTCGTTCGAAGCATATCGGTTTCGAGTCTTGGAGTTTGGAGTCTCGAGTTAACACGAACGAGACCCGAAACTCGAAACCGTGCCTAGAATTTTCTCATCAGTCCCACCACCCGCCCGACGATACGAAAATCTCCCCCAGAGACGGTAATCGAGGGGTATCTTTCATTTTCTGCTTTTAAGGTAATAACGCCGGCTTTCTTATAGAAACGTTTTAACGTCGCTTCGCCATTGATCAAGGCACAGACAATCTCGCCGTTCTCCGCCGTGCCCTGCTGCTTCACGATCACCCGATCGCCGTCCAAAATGCCAGCGCCGATCATACTGTCCCCTTTGACCTGCAGGGCGAAGAGCTTTCCGGAAGCCATATCGCTCGGCATCGTCAGAAGCCCTTCGACGTTTTCTTCGCTTAAAAAAGGTTTGCCGGCGGGAACTCTTCCCAAAACCGGAACATCACGAAGTGAAGTCAGAACCGGCTGGCCCAAAGCCGTTAAAACCTCGATGGCGCGTTTGCCGACTCTACGGATATAACCTTTCTTTTCCAGAGCCTTCAGGTGATCGGAAACTCCATTCGTCGACGCGATCTTAAATTGACGGCCGATTTCCGGAATCGACGGGGCATAGCCTTTCTCCCGAATCGTCTTGAGTAAGAAATCATAGATATCTTTTTGCCTGGAAGTCAGCGCAGTCGGCATAAAGGCTATATACTGAAAATAATTTCAGGTGTCAAGACGATGTGGTTTAAAGGTTTCGGGTCTCGGGTTTCGAGTTAAAAACGGGAAATCAGAACTAAAAGCGCAGGCGCTACTATGAGTCTAATATGTATTACGGGCGGTTCAAAAAGATCCCAGATGCAAGGCGCGCGAAATTGAACGGATTGAACGCTTTGAACCGTTTGAACCTGAAGCGCATCAGCGCTGATTAAACTTTTTTTCGCTGGTGGGAGAGATAATCGACGAGGAGATATTCTCCCAGCCGATCCGGCCGAGTGTAGAAGGCGCGGCCTTTATTGATGCGGGTGAGGTCATCGACGAATCCCCGAAGCACCGGGCTATCGTCCAGCATAAAGGTGTTGATGGTAATGCCTCTGCGGGTAATGCGCTCCGCTTCCTTCAGCGTCTCCTCGGCGGCTCGCTGGCTGATCCCGCCGAAACTCAGCGGCCATTCACAGTAGAGCCGTCCCTGGCGACAATAAGCGGTCGGCTGACCGTCCGTAATCACGATCATCTGTTGATTGGGGCTCGGCCTTCTATCCAACATTTCGGACGCGAGATGCAGTCCATCCTGCAGATTGGTGAAAGGATCACCCATATTCCAGGTGGCTTGCGGCAGATCTTTCGGTTTCAGTTCTACGGCCCGCGTAAAAAATCCCACGATCCCGAAATAGTCGCGCGGATGAAGCGAGCGCACGAGACTCTCCATGGCCAAAGCGACTTTTTTGGCCGCCGCAAAACGACCTTCCCAGCTCATGGACCAACTCATGTCCAAAAGCAGGACCGTGGCGGCCCGAGTCGTATGCTCGGACTCGTAGACGGCGAAATCTCCGGGATGAATCCGAACCGGAACGCCTCCGCCATGCAGCAGCGCATTTTTGAGCGTATGAATCATGTTGATATGGAGCGGATCGCCTTGAACATAGGGACGGCTATTCTCGGTCAGAAACTCTTGGCTCCCCTGGTGACGAGTCGAGTGCCGGCCCATTCCGTCGCGGCGGAGTTGTTGGTAGATATCCCTGAGCGCGAGTTGGCCGACGCGCCGAACGCCACGCGGGGTTAACTCAAAACGATCCCCCTGTTCGAGAACATAACCCCCTTCTTCCAGCAAGGATTGCATTCGCATGACACCTTCAAAATCCTGCTTGGGATCACCGCCAAGTAATTTTTCAAGCAGCTCCTTATCGACATCGCGGAGCTGCATGCTAGAAAGCTGTCCTTCCAAGCGGCGCAGCTCCTCCATGCGCTCCATGAGCTCCTGGGATTGCTGGAACTGCATGGGAGTTTGGCCCCGGAAAAGACTTCCTTCCCGGCGCAGCCAATTTTCCAGCTTACGGATTTGCTCCAATTGCAAAACCAGCTGCTGGAACTCTCTCTCGGCATCGGAGTTTTCAAAGCGGTAGGCGCTAAGTTTTTCGACGGCTTCGCTGACTTTGCCAGGCAAGTCGTTCAGAAACTGCTGTTTGGATTGCGTGTCTTGACCGGCCTGGTCAAGCTCTTCGAGGGTCCGATGCTCTTGATCGACGATCGATTCCAGTTGCTGCTGCACCTCGTCCATGGCTGACTGGAGTCGGTACTCGTCATAGAGCTTGCGCATCTCCCGCGCGACCTGCGCCAGCAGTTCGTCGATGCCCTTGCTCTGCTTCTCCCCTTGCTTGATGCCTTTCTGCATCAGCCGGCGCATAGCCTGTTGCAGGTCTCCCGTGTCATTCATGTATTCGTTCAGCTGGTCGAAGACGGTCTCCGAGTCGAAGGAATCCCGTAAGGTAGCATCCCAGCGGCTGTAACGTATGTGCACCATGATCAGTACCAGGCTATACTGGCGACGACGATTTACTTGCTGTTGCCGTAGGTCACCCTACCGCCTTGGATTTCTTTATTGAGCTTCTGGTGCAGGTGGAGCCCTTCCAAAACGAATTCGGTTGCCGAGGCCATCAGACTCGGGGACTCTTGAATTTTCAGGGACCGAATCGCCTCCTTTAATCCCGGAATCTCTTTGATGTCCTCTAGATAATCTTGTGATGCCATCTGGTCCGAGACCTCGACGCCCCAACCGGAATTGAAATATTCGACGATTTTTTGCAACGAATTCAGAGTGAAGTGTTGATCAAAAACCTTGAGGATCGATCGGTTGATGAGTTTTTCCACCAATTCGTCTTCCTTCTTATCTTCGCCTACATACTCCATCTCGATTTTTCCGCTGGTGGAAGCCAACAACGCGTGCAAGTCGCTGACTCGCGGGACGATCTCGGTTTCTTTGCATCGGAGCGCGCGTTTTTCCGCGTTGCTGATCAAACTTTCAAAATTATTGATTGTTACCCGAACACTGACACCGGAAGTTTGATTGATTTCGTTGGATTTCCGGGCCTCGAACGTTAGATGCGCGAGGATGTCTTTCATGAAACGCGGCACCTCCACCTTCCGGCTACGATGCTCCACCGGGGCCGCCTCCTGCTCCATAATCGCAAGCTCATCTTGAAGAGTTTTCGGATAATGAGTGCGAATTTGAACGTCGAAACGGTCTTTCAATGGCGTGATGATTCGACCCCGACTGGTGTAATCTTCCGGATTAGCGCTGGCCACGATGACCACGTCGAGCGGCAGCCTAATCTTATAGCCCTTGATCTGGACGTCCTTTTCTTCCATCAGATTAAATAAACCGACTTGCACTTTTTCCGTCAGGTCGGGCAATTCGTTGATGGCGAAAATGCCGCGGTTCGTACGCGGCACCAGACCATAGTGAATGGTTTCTTCGTCCGCCAGGTAACGCCCCTCGGCGACTTTGATCGGGTCGATCTCGCCGACGAGATCGGCGATGGAAACATCCGGCGTGGCCAATTTTTCTCCGTATCGGTGATCTCGATCGATCCATTGAAGCGGTAGGGCGTCACCCAACTCCGCCAATTTGTTGCGACAAACCCGACAGATAGGCTTGTAAGGATTATCGTTAATCTCGCAGCCCGCAACGATGGGGATGCGTTCGTCCAACAGGCTCACTAATCCTCGGATGATGCGCGATTTGCCTTGGCCTCGCTCACCGAGAAAGACCATGTGATGCCCGGAGAGAATCGCATTGTCGATTTCCGGTATCACGGTATTATCGTAGCCGATAATCCCTGGCAGAATACGCTTGTTACTTTCCAAGCAATGGACAAGATTCTTGCGCATCTCCTCGCGTACCGACAAGACCGCAACGCCGCTTTTTTTGAGCTCACCCAGTGTTTTCGCCTCGCTCACGTGAACCAGCCCCCCTTTAGAAAAATAGTTTACAAAGTTTTAGCGTACCAATGTTGTAGTGTACCATACTTGGGTTATTTAATTGATAGAGGAGGAATCCTCAGGCTGAGATTTGTTGGAAATATTCCCGTAGTCGATCATAGCTATCGAGGAGATGTTGCGGTATCACGCGGGTCTCTCCCACGACGGGCATGAAATTGGTGTCTCCCTCCCAACGGGGCACAACGTGCCAGTGTAGATGATCTTCGACCCCTGCCCCGGCGCACTTGCCGAGATTCATTCCGAGGTTAATGCCTCCGGGATTCAACGCTCGGCGCACAATGTCGACGGAACACCGCAAAGCTTCGTTTAGATCCGCGTATTCCTCGGCCGAGAGGGCTGAAAGATTTTTTTCATGGCGCTTGGGCGCCAAAAGCAAGTGGCCGTTATTGTAAGGATACTTGTTCAGCATGACCACCGAATGACGAGTCTGGCCCAATACAAGCGCCGCGCGGCGGTCGCTCTCCTCGAGTTTGTTACAGAAGATACAGCCGTCCTCCTTTGAGTCTTGGTCGATATAGGCCATTCTCCAAGGAGCCCACAGTTGTTTCATTCAGAAACTCCGTCCTCGAGCTCTACGCTCTTTCCGTCAACTCGAAGACGTAGCTCTTTTCCGACTTTGAAGAACGGAACTCGTTTGGCAGCCACGGAGACCAGCGCGCCGCTTTTCGGGTTTCGTCCCTGGCGCGCACGGCGGTGCTTAACGACGAAACTACCGAATCCACGGATCTCGATCCGGTCTCCCTGCGCGAGAGCGTCCACCATGGAATCAAAAATCGCGTTAATGATCACTTCAGAATCTCTTCGCGAAAGATGAGGAAATCGTTTGTTCACCTCATCGATCAAATCTCTTTTTGTCATAAACATTCTCCCTCACGACACAAGAAGGTAATTCAGTTTTGCCAATCGCAGCCGTTCCGCCGCTAACGGAGTAACGACGGCGACCATTCATAGCGCAACCAGCCCCGTTCCCCCGTCGGCAGGCGCCTTCCAAACACGCCAAAAAACATCTTCTCCCACCAACGTTCCTGCTCCGCACGAGAATAATAGACCGCCGGGTTCGCCTCCAACCCTACGCGCCCCGCGGCTAACTCGATGGCATCATCCAAAGTCCCGAACTGGTCTACCAAACCCAACTGTTTCGCCTGCGCTCCGGAATAAACCCGTCCGTCGGCGAGCTTTCTCACTTTGGACTCGTCCATCCCCCGACCCTTGGCGACTGCGGTGACAAACTGGCTGTGCACATTGTCGACCAAAGATTGCAATATTTCTCGTCCTTCGGGCGAGAGAGGCTGGAAGGGAGAGCCGATGTCTTTATTGGCGCCGCTCTTGATATTGTATCCTTTCACGCCGATTTTTTTCATGACGTCTTCGAAATTAGTGAGTTGCATAATGACGCCGATGGAACCGGTCAAGGTTCCCGGATTGGCGATAATTTTCTCGCATGCGCTCGCGATATAGTAACCGCCCGAGGTCGCCATTCCACCCATGGACGCGAACAGAGGCTTCTTTTGTCGGGTCTTTTGAATCTCTTGGAAAATTTCCTGGGTTGGCGCCACCGCACCACCCGGTGAATCGATGCGCACGACGATAGCTTTGATCCAGGGCGCCTCTTTGAAGCGCTTCAATTCATTCAGGACGTCGCGGGAGTCGTCGATGGTCCCTTCGATCTGCAACACGCCGATGCCCTCGCCGGCGAACATGGAAAGGACTTTGGAATCTCCCCCGGTCAGGTAGGCAAAAAAGAACACACCGACGAAGACGAGCAAAATAAAAACGCCCAAAATTCCCAACCCTTTCAGTAGGGGATGTCTTATAGCCATGGTCAAGTCCATCCGTCGGAAATTTACGGATTGCCTCCTTTACCTTTGCGATTGGTCTGTCCTTCTTCGTCCCGATCGAGACGGAGCTCGTCGTTGAGCAACGATTCAAAAGAGAAGCGACCGCCTTCTTTTTCCCTCTTAAGATAGTTTTCCATCTCCTGTCGCTCTTCGGTTTTTCGCAGCGCCCGAATGCTGAGCCCTATTTTTCTTTCATTGACGTCGATGTTGATGACCTCCGCTTCCACTTCGTCACCCACCTTGTAAAGGCTCGACGGCTTATCGATCCGCTCCACGCTCAACTGCGACACATGAATCAATCCTTCCACGCCCTCATCGATACGGACAAAGACACCGAAGTCCGGAACACTGGTCACCTGCCCTTTCACCTTCGATCCCGCCGGATAGCGCTCCGCGATCACCTTCCACGGATCGGGTGTGAGCTGTTTGATCCCTAAAGAGAAGCGCTCGTTCTCGACGTTCACGCCCAGCACCCTCGCTTCGACGAGGTCGCCTTTTTTGTACAGCTCGGAGGGATGCTTAATTTTTTTGCTCCAGTGAAGGTCCGATATGTGAACCAGGCCGTCAATCCCTTCTTCAATTCCGACAAAGATCCCGAAATCGGTGATATTGCGCACCGGCCCTTTGACGACGCTACCCACCGGATACTTTTCTTTGGCCGACTCCCAAGGATTGGCCATGACTTGTTTTAGACCGAGGGAGATGCGGCGATGACTGGGGTCAACGTTGAGAACAACGACTTCGACCGTCTGGCCGACCTGAAGTATTTTGGAAGGGTGGGACACTTTCTTTGTCCAGGACATCTCTGAAATATGAATGAGGCCCTCGATGCCGCTTTCCAGCTCGACGAATGCACCATAATCCATGAGGCTGATGACTTTTCCCTGGACGCGAGAACCCAGTGGGTACTTTTCCGCAACCGTGTGCCATGGATCAGGGGTCAGCTGTTTAATGCCGAGGGAGATGCGTTCTTTCTCTGGATCAAATTTCAATACTACAACTTTGAGTTTTTCTCCGACGTGCACGACCTCGGTTGGATGATTGATACGTCCCCATGACATATCGCTGATGTGAAGAATCCCGTCGATGCCGCCCAAATCCACGAAGGCGCCGTAGCCGGTAATATTTTTGACCGTTCCTTCCAAAATGACCCCTTCTTCCAAAACCTTGAGGATTTCCTTTTTGAGGCTATCCCGCTCTTTTTCCAGCAGCGCCCGACGGGAGACAACCACGTTTCCCCGCGCTCGATTGTATTTGAGAATTACAAACCGGTCCGTCGTCCCGATGAAGCGGTCCAAGTTGCGGCTGGGGCGGATATCGACGTGCGAGCCTGGAAGAAAGCCCGGAACCCCAACATCCACTCTGAATCCACCTTTAACCTTGCCGACAATATGCCCCTCAATCCCTAGCCCTTCGTTGTAGGCTTTTTCGATCTCTTCCCACAGCTTTATGTTCTCAGCGCGCTGACGGGACAAGACGATCCCACCGTTTTCTCCTTCAGGCGATTCGAAAAAGACGTCGACTTCATCGCCGACCTTGACTTGCAGGTTACCATGCCGGTCACTGAACTCCTGAATGGGGATCCCGCCCTCTGACTTGTATCCGACGTCGATGAGAACATGCGTGGAAGTAATTCCTACCACCCGACCTTTGACCACTCCGCCGGGCTTGACCGTACGCAGACTTTCCTCGAATAGCGTCTCAAACTCGTTAGCGCCGCCAGCGGTTGCGCTGTTTTTTTCTTCATCCTTTTGAACCATGAACCGAAACTCCGATCTTTTAATATTCTAAGGCTCTATTTCGTATCGCTTGTATCACCCGCTCGGCAACGCCATCCGCGTCGAGCGCGGAGGAGTCAATCGCGACTGCATCTTCGGCCTTGCACAAAGGGGCTAAATCGCGCTCGCGGTCCCTTTTATCTCTCTCCTCCATCTCGCGAAGCGTTTCTTCGAGGCTTAACGTTCGTCCGGCGGCGCGCAGCTCTTTGAAGCGGCGACGCGCCCGTTCTTGAGCCGAAGCGTCCAAGTAAATCTTTACCTGCGCCTCGGGAAAAACCACAGTGCCGATATCACGCCCCTCCGCCACCACGTTGCCTCTTCGCCCCAGGGCCCTTTGCAACTCCAACATTCTCTTTCGCACCACCTGCAGCGCCGACGCCCTCGAGGCCATTTGACTCACTTCCGGAGTCCTGATCAAATCCGACACCTCTTCTCCATCCAAAAGGACCTCGACTCGCCCATTCCGCTCCGCCAGGTCAATTTCAGTCGAACCGACGAGCTTGGTGAGGCCCTCATCATCCGCCAAATCCAAGCCTAGACGCAAGAGCTTCACCGCCAGCGCCCGGTACATCGCCCCCGTGTCCAGGTAGGTCAGGCCAAATTCCTTCGCAACGCGTTTGGCCAGCGTGCTTTTCCCGGCGCCGGACGGACCGTCGATGGTAACAATCAACCGATTGATCCTTTTGTTCAGGGACTATCCTACCTCTCCAGTCTTAATGCAAACCCTCAATGCAAACAAATTTTCCCGAACAGCTCAAAGAAACTGGGAAACGATATATCGACGCAACCAGGGTCGTCGATTTCTACCCCGCCCGCGCTCGACAACCCGGCTATCGCAAAGGACATGGCCACCCGATGATCGCCGAAACTTCTCACCTTGGCGCCGCGCAGACGTTTCGCACCATAGATCGTCATCCCGTCATCCCGCTCGTCGACTTTAACTCCAAGCCTACGAAGCCCTTCGGTCATCGCCGCTATGCGGTCGGACTCTTTGTACCGAAGCTCTTTCACGTCGGAGAAGGTCGTGACTCCGTCGGCCAAAGCGGCGGCGACTGACAGCACCGGATACTCATCTATCGTTCGCGCCACCAAATCCGCTCCGACATCGACTCCCTTGAGCGTGCCGCCGACCACTCTGACATCCGCAACCTGTTCACCAGTTTCCACGCGCTCATTGACCAATTGAATCGAGGCCCCCATTCGGCGGAGCACTTCAATCACTCCATCACGGGTGGGATTGCACCCGACGTTCCGAATCACAATATCGGAGTCCGGAATCGTCGCAGCCGCCGCCAGAAAGAATGCCGCCGATGAGATATCGCCGGGAATTCGTATATCTCTGCCAGTAAGATTCTGATTTCCCTCGATAACAATGGTCTTGCCGTTCACCGAGACCTCAGCCCCGAAACCCCGCAGCATAACTTCCGTGTGGTCACGCGATTTAAGCGGCTCTTCCAAGGTCGTCACGCCGTCCGCCTGAAGCGCTGCCAGCAAAATCGCGGATTTTACCTGGGCGCTGGCGATCGGCGTTCGGTACTGAATGCCATGAAGCCCACCGCCCCGGATCTCCAAGGGTGCCAGGCTATTGCCGTTCTTGCTGACGATCTTTGCGCCCATGCGGCTTAATGGATCCATCACCCGCTGCATCGGTCTCTGACGAAGAGACCAATCTCCGTCTAATTGACTAATGAACGGCCGCCCGGACAAAAGGCCCGATAACAGCCGCATGGTCGTTCCGGAGTTGCCGCAATCTATGGTCTCCCTCGGGGCCGCCATTCCCGCCCAGCCCCTACCATCAACACAAAAGGCCTCGCCTTCGCGATAAACCTCCACTCCCATCTGCCGAAAGGCCCGCACGGTTCGCGAATTATCGTCGCCCCCGGAAAGGTTGTAAATTCGGCTGCGGCCATCGGCGATGCTGGCTAAAATTACCGCCCGATGAGCGATCGATTTATCACCGGGCACCGTAAGTTCACCCCGCAACGGCCTTTTGATTTCAGCTATCCGTTTCACGTCTTGCAAACTAGGGTATCTGCCCTCTGATCTCATTGGCGCGGGCAAATTCTCTTTCGAGCAGCGCCCCCCTACCCTTCTCGATCCAACCCTTGAGCCGTTCGAGATTCTTGATGTAGTCGCCCAAAGTTTGCCCGATCGATTTTCGGTTCATCAGGCAGATGTCCCGCCAAAGCTCGGGACGACTCGAGGCAATCCGAGTAAAATCCTTGAATCCTCCCGCGCAATAAGATTTTAAATCCACCCCAGGCACTTGTGTGCGCGCCAGCGAGTTGACCAGCGCGTAGACCAGCACGTGCGGCAAATGACTGATAACTCCAAGGATCTTATCGTGCGTCTCGGGATCCATCATCTCTACGCGAGCACCCACGCGCCGCCAGAGCGTCGCCACCTTTTTCAACGCTTGTTCGTCGGTCTTCCGTGTCGGCGTCAGAATGCACCGATGAAGAACAAATAAGTCGGTCTTGGCAGCTTCGGCGCCCCACTGTTCGCTGCCGGCGATGGGATGCGCGCCAACAAAGTGAACACCCGGCGGGAGCAGCTTTTCCATTCCTCGAACAATCTCGCCCTTCACGCTGCCGACGTCACTTACGATGCAACCTTGTTGCAACGCCGGCAAGAACCTCGCGGTGGTTGACACCTCCGCTTGAACCGGTGTCGCACTCAGCAGGAAATCAGTATCCTCCGGCGTATCCCCTTCGTCCAAAAGGTAACGGTCAACAATTCCATGTTTCTTAGCGAAACGTAGATTCTGTTCGCTCCGGCCGAATCCGATGATTTCTTCAACCAAGCGGTGTCTTTTAGCGTCTAAGGCCAGCGAGCCGCCGATCAATCCGACCCCAACGACTACCATCTTCCGAAAAATAAATCCCACTAAGTAATACTCCTCTCCGACTCCCCTGCCCGATTATTATGCCTTGATTATTTTCCTTAAGGCTTCGATGAATTGCCGATTTTCTTCCATCGTTCCAACGGTGACCCGAACGTACTGTGGCAATTGATACACGCCCATGGGACGCACGATCACTCCCTGCCGCAATAATTGCTCGAACACCTCATGACCATTTTCCACGCGGATGAGAATGAAATTTGCGCAGCTCGGGACCTGCTCCAGGCCGAGCTTGGCAACTTCCCGGGTGAGAAATCCCAGGCCATCATGATTAACCTCCAAACTCCGGCGCACGTGGTCACTGTCACCCAGCGCGGCCAAAGCGCCCCATTGGGCTGCGGCGTTGACATTGAACGGCTGGCGGACTCGGTGCATGAGGCCGATGACTTCTTGGTTGGAGCCGATGCCATAGCCGATCCTTAAGCCGGCAAGTCCGTACAGTTTGGAAAATGTCCGGAGAGATAAAAGCGTCTTGCCGCTTTGATGATAGCGCAACGAGTCCGGATAATCCGTGTCCTCGACGTACTCAAAGTAAGCTTCATCGACGATGGTGAGAATCTCCGGCGATAGTTTCCGCAAAAAACGTTCCCACGCCTCCCGGCGATAAATCGTCCCCGTTGGGTTATTGGGATTGGCCAGAAAAACGATGCGCGTCTTTGGTGTGATCGCCCGCGCGATGGCGTCGAGATCATGGACAAAATCACGCAGCGGAACTGCCCGGCTTATACCTCCCACCGCTTGCACGACCAATTGATAGACCACAAACGCCTGCTGCGCCATCACCGCTTCATCGCCCGGGTGCATGAACGTTCTCACTGCCAATTCGATGATCTCGTTGGAGCCGTTGCCAAAGATCAGCTGTTCCGGCACGACCCCCAATTTCTTCGCCACTCCGGTCTTCAGATAAAAGCAATCGCCATCCGGATAGAGATGAAGCTGGTCGAGCCGCTCCTTAATGGTACTGACGGCCTTCGGCGACGGTCCGAGAGGATTTTCATTAGACGCGAGCTTGACGGAATTCGCGATGCCGTACTCGCGTTCGACCTCTTCGATGGGCTTTCCCGGCGCGTAGGGCACTAACATACGGATATGTTCCGGCACCTGATCGACGATATTCATCTGCCACTCGGATAAGAACCTAGAATCTTCAGGAATAGGCAGTTTCTCTCCAAATCTTTGAGCGCTCTTTTCACCCGAGTTTCTTCCTTATGTCCCTTCAGGTCGAGGAAGAACATATACTCCCAGGGTTTGTTCTTGATCGGACGCGATTCGATCTTGCTCAGGTTGATTCGGCTTCTGGCAAAAGGCTGAAGCATGCGATGAAGAACCCCAGGCTGATCTCTCACAGAAAAGACCAACGAAGTTTTGTCATTCTTGCTCGGCGCCGCATCCTTATCCCCGATAGCCAAAAAGCGCGTAATATTATTGCTTTGATCTTCAATGTTGCCGGCTACGACTTGGAGATCATAAACTTCTTTCGCCAGACTACTGGAGATCGCGCCAAGCGTTGCGTCCTCCGCCGCCATTTTCGCAGCATGGGCGGTGCTGGCCACTTCCTCAACCGAAACGTTCGGGAAATGGCGACCCAGCCAGCCACGGCATTGAGCCAATGCCTGTGGATGCGAAACGATCTTTCGAATATCCTCGGCGCGGCCGCTGCGCGACAACAGATTGTGATGAATAACCAAGAAAATCTCCGCACAAATTTTTAAGTCGGAATCCACCAGCAAATCCAATGTGTACGCAACCACGCCTTCGGTGGAATTCTCAATGGGAACCACGCCGAAAGAGACCCTGCCCTGCCTAACTTCCTGAAAGACCTCACTGATGCTGGCCGTCGGAACGGACGTGATCGCGGCACCAAATTTTTCCCGCGCGGCAAGGTGAGTAAAAGTCGCCTCTGCGCCGAAGAATGCTACTTTCAGCGGCGACTCCAGGGAACGACAGGCGGCAATAACTTCCCTAAAAACAGAACGAATTACTTGTTCGGAGAGCGGACCGCGGTTTAGCCGAGAGACCCTGTGGAGAATTTCCTGCTCGCGATTGGGGACGTAAACTTCTTGGTTGCTCAGCCTCTTGTTGTGGCCGATCCTCTGCGCAAGAGTGGCCCGATCGTTTAGAAATCCGACTATTTTTGCATCAATTTGATCGATCTTTTTTCTGAGAGCATCGACCGACTCTTTACGGCTCAATGACAACCTCACCGAGGCGCGCATACTCGCAATGGGCATGCACTAACGCCATTCGCGTAAGCTATCTTAATTCCTACGGAATTGCAAATATTGCCGATTTTTACCTTGACCCAAGGCGGCCCTTGCCGTTATCTGTAAAGCGTGAATGAAGAAATTGTCGTTCCAGGCGGTGAAAGTCCGAAGAAACTCGAGAATTTTCTTAAAAAACGCTTCCCAATCGGCTATGTTAGAAAGCTGTTTCGTAAGAACGGAGTGCGACTCAATGGGCAAAGACCAAAGCCTGACGCTGTCGTCCGCCCCGGTGACCGGCTGCAGCTTTACGTTCCGTTTGAAAAACCACTAAAAGCACCTACAAAAGGCATCTCGGCGCCCCAGACCATCTTCGAGGATGCGAAGCTGATAGTCCTTGACAAGCCAGCCGGACTCGCGGTCCACGAGGGAAAAAACATCCTCAAACGCGACACTCTTCTCGGAATTTTGGAGGCGCGATACCAGAGCGAGGGAGCGGTGCCCAGACTCGTCCATCGTATCGACCAAGACACTTCGGGTCTTCTGGTCGTTGCCAAAGACCAACAGACCGCCAAAGAACTGGAGAGCCGCTTTGAGGAAGGAAGAGTCGATAAAGAATATCTCGCTCTAGTCGTAGGGCGTCTGCCGCAAAGCGAAGGGAGAATCGATTTTCCCTTGCCGGGGAGAGAAGGCACAGCGGTCCGCGCTTTAACGCGATTCAGGATCGCAAAAAGATTCTCTGATACGACACTCGTCCGCGTCACCATTGAGACCGGTCGCATGCATCAGATCCGCCTCCACTTCGCAAGACTCGGTTATCCGGTGGTGTTGGACGATCAGTACGGAGACTTTACTTTCAACAGGACTTTTCGCAAAGCCTACGCTCTCAAACGACAGTTTTTGCATGCCGCGAGAATCTCCCTCGAATACGCCGGTAAAAAGAGAATCTGGACCGCCCCCTTAGCCGATGACCTTAAACGGGCGATGGCGGCGCTCGAGCGCGGCTCGGCTAGACGGAATCTGTTCTAACTCGCCGCACTGCGGAGCGAAAACTGATGTGTTATCTGATCTTATTTGCACCAAGTAAATGCGACCATTCTTGTGCGCCGCGCCACTGTCGTTGAATGCAAGTTCCATGATCAGCGGAGCACTACTGATGCTCGGTGGAATCTGTGCTACGAGGTAAGCATTTGAAATTCGACCCCAAGATGGAACCGGACCAACGCGAAACGGCCCCCAACGTTGCGCGCAATGCCAGCATCGTTAGTGTGGCCGTGATGGCGAGCCGCGTTCTGGGCTTGGTGCGTGACCAGGTCTTTGCGATTTTTTTTGGCGCCGGCATGCAGTACGATGCTTTTCTCACGGCCTTTCGCATTCCCAATCTGCTCCGCGACCTGTTCGCCGAAGGGGCGCTCTCGGCGGCTTTCGTCACAACCTTCTCTCAAGTCCTCGAAACCAAGGGCGAGAAGGAAGCGACCCGATTATCGAATCGCGTTGCAACCCTGATCATCTTAGTTACCATCGCGGTCTGTTTTACAGCATGGCTTTACGCGCCTTCGCTGGTCCGAGCGCTCGCTCCCGGCTTTTTCTATGTACCGGGAAAAGCTGATCTGACTATTCAGCTAACTCGCATCATGATCCCATTCTTGGTGTTGATTGCGTTGGCCGCCCAAGCAATGGGCATTTTGAACGCGCAGAATATATTCGGCATTCCGGCGCTGGCGTCCGCCTTCTTTAATGTAGGCTCTATCGTAGGCGGCTTATTGCTGGGCTTTGTGATCGGAGCCTACGTAGGGCTAAGCTCAATCGAAGGAATGGCTTTCGGTACTTTGGTCGGTGGCTTTCTGCAGTTCGCCGTCCAATGGCCGAGCTTGAGCCGCACCGGCTTCCGCTACCGCCCGATGATCAGCTTTACCGATCCCGGAGTGCGCCAAATCATCCGTTTAATGGGCCCGGCCATCATCGGCACGGCGGCGGTTCAGATCAATGTGTTTGTAAATACCAACTTTGCTTCGTCGATCATCGATCCGGCGACGGGCACCGTGGCCAATGGGCCTGTGTCCTGGCTGACTTACGCGTTTCGCCTCATGCAGTTCCCGATCGGCGTCTTCGGTGTCGCCATTGCGACTGTGACGCTGCCGCCGCTTTCGCGCAGCACCGCGCGGAATGACCTCGGTGAGTTTCGCAGAACCCTCGCCCACTCGCTGTCTTTGATTTTTCTCTTGTGCGTTCCCTCGGCCGTTGGGTTGGCCGTTCTCGGCCGGCCCATCGTTGCCTTGATATTCGAGCATGGCAGATTCACGGCTTTCGACACAGTCCAAACCGGCAATGCATTAGCCGCATACTCCATCGGTCTCGCCGGCTATGCCGCTGTCAAGGTACTTTCGCCTGCGTTCTATGCCTTGAATGACGCACGCACGCCGATGCTCATCAGCCTCGGATCGATCGCGGTCAATTACGCGATGAACTCTTTGTTGGTGGGGCGGTTCGGACACGTGGGGCTGGCCTTCTCTACTTCAACGGTTGCGTTGGTGAATTTTCTCTTGCTGGCGTTGTTCATGCGCCAGCGATTAGGCCGGCTTGAAGGACGTCGCCTCGGCAGGACGATCATGCGGGTTGTCATTGCGTCCGGCGCCATGGCATCCGTGGTGTGGATGGTAGCGGAAGGAGTGACGGCACTGCCACTCCACGGCCATGCGCTACACTTCATACAAGTCGTCGCATCCGTTGCTTCGGCAGCAATTGTTTTCTATCTAGCCTGCCGAATTCTCCAGGTTAAGGAATTGGATGATGCGATAAACGCGATCGCAGGACGCTTCATCCGGCGCTTGCGACGGGTCTAGCCCGCCCTCTTTAAGCACCGCATAATAGCTCCGATACATAAGGCCCGTTTTCAGAGCACTGGGCGCTATGCTCACCGCTTTGAGGATTCTTAACCGCTAACTTGAGATACTTGAGCGGTTCATGGGCCCGTCAAACGCATGCCGGCGTCTACCGGCAAAATTGCCGCCGTGACAAAGGACGCCTCATCAGATGCCAAATAAAGGGCAGCGTAGGCCACATCTTCAGGCTCGCCGATGCGTCCGAGCGGGACCCTGGTGCTGTATCGAGCCAGTTTTTCCGGAGTGGACGTATCGACCATCGGAGTACGAGTCGGCCCCGGGCAAATGCAATTCACCCTGATGCGGTCCTTCGCGTGGTCCATAGCCATCGCTTCGGTCAGCCTGACCAAGCCTCCTTTCGACGCGCAATAAGCCGCACGACCCGCCTGGCCGAGCATGCCCGATCGGGCCGCAACATGTAGAATCACTCCGCCGCCGCGCTTGATCATCTCAGGAATCGCCAACCGCGACACGACGAACGCGCCCTTTAGATTGGTGTCTAGCGTTCGGTCCCAATCCTCTTCCGTGATATCCGTAATGCTCCCGTTGGTCCTCACGCCGGCGCTGTTGACGACGATATCGATCCCGCCAAAGTGTTTGACCGTCTCTTCGATCAACGCTTTCATCTGTGTCGAATTTCCCACGTCCCCGGGGCGAAAAAATGCTTTTCCGCCGGCTCTCTCAATCATCTCGACGGTTTCGCGTCCCTTGGCTTCGGTTTTCGATGTACCGGCCACGGCGGCACCTTCTCTCGCGAACAACACGGCAATAGCCTGCCCCAAACCCGATCCGAATCCAGTTACGAATGCTACTTTTCCATTGAGTTTCATCCGCCTCTCCTATGCTCCCAAGAGAACTTCGTCCTATTCAAAGCAAGTTGACTGGGTAACGTCACATTGTTACTTTTAGAAAATAGCTTCACAAGGATTTCAAGTCCATGGCGGAAATCAAGGATCAGAGAGTACCCGTCACAGTTTTGACAGGTTTTCTCGGTGCAGGTAAGACCACCCTGCTTAATCGCATTTTAACTGCCGACCACGGCCGCCGGGTCGCGGTTATTGTCAACGAATTCGGCGAAGTCGGCATCGACCATCATCTACTGATCTCGTCGGAGCAAGAGATCGTTGAGATGAGCAACGGCTGCATCTGCTGCACCGTACGCGGCGACCTTTTGCGGAGCCTGTTTCAGCTTCTCGAACACCGGTCCAAGTTCGATACCCTCATGATTGAAACCACCGGATTGGCCGATCCGGCGCCCGTGGTTCAGACTTTTTTTATCGACGAGCGTATTCGTCGCGAGTTCCAACTGAACGGCGTCGTCACGGTCGTGGACTCCAAGCATGTCTGGCAACAAATTGACCATTCCAGGGAGGCCCGCGAGCAGATTGCGTTCGCCGATCTTGTGCTGCTGAACAAACTGGATCTCATCAACCCGGAGGATTTGCAGGAACTCGAATACAAGATCAAAGTCCTGAATGGGGCGGCGCGCATCTACCAGACGAGAAATTCGGACGTCGAAATCGACAAGATCTTAGATCTCCGGAGCCTAGCTCTTGAAGATAAAGCGCAAGCCCACGACTCTGATCACCGCCACACTGAAGACATCGCCACCGTTTCCATCGTCACGCCGGGCGACCTCGACGGGCTCAAGGTCAGCCAATGGTTTCGTGATTTAATCATGGAGTCAGGTCCCAAAATCATGCGCATGAAAGGGATTCTGAATCTGCGCAATGATCCAGACCAATTTGTCTTCCAGGGCGTGCATCTCCTCTTTGAGGGGCGTCCGGGACGCCGCTGGGCCGAAGGCGAAGAAAGGCTTAATCGCCTGGTGTTCATCGGCCGGGATCTAGACGGTGACAAAATCACCGCGGGTTTCAAGAACTGCCTCTCAACCGGCAACGGCAGCGGCTCGTCGGAAATCGATCCTTTCGGACGAAAGCAAGACGTTTCGTCCTTTACCTTGGATCAAATTCGCTACTGGATGCAGACGATTCTGACGTTTCCGCCTGACGCTCCGATCGTCATCAAAGAGGTGCCTTGCGTGAAGGCCGGTTGTCCACCGGTGGAGACCGCCATCATGGTCTTTCTTCAAAACGAACCGCCGCGCGTATTCAAAATTCTGGCCCGGATCAATGAGGTCACCTTCGACCACGTTTACGATTTGATCGAAAACCCACTCCCCTGCTGTTAGCGCTTCAGTCGGCCACAAGTTTGCGTCACGCAATTTAGCTAAGTCTTTGATTGCCCTCAAAGCCTCTGGATGATCGGGCGAGGTGGCGGGTGGAAAAGAAAGAGTCACCTCGATCTTGGTGGAATCGTCCGCAATAAATCTCCCAAGCTAGCGGCCAAATTCCTCCGCCGCCGGCATGATTTTGCCTCGGTCCGCATCCGGATGATACCAATTAATCTCTTCGTCACGTCGAAACCAGGTGAGCTGCCGTTTGGCCAACCGCCTGGTATCCCGTTTCATCAGCGACAACGCCTCTGGGAGGGACATCGCACCCTTAAGAACGAGCCCCATGTGACGGTAGCCGACGCTTTGCATGGGCTTGAGGTCGAGACCGTATCCGTTGGCGATGAGGCTGCTTACCTCATCGAGCAAACCGCCGTCGACCATTTGCTCGCAGCGCCGGTTGATTCGATCGTAGAGTTCCTCGCGCGACCGGTTCAAGCCGATTTTCAAGCTTGCAAATCGCTCGTCGCTAAAGTCGTGTTCCCTTTGCCATTGGCTCATGGGCTTGCCGGTGGATTCAAAAACCTCCAACGCCCGCATGATTCGCTGCCGGTCGTGGGGATGGACCCGGAACGTCGCCGGCGGATCGACTTGTTGGAGCCGCTGGTAAAGAGAGCCAAGCCCGCGCTCTTTTATTTCCACTTGAAGCGCCTCCCGAACGTCCGGAGCTTGCGGCGGCCCGACAAACAATCCTTTGGTCAGCGCTTTGATGTAGAGACCCGTGCCACCGCAAACGACGGCTTTTCTACCCCGCCCCTCAATATCATCGATGCATTTCATCGCCAACCGCCGATACGTAGCGACGTTAAATTCTTCGTCCGGATCGACCACATCAATGAGATGGTGCGGGACGCGTTCTCGGTCCGCCGCGGATGGTTTTGCCGTGCCGATGTCCATGCGACGATAGACCTGTTGAGAGTCCGCGTTGATAATTTCGCCGCCGATCCGTTGTGCCAGCTCCAGGGCGATTTCGCTCTTTCCCACCGCCGTGGGCCCGAGAATGACAATAAGCTTGGGCTTCATCGAAGATGGAAGAATGGCGAATGTGAATTGAATGGCGTTCCGAAATGATCAGACCCGCTTGAACATTCTTTCAAGTTCGTCGCGACTCAATTCGATCAGAACCGGACGGCCGTGTGGACATTGGGTGGCGAAATCCACGTGATCGAGATCCTGCAGCAGCGCGCGCATTTCGTTCATTTCCAATTGTCGATTCGCCCGGATGACGCTGTGGCAGGCGATCGTAGCAAGCCGCTCTTTCAGATGCTGACGCAATTTCTCGGAGTTTTCGACCTCGGCGAGTTCCGCGACCATCTGGCGAACCACCGGCCGACAGTCCCCTTCCGGCAATAGCGCAGGAACCGCCGTTATCGCGTAAGCGCTGGCTCCGAAAGGTTCCACTAAAAAGCCCAGACGGTCCAACGTCGGCAACATTTTCTCGACCAGCATGAATTCCCCGGCGGAGAGCTCGACCGTCTGAGGAATGAGGAGGCTCTGCTTCTGAACTTCGCCTGATGCCATTTGCGAGCACAACTTTTCGAACGCCACTCGCTCGTGAGCAGCGTGCTGATCAATAATAAACAAGCCCCGCGACGATGAGCACACCAGGTAACAACCAAGAACCTGACCAAGGATGTTCATCGACGAGAAGAAACCTTCGCCCCGACATTCCGTCTGAAGCGGTATTGACTGTGCGTATTCGAAGGGAAAGGGTGATGCTTGTCTTGCCGAACTTACCGAACTCCCGTAGGGAAGCGAAGCCTCCCTTGCGCCACCAACCCATGGCGCTTGCGGAAACGAAGGCCGTAGCCCCGGCTCCTTCGCCTCCACCTTCAGCGCCTGCCGAATCGCTCCCACGACCGCCTCGTGAACTTCGGATTGGCGGCGGAAGCGAACCTCGTATTTAGCTGGATGAACGTTGACATCCACGTCTTGATAGGGAACGTTCAGAAACAGCACCACCGCCGGGTACTGCCCTCGCATCAGCAAGGTTTCATAGCCCTGCAGCGCGGCGTGGGTGAGCACCTTGTCACGGACGTAGCGGCGATTGACGAATGTGATGACCTGCCGCGAATTGGGAAAAGATGCTGGAGCGGCGCTCAAGTAACCATGGATGGCCAGCGCTCCCTGCTGTGAAGCAAATGAAATCAATTCTTTGGCGATATCACGCCCCAAAACCTGCGACAGCCGGTCTTTAGCGTCGGCAACCGCCACGTAATCAGCGACGTTTCGCCCGTCGTGATAAAGACGAAAGTGAACCCTCGGAGAAGCTAAAGCCATTCGGTTGATCACATCACAGATGTGACTCAATTCGGTCGCGGGTGCCTTGAGAAATTTTTTGCGCGCCGGCACGTTGAAGAAGATTTCCCGAATCTCGACCGTGGTCCCTGGGGAAGATGCCGTGATAGAAGGTTCGTCTTTTTTGCCGCCTTGAACGCGCAGGCGATAGCCAGAATCGGATGACCGTTGACGGGAGATAATTTCCATTTTCGATACCGATCCGATGCTCGGCAACGCCTCGCCACGGAAACCCAAGGTGGCGATTCGAAACAGATCGTCTTCGTTTTGGAGCTTGCTGGTGGAGTGTCTCTCCACCGCTAGCGCAAGATCTTCGGCCGCTATGCCCTCGCCGTTGTCGCTCACGCGGATCAGTGCCGTGCCGCTTTTCTCCACCCAAACGGAAATCTCCGTCGCCCTGGCATCCAGTGAGTTTTCGATCAGCTCTTTCACCACCGACGCGGGTCGCTCGACCACTTCGCCGGCGGCAATGCGGCTCGCCACCTCTTCGGACAGAACTCTTATCTTCATAAGTCAAAAACGGTTGGTAAGTCAGATTAACTTACCGGCAAAGATCGCGTCAAGATAAATATCGCGTGTTGACAAGCCTGACCGCGGACCATAATGTTCTTTCTCTGGCGCTCTGACGAGAGCGTAAGCCGATCCAGCCATCACAAGACGCGCGCGCAGCCAGCGTGAATACATTCGAGGAGGTCCCCATGCGATGCACTTATTATTCCCTGTTGGTTTTCGCTTTAATCTTTGCGGTTTGTGCACCTCTGTATGCTGCCCAGGAAGAGACCGTCGAAACGAAGATCAAGACTATGCTTTTTGACCCTACGACCGACGCGCCTGTCGTCGTCCTTGAGACTGTCGGCGACAAGAAGCTCGTTCCCATCTGGATAGATATTCCTGAGGCGAGAGCGATCGCGCTTGAACTTCAGCACGTACAGCCCCCCCGCCCCCTCACCCACGATCTTATTCGCAACATCCTCCAGAGCCTAGGCGCAACTTTGGAGCGCGTCACCATCACGGACATTCGAAACAGCACCTATTTCGCCGTTCTCCATCTCCGACTCAAAGGGGAAGAGTTTCAGATCGACTCCCGGCCGAGCGATGCGATTGCCGTGGCTCTCCGGATGAAGGCGCCCATTTATGCCTCTGTGCAGGTCTTAGCCAAATCCAAGCCGGCGCCGGCCCCTGACGAGCCCGCGGAGCAACTGCGGCAAAAATCGGGCGTTCAGTCCCAAAATCTGACCGGAGAACTCCTCGGTCTCATCGACATACAACTCCCAGAGTCAACGACAAACCTCTCCGAACCGTGAACCCATTGAACGCTTTTCTGGAGCCATTTGGCGCAGTCGAATCACGCCGAAGTCAATAAAAAAAGGGCAAGCCGTCCACCATGGTGATCGACTTGCCCTCCCACTGCCGGATTAAAACGCTTATTTCTTTCCGTTGCTAGCGAAAAGCTCCGCTCCCCACTTCTTCGCGGTCGCATCCAGAACTTCTTTGCTGGATTCGGCGACGGGCGGAAACTCCTTCATCCATTCGTACGGCCGGGTGGCGTCCAGGATGGCTCGCGAATTGAAGCCTTTCTTCGTCGGATGAATGACCGGATCAAGCGGTCCGCTCCAACACCGGCGAATGATGTCGATGTCTTCCGCAGGTTCGCAGCGGGTACCCATTGCCCAAATCACATCGTCCGTATTCGAAGGGTCGATATCGTCATCGACAACGACTACGAAGCGACCCAGATAAGCCCCGGCATGGCACTGCGATGCGATGACCGCGGCCTGCTTCGCATGTCCTGGATAGCGCTGCTTGATAGAAACGATCAACATCAAACGACTACCGCCCGAAACGTTCAGCCAAACGCCTTTAACATCCGGCACGCCGGCCTTTTCCATCTCGTCCCAGATCAGAGCAGAACGGAGATAGGAGCGATACCAGCCGAGCTCTGCAGGCGGTCGGCCCGGAGGAGAGCCGAGGATAATGGGATCATTGCGGTGATAGAGCCGTTTAACTTTCACCCAGGGCTCGGCCCGTTCAGCACTGGCGTAATATCCCGTCCACTCCCCAAAGGGACCTTCAACTCTCGGATTATCGAAATGAACGTCGCCTTCGACGACGATTTCCGCGTTTGCCGGAATCGGCAGACCGGAGTACTCGCCTTCGATCATTTCGAACGGTTCTCCTCGGATGCCGCCAATGAATTCATATTCCGGCACGCCATAAGGCACCTCGATACTGCCGGCCAGAAAAGTCAACGGATCGTGACCGAACGACATGGCGATCTTGAATGGCTGGCCGCTGGCGGCATATTTTTCTCTCTGGATGCGGCCGTGCTTGCCGGGCGAGATGTAAAATCCCACGGTGTCCTTGTCATGAATCATCACCCGATAAGTGCCGTAGTTCACCCAACCTTCATCCGGGTCGCGCGTAATATCGACACTACCGGTTCCGATGTACCTTCCACCGTCCTTATCGTGCCACAACGGAGTCGGAAACTTAAAAAGATCGACATCTCCGTCTTTGTAGACGTTCTCAAAAAGCGGGCTCTGTTTGACGAATTTCGCCGGGATGGGCTTAATCTTCTTATAATTTTCTTTCCAGATTCTGACGAAATCCATCTTCGTTTCACCGGCCGGAAGCCCCAGAGTGAGGGCCAAACGTTTCCTCGAAGCCAAAGAGTTCGACAAAACCCGGTAGCCCTTCGGGTAACCCTTGATCTCGTCAAATAACACCGCCGGGCCATCTTCTTTGTGATGGACGAGTTCTGTAATGGCGCCGATTTCAAGATTCCAGTCGCAATTTTTTAGGGTTTTTAATTCCCCCATTTCTTCGCTGATTTGGATCCAATCTCTGAGATCCTGGTATTCCATCTTTCCTCCTGCTGTTAGGGACGAGCTTGCAAAGGCGGCATTACGCGTGAGTTTCAAATGACCTTAGCGAAAATCTACCTTTGGGTCAAGATAGCGGAACGCCAGTTATCATCGGTACTGCCAATTGAAAATGCCATACTCTCATGCTACCCCTTGAACGTGTCAGGCAAAATCAAAAGCCTCGAAGCACTAAAGGAGATCGCGGCCGCAGCGAGAAAAGACGGCAAAACAGTTGTCTTCACCAATGGCTGCTTCGATCTCCTCCACCGAGGACACGTACACATTTTGCGCGCGGCCAAAGCATGCGGCGATATTTTAATCGTCGGCGTCAACAGCGACCGCTCGGTTAAAATGATCAAGGGAGCTAACCGTCCGTTGCTTCCCGAACGAGATCGGGTCGAGTTGATCGCGGCGATGGAGATGGTGGATTATGTCGTTTTGTTCGACGAGTCTGACCCTTACAAAATCATCGAGAGCTTAAAGCCCGACGTGTTGGCGAAAGGCGGAGATTGGAGCGTAGAAAAGATCATCGGTTCTGATATCGTGAAGAAACGCGGCGGTCGGGTAGCGGTTATCCCCTACCTTGCAGGCTTTTCAACAACCGAGATTATCGAAAGGATACGACGTTAACATGGCGAGAGTTTGCGCGATTTGCGGAAAAGGGCGATCCGTCGGCTATAACGTCAGCCACGCGAACAATAAGACCAAACGGTCGTGGCGTCCCAACCTCAAAAGAGTTAGAGCGCAGTTTAACGGGCAAGTGAAACGCGCCCTAGTTTGCACGGACTGCATTCATTCAGGCCGCGTTCAGAAGGTGGCGTGATCGGCTTGCGCCGCAACGGTTACTGGAGTTCGCTTCTGTTCGCCTGCTCTCGATCGGTTTTGCCGCCGGTTCTTCCCCGAGCGCGCACGGCCTTGTACACTCCTTTAACTTTAGAGATATTCTCAAGCACCTTCTTGAGGTGCTCGGAATTCTTGATCATCACTTCGAACGTGTTGAGCGCCTTATCTGAAGAAGTTCTAACCTGAGCCCGAGCGATATTGGCATCGGCGCTGGTAATCGCGGAACTAATGGCGGCCAGGAGGCCGGGCTGATCCACACACGTGACTTCGATTTTTACCGGGCGCGGGGGCTGACCGTTTTCTTCCCAGCTCACTTCGATCTTCCTGTGCGGGTCGCTCTCCAGGACCGTGGGGCAGCCGACGGTATGCACCGTGACTCCCCTTCCACGGGTGATGAATCCGATGATGCGTTCACCCGGGAGAGGATGGCAACAAAGCGCAAAGCGTACCAGCACGTCGTCGACTCCCTTCACGCGGATACCCAGCCCGTGTTTTTGGCTCGACACCAGACGAAAAAGCGTTTCCAAGGATCCTTCGGCTTTCTTCGTACCGGCCTCGAGCTTTTCCGGTGGGACCAATTTGGCCAAAACGTGGCGAGTCGTAATGCGACCGTAACCCAAGGCTGCGAGAAGCCCTTCTTCGTCCTTCAAACCCAGCTCCTTCACGAGCCACTCGATCTTCCCCGCGTTCCGTAGAGTTCCGTAATCCAGCTGATAGCGATGCAGATCGCTGTCAAGAATTTCGCGTCCTAACGCGACGCTCCTTTCGAGCTGCTGGGATTTTAACCAGTTTCTAATTTTCGACTTAGCCCGCGGCGTTTTCACCCATTTGAGCCAATCACGGTTGGGGACTTGCTGTTGCGTGGTGATAATCTCCACCGTGTCTCCGCTCCTGAGGATATATTTGAGCGACACCAATTGGCCGTTGATGCGGGCGCCGGAGCAATGATGTCCCACTTCGGAATGAATGCGATAGGCGAAATCGATAACCGTGGAGCCTTTGGGAAAATTCAAAAGATCTCCCTTGGGTGTAAAGACGTACAGTTCAGTCGAAAAGAGATCATCCTTTAGATTGTGAAGAAATTCTTGCGGGTCTTGAAGGTTCTCTTGCCATTCAAGCAACTGTCTAAGCCAGGCAAACCGCTGGATGTCGCTCATCTGGAAATCTTCGCCCTCTTTGTAACGCCAGTGCGCCGCGATCCCCTCCTCCGCGATCCGGTGCATCTCATGAGTCCGGATCTGAATTTCGACGCGCTCACCGTAGGGACCGATCACGCTGGTATGAAGCGACTGGTACATGTTCGGTTTTGGCAAGGCGATATAATCCTTGAATCGTCCCGGAACGGGCCGCCATTGTGAATGGATAATCCCCAGGGCTTCGTAACATTCCCTCACCGCGTCCACCAAAATTCGGAATGCCACCAAATCGTAAATCTGATCGTAAAGGAGATTTTGACTCTCCATTTTCTGGTAAATACTGTAAAAGTGTTTCGGCCTGCCCGTCACTTCGGCCTCGATCCCTTCGGTCTCGAGCTTCTTGGTGATAACGGAAATGACCTCCCCGATGTATTTTTCCCGGTCGCTCTTTTTCTTAGCGACGTTGCGCTTCAATTGATAGTAAATCTCGGGGTGGAGGTGTTTGAGCGCCAAGTCCTCCAACTCGCTTTTGATCCAGGCGATACCCAAGCGCTGGGACAGGGGTGCATAGATATCCAACGTTTCTTGTGCCGTGAGGATTTGTTTCTCCAAAGACATGTGGCCCAGGGTCCGCATGTTATGCACGCGATCAGCGAGCTTGATCAGAATGACCCGCACGTCCTTGCCCATGGCCAACAACATCTTGCGAAAGTTCTCTGCCTGCTTCTCCTCGCGACTGCTGAAATTGGTTCGGCTGAGCTTGGTGACACCGTCCACAAGAGAGCCTATCTCGCGGCCGAAAATATTCTTCAGTTCATCCAAAGTGGTGAGCGTGTCCTCGACCGTGTCGTGCAGCAAGCCGCTCACGATGCTCGGCACATCCAGTTTCAGATCGGCAATGATATCGGCCACCGCCGTCGGGTGAGTCAAATAAGGTTCTCCCGACAGCCGTTTTTGACCTTTATGAACCTTCGCGGAAAACTCGTATGCTTCGCGGATCAGGTCGACATTCGCGGCAGGATAATAGGATTGAACCTTTTCAACCAGATCGCTGATTTTGATTTCTTTGCTCATGAATACTTTTCCTGCACTCTCAGCGAGGCAGGTCGAATCGCCATTCGGTTACATGGGAAGTTCTCGCCCGTTCGGCCTCAACAATCGATTTTAGGACCCCCATCGCCTTTTTCACCTCTCGATTGACCACATAATAATCATACGCCAGAATTTCGCGAATTTCACCTCGGGCATTGGCCAGCCGTCGATGAATCGTTTCCTTCCCCTCGGTCCCTCTCAAGGCCAACCTGCGCTTCAATTCGTGTAATGAAGGCGGCAATACAAATATCGAGACGGCTCCGCGATACGCTCGTTTGATCTTCTTAGCGCCCTGAACGTCAATGTCGAGAAGAATATCCCGTCCGCTCCTCACACACTGTTCCAACGGCTTGCGGGGTGTGCCATAGAAAAAATCGTGGACTTGTGCCCATTCCGCAAACTGCCCGCGGGCTTTCATGGCCTTGAATTGCCGACCTGTGATGAAGTAGTAGTCCCGGCCATGAACCTCGCCGTTTCGCCGCGCCCGAGTGGTGCACGAAACGGAAAGCTTGAGTCTGGGATAAAGCGATCGCAAACCCGTAATGAGCGTCGTCTTACCCGCACCCGAGGGGGCGGAAATGATGAAGATAATGCCCTGCCGTTTACTAATCAGAGTGGGTTTTCCGATCATTCAATATTCTGAGTTTGCTCTCGTATTTTCTCGACTCTCTCCTTGCCTTCCAAGACCAATTCCACGACGGGGAGATGAGGGATCTTCGAGCCGATGGTGTTCAGCTCCCGTTGAACCTCTTGAAGCATGAAGTCGATCTTTTTCCCCACTGGTTCTTTTTCGCGAATCACCGCAGCCAAGGCGGCCACGTGGCTCTTTAAGCGCACGACCTCTTCATTGATGTCACCCTTGAGGTTTCCAACATCCGATGCTTCTTTCTCCGCCCGCGGAGAGCATTCGCCGTCCCCTGCGGCAATGGCAGACTTCGTCGCGATTTCCCTCGCCCGCTCAGAGAGCGCCATGGTTATCTTTTTCAAATGATTGATTTGAGATTGCATGTCAGCTTTCAGCTGGCGGCCTTCCCGTTCGCGAGATTGTTCGAGCTTCTGTAAAGCGGTCTCGAGGGCGATAAAAAGTCCTCGCCGCTCGTTTGCCGGCTGAACTTCGACCTCCCGAATGTGGAAAAGGTCCGGGACTTGGGAAAGCAACGACGCCTCTATCGCGCCGGCCAATTGAAATTTTTTCTTGGCATCCTTGATGGTCGAAAGGTACTGGCCCAATAGCTCCACATCCAATTCAAGCTTGCGCGACTGTCGACCAGCGGGCAAACGGTTGATGAAAAGATCAACCCTACCCCGTGAGATCTTGTTCCGCATGATCTTGCGGATCTCCTCTTCAAATAAAAGGTATTCTCTTGGAACTCTCAGCTGCAGGTCCAAGTGCCGATGGTTCACACTACGCACTTGAACCGAGATCTTCGTACCGCGCGCATGATGCGACCCCTCGCCGTAACCCGTCATACTTTTCATGGCCTGTCCTTGATCGCTCGCTCGAGTTTCTCTAGAGGTACGGCTACGGTCCCAACTTCATCGCCGACCAGCCCCGCCGCCAAATTGGCGAGCACAGCCGCATCTTTGTAGCTGGCGCCGGTCGCGAGCACCAGCGCGCAAACCGCAACGACCGTATCTCCAGCACCGGTAACATCGAAGATCTCTTTTGCTTCGATGGAAAAGTGCTCTACCGATGCTCGGGGGCGGAAAAGACTCATTCCGTCGGGACCGCGGGTGATCAATACCGCCCTGGCTTTCCACATTCGCAATAGCCTCTCGCCCGCCGCTACCAAGGTCGCGTCGTCCAGAATATCGATCCCGGCGGCCTCGCCGGCCTCATTTTTATTGGGCGTGATCAGCGAAGGCGACCGGTATCGAGCATAATTTTCCTTTTTCGGATCAACCACATAAATAAGCTTTCTTCTCTCCACCAGTTCTGTAACAGCCGCGAGCAACCTTTCATGCACCACCCCTTTGCCATAATCCGAGATCACAACACCGTCACACCGGCCCGCCCTTTGTAAAACGAATTGGCGGAGCTTTTTCAAGGTTGGCTCGCGAATCGCGCCATTTTTTTCACGGTCCAGCCGGACGATTTGTTGATGACGAGGGCGGGCGATAATTCGCGTCTTTTGGATAGTTTGAAACTCGCCGTCGGAAAACACTCCCCCCATCGAGACCCGGAGGCGACGCAAGTCCTCGAGAATTCTTTTCCCCGCATCATCTCGACCGACAATACCGCAAGCGCTCACCCGGCCTCCCAGCGAGCGAATATTGCTGATCACGTTGGCCGCGCCGCCGAGCTTGGAGTTTTCCGAAGCAACCCGAAGCACTGGCACCGGAGCTTCCGGTGAAATTCTTTCCACGTCTCCCCAAATGAAACGATCCAACATCAGGTCGCCTACCACGAGCAAATGAGTCCGCTTAAATTTTTGTAGGATATCAGATAGATGGTTCATGCCCGCCCCTCGCAGCGCAAGCAGGTCATCCGACAAAACTTAGTCTTTGAGTAACTCGTAATAATAGGCTTCGTTCTTCATCGCCATTTGTTCCAGAGTGAACTGTTCACGGACACGCGCGGCACCTCTTTTGCCCATTTCTCGGGCCAGCGACTTTTCGCTGACCAGTTTCGCAATCGCCTGGGCAAGCGCTTCGGCGTCTCGAGGAGCAACCAAAAAGCCGGTGACGGAGTCGACCATTGCCTCGGCAAGACCCCCAACCCGCGTGGCTACGACAGCTTTCCCGGCGGCCATCGCTTCGAGCGCCGCGACGCCCAATCCTTCATATAGCGAAGGTAGAACGAAAATATCGATCTTGGATAGGAAGGCGGGAGTGTCAGAGACAAACCCGAAGAACTTGACCTGGTCTTGCAACCTCAATCTTGCGGCCATCCCCTCGAGTTGACCGCGTAACGAACCATCGCCGGCCAAGAGATATTTGATCTGATATCCCTGGCCTTTGAGTCGCGCGGCAGCTTCAAGCAAAAAACGATGACCTTTCCTCTCCTCCAGGACCGCCACAGTTCCGACGACAGGAATATCTTCCGAGGAAGCAGTCTTTGACGCGATGGCCTCGAACGGTCCCGGATCGATGCCGCTATGAATTAATCGAATCCGTTCCGGACCAACGCCGGCTGACACTAACAGGTTCGCAATCGGTCTGGAAATGGCGACAATACCATCCACCCGCCGATTGTAGAGGTGCCGCGTGTACCAACTTTTAGCTTCAGGATAATCCATGCGCCGAGTTACAACATACTTCGGCCCGTGCGAGCCGCGCGGCAGCCAGAGTGAAAGTGCATGGGCGCGCTTGGTGTGCAGATGAACAATGTCATACTTTTCTTCACGAATCAGTCGCCTGAGCGATGCAAGGGGGCTCAAGTCCAAGTCATTGCGCACGCGTAGCGGGAGCTTTCTTACGTTTAGATTCCGACAACGCTCGAACAGCTGACCGTGAGGATGACTGAGAAGAGTATTATCGTGCCCCTTCCCGATGAGGTAGGTTAAAAGCCCGAATACCTGAGCCTCCCCCCCACCCCAATGCTTCTCAGGATCGATGTGCAGAATTTTAAGGAGGCGGTTATGACCGCTTCCGATCAATGTCGTCCTTTTCCTCCAACTCTAGTTCCCAGAGCTTAGCATACTTTAGAAAAACATAAATCGCAGCGGTAACGGCAACATAGAAACCTGCGAAACCTTCCATGAACCCTCGCTTCAATACATATGAGTGAAAAAAGCGAAATGCCGGCCTAAACAGAGCATCCGCCAAATGCCAGTGTTTGCCTTCCTTTCGCAGCTCCCGAGACGAAATCGAGGTGAAGCGATCGATCCGTTGAACGTGATCTTCGATATTCCGATAAGAGAAGTGATGCAGCGGGTGCTGCAAGTGACGGACTTTCCCATCGACCAAAATCTTCTCATGGGGGTCGGACCCGCCCCAAGTGGCCCGATCTCGCTTAAACAAACGCACATCGTAGTCAGGGTACCAGCCCCCTCTCCACCACCAACGTCCTAAATAAAAAACCAACCGGGGTACGGCAAATCCCGCGCACTCGGAAGTCTCATGCCCCAACGTTTGCCGAATCTCATCCCTGAGCTTCGGTGTTACCCGCTCGTCGGAATCGACAAGTAAAACCCAATCTTTCGTTGCTTGCGAATGAGCAAAGGCCTTCTGATCCCGATATCCGGCCCAGGGCCGCCGAATAATCCGGTCTGTGTATTGCCGGCAGATTTCAACCGTTCGGTCCGTACTAAAAGAATCGACGACGACGATCTCGTCACACCAGCTCAAGCTCTCAAGACAATCGCCGATGTTCTGCTCCTCGTTGAAACAAACCACGATGGCGGAGACCGTGGGCCGTGGACCCACGGTGCTTCCTGGGGCACTCATAGTTTTCAGAAGATAGAAGTAGCGGAGGCAAAAATCAAACTATCGCTTCAACTCTCGAGCGCCCAATGAGTGTCCCTCTGATCATGACATCAGAAGAGGCGGTCCGGGGTTGGAACAAGCCCATACGACTTCTTTGGATTGACGGGGATCATCGCTACGAACCGATGAAATAGGATTTTAAGTTGGGGAGCCTCACGTCCCTGAAGATGGGATCATCGCTAGGCACGACACCATCCGCAAGCGCGGCCCCAAACAAGTCCTCTCGGAAAAGTTTTCCGATCTAACCGATTGCGGGAAATCGCCATCATTGACAACCCCACGGCCATGAGGAAGGTGAAAACTGCCCTTATCCCACGGATTAACAAACTTGCCACTCTCGCACCTCGCGGATCATACATCGCTGCTCGCAAGAGTCGGGTTCCCTACTCCAAGCCCTTCAGCCGCTGGCTTTTGAAAAGACTTACCGCTCAACCGTGGCTACCACTGGTCCTCTTGATTTTTTCCTGCAGCATCGCTCGGTAATGAAAATATCGCCCCTTCGCGCGGTACTTCTTTCTTTCGTTGCGCACCAAGGAATACCACCCAAAAGTCCAAATCGACCGCATTAAATTCGGCACGATCGAGCCTAGCGACTGGTTTTTATAAATCAGCCGACTTCGTCCCTGCTGCTCATGACGCAAACGAAAAAACTCCTCGGTGAGCCGGCTCCACTCCACCCTGTGGTAAACGGCTGCCCGCGGTTCGTAACCAATTCGGCCTCCGTTCCGTACAAGTCGCTGGGCGAATTCTACGTCTTCAGAAATTCCTGACCGACCCGGTCCCAACTCTTCATTAAAAAACCCGATGCGCGAGAAGACCTCTCGGCGAATCGCCATATTTGCGCCCGTCAGGGTTTTGATTTCCGTGACTCCCTGCCAATACTTGACAAAATTGATGGTTCGATACCGGTATTGAGCGCGCAAGAACTCCTGATTCCGTCGCATCTCCGGGGGCACGAGAATAGGGCCTTGCATCGCATCGAAGGGCTTGCACTTGAAAAACTCCGAAGCGACCGCGAGCCATTCTGGGGTCACTTCCACGTCGTCGTCGAAAAAGGCGAGAATTGTCCCTTGCGACTTGGTAATGGCAAAATTCTGCGCCCGGCACTTACCCGGCGAGGGCTCCCGCACTTGACGGAATCGACCGTCGCCCCGCTCTCGAAACTCCTTGACGATGTTCTCAACCGCGCCAGCCATCGCTTCGCTCGGGGCGTTATTGGCCACGATGACTTCGTGCTCGACTCCCGCCTTTCCGAAACACGCGTCAATACTGCTTAACAGCCGCTGCAAAAATTCGTGCCGGTCGTAAGTGGCGACGATAATGCTGAACTCCATCAGCCGCCTCTAGAGTGTCCTGAGCCCCACCCGAGTTGAAAGAACCGATACTTCAGCGAATAGGGGCGAAGCAACACTGCCGTGGCGATCGCCTCTCGTGCCTCTCGGTGCTGCCCTCTTTTCCGTCGTCCCTTAGCCAACCGATACGAGCGGTAGGCCATTCGGCGGGCGATTCTGCCGCACCCGAGCTGCTTTTCCGCTTGCGGGAACCCCCGAATCAACTTCTCGATGACCCGAATGTTTTCCAAGAGACGCAGCTCCTCGTTGCGTCCGATGTTCCATTCATGCTTTCGATAGAGGAACACGACGCGATCGATGTAGGCGACGGGATAATTCATCAACAGCCGAAAGGAGAGATCCAGGTCCATGCAGATGCGGAGATTCTCGTCATGGCCTCCCACCGCGTCGTAGGCGGATTTGGAAATAAGAGCTGCCTGCAAGCGCACGATGCTTTTTTCAAAGAGATCGACCAACCGAACCCCTTCTCGGGCCAGCCGGCGCGATTTGCCAGCGGGAATAATGGTCTCCCGGTTGTGCTCGCGCCCTCCCAGATAGACCCCGTTCGCAAAGACCATCCCGCAGCCCGAGTGCTCGCGCGCGTAGCCGTAAAGCACCTCCAAGTGATCAGGCGTACAGAGATCGTCCGAATCCTGAATGGCAATCCACGGCGCTCGCGCGTGCCGCACGCCCAAGTTGCGCGCCGCCGACGGCCCCCGGTTTTCCTGAAAGACATACCGTATCCGATCTCCGTAATGGCGTAGCACTTCTTTCGTATCGTCCGTCGAGCCATCGTCAACGACAATAACTTCGAACCCCTCGAATTTCTGTCGCATCACACTATCAAGGGTCTCCGACAAAAATGTCGCGCGGTTGAACGTAGCAATGATGACTGAAACTTTGGGCGTGCCGTCCATTGCCCCAGATGTCCCTATACCTGACTGGGAGTATCAGGAGACTAAGGGGAATCCTAACATCGCCAGGATCGAGCACGAAGAACTTTTGCAATTCACACCGCGCGCTTTCCCCATCAGATACCCCCAGCACTTCATGATTCGACCTTCCGTCCTGTACGCTTTCTGTGTCTTTCCCAACAAGCAGTAAAATCCATATCGCAAGCAATTGGCCACCAGGTTGGGAATCACTCGAAATGGGATCGAGTCGTGTCGGTAGATGCTTCGACTCATTCCCTTCCGATACTGGACCCTGCGATTATATTCTCTGCCGTAACGCTGGGGACTGAGCTCATGATAAGCCACGGCATGAGGTGCGTATCCAATCCTAAAACCTGCTTTTCGAACTCTCATCGAATATTCCGTATCTTCGCTGAAGCCGGATGCTCCTGGCCCGAGCCGCGAATCGAAAAAGCCGACGCGCTCATAAACTTCTCGTTTGAAAGACATGTTGGTGCCGGTTAGCCCATCAATGTCCCGTATCTCATTTCCGTAGTCTACCATCGGTATATTGTACTCACTGATTCGTTTAGGATCTGCCCCATTGCCGTGGCCATCGATTCCGGGCAGCACTCGGCCTTGCAGCGCAGCAAAATCCGCGGCTTTGTAAGACTGAAGAAGACCGCCAATCCAGTGGGAATCAAATACCACATCGTCATCGGCTAAACAGATAATCTGCCCGCAGCAATTTCTTAATCCGCGGTTGAGCGCCGCCGACTTGCCCCTCTGTTCTTCGCAAAGAATTTTAAGAGAATACTTTAGTGGCTGTTGCTGTTTCTGAAGCAGTAAAGTCCGGGTCCCATCGGTAGAACCGTTATCGACAATCAGGACCTCCAGTGTGACGGAATCTGCAAGGTCCAAGGAGTCAAGGCTCTGCAGCAGTCTCGCTAGACTATCGCAGCGATTAAAAGTGGCGACGATGATACTAATATCAAAGGCTGGTGAACTCACGTGCTTTCGGGCTCCCTCCGTCTATCTCTTCGTAACAAGCCTCAGTGCCGAGGCAGCCTTTAGAAGGAAATCATTCTTATTCCCTTCACCAGGGGTTTCGCCCGAACATAAATCTCCTCAAAAAACGACTTTTCAGGGGTCCACTTCCGGACCTGAAGCTCGCCCCGGTGAAAATAGCCGCAACCATCGGATTACTGAGAAGTATCAGGCTAAATCCTTGACGTAGAAACGGAATATAGTGAACATCACAAAAAAATGCAATCCAAAAAACGGGCATCAATCCGGCCGGGCAAGTTTTAACGCAAACGACGGTAGTTGAACTTTGCCACCGACATTTGTCAATTTCCGAATGTTATCCTGGAAAACTCACAACTGGTTGGATGTCAACGATTATCTCGATATGAGGATTTTCAATTTAAACGGCTGGGGCTACAATTTTTGCTAAACGTCGCTTCGGTTTTCCTTGAGGACGTGTTCGAGTACGGGGACAGAGAAGACTAGATCAAAGGAGGAGTCAGGTAATTGGGATTTTGAATTTTCCCAAAAGCCCGCGCACGAAATGTGTGTTTTGACGTTTCTTCAGTCGCTCGTCGAAACGATTCCAGGGGTCGAAATCACCCTTGTCGATCATCCGGTACTCGGCCTTTGTGCCGAAATGTTGGTCGAAAAATGTCGTGCAGCCGCCTCCGACCTGCAAGACCTGTTTGGCTGCAGCTTTCAAAATTTTGTCGCCACAAAAGAGCCTTCCCATCGCTCGGGAAAACCATACTCAGGATACCGCGCTTTCAGTTTTATCAAGTCATCGCACGTCGCATATCGGAACATCGGTGCAACTCCCTAAATGTCGGAATCTTCCTCTTCTGAACCTACAACACCGAGTTTCGTTCTCCATGCGCGCGGCAAGCGCCGTATGCGACTCATGCGCATTATCGATTAGCGTTTCGGAGATTCCTGACTATTGACACGATGTATCCTCGTCGGGCTAGGCAATCAGTCGCTTGACTGAACAGCCGCTATGGCCAGCCTTAGCCGATCTCTCGGGTATAGTTCATTTGGTCAATTCCACGTAGCTATTCAATCCGATTTGCTGTTCGCGGGTATCACGATCGCAAAGATCCGGATATTCAGAATTGCCGTACTCAACAAATTTCACATTCGTAAAGCCCACATGTTGTGGCACCAGAGAGATTTCATCTCTTGAATAAAAGTGTAAATGATCCCATGCCGTGCCCTAATTATTTTTCTTGACAGCGGCTACAAACTTGAATTATAAAACACCCCACTGACGCTAACGTTGGTTCGCTTCCGGCATTCCTGGATTTCGCGTCCGACGTTAACCGTAGTAATACGCGTCGCAAATGAGTTCCCGCAACAAAGATGAAAATCGGTCTCGAGGCCTTCCCTTTGCCCAATAAGATCACAAATAACTCATTAAACTGTTTTTGAGATAGTGTGACTAAAAGTCAAGAAGTTAACAGGAGGAGTATTACAAATGGGTAAGCTATTTTCTTCAGTTTGTTTAGCAGTTTTGATTGCTTTAGGTGTTGTGTTAGCTTCCAGCGGGATCGGTTTGACACAAACGGCGCCGGACGTCAGCCCGGGCGGAGGACGGTTACTCCCAGGGACTGCTAATTGCCCGGTGGGTACCGCGGAAACGCACCGCATCCCGTATGCTCGTGGATCTGCCTCAGGCGGCACATGTCAAACTGTAATTACTTGCCAAAATCTCACTACCAGCACCAAAGACTTTACGGCGCAGTTTTTCTTTGGCTTTGGCAATACGCAAGCAGGCAGTGATGCTACTGTAACACTGGCTCCTGGCGAGTCCGGCGAGGGTGCGACAGCGGATTCTGATCCTCAAGGCATTTTTGCGATCAATGCGGACGCCGCTACAGGTGCCTTTGAAGGCAAAGCAAGGGTTTGTACGGAGAACCCACAGCCTACCGACGGGACGGCTGCGTTGGCTTGCCAGGCTACCCTTGTCTGTAGCGCCGGGATAACGACTCTCAACGTAATTAGAGGAAAGCAAAAAGGCGATTAGCATTCAGATTAATTGATCTAGTCCGGTAATGACGTTTGGTTGTGGCCCGAAGGCGATAGCGATTCAAGGATCGCCTTCGGCCAAATGGCGAAGTGAGCCATATGTTTAGAATCCGGCTTAGTTAAATTCACCACTCACCCCGCTACTTCTTTAAGAAATATGATTCAGGATATCTGGTGATACCAATATCGGGATACCTTTCCACCAGTTTTATGTTATTTTTGCCGAACAAAACGGGATTGACTACTTGAGCTAGGTGCCTTTCCCCTCTTTCCAAGAAGCCGTTCTCTCTCATCATGAAAGCAAGGAATCCTCCTAATGATTTTCTAATTAATTTGTGCTTTCTACTAGGAAACAGCAACCTTAATCTATCTCGAACTAATTGTGTCGCGATCTCGTCTTTAGACAACTTGGGATTCACGTCTGTTGTCTTTACCCTCTGGAGCACGGTTTCAGGAAGCTGTGCCTCAAACAGCTCTTCAAGTCTCGATAAAACCGTTCCAGGGCGCGTCAACAAGTCCTCGTAAAGGAAGAGGTGGACTTTGCTAAAATTGTCATCATACAACTTTACGAGTTCATAGAAGAGAAAATGACATTGGTTCATGAAGCTTTGATGATTGATGAAACGATTGTGAATATTCCAATCTCTTTTACCTTTGACAAAATCGCTCAACTCAAATCCCTGTCCGGGAGATGAAATGAACCTCGAATTTAGCTCGTCTGTAAACCAGCCGATCTTGACGTACTGGTTGTATAAAGAACGAATGATATCTTTCTGTCCGCGAAGAAACAGAATGACTTCTGCATCTGGCAATATTTCAGCGAGTCTTTTTGCTATAAGCCCTCGGTTTATGAAGTTATAAAATGGAGCCCCGGATAAAAGCTCGTCAGAAATAAGAACCTTGTTGCCAGGTTCTAACGCGATGATATTGTTGATCTCGTCACGGAGCTCTTCGGCGGCATAAAGGCTGTCGTCTGCGTATTGAAGCTTATTAAACGCATGGTTCTCCTGGGTATACGGTCTAGATACATAGATCACAGGCTTAAGCGCGGGGAAAACAATCTCTTGTAGAAGAGTACTGGCCGTTTTGGGAAGTCCGACATGAATAAAAACTTTTTTATCTTTCATGGCCGGAATGCAGGCTTTGAGTGACTGCTCGAATGAAATTTATACGTACAGTGACATGACAACATGTCAAACCACCTTACTGAGCGACTCGTGTATAGAGTTCCACATAACGACGTGCACAGGACTCTAGCGAATATTCTTGCGCAATGTTGCGGCAATTCGCCGACATCGATACTCGCATCGAGGGATTCTCGAAAAGATTCTTAATGGCCTCGCAAAGTGCCTTTATATCGCCGCGAGGCACCAATGTTCCTGTTACCTCTGGTCGTACAAGCTCAGGAATCCCGCCTACATCAAAACCAACAACAGGGGTGCCGCAAGCTAAAGATTCAAGAACTGTGTTGGGCAAGTTATCCTGTAAGGAGGGCACAACAAAGACATCGGCTGCGCTATAAACCAAAGACAGAATACGCTCACTTTCAATGAAGCCGAGATGAACGTGCGGAACATTAACTTCTAAGGGCAAATGATCCCCGCCCACTGAAATCACGACCAGCCTC
>WNFW01000111.1_pt1 | contig 46201 bp, 40 predicted proteins | sample 5400131 | NCBI WGS metagenome assembly WNFW01 (sample SAMN13153362, study PRJNA577476) | soil metagenome | isolation source: 20 cm soil or saprolite under grassland replicate 1 | place: USA:California | collected 2016-06-15
GATCCGCAGGCTCAAGCGGGAACATCCCGCGGCGAGCATCGTGGTCACCGGCTGCGCGGCGCAAACCCAGCCGAGCACCTTCGCCAACATGGCGGAGGTCGCATTGGTGTTGGGCAACGAGGACAAGCTCAGCGCGCGGACTTGGCGCAACCATCGCGATCTTTTGGCGGGATCATCCTTTGGTCTCGCCACCGAAGAAAAGGTCGTGGTCAACGATATTATGGCAGTGACGCAGACGGCTGCACATCTCATCGATGGTCTCGATGGACGCGCGCGCGCCTTCGTGCAGGTGCAGAACGGGTGTGACCATCGCTGTACCTTCTGCATCATTCCGTACGGCCGCGGCAATTCGCGCTCGGTACCCATGGGCGAGGTGGTCGCTCAGGTGCGCAGGATCTGCGCGGGTGGATATCGGGAAGTCGTTCTCACCGGCGTCGACCTCACGAGCTATGGCACCAATCTTGCGGGCTCGCCCAAGCTTGGGACGCTGGTGAAGCAGATTTTGAAACACGTGCCGGAACTCGCACGGCTGCGCCTCTCGTCGATTGATGCAGTCGAAGTCGACCCCGATCTTCTCGATGCGTTTGCCAATGACGCCCGGCTGATGCCGCATCTGCATCTCTCGCTGCAGGCGGGCGATGATCTCATCCTCAAGCGTATGAAGCGGCGCCATCTGCGCGCGGACGCGATTGCGTTTTGCGAAGGGGTGCGGCGCGTGCGCCCAGACGTCGTCTTCGGCGGCGATATCATCGCCGGGTTCCCAACCGAGACGGAGGATATGTTTGCCCGCTCGCTCGATCTAGTCGATGCGTGCGGGCTCACGCATTTGCACGTGTTTCCGTTCTCGCCCCGGCCCGGCACCCCCGCTGCGCGTATGCCGCAAATCAACCGGAATATCATCAAGGAACGTGCTCGCCGACTGCGCGAAAAAGGCGAAGCGGCGCTGCACCGTCACCTTGAGGCGCAAGTTGGCGCAAGGCGGCAGGTGCTGATCGAATCCGGTGAACTTGGCCGCACCGAGCATTTCACCCGCGCACGCCTTTCCTCGCCGATAGAGCCGGGGACCATCCTCGATGTCACTGTCATAGGCCATGACGGCGGCCAACTCCTCGCGGCATAGGCGCACGCGAGACTATTGGTTGGTCACCTGCTATAGTTCGAGGATTCATTCGGAGTCTGAAATGTCGGAATCTCGCGATCACATCGTTACCAGTATTGAGGCGCTCGAGCACATCTATGGAGAGCCTTTCGGGCCATCGATCGCCAAAGAGACTGACCGCGTCACCAGCCATTACCGCGCGTTTATCGAGGCGGCGCCGTTCTTCGCGTTAGCCACCGCAGGGCCTGAGGGCCTTGATTGCTCCCCGCGCGGTGATGCCCCCGGTTTCGTGCGTGTCCACGACGAGAAAACGCTGCTTGTTCCCGACCGGCGCGGCAACAATCGCATCGACAGCTGGCGCAATATCCTTTCCGACCCGCGCGTGGCGCTCCTGTTCCTCATTCCAGGCTGCGGCGAGACCATTCGCGTCAATGGCCGCGCCGCAATCTCGACTGATCCGGCGCTCGCGCAGAGCTTCAGCGTTGACGGCAAGAGCCCCCGTGCCGTGCTCATCGTGTCCGTCGAGCGTGTGTTCTATCAGTGCTCGAAGGCAATCGTGCGCTCGAAACTGTGGGATGCCTCGCGCCACATCGATCGCAAGAGCCTGCCCAGCAATGGCACGATTCTAGCCGACTTGACCGGCGGACGGATCGGCGGCGAGGCTCACGACCGGGATGCGCCGGAGCGTTTGAAGGCGACGCTCTACTGAGACATCGGTGATTTCGGCCTGGTCATTCGGCAAGGGCATCGGCAGACCATCCACATCTCTGCAATAAATCCTGCATGTGTGACGGCACGGGCGCGGTGATGCGGATCGGCGGGCGATTGGTGTAGAGCGGCACAACGATTTGCCGTGAGTGCAGGTGCAGGCCGGGAGCCGCGTTCCGCGGCGAGCTTCCGTAGACGCTGTCACCAATGATCGGCCATCCCATGGCGGCGCAATGTACGCGCAGCTGATGCGTGCGGCCCGTGAGAGGCTCGAGCGCAAGCCATGTGATGCCAATGATCTGGGCCTCGCCCGATGCCGGATAGCTGGGCGTCCGTCCCATCACCTTCCATGTGGTGACGGCCGGCTGCCCCGAGGGATCGTGCTTCATCCACCAGCCGCGCGCCGCGTCCTTGCGGCCGAGGGGAAGTTCGATGCGGCCCTCCTCCTGTGTCGGCCCGCCGGCGACCACCGCCCAATATCTTTTACCGACCTGCCCGTTCTTGAACAGCCGGCCGAGCGCGGCCAGCGCCTTGCGGTGGCGGCCAAGCACAAGACAGCCGGACGTATCGCGATCGAGTCGATGCGCGAGTGCTGGCGGCCGCGGCAGCCCGAAACGCAGTGCGCCGAAATAGTCCTCGAGGCTCTCGCCGCCCTTCGGTCCCTTATGCACCGGCAAACCCGCGGGCTTGTCGATCACCAGCATGAGGCCATCGCGATAGATGAGCCGAGCCATTATCTCTTCGGCGGTCATGTCACTTACCAAGCTTGGGCGAAACCGCTATCACGCCCGTAATCCCGAGCGAACCAGAACAATATGAACGATCAAACGAGCGAGAAGCAAAGCTGGTGGCAGCGGCTCAGCGGAGGTCTCAAGCGCACGTCCTCCTCGATCGGCGGCACTGTCAGCGATCTCGTGGCCAAGCGCAGGCTCGACCAGACGATGCTCGATGAAATCGAGGATCTGCTCATTCGCGTCGATCTCGGCGTTGAAACGGCCGCAAGGATCGCCGTGGCGGTCGGCGAAGGACGCTATGACAAATCGATCACGACCGATGAGGTGAAGGCGGTCGTCGCCGCTGAAGTGGAAAAGGTCCTCACGCCGGTGGCCAAACCGCTCGCGATCAAGGAAGCAAAGCCCTTCGTCGCACTCGTCATCGGCGTCAACGGTTCGGGCAAGACCACGACCATTGGCAAGATCGCAGCCAAGCTGCGGGCGGAGGGTCGCTCCGTAATGCTTGCCGCAGGCGATACGTTCCGCGCCGCCGCCATCGACCAACTCAACATCTGGGGTGGGCGCAGTGGCGCTTCGGTCATCGCGCGAGCCCCCGGCGCCGATGCCGCCGGGGTCGCCTTCGACGCGCTTACGGAAGCGCGTGGCGAGGAGGTTGACGTGTTGCTCGTCGACACGGCGGGCCGCCTGCAGAACAAGGCGGTGCTGCTGGATGAGCTTCAGAAGATCGTGCGCGTGATGAAAAAAGTCGACGCCAGCGCGCCGCATGCCGTTCTGTTGGTGCTTGATGCTACGATCGGCCAGAACGCGCTGTCTCAGGTCGAGGTTTTTCGCGATATTGCCGGCGTCACCGGGCTCGTCATGACCAAGCTCGACGGTACCGCGCGCGGCGGCATCTTGGTCGCCATCGCCGCCAAATATGGCCTCCCAGTCCACTTCATCGGCGTGGGAGAGGGTATCGGCGACCTCGCGCCGTTCTCAGCCAAGGACTTCGCTCGCGCGCTTGCGGGAATGGATTAGAAGTCATCTCTCGAAGTCATCATTCGACGATTGCACGGAACGCGATGGCAATCGTGCTGCAGCCGCGCTACATCAGCGCCGTGCAAGCAAGCAAGCCGCAGCTCAACCCTCTCCTCAAGCTCGTGCTCGATCTCGGGCCGTTGCTGCTGTTCTTCCTCGCCAATTCGCGCCCCGCGCTATTCTTACCTCTTGTCTCGCCAATACTGCGGGGGGACAGCGTGTTGGACGAGCCCGCCGGCATTTTTGTCGCGACGGCAGTCTTCATGGTTGCCGTGGTGGTCGCGCTCGCGGCATCGTACGCGCTGACCCGACGCTTACCCATCATGCCGCTTGTCACCGCGATTATCGTGCTGGTGTTCGGCTCGCTCACGCTCCTCTTGCATGACGAGCACTTCATCAAGCTCAAGCCCACCATCATCTACGTCTCGTTCGGCGCCGTGCTGCTCGGGGGCCTCGCCGCCGGCAAGCCGCTGCTCGGGATGGTCTTCGATTCCGTCTTTGATCTCACCGAAGAAGGTTGGCGCAAGCTGACTCTGCGGTGGGCGCTGTTCTTTTTCGCGCTTGCCATTCTCAATGAAATCGTCTGGCGCTCGCAGTCAACCGATGTCTGGGTCGCCTTCAAGGTGTTTGGCGTCGTGCCCCTGACGTTCGTATTCGCCGCATTTCAATATCCGCTATTGACGAGATACGCCGCGCCAGAGAAGGCGCAAGAGCGATAATCACGGATTGGCGAGCGCCCTCTCGACAGCGGGCTTCAACTCCGTTTGCAGATTATCGGACGTAACCGGCCCGATCAGCTTGTATGCGATACGAACGTCGCGACCGATGACGAAAGTCTCGGGCACCCCGTATACGCCCCATTCGATGGCCGCGCGGCCGTTGGCATCGATCCCGTTGGCGGCAAACGGATTGCCGTACCTGCCGAGGAAGCGGCGCGCGTTTTCGGCTTGGTCCTTGTAATTCATCCCCACCACGCGCAGGCGCCGATCCGCTGCGAGCATCATGAGCAACGGGGCCTCATCGCGACACGGAACGCACCATGAGGCCCAAACATTGAGCACCGTTACTTGGCCCGCGAACTCCGCAGTGTCGAGACCAGGCACCAGCTTGCCGTCGCGCTCGAGGCCAGGAAGGGGCGGCAGATCGGTGCGTGGGGCAGCATGGCCGATCAGGGCCGAGGGGATGCGCGAGGGGTCGCCGACGCCGAGCCGCAATACGAATAGTGCACCGAGCCCGAGGAATGCGAGCAACGGAATGAGCACGAGCATCCGCCCTAGCCGGGCATGCACATCCTTCTCCACCACTCCCCTTTTCATCAATTCACCACTTCTGCCCATCGGTGCGTCCCGAGCGCCGGGTGATTCCCCGCGCTTCAAATTCTTCCAGCATGCGTGCCAAGTGCCGCTGGTCGAGCACAATCCATGCCACCAATCCAGCGACGATTGCGATCGCAGCGGCATAGGCGGTCACGATGAACGCGGCATGCGGACCAAGGTGCATCATCAGGATTCCGACGAGGCGGCCGCCTGCAGCATCATCATGCTGCGCACGCGCCGCCGCATGATCTCGTTGCGCATGGCGGCCAGGTGCAGGGTCAGGAATAAGAGCGTGAATGCGATGGCCATGACGATGAGCGGCACGAGAATCGCAGGATGGATCGTCGATCCGCCGAGGCGCAGCACGGAGGCCGGCTGGTGCAACGTGTTCCACCAATCCACCGAGAATTTGATAATGGGAACGTTGATCGCGCCAACGAGCGTCAGTACCGCTGCCGCCCGCGCAGCCTGCGTTGGGTCCTCAATCGTGCGCCACAGCGCAAGCACGCCGAGATACATCAGGAACAAGACCAGCACCGAGGTCAGCCGCGCGTCCCACACCCAGTACGTACCCCACATGGGCCGGCCCCACAGCGACCCGGTGACGAGGCACATCAGCGTAAACGCCGACCCGATCGGCGCCGCAGCCTTGGCCGCCACGTCCGCGAGGGGGTGACGCCAGACCAGCGTGCCCAGCGCTGCCGTGCTCATTAACAACCAGCCAAAAATACTGAGCCACGCGGCGGGTACATGGATGAACATGATCTTGACGGTCGCGCCCTGCTGGTAGTCGTCGGGTGCGAACGAGATCTGGATGATGCCGACAACGAATGCGAGCACTGTCGCAGCGGCAAGCCATGGCAGGGCGCGACCGCTGAGAGCCAGGAAGCGGGATGGGTTGGCAAGCTCGATCACGCTCATCGCGTCTCTCTGTGCCCGTACTTAGTTGGGGGCTGCGCCGGCTGCAATGTGAGGTTCGCTCTGTCGTCTGCCATCACGCGCAACGCCGCGCTCATTCCAGCCCTTGCCGCAGCGCGATAGCAGCGGCAAGGGGCCCGATCACGACACTCATCAGCGTCAGCGCGCACAGAACAGTGAACGGGGTGCCGAACGGGACCGGCCCTACGATCGCCGCGTTCGAGGCTGCGACGCCGAAGATCAGTACGGGAACCGTCAATGGCAGGACCAGGATCGCAAGCAGGAGTCCACCGCGTCGCAAAGCGACGGTGAGAGCCGCCCCGATAAGGCCGATGAAAGTCAGCGCGGGCGTGCCTGCCAGCAAGGTAACAGCAACTGCCCCCGTTGCCTTCGGATCGAGATTGAGCAGAAGACCGAGCAGTGGCGCGGCAACGACCAGCGGCAGGCCCGTGGTGAGCCAGTGTGCCAACGCCTTGGTCGCAATCGCGAGCTCGAGCGGCACCCGCGCCGTGAAGATCAGGTCGAGTGTGCCATCCTCGTGATCCATTGCGAGGAGCCGGTCGAGAGCGAGCAGGCTGGCGAGCAGTGCCCCGAGCCACAGCATGCCCGGCCCCAGGCGGCCGAGCAGGGGAAGGTCGGGACCAACGGCGAAGGGCACCACCGTGACCAGCAGGGTGAAGAACAGAATGCCGATCAATGCGCCACCTCCCACGCGCACGGCGAGCCGTAGGTCGCGCGTGAGAAGCGCGGCGAGCGCGGTCATGGCGACGTCCCTTGATCCGCCTGGTGGCCCAGGCGCAATTGCTTGGCCCCGTTCAACGCGATCGGACCGTGACTGGCCACGACAACGAGTCCGCGGCCGCCGACATGGCCCCGGATGAGATCGGCCAGCATTGCTTGCGCCGCCACATCGAGCACAGAAGTCGGCTCATCGAGCAGCCAGATCGGCCGCTCGACCGCGATCAGACGGGCAATCGCGAGACGGCGCCGTTGTCCAGCCGAAAGATAGACCGCCGGCAAGTGAGCGAGGCCATCGAGGCCGACGGCGGCAAGGGCGTGATCGTTCTTCGCCGCGTCTCCACCGAGAAGAGCTGTCCAGAAGCCGAGATTCTCCCGCAGCGATAGGGACGGCTTCAGGGCGTCTTGGTGGCCGAGATAGTGAGCCTGCTCGGCGATGGTTAGCTCCAGATCGCCGCCCTCGAGTTTTAGCCGGCCCTGCTGTGGCCGCAGTAAACCCGCCACCAGGCGCAGCAGGGACGATTTGCCAGAGCCGTTAGGTCCGGTCACCAGCAGTGCTTCGCCCGCGCAAACCGTGAAGCCAACGCCCCTGAAGACCTGCCGGCCGCCTCTGACGCAGGTGAGATCCGACCCCACCAGCTCCATCATGGGGCAGCCCCCCGCTTGCCTTCACGACCCCGTAGCCCTGCCCCGGCTCCGCTGACTCGGTCCGGCGCGTCCTTTGCTGGCACGGCAATCAGAAAAAACCGTGATTCCATGTGCATGTCGTTGGCGAGCGTCGATTTTCTGGAACGGCGCAAAAAAAGACCCTATAAGCCATCGTCCCGCGCCCCCTATCAACCCGCGCTGGACTCGCGACCGGTGACGGGAGGCGCTTTCGGTAGTTCGCTACCGTCGAGCCGCTTCTCTCCCGGTTGGATGGGACCCGACCACAATGACGTCACTCGACAGTTTTCGCTGCTGCAAACCCCTCAAGGTGGGCAGCAAGACCTACGCCTATTACAGCCTGCCGAGCGCTGAGAAGAATGGCCTCAAGAGCATCTCGCGGTTGCCGTTCTCAATGAAGGTGCTGTTGGAGAATCTGCTGCGCAACGAGGATGGCCGCTCGATTACGAAGGAAGATATTCAGGCGGTCGCGCAATGGCTCAAAACCAAGACGTCAGAACGCGAGATCGCCTTTCGACCCGCGCGCGTGTTGATGCAGGACTTCACGGGCGTCCCGGCGGTCGTCGACCTCGCTGCCATGCGTGATGCCATGAAGATGCTCGGCGGCGATCCGCAAAAAATCAATCCGCTCGTTCCGGTCGATCTCGTTTGCGATCACTCTGTATCGGTAACGATCTTCGGCACCAGCAATGCAGTCAAGAAAAATGTCGAAGAGGAATACCGGCAGAACCGGGAGCGCTATGAATTCCTGAAATGGTCGCAGAAGTCGTTCGACAACTTTCGCGTCGTGCCGCCGGGCACCGGCATTTGCCACCAAGTCAATCTCGAATATTTGTCGCAGACGGTATGGAGCAAGAAAGACAAGGTCAAAATCGACGGAAAGTCGATGGTGATGGATGTCGCCTATCCCGATACGCTGGTTGGCACCGATTCCCACACCACGATGGTCAATGGTCTCGCCGTGCTCGGCTGGGGCGTGGGCGGCATCGAGGCCGAGGCTGCCATGCTTGGCCAAGCCTATTCCATGCTGTTGCCGGAAGTCATCGGCGTGAGGCTCACCGGCAAGCTCAAGGAGGGCGTCACTGCGACCGATCTCGTGCTTACCGTCACGCAGATGTTGCGCAAGCGCGGCGTTGTCGGCAAATTTGTAGAATTTTTCGGGCCAGGACTTGCCAACCTTTCGATCGCTGATCGTGCCACCATCGGCAACATGTCGCCGGAATATGGCGCCACCTGCGGCTTCTTTCCAGTCGATGACGATACGCTGAGATATCTCGCTGATACCGCCCGCCCGCCCGCGCACCTCGCGTTAGTGGCTGCCTACACCAAGGCACAGGGCATGTACCGCACCAAATCCACGCCGGATCCCATCTTCACCGACGTGCTCAAGCTGGAATTATCGCAAGTCGAGCCTTCCCTGGCTGGACCGAAGCGCCCGCAGGACCGTGTCGCGCTCAAGGACGTCAAGGCTGGGTTCGCGCTGGCCATGGACAAAGAGTTCAACAAAGGCGGCGACGGAGGCAAAGACGTCTTCGATGTTCATCCCTCTCTCGCTACATCCCTCGACAAGAGCTTCGCAAAGGCAGGTCCGGCGAAGCGGGTTCCAGTTGCGGGCCGTCAGCACGATCTCGGTCACGGCGACGTGGTCATTGCCGCGATTACATCGTGTACCAATACGTCGAATCCGAACGTGATGGTCGGAGCCGGCCTGCTGGCGCGCAAAGCGGTGACCAAAGGATTGACCGTCAAACCATGGGTGAAGACTTCGCTAGCGCCAGGCTCGCAAGTCGTCGCCGATTATCTCGATAAATCAGGGCTGCAGAAGGACCTCGACAAGCTCGGCTACAATCTCGTCGGCTTCGGTTGCACCACCTGCATCGGCAATTCCGGTCCGCTCGCGCCCGAGATTTCCAAGACGATCAACGAGAAGGACCTAGTCGCCGCTGCCGTGCTCTCCGGCAATCGCAACTTTGAGGGCCGGGTCAATGCCGATGTCCGAGCGAACTATCTAGCCTCGCCCCCGCTCGTCGTCGCTTATGCGCTGGCGGGCTCCATGTATTCCGACCTCGTGAAGCAGCCGCTCGGCCTCGACAAGAAGGGCAAGAAGGTTTTCCTCAAGGATATCTGGCCCTCGAGCCGCGAGATCAACGGCGTCATACGAAAGACGTTGAGCAAGCAGATGTTCGCCAAGAAATACGCCGACGTTTTCAAAGGAGACTCGAACTGGCGCGCCATAAGCGTGAAAGGAGGGCTGACTTACAGCTGGGATAAAAGGTCGACGTACGTGCAGAACCCGCCCTACTTCGTCGGCATGGGGCGGCAACCGGCGCCGCTGACCGATATCGTCGATGCGCGCGTGTTGTGCCTGCTGCTCGATTCCATCACCACCGACCACATCTCGCCGGCTGGCTCAATCAAGATTGATTCCCCGGCGGGCAAGTACCTTATCGAGCACAAGGTCAAGCCGGCTGATTTCAACCAGTACGGCACCCGCCGCGGCAATCACGAGGTGATGATGCGCGGCACTTTCGCCAATATTCGTCTCAAAAACCAGATGGTGCCGGGAGTGGAAGGCGGGATGACCGTCCACTACCCGTCACGCCAGCGCATGTCGATCTACGATGCTGCCATGCGCTACAAGAGCGATAAGGTTCCGCTCGTCGTTTTCGCCGGGAAAGAATACGGCAGCGGATCTTCACGCGACTGGGCTGCCAAGGGACCCAGTTTGCTCGGCGTGCGCGCGGTCATTACTCAATCCTTCGAACGCATCCATCGATCCAACCTGATCGGGATGGGCGTGCTTCCGCTCTGCTTTGAAGAAGGCACATCATGGCAGACGCTCGGTCTGAGGGGCAATGAGCAGGTCACAATTCGGGGACTGCATGGCGAGATCAAGCCGCGCCAACGCATGATCGCCGAGATCGTCGCCGCTGATGGCGGGCTCAAACGTGTGCCGCTTATTTGCCGGATCGATACGCTGGATGAACTCGATTATTTCAAGCACGGCGGCATATTGCACTATGTGCTTCGGCATCTGGCGGTGGCCTAGATGCTGCCGGCTCACCTCGAATTGAGTGGCGGGTGATCGCGCGCGTGCTTATGACACAGCGGCAGAGGGGCAAAACGGAACCTCGCCTGGGGCGGCGGGGAAGGATTGCGATGCTACGTTGTTCCCTCGCCTACGCGGCGATCGTCATTTGTTCTTTAGCGCCGCCGCATTCCGCCGCTCACGCTCAGTCGCGTGCCGTGATTGAGTTGTTTACGAGTCAAGGCTGCTCGTCCTGCCCACCGGCCGACCAACTGCTCGGCCAGCTGACGGCCGATCCCTCTCTCGTTCCCGTCAGCGTGCCGGTCGATTACTGGGATTATCTCGGCTGGAAGGACACGCTCGCCGATCCGCGCCACACCGCCCGACAGAAAGCCTACGCACATGCGCGCGGCGACGGCCAAGTCTACACGCCTCAAGTCGTGGTGAACGGAATCCTGCACGCGGTCGGTAGCGATAAGGCTGCGATCGAGGCTGCTATCGCGAACAGCCGGAAGAACGGCGCGATGTCATTGCTGCCGACGCTGACGCTCTCGGATGCCCGGCTCAACGTTATGGTGCCAGAGGTTGCGGATGCTCGCACGAGCGCCGAAGTCTGGCTGGTTGGACTGGCCAGGGCCGCCACCATCGCCATTGGGCGCGGCGAGAACAAAGGCCGCACGATCACCTACCACAATGTCGTACGCCGCTGGATGAAGCTCGGCGATTGGAATGGCAACGCCCATTCGTGGACCATCCCGGTGCAGACGCTCAAGGGCGCGAACATCGATGAAGCGGCAGTCCTAGTGCAAAGCGGCACGACCGAAAAGCCGAAGGCGATCCTCGGGGCGGCGCTGGCGGCGATCCAGTGAACGCAAGTCGATAGCCCACGAGCGCGGCTTCGGCTCGCTCCATGGAATCTTCCGCTTGCGGCGTGACTGACCGAGCGGGGCCGGTCCACCTTGGACTCCGAGGTGCTGGGCGGTGGCAAATCCGGGCTCAACGGAAAGATCGGGCGTAAGGCAACAATCTCCTGTTTGGCATTTCGGCTTGGCGCGTGCCCTGACTGGATTGGGCAATATTATGATTTCATTAACCAATTCGTGAGGATCGCGGGTGACTATGTCGCAGTCACGCGACACCGTGCTGCGACAGTCATTGCACTTGCCGATGCTTGCATCCGGCGCAATCATTGCGGCATTGATCCGTCGAAGGGAGGCGCCGAATGAGCCGCGGCGATACTGAGCCGAGCGAGTTGCATGGGGGCGAGGCTCCCGCTGCTGTGTCCCTCGCTCCCCTAAGCCGAGTGACTTTCGACCGGCGCGAGCTCAATCGTATTTTCGGCCTCTATGGTCGCAAGGTCGCCGCCGGCGAATGGCGTGACTATGCCATTGATTTTCTGAGGGACCGCGCGGTGTTTTCCGTGTTCCGCCGTGCCGCCGAGATTCCGGTCTACCGCATTGAGAAAAGCCCAAAGCTCGCGCGCCGGCAGGGCGCCTATAGCGTGATCTCGGCCACCGGCTTGATCGTACGCCGCGGCCATGAGCTCGACCCGGTGCTGCGCGCAATCGATCAGTCGCTCAGCGTCGTGACCAGCTGACCGCGGCGCAATCACGGGATCGCCGTCGCGCCGATCCCAAGCGGTCGCTGCATCAAGACGCTATCGAGCCAGCGGCCGAACTTGAAGCCCACATTGTCGAACGTGCCGACCATGCGGAAGCCGGCGGCGCGGTGCAGTTCGATCGAGCCGACGTTAGCCGAATCCCCGATCACCGCGATCATTTGCCGGAATCCGCCGGCTTCGGCTTCGGCGATCAGCCGTTCGAGCAGCGCGCGGCCGATCCCCCGGCGCTGCATTGCCGGGGCGATATAGATCGAATCCTCCACACTCCACCGATAGGCCGGCCGTGCCCGATAGGGGGCGGCATAGGCGTAGCCGACGATCTCGCGATCAAGCTCCGCCACCAGATAAGGATAGGCGCCGACCCGAAGCGCCTCGTAGCGTTGCGCCATTTCGCGCTCGCTGGGCGGCTCGATCTCGAACGATGCAGTGCCGTGCCGCACGGCGTGCTCGTAGATGAGGGTAATTGCTGCGAGATCGGGCGGCTCGGCGGGGCGGATCGGGATGGGGATCATGAATCAGACGACGAACGACGGATGCCCGGAATGATAGCGCACCTGCTCGCGTGCTGGTCGGCTCTCACTCCAAACGCGACGGCGCCCCGGCTTATCGCCGGGGCGCCGCTTAACTCAGTCGTTTATTGCGTTCGCTCAGCGACGATCGCCGAGGAAGCGCAACATGAACAAGAACAGGTTGATGAAGTCGAGATAGAGCGAGAGCGCGCCCATCACCGCCTTGCGGCCGACGATAGTGCCGTCCTCCATCGGATCGTACATCTCCTTGATCCGCTGGGTATCCCAGGCGGTCAGGCCGGCGAAGATCAGCACCCCAATCGCGGAGATGACGAAGTCGAGGCCGCTGCTCTTGAGGAACAGGTTGACCAGCATGGCGATAATCAGCCCTATCAGCCCCATGAGCAGGAAGGAGCCCACCGGCGAGAGATCACGCTGAGTCGTGTAGCCGTAAAGGCTCAACGCGCCGAAAGCCGCCGCCGAGATGAAGAACACGCGCGTGATCGAGGTGAGGGTGTAGGCCAGGAACACCGACGACAACATTAATCCGAGCAGCGCCGCATAAACCATGAACAGCGCGAATGCGGTCGAGGGCTCCAGCCGGTCGATGCGCCAGCTGATGAGAAAGACCAAGCCCAGCGTTCCCAAAAATAGAACCAGTACCGCTGGTCCGCTGAAGATCATCTGGCCGAATGACGTCAATCCGACGATGGTGCCAGTTGCGTTGGTCACGACCGCCGCCTGGAATGTGAGCCAGGAGGCGATGCCGGTGAGCGCGACGGCGATAGCCATGTAGTTGTAGACGCGGATCATGTAGGCGCGCAGGCCTTGATCGATCGCAACCGCCCGGTCCGCACCGACGCCGCGTCTAGCAGCCGCGTAGTTCCGGTCGAAATCCGACATGGAAGGTACCTCTCTCTAGTTCCGACCCGAGGCCGGATGGTGGGGCGCCCTACCGACACAGCGGCTGGCGCCCGATGCGCGGAATCTAGTGCGGGATTGGTTCCGACGCCAGATGCCGCAACAGCGATTTGTTGACGCTGACCTTCAAAAGGCCGACCAAATTACATTATGGCAATACGCCGCGCACCGCAAAGGAGCCGCCCGGACGCGGCAAGTTGTCGCCCGATGGGCCAAGAGGCCCTTTGGGCGAAAGCCGGGCAGGACGCGCGGCTTAGGCTGTTGGGAGCCCTTTGAAGCGTTGGCTAGAGATTTCGTAGCACACCGGCCGGCTTTTGGCGGAGAGCGGTGAACGTGCCGATCAGACCCAGTGCGACCATTGCGACAACCGCGCCGCTGGCCGCGGCAATCAGTGGGCCGGGCAACCAAATGAATGAAAGCTTCATCAGCCTGACAATGACAAGCGCGGCGGCGGCCGAGCCCGCCGCCACACCGAACACGGCGGTTCCCACGCCGAGAACGAGGTATTCGAGCGCGTAGGCAGACAGAAGGCGCAGCCGCGTTGCGCCGATGGTCTTGAGGATGACCGCGTCACGCACGCGCTGGTGGTGGCCTGCCGCGAGCGCACCACCCAGCACCAGCACGGCCGCCAATAGAGTGAGCGCACTCGCGCCCCTGATGCCCAGCGCCAGATTCGAAACGATGTGGCCGACCGCATCGATCGCCTCGCGCACACGTATGGTGACGACTGCCGGGAAGCCCTCCGCCAGCCCGTTAAGGAGAGCCGTCTCCTCGTCGTTCGTGCTGCCACCGGGATAGACCAGGGTGGCGATATGCCCGTGAGGCGCATCCCGGAAGGTAGCGGGCGAGAATACCATGACGAAATTGATGCCGAGACTCTGCCAATCGACGGCGCGCAGGTTGGCGATCGTCGTGGTGAGATTGCGGCCGAGGACGTTGACTGTGATGTTGTCGCCAATTTTGAGGCCAAGTCCTTCGGCGATGCGGTTCTCTAATGAGACCAACGGCGGGCCCTGGTAGTTCGGCTGCCACCATTGCCCTTGAATGAGGCGCGAGCCCGGTGGGAGCTCGTTTCCATAGGTGATGCCGCGGTCGCCCCGCAGTACCCAGCCGGCATCGGCAGAGACCTTCAGGTTTTCAACACCTACACCGTTCACCGCCACGATGCGACCACGCAGCATCGGCACCCGCTCAAGCACGGCTCGCGGCGCACGCGTGCGGATGAAGGCATCGAATGTCTCGCCGGCGGCGGGAGGAATATCCACGAAATAGAACGATGGGGCCCTGTCCGGCAACGCCGCCAGGAATTGTCGTCGCAAATTGCCCTCGATCGCAATGACCGTGACGACGACGGCAAGGCACAAGCCGAAGGAAATGACGACGCTCGCCGTGAGCGCGCCTGGGCGGTGGATGTTGGCGATGGCGAGGCGAAGGACCGGGGAGCGCGGCCGTGGCAGGTGACGTGCTATCAGCGTGATCAGCGCCGCCACCGAGCGAAGCAGCACGAAAGCGCCCGCTGCCGCAACCACGAAGACCACGCTAATGCGTCGGTCATGGCCGAACTCGATGGCCAGGATTGCGAGCGTGCATCCAAGAAGTATCGTTGCTACGACATAGGGGCGGCGAGGCCAGCGACGATCGCTTGCGACCTCGTCACGGAAAAGTGCCGAAACCGGCACGTCATGGGCACGCCCGAGCGGCCAGACGGCGAAAGCGGCGGCGATGAGCAGTCCATAAATAAGGGCGAGCGCAAGGTCGCCCGCATGCAGCGTCGGCGCGAGTGGCAACGGCAATGCCGCGCCGAGAGTCCACGCCACAAGAAATGGCAAAGCCGCGCCGATGAGTAGGCCCGGCAGCGCGCCGAGGCCGGCGAGCACAAGTACCTGGGTGAGATAGATTGCGAAAACGCGCCTGCCAGAAGCGCCCATCGCCTTGAGCACGGCGATGGTCTCGCGCCGGCCACCGACGTGGCTCTTGACCGCGTTCGCAACGCCGACGCCACCGACCAGGAGAGCGGTCAAGCCGACCAACACGAGGTATTGCGTAAAGCGCTCGACATTCTGTTCGAGCGACGGCGAGGCATTAGCCCGCGATCGTAATTCCCATCCAGCCTTGGGCAACTCGCTTTGCGCTGTGGCCGCCACCGTGCGCACCGCCGCATCGGTTCTGTTATTTTCAGGAAGGCGCAAGCGATAGTGCCAGCGTACGACGCTTCCGGGCTGTAATAGGCCACTCGCTTGCAGTGCTTGTTCGCTCACGAGCAACCGCGGGCCAAAGCCAATACCGCCGGAAAGCTTGTCAGGCTCGGATGTCAGAATGGCCCGAATTTCGATGATTGCGGAGCCGAGTGTGATGCGGGCATCCGGCCCGAGAGAGAGCCGCGCGAGCAGACCGGAGTCGGCGGCGGCACCGAAGGCTCCATTCCGATATGCCAGCGTCTGCTCGAGCGGCTGTTGCGGATCGGCCGCGACGCTACCGTAGAGCGGGTAATTGCCATCGACCGCCTTCACCTCGACCAGGGTTGTGCGCCCGTCCTGCGCGCGCGCCATGGCGCGCATGGTGGCGGCGAGCGATACCGCCCCTTGGCGATCAAGAAATGCGCGCTCCTCGGCGTTCGCTGAGCGCATACTGAGAGTGAACGCGAGGTCGCCGCCGAGGATGACGCGGCCTTCGCGTGCGAGCCCCTCAGCTAGCCCGGCCGCGAGTGAACTCACGCCGGCGATGGCCATAACGCCCAGGGCAGTACATGCGATGAATACGTAGAATCCGCGCAAACCGCCGCGCAATTCGCGCGCAGCGAAGCGCAGCGGCAGTAGACGGCCGCCGTGCCGCTGAGGAAATGACGAGCGGGCTTTCATGCTTGGGGCTTCTCACCGCATGTTCGGTCCGTTCCTCTCATTCCCGTAATGAAAAGCGAGCCACTGCGAGTCACGACTGCGCCTTCGCCGACGCGCGATGTGGGACAATTTCGATGCTGCCTGAGCGCAGTCGCACGATGCGGTCGCAACGCACAGCAAGCGCCGGATCGTGCGTGACGAGCACGAGCGTGGTTCCGCGTTGCTCGTGGCCGGCAAAAAGCAAGTCGATGATCTCCGCCCCGGTGGTCTCGTCGAGATTGCCTGTCGGCTCGTCGGCGAGAAGAATGGCCGGGTTTGGTGCAAGCGCGCGGGCAAGGGCGACACGCTGCTGCTCGCCGCCGGAAAGCTCGACCGGATAGTGCCCTCGCCGCTCGCTCAAGCCCACCGCGGCAAGCTCGTGTGCCGCACGGTCGTGAGCATCGTCGTGTCCGGCAAGTTCCAGCGGCACGGCGACGTTTTCCAGCGCCGTCATGGTGGCAATGAGATGAAAGGACTGAAAAACAATGCCGATATTGCGTCCACGGAAGCGCGCTAGCGCGTCTTCGCCTAGCGGGTCGAGCGCTTTGCCCGCGACCACGACTGAGCCGGTATCGGCGCGCTCCAACCCGGCCGCGACCATCAGCAAGGTCGACTTGCCCGAACCTGAAGGGCCGACCAAGCCAACGGCCTCGCCGCGTCGTATGTGCAGATTGAGGTCTTTGAGGATATGAACACGAGCGGCGCCTCGCCCGAGCGACAGATTGATCCCGCTGAGCGCGACCGCCGGCTGTTCGTGCTCTGATGCGGAGGTGTCCTGCATGTTGCGGTGCTCGTTGGTGGCTTTGGTTGTACGCTGGCCGGTCCTGCTCCGGTCATATGCGAGTTGCGCGGCGCGGGTCCAGGTGGTTGCGCTGTTGGCGACAGCGCTGGCGCTGAGCGCGCCAGTCGCCGCAGCCGCTGATCGGCCGGTGCGGATCGTGGCATTGGGCGATTCGCTCACCGCGGGCTTTGGTCTGCCGGCTGATGCAGCTTTCCCTGCTAAGCTTGAACGGGCGCTCAAGGCCAAAGGCCTCGCCGTCGAGGTCACGAACGCGGGCGTGTCCGGCGATACGGCCTCTGGGGGACTTGCCCGCCTCGACTGGTCGGTCCCGGATGGGACGGACGCCGTTATCCTCGAACTCGGCGCCAATGACATGCTGCGCGGCATGGATCCTCAGGTCACGCGACAAGCCCTCGAAGAGATCGTGCGCCGTCTTACGCAGCGGCGTGTCACCGTGCTGCTCGCCGGGATGCGGGCGGCGGCCAATTTCGACGCTAGCTATAGGCGCGATTTCGATGCCATTTATCCCGAGCTGGCCACGCGCTACGACCTCCTGCTCTATCCTTTTTTCCTCGACGGCATTGCCGGCGAGAACGCGCTCAATCAGGGTGACGGACTTCATCCGAGCGGCGCAGGGGTCGATGCGATCGTTGCGCGCATTCTGCCCAAGGTGGAAGAGTTGGTCCGGCAAGCGCGCAGCAGACGCACGATGTGAGCTTCACGTTGGGCGTGCGAATCCTTGCAACTTGGCCTATATGCACAGCCAGCACTGCAGTCGTCCCGATGCCGCGCCTCTTCACAGGTCTCGAAATTCCCCCCGACGTGCGCCAATCGCTGTCCATGCTGCGTGGCGGCTTGCCGGGCGCACGCTGGATCGATCCCGAAAACTATCATGTAACCTTGCGTTTCATCGGCGATGTCGATGATGTCATCGCGCACGAGATCGCATCCATGTTGGGGCGGGTGCGTCGCGAGTCATTCGAATTGCGCATTGAGGATCTTAAGTCGTTTGGTGGGCGCAAGCCGCGCCAGATCATCGCAACGCTCGGCCCGGCTCAGGCTCTGATGGAGCTGCAGGCAGAGCACGAGCGGCTGATGCAGCGCGTGGGGCTTGAGCCGGAGGGCCGCAAATATACACCGCATGTGTCGCTCGCGCGCCTGCGCGAATCCTCGAGCCGGCAGGTTGCGGACTATCTGGCGGTGCGTGCCCCGTTCCGCTCCTCGCCGTTCAAAGTCTCGCGGTTTGTGTTGTTCTCGTCGCGTGCGTCGGTCGGTGGCGGCCCCTACGTGGTTGAAGCCGCCTATCCGTTGGCGGCCTGACGCCTCGTCTTTGCGTGCGGGTTTCCGAATCACACTGGTTTGAGCAGTCGTGAGTGTACGTCGAACATAGCGGTCGCAAAGCCGTGACCGTCGGCGAGGATCTCGCGCATTACAGAGAGCGGAGTCGGGCGCGGCGCTGCAACCTCGCCAACGACGCTGGAAAAATCGAAGCTGAGCTCGGCATCAAATTTGCGGGCGAGCTGCTGCATGCGCTTGTTGTCGGCGAGACAGGCCATATGCAGAAACTTGAGACCGCGATTGCGCGCCGCCAGCAGCGTGCGCTCGAGTAGCACGGAGCCCACGCCATGGCTCTGCCACGACTTCTCGATCGAGAATGCCGCCTCGGCCTCTCGCGTCAGGGGTCCTCCGATCGGACGCAGTTCCGCAGCGCCGCGCAGAATAGCGTCAACGAAGAAACCATGAATCAGCGCGTCAATTCCGAATGAAAGCTCGGCGTAGTCGCGCACGAATTGGTCCGGGACCGCGCCGGCAAAGCGATTGCGGCGGCTGGCGGGATCAAGCCGCAATAAGTGGTCACGATAGAGAGTAGCCTCCCCGATCCACAGCTTTCGGATCAGACCGCCACTGGGTAGCGGATCGTGCATGGGCCATTCCGTTGGTGGTTGCGAATCATGGAGGGGGAATATTGCAACGCAGTATGGACGGAACAATGATGATGGGAGCGGCAGCTGATCACGATTAAGTTAGTGATTCCCCGCGGCAAATGAGCATGGCAGTCATGCGGACGTCCCGAAGCCGCCGCCCTTGGCCCGCACTGTGGCACCGCGATGCAGCATGGACCCCTCGCCTGCTCCTGTAGGCCTGGTAAGCCCAAACTATTTCGGTGCGACAAGTCTGCTCTTCGGCAGTGCGTGCACGCCTTCGGGTTTGCGAACCCATCTTTGGACAAGCTTTGAGCTCGACGGGTGCGCTGGGAACGTCGCGCAGTCGCCACTCGGCAACGGCGCGACCTCTCGAAACGGCTTGCGGCTGGCGCTGCAAGCTCGTTATTCGTCGCAGCCCCTCAACGCTGGTTCATTAGCCCCTATGTCCGCTTCCATCTCGGCGCAGTATGCGGCGCAGGTCGCCGCTGGAAAGATCGAGCGCGACAACGCGCAGCAGGCGATCGTAAATCGCCTCGTGCGGCTCGAAAACGAACTTGCCGCGCGGCGGCTCGCGCGCAAGTCGTCCTCGCTGGGCTGGCTGTTTGGATCGCGCGAGGCTGAGCCGATCAAAGGCCTCTACATCTTCGGTGATGTTGGTCGCGGTAAGACCATGCTGATGGATATGTTCTTCGCAGCATCACGCGTGGTGCGCAAGCGTCGCGTCCATTTCCACGAATTCATGGGCGAGGTGCACGAGCGCGCCCACGCGCTGCGGCAAAAAGCCAAGCTGGGTGAAATCAGTGGGGAGGATCCTATCGGGCTCGTCGCCGCCGCCATTGCGCAGGAGACACGGCTTCTTTGCTTCGATGAATTCCACGTCACCGATATTGCCGATGCAATGATCCTCGGCCGATTGTTCAAACAGCTGATCGCGCTCGACGTGGTCGTGGTTGCAACTTCGAACGTGCCGCCAAGCGAACTGTACAAGGACGGCCTCAACCGCGCCCTGTTCTTGCCGTTCATTGCGCTCATCGAACAGCACTTGGAAATCAGACCCCTCAATGCCCGCACTGATTTCCGGTTGGAAAAGCTGGCTGGCGTGCCGGTTTGGTACGTTCCCGCCGATCGCTCAGCGCAAGCCGCTCTCGACAAAGCGTGGCGGCGTTTGACCGCGGGCCACCCTGGAGAACCGCAGGACTTGGTGGTGAAGGGGCACCCCATCCGCGTGCCGTGTGCGAGCATGGGAGTGGCGCGGTTCTCGTTTGCGGATCTGTGTCAGCAACCATTTGCTGCCGCCGACTATCTCAAGATCGCGCGCTACTACCATACGGTTGTGCTCGATCGTGTCGCGGTCATGGATTACGACCGGCGTAACGAGGCCAAGCGTTTCATCATCCTGATCGATACGTTTTACGACAACGCGGTGAAGCTCGTCGCTTCGGCAGAAGCTGAACCGGGTGCCCTTTATTGTGCCGACGAAGGCTTTGAAGCGAGCGAATTCAAGCGCACCGCCTCCCGGCTGATAGAGATGCGCTCGGAGACTTATCTCGCTTTGCCGCACGGGCGTGGCCATGCAGTTGCATCGGGTTCGACGGAAGGGCTCGTGGAGACGTGATGCCATTTCGCTTCACTCCCGTCGCCGTCTGCGCAGTCTGGCGAGCGACTTGAATGGCAGGCCGGAAACGGTCTATGACCGATTTCGGCGCTTCCACTGCCCTCGATCCGAGGTTCTTCCCCAGTATGGCACGTCCCAAGATCGCGTTGATCGGTGCCGGCCAGATCGGCGGCACCCTCGCCCATCTCATTGGGATCAAAGAGCTCGGCGACGTGGTGCTATTTGACATCGCCGAAGGTATTCCCCAGGGGAAGGCCCTCGATCTCATACAGTCCTCGCCGGTCGAGGACTTCGACGCACATTTCGCTGGCACCAATTCCTATGACGCCATCGATGGCGCTGGCGTCTGTATCGTCACCGCAGGCGTGCCGCGCAAGCCGGGGATGAGTCGCGACGATCTTCTCGGCATCAACCTCAAGGTGATGGAGCAGGTCGGCGCCGGCATCAGGAAATATGCGCCTGGTGCCTTCGTGATCTGCATCACGAATCCGCTCGACGCCATGGTGTGGGCGCTACAAAAAGCCTGCGGTTTGCCTACGCATATGGTGGTCGGCATGGCCGGCGTGCTCGATAGCGCACGCTTTCGATTTTTTCTCGCCGATGAGTTAAACGTCTCGGTCGAGGATGTGACCGCGTTTGTGCTCGGCGGTCATGGCGACAGTATGGTGCCGCTGATTCGCTATTCCACGGTTGCCGGCATTCCGCTGCCCGATCTCGTCAAGATGAAGTGGACTACGCAAGCGCGGCTCGACGAGATCGTTCAACGCACGCGTGACGGCGGTGCCGAAATTGTCAACCTGCTCAAAAGCGGCTCCGCCTATTACGCGCCGGCTGCCTCCGCCATCGCCATGGCGGAGAGCTTCCTCAGGGACAAGAAGCGCGTGCTCCCCTGTGCGGCTTATTTGAACGGCGAATATGGAATTAAGAATCTGTATGTCGGCGTGCCCGCGGTGATCGGCGCGAAGGGCGTCGACCGCGTCGTCGAGATTCAATTGAACGGCGCCGAACGTGCCATGTTCGAACAATCCGCCGAGGCCGTTGCGACCCTGGTCGAGGCTTGCAAGAAGATCGCGCCAAATCTGGCGAAGTGAAGGTGCTCATGCTGTTGGCGCAGCCCAGCACGCCGAGCTTGCGGCGTAATGTCGTCTGCGGAGCTCGCAACAGGTCCGCATGAACATCCACGAATACCAAGCCAAAGCGATGCTGCGCGAATTCGGCGTCCCGGTACCGCGCGGGCAACCGGCCTTCTCAGTCGAAGAAGCCATCAAGGCCGCGCACGATATCGACGCGCCGGTGCTCGTGGTCAAGGCGCAGATTCACGCCGGCGGGCGCGGAAAGGCCGGCGGCGTCAAGCTGGTCAAATCGAAAGAGGACGTGCGCAAGGAGGCCGAGCGCCTGCTCGGGGCAGTGCTCGTCACGCACCAAACCGGTCCGCATGGCAAGCAGGTTCATCGTCTCTATATCGAAGAGGGTTCAGCGATCGAGCGCGAGTTCTATCTGTCGGCACTGGTCGATCGCGAGAGCTCGCGCATTGCTTTCGTGGTCTCGACCGCCGGTGGCATGGACATCGAGGAGGTCGCACGCAAGAGTCCCCAACAGATCGTAACGTTCACGGTGGATCCCGCAACTGGAATCATGCCGCATCACGGGCGGCGCGTAGCGCAGGCGCTTGGATTGCAGGACGATCTCGCCAAGGGGGCCGAAAGACTCGCAGCGCAGCTCTATGCCGCCTTCATTGCCAAAGACATGAGCCTGCTCGAGATCAACCCACTCGTCATCACCAAAGGGAAGGAACTTGTTTGCCTGGATGCCAAGATCAGTTTCGACGATAACGCCCTTTATCGTCATCCCGAGATCGTGGCGCTGCGCGATCTCACCGAGGAGGACGAAAAGGAAATTGAAGCTTCGAAATACGATCTCAATTACATCGCGCTCGACGGCACGATCGGCTGCATGGTGAATGGCGCAGGTCTCGCCATGGCGACGATGGACATCATCAAGCTCTATGGCAAGGCTCCGGCGAATTTTCTCGACGTAGGCGGCGGCGCCAGCAAAGAGAAAGTTGCGGCCGCCTTCAAGATCATCACAGCCGATCCCAAGGTGCAGGGCATCCTGGTCAATATTTTCGGCGGTATCATGAAATGCGACGTCATCGCCGAAGGCGTGGTCGCAGCGGTGAGGGAAGTGGGTTTGCGAGTGCCACTCGTCGTGCGGCTTGAGGGCACCAACGTGGAGCTTGGCAAAGCGATCATCGCGAAATCCAACCTCAACGTCACCTCTGCCGACGATCTCGACGACGCCGCCCAGAAGATCGTCAATGCAGTCGGAGGCGCACGATGACGGTAAATGGAGGCGTCGTTTTCGCCTTCCCGGTTGGGCTCTCGTTCGCTGGCAGATCAGCTCCTCAATCGCACCGCTGAGACAAGATCCCAATGTCCATCCTCATCGACAAGAAGACAAAAGTGATTTGCCAAGGATTCACGGGCAAGAACGGCACGTTCCACTCCGAGCAGGCGATCGCCTACGGCACCAAGATGGTTGGCGGCACGTCGCCAGGCAAAGGTGGCACGACGCATCTCGGTCTGCCTGTGTTCAATACGGTGGCGGAAGCAAAGGAACGAACGGGTTGCGACGCGAGCGTCATTTACGTTCCTCCGGCCGGGGCGGCGGACGCGATTTGCGAATCGATCACGGCAGAACTCCCTCTCATCGTGTGCATCACCGAAGGCATTCCTGTGCTCGACATGGTGAAGGTCAAGCGTGCGCTATCGGGAGGGAAATCGCGGCTGATCGGGCCGAACTGTCCCGGCGTGATGACCGCCGGCGAATGCAAGATCGGAATCATGCCAGGCAACATTTTCAGTCCTGGCAACGTCGGTATTGTGTCGCGCTCGGGCACGCTCACTTATGAGGCGGTCTATCAGACCACGCGCGAAGGGCTTGGCCAGACCACCGCCGTCGGCATCGGCGGCGACCCCGTCAAGGGCACCGAATTCATCGACGTGCTGGCGATGTTCTTGGCCGATCAGGCAACCGAGGCGATTGTGATGATCGGCGAGATCGGCGGCTCGGCCGAGGAGGACGCCGCGCAATTTCTTGCCGACGAAGCCAAACGTGGCCGTAAAAAGCCCACGGTAGGGTTCATTGCCGGTCGCACCGCGCCGCCGGGCCGCCGCATGGGCCATGCCGGCGCCATCATCTCCGGCGGCAGGGGCGATGCAGAAAGCAAGATTGCGGCCATGGAAGCCGCCGGCATTAAGGTCGCGCCATCGCCGGCGCGTTTGGGCAACACATTGGCCGACATAATGCGCGCGTAAAATCGTATGTCGCTCCGCGGACATAGCGCGTTATCACCATCAAAAATGCCTCTGACGACCTACCGGGGTGCCTCCGCACGTCGCTTTTACCCGCGGCTGTGGCGAATAGGTCACAGCTTATTTCGCGCAATCGGTCTAGTCTCACCACCAGATGCGGACAGGGGCGTCGTCATCCTAACGCCAACGTCCGAGCTTCGAGTTGCTGCCGGGGAAGAGTGAGAGCAGCGGCTCGCGGAAGTTGATGCAAACCATCGGATAGGGGATCCACGATGAAAAAGCTTTTCCTTGCTACGACCGCTTTTGTTGTGCTCGCGGGGGCTTCTGCGGGGGCTGCGGACATGTACGCGCGGCCAGCTCCGGCTTACACGCCTGCGCCTGCGCCCGCTCCCCTCTACACCTGGACGGGCCTGTATTGGGGCGCCAACGTCGGCTACAGCTGGGGCCAGTCGAAGTTCGACGCGACCCTGACCGGCGTCGGCACGTTCTCGCGCTCCACGGACCTTAATGGCGCCATCGGAGGCGCCCAGTTCGGCTATAATTATCAGTTCGGGGCCTGGGTGCTCGGCCTCGAAACCGACATTCAGGCGTCCGGCCAGAGCCGCAGCTCCACCCTCGGCACCTTGCCGCCGGTGACGGTGACAACCGACCACAAGCTCGAGTGGTTCGGCACGGCGCGGCCTCGCCTAGGTTTCCTGGCGACGCCGAACACCCTGCTGTACGGCACGGCCGGTGCCGCTTACGGCCAGGTCAAGGACACCGCCACGATCAACATCGCCGGTGTCGGGGCCGCTACGGCGACCTTCCAAGACGTGAAGGCCGGATGGACCGCCGGCGCCGGCATCGAAGGGGCCTTCGGCGGCGGTTGGAGCGCCAAGCTCGAATACCTGTACATGGACCTGGGCAAGACCCAGATGACCTTTGCCACCCCGGCCCTGGGCGTGGTCGCGACCGAGACTCGCCGGACGACGGACAACATCGTTCGAGTCGGTCTGAACTACAAATGGGGCGCCGGCGGCTACGGCTACTAATTCCGTCGCAACCGCTCTGATCCAAGGGCCGCTTGCAGCCGCAAGCGGCCCTTTTCCATTAGAGGGCAGCGGGGACTTCGCATTTTTGACTTGCGAAGAACATATGAACCTTAGTTCATCAGTTCCCAATTGCTACGACGCGGCTGCGGCATAAATAATGTAGGTTCGCAACCAGATCGGTCCCCACGGGCCGCCCTTTGCGAGCCTCCAAGCCACAGGACCTGAGCATGTCTCGTCAGGACGCGAATGCTGCCTTCGCCCGCACGTCTTTCCTCTACGGCGGCAATGCCGACTATATCGAGAACCACTATGCCCGGTATGAGACCGATCCCACCGCGGTCGACGCCGAATGGCGGGCGTTCTTCGAGAGTCTGAAAGATACGCCCGCCGATGTGATGACGAGCGTCCACGGGCCGTCATGGCAGCCGCCTCACTGGCCGCAGCCGGCGCGCAGCGAACTCGTGTCGGCGCTGACCGGCGATTGGGGCGAGCTTGAGCGCTCACTCGGTGAGAAGGTCAAGGCGCGAGCGCAGGCGGCCGGCGTTGATTTCTCCGCCGCCGAGGTTCAGCAGACGACGCGCGATTCGATCCGCGCCTTGATGCTGATCCGTGCCTACCGTGCGCGCGGGCATTTCTATGCCAATCTCGATCCGCTCGGCCTCGAGCCGCATCACGACGAGGAGGATCTCAACCCGCGCTCCTACGGCTTCACGGAAGCGGACTACGATCGCAAGATTTTTCTCGACCGGGTCTTAGGCTTGGAATTCGGCACGCTGCGCGAAATTCTCGCGATCCTTCGCCGCACGTACTGCCAGACGCTCGGAGTCGAGTTCATGCACATCTCCGATCCGGCGCAGAAAGGTTGGATTCAGGCGCGGATCGAAGGGCCGGATAAGGAGATTACGTTCACGCGCGAAGGCAAACGCGCGATCCTCAACAAGCTGATTGAGGCTGAAGGTTTCGAGAAATTCTGCGATCTGAAATTCACAGGCACCAAGCGTTTCGGTCTCGACGGTGCAGAGTCGATGATTCCGGCGCTCGAACAGATCATCAAGCGTGGCGGGGCGCTCGGCGTCAAAGAGATTATCATCGGCATGGCGCACCGCGGCCGGCTCAACGTTTTGGCGCAGGTGATGGGTAAGTCGCATCGCGCAATTTTCCACGAGTTCAAGGGCGGCTCCTCCACGCCCAACGAGGTGGAGGGCTCCGGCGACGTGAAATACCATCTCGGCGCCTCGTCCGACCGCGAGTTCGACGGTAACCGCGTTCATCTCTCGCTCACCGCAAATCCCTCGCATCTCGAAATCGTCAACCCAGTTGTGCTCGGGAAAGTGCGCGCCAAACAGGATCAGCTCGGCGCAACCCGCGAAGACCGCACCATGGTGATGCCGCTGCTCATTTCCGGCGATGCCGCCTTCGCTGGACAGGGCGTGATTGCGGAGTGCTTCGGCCTATCGGGACTGCGCGGGCACCGCACCGGCGGCTCCGTGCATTTCATTGTGAACAATCAGATCGGGTTTACGACCTACCCCCGTTATTCGCGTTCCTCGCCATATCCGTCTGATGTCGCAAAAATGATCGAGGCACCGATCTTCCACGTGAACGGCGATGATCCAGAAGCGGTGGTGTTTGCAGCCAAGGTCGCAACCGAGTTTCGGCAGAAATTCCAGTGCCCCTTCGTCATCGACATGTTCTGCTATCGACGGTTCGGACACAACGAAGGCGACGAGCCGTCATTCACTCAGCCGTTGATGTACAGGGCCATCCGCAAGCACCCTGCCACGGCGGAGATCTACGCCAAGAAGCTCATCGGAGAGAATGTCGTCACCGAGCGTGAGGTCGAGAAGATGCGCCTGAATTGGCGCGCCAAGCTCGATACCGAGCTCGAGGCCAGCCAGGGTTACAAGCCGAACAGCGCCGACTGGCTCGACGGGCGTTGGGCCGACATCAAGGCCGCGCGCGACGCGGACGATCCGCGGCGCGGCCATACCGGTGCCGCGCTCGCTACGCTCAGGCAGATCGGGGAGAGGATTACAGAGGTACCGCAAGGCTTCCATCTGCACCGGACCATCCAGCGCTTCCTGGAAAATCGCCGCAAGGCCATCGAGACCGGCGAGGGCATTGACTGGTCGACAGCCGAGGCGCTCGCATTCTGCTCACTGTTGCTCGAAGACCATCCAGTCCGAATTTCCGGTCAGGACACTGAAAGGGGCACCTTCTCACAGCGCCACTCGGTGCTGATCGATCAGGAGAACGAAGACCGATACATTCCATTCAACAATCTGGGGGAGCGGCAAGCCCGGTTCGAGGTCATCAACTCGATGCTCTCCGAGGAGGCGGTGGTCGGCTTCGAGTATGGGTATTCGCTCGCCGAACCCAACGCGCTCACGGTGTGGGAGGCGCAGTTCGGCGATTTTGCGAATGGCGCGCAAGTCGTCTTCGACCAGTTCGTGTCCTCGGGCGAGCGCAAGTGGCTGCGCATGTCCGGGCTGGTGTGCCTGTTGCCGCATGGTTATGAGGGGCAGGGGCCCGAACATTCCTCGGCAAGGCTCGAGCGCTTCCTGCAGATGTGCGCCGAGGACAACATGCAGGTGGCAAACTGCACCACGCCGGCCAATTACTTCCACATCCTGCGCCGCCAGCTCAAACGCGACATTCGCAAACCGCTTATCCTGATGACCCCGAAGTCTCTGCTGCGTCACCGGCAAGCGGTGTCGCGGCTCGCCGAGATGGCGCCGGACACGGCGTTCCATCGCCTGCTTTGGGACGACGCCCAGATGCTTCCGAACGAGAAGATCAAGCTTGTTGCCGACGACAAGATCCGGCGGGTGGTGATGTGCTCCGGTAAGGTTTATTACGATCTTTACGAAGAGCGGGAAAAGCGCGGGATCGACGACATTTATCTGCTGCGCGTCGAGCAGCTCTATCCGGTTCCGCTGAAAGCGCTGGTGCAGGAGCTCGGCCGCTTCAGGGGAGCGCAATTCATGTGGTGCCAGGAGGAGCCGCGCAATATGGGCGCATACTCATTCATGCGACCTTATCTGGAATGGGTTCTCGAGCAGATCGGCGCCACCCACAAACAGCCGATATATGCCGGCCGCGCCGCCTCGGCGGCAACGGCGACCGGCCAAATGTCACAGCACGTCAAGCAGCTTAAGGCTCTCCTCGACGAAGCACTGGACTAGCAGCCGCGACTTGTCCGCGCGGCTGCCCCCGCTCGCCCGAGCACGCCACATGAAAGGTGGGGATCATGGCTGATATCCGCGTGCCCACGCTCGGGGAATCGGTGACCGAGGCGACCATCGGGAAATGGTTCAAGAAGCCAGGCGATGCGGTTGCCGTCGATGAGCCGCTGGTCGAACTCGAGACCGACAAGGTGACGATCGAGGTGCCAGCACCGGCTGCCGGGGTGCTCGCCGATATCGCCGCTAAAGACGGCGAAACGGTCGCGGTCGGCGCGCTGCTCGGCCAGATCAAGGAAGGCGCAGCTGCGCCCAGCAAGGCGTCGCCCGTACCGACGGGCAGGCCTGATCAAAAAACCGACACGACGGCGCCGATCAACGCCGCAGCCGAAGAGCCGCGCCCACACCCGCAAACCGATGTGAAACCAGCGGACGTCGTGCCGCTCGCTCCATCCGTGCGCAAGATGGCAGCCGAAACTGGGATCGACGTGTCGAGCGTTGCCGGCTCCGGCAAGGATGGGCGGGTGACCAAGGGCGACATGATGGCAGCCATTGAGCGTGCCGCTTCTGCGCCTACTCCCGTTGCTCAGCCCGTCGCTGCCGTGCAGGCGCGAGCACCCTCGCCGGCGGACGACGCGGCGCGCGAAGAGCGCATCAAGATGACGCGGCTACGGGCAACGATCGCGCGGCGGCTCAAGGACGCACAGAACACCGCGGCCATGCTCACGACGTTCAATGAGGTCGACATGAGCGCGGTGATGAATCTGCGCAATCGCTATAAGGACCTGTTCGAGCGCAAGCACGGCGCCAAGCTCGGTTTCATGGGCTTTTTTGTGCGGGCTTGCGTGCAGGCATTGAAAGAAATTCCTACCGTCAACGCCGAGATCGATGGCGCCGACATCGTTTACAAGAACTACTACCACGTCGGAGTTGCGGTCGGGACCGAGAAGGGGCTGGTCGTTCCGGTAGTGCGCGAGTGTGACAAGAAATCGCTGGCAGAAATTGAGAAGGAGATTGCCGATCTCGGACGGCGCGCACGCGACGGCACGCTCAAGATTGAGGAAATGCAAGGTGGCACTTTCACGATCTCGAATGGCGGCGTCTATGGCTCTCTGATGTCGACGCCCATCCTCAATGCGCCCCAGTCCGGCATTCTTGGCATGCACAAGATCCAGGACCGTCCGGTCGTTGTTGCCGGCAACATCGAGATCCGCCCGATGATGTATCTCGCGCTTTCTTACGACCACCGCCTCGTCGACGGCCGCGAGGCTGTTACATTCCTGGTCCGTGTGAAAGAGGTTCTAGAGGATCCGACACGGCTGGTCGTGGATTTGTAAGCCGAAGCTTGCGCTCGGGCAGGCTCCCGTGCGGCGCTGCACCTATCTGACAAAGAAAGGCGTAACGCATCATGCCATATGACCTTGTCGTCATCGGCTCGGGGCCGGGGGGATATGTCTGTGCCATCCGCGCAGCGCAGCTCGGCATGAAAGTTGCGGTGGTCGAGAAGGACAAGACGTTTGGGGGCACCTGTCTCAATGTCGGCTGTATTCCCTCGAAGGCACTGCTGCATGCCTCCGAACTCTATGAAGAGGCCGGACACAGGTTCGACAAGATGGGCATCAAGCTCGGTCAGCCAAAGCTCGATCTGCCCGGCATGATGAAATTCAAGGATGCGGGCGTGGATGGCAACGTCAAAGGCGTCGCTTTCCTGTTCAAGAAGAACAAGATCGATACCTTTCGCGGCGCCGGCCGGATCGCGGCAGCCGCCAAGGTGGAGGTGACAAATGGAGACGGCAGAATCGAGACGATCGAAGCCAAAGCGATCGTCATTGCTACCGGGTCCGATGTGACGCGCTTGCCCGGCGTCGAAATCGACGAGCGACGCGTCGTCTCCTCGACCGGCGCGTTGTCGCTGGACGGAGTGCCGCAGCGACTGCTCGTCATCGGCGCAGGAGTGATCGGGCTCGAGCTCGGCTCGGTGTGGCGCCGGCTCGGGTCGGAGGTCATTGTGGTCGAGTTGCTCGACCGCATCTTGCCGGGAATGGACAGTGACGTCTGCCGGCAAGTCGCGCGCATGTTCGAAAGGCAGGGTATGACGTTCAAGCTGTCGTCCAAGGTTACCGGAGTCGAGCCGGCTGGTAATAAGCTCAAAGTAACGCTCGAGCCGGCCGCCGGCGGCACGGCAGAATCGTTCGAAGTTGATGTGGTGCTGGTGTCCATCGGCCGGGTGCCGTTTACCGAGGGGTTGGGGCTCGAAACCGCCGGCGTGAAGACCGACAACAAGCGCCGCGTGATCGTCGATGCACGTTTCGCCACGAATGTGCCCGGCATCTATGCGATCGGTGACGTAATCGCCGGCCCGATGCTGGCGCACAAGGCAATGGACGAGGGCGTCGCGGTGGCGGAAACCCTTGCCGGAGAGGCCGGCCACGTGAACTACGACGTCATCCCAAACGTCGTCTACACGTATCCCGAGATCGCGTCGGTGGGAAAAAGCGAGGAGGAGCTCAAACAGGCCGGCATCGCTTACAAAGTCGGCAAGTTTCCCTTCACGGCGAACGGTCGGGCCAAGGCGAACCTGCAGACCGAGGGCTTCGTGAAAATCCTCGCCGATGCCAAGACCGACCGCGTGCTCGGAGTGCACATCGTCGGAGCGGACGCCGGCAACATGATCGCCGAGGCTGCCGTGGCCATGGAGTTCGGCGCTGCAGCGGAGGATATCGCCCGCACCTGCCACCCGCATCCCACATTCACGGAGGCGGTGAAGGAGGCGGCATTGGCTGTCGATAGCCGCGCCATTCACATGTGACAAGCCGACGGCAGTTGATCCCCACTCGTCATGCGCGGGCTTGCCCCGCGTATCCATCTTGTTCGCCAAAGGTCTTTACAAAGTGGATGGCTTGCCGCCCGGCAATGACCGGGATCAAATCAAATGCAGCGAATGCAAATAGTGCGGATTGAAAAACCCAAGGGCCATGAAAGCCAGCCCGATCACGCCGAGCCCTATGGCCGCATAGACCAGCGCCATAATAGCGGTGATGACGGCGGCCGAGGCCAGCACGATACCGATCTGATAGGCCGCCGACGCGAACTCATAGTGATGATAGCGCGCCAACTGAGTGTCGCGTTGATGCTCGTACGCTTCAGCTTGCGCCCGCAACTCCTTGCGGCCATCCTTCTCCACCGGATCGGACTCGTAGCGCGCCACGGTGTTCATCCAGTCATCCGCCTGCTTGAGTAGCGCCGCTCTCGCTTGATCTGGCGCCGTGGCGGCTTCGAGCGCCAAGGCCTGCGCAGCGGTGCGAAGCGTGGTCTGGCGGATGGTTTTGGCTTGGAAAAAATTCCAGGAATCGGACGCCTTGATATTGAAGGAGATGCCTTCCGTCTGAGCGCTCTTGCCGAACATTTCGGCGAGCGCAAGCAAGAGGGCCATCACCGAGATCAGCAGCGCGATCTTCTTGTTCCCCCTTTCCCCGACGGGCTTTCCGCGGCCGCCGCCGTGTCCGTGTTCCTCATGTTCGATGTGATGCTCGACTTCATGTTGGACCGCGTGCACGCCGTGACTCATGTCATCCTCCGCGCCTTCTCGGCGGACGATCTATCGAACCAGCTGAGTTTCGCAAGGGGAGCCCCCACTTACGCATTCGTCACGCTCGCGGATGCGCGTTGCGGTAGACTTCCATAAGACGTTCGGTATCGACGGCAGTGTACATTTGCGTCGTGGATAAGGAGGCGTGCCCGAGCAGCTCTTGGATGGCGCGCAGGTCGCCGCCGCGAGCCAACAGATGTGTCGCGAATGAATGGCGCAGCGCATGCGGCGTCGCCGTTTCCGGCAGGCCGAGCGCACCGCGCAGCCGCGCCATCGCAAGTTGGACAACGCGCGGCGATAGCGGCCCGCCTCTGGCACCGATAAATAGCGGACCTTCGGCAGCAAGCTCGTAGGGGCAGAGCGCGATGTATTCGTCGGCGAGCTTGGTGACCTGGGCCAGCACCGGCACCATGCGCGGCTTGCTGCCCTTGCCGATGACCGTGATGACGTCACCGCATCCTGGAGCGGGGATGTCGCCGCGCTTGAGAGCCAGGGCCTCGCCGATGCGCAGGCCCGAGCCGTAGAGCAAGGCCAGCACTGCGGCGTCGCGCGCGAGAATCCAGGGATCGCGCTCCTCGCCGGCGCGCAAGCCAGTGTCGATGATGCGCTTGGCGGCAGCAATTGCGACCGGCTTGGGTAGCGTCCTCGTCAATTTCGGCGACCGTACCGCAGACAGCGCGCTGATGTTTCCTTTGCCGTTGCGTTCCAGAAAACGGGCGAACGAGCGCGCGCCGGCGAGCATACGCATCAGCGAGCGGCTGCTGACGCCGTCGGCTCGCCGTGCCGCCATGAACGCGCGCACGTCGAGCGGCTTGAGGCGCGAGAGCGCCGGCAGTGTGACCCGCTTGCCGAAATGGCCGCAGAGGAAGACGAGGAACTGGCGAACATCACGCTCATAAGCCTCGACCGTTTTTGGTGACAATCGTCGTTCCGCGGACAGGTGTCCGAGCCAGCATGCGAACTCGCGGGCGACGTCGCTGGCGGCAAACGCGATGTCCGAGGCGGGTAGTGCGCTTGACATGCGGCTCATATATCGCCCCTTCCTTCCCCGTTCGTTAAGCGATTCAAGCGCGCCGAGAATCATGGCCAAACGCGTCGTCGATGTCCTCGTTCCCGTCGCCCTCGATCAGGCCTATTCCTACCGGGTGCCGGAAGGGCTTGAGCTCGCGCCCGGGGACCTGGTTACCGTTCCGTTGGGTGCGCGCATGGCGACGGGGGTGGCGTGGGCCGACAACCCGAAGTCCAATCCGCGGCTCGACAACCGCATGCGGGACATCGAGGAGAAGCTCGATATCCCGCCGCTCAAGCCGGAACTGCGCAAGTTCATTGATTGGGTATCGGCTTATACGCTGAGCCCCCGCGGCACTGTGCTGCGCATGGCGCTGCGCATGGGCGAACATCTCGGTCCGGCGCGCGAGCGCATCGGGGTTCGGCTTGCCGGCGGCGCCCCCAAACGGATGACGGCGGCTCGCGAGCGGGTGCTCGCCCTCCTTGCCGATGGCCTTGCGCATGGCAAGCGCGATATTGCGCAGGAAGCGGGAGTATCTTCGGGGGTGATCGACGGATTGATCGATGAGGGGACGCTCGAGACTCTGGTCCTGCCGCCCGAGCCCGTGGCGCGTGCGCCCGACGCGGATTTTTCGCTCCCCGATTTCACGCCCGCGCAACGCGGCGCGGCGGACGCGCTGTGCGAGACCGTGGCGAGCGGCGGTTACGGCGTCACGCTGCTCGATGGCGTAACCGGGGCGGGCAAGACGCGCGTCTATTTCGAGGCGATTGCCGACGTCATCCGAGGCGGAAAACAAGCGCTGGTCCTCGTCCCCGAGATCGCCCTCACCACACAATTTCTCGACCGCTTCGCGGAACGCTTCGGCGTGCGACCGGCGGAGTGGCACTCGCAACTGTCGCAGCGCCTGCGCGCGCGCACATGGAATGCGGTGGCGACGGGCAGCGTCAGCGTGATCATCGGCGCACGCTCAGCGCTGTTCCTGCCCTATGCCGATCTCGGGCTAATCGTGGTCGACGAGGAGCATGATCCCGCCTACAAGCAAGAGGACGGCGCGCGGTATCACGCGCGCGATATGGCGGTCGTGCGCGCGCGGGGAGCTCACATCCCGATCGTGCTCGTGTCGGCGACCCCGTCGGTCGAGACCGAGGTGAATGCCCGGCAGGGCCGGTATAGGCGCGCGCATCTTCCGGAGCGTTTCGGCAGCGGCCTTCTTCCCACCATCGAGGCGATTGACCTGCGCACTGAAGGTCCGCCGCGCGGCCGCTTCATTGCGCCGCGTCTGGCGCAAGCCGTGACCGTTGCGATCGAGAGCGGCGAACAGGCCCTCTTGTTCCTCAATCGCCGTGGCTATGCGCCGCTGACGCTCTGCCGTAGATGCGGGTTTCGGCTCGCCTGCCCGAATTGCGACGCTTGGCTGGTCGACCATCGTTTCAGGCGCCGATTGGTCTGCCACCACTGCGGCTTCTCGATGCCGCCTCCGCTGCAGTGTCCCCATTGTCAGGCGGCTGACCCGTTTGTCGCGGTCGGACCTGGGGTCGAACGGTTGGAGCAGGAAGCGGCAGAGTTGTTCCCGGCGAGTCGCATCCTGGTGCTGTCAAGCGATCTGGTCGAATCGGTCGAGCGGCTACGCAAGGAGCTCGACGAGGTCGCGCAGGGCCGCTTCGATATCATCATCGGGACCCAGCTTGTGGCCAAAGGACATCATTTTCCCAAGCTCAACCTGGTCGGTGTGATCGATGCCGATCTGGGCCTGGCGAACGGCGATCCGCGCGCCGCCGAACGCACGTTCCAACTGCTGCATCAGGTCATTGGTCGCGCCGGGCGCCAGGAGGGTCGCGGCCTCGGCTATCTGCAGACGCATCAGCCCGATCATCCAGTGTTGCGCGCACTTCTGGCGGGCGACCGCGACGCGTTCTACACGCGCGAGATCGAACTACGCCAAAAGACGCAGTACCCGCCGTTCGCGCGGCTTGCGAGCCTGCTCGTCTCGGCGGGGGAACGCAATGCCGCGGAATATTTCGCGCGCCGGCTTGCCGCTGCTGCCCCCAGCGCGGACGAGGTGCGCGTGCTCGGACCGGCGGAAGCCCCGCTCGCCGTGGTGCGCGGCCGCCATCGGTTCCGGCTGCTGGTGAAAGCTCCGCGCGGATTCGACCTTTCAGCCTATCTGCGCCGATGGGTTGCCGCCGCGCCCAAGCGCAAGGGCAACGTCAGGCTCGAGGTGGACGTCGATCCGCAGAGCTTTCTTTGACGTGTTACCCAGCGCCAGCGGAGCCCTTTGCCTGCTGTCGGCCTGTCTGACGTTCGCGCCGTTCCAAGTTATTGCTCGATCGGAGCTGTCTGCGACGAGCGTGCATTGGGCGCAAGCAGCACACCCGCGGCGGCGGCCAAAATGAACGCCGAGCCCACTATGTCTGTCACGGTCGGTCGCTCGCCGAGGATCAGCACCGAGGACAGGATGCCAACGACCGGGACGCTCAATACGCCGAGGGATGCGGTGGTTGCCGGCAATCTGCGCACGATCTCGAACCACAGCAGATAGGCAAAGGCCGATCCGACGACCGCGGAAAAGAACAATGCCCAAAGTGCGCGAGGGTGAACAGGCCACAAATGCAGCGACCCTTCGAAGATGAGCATTCCGGCGACGGTAACGAGGAGCCCGACGAAGAGCTGCCACGCCGAGATCGCCATCGGATCGGCATCGATTTGCGCCCATTTCAAATACACCGTACCGGCCGCCCAACTTGTCGCCGTCGCCAGAGCGAGCATGAGGCCGAGCACGTCGCTCGATCCGATCAGCGGATAGATCAGGACTGCCAATCCAACGATTGCGAGAAGGAGTGAGATGCCGCGGGAGAGATTGAACCGCTCGCCAAGGATCGGATACGCCAGCAATGCGGCCCAGATCGGCATCGTGTAAGTGAGAATCGCCACACGCGAGGTTGCGGTCGCGAGTTGCGCGAAAGCGGCAAAGAGTGTGAAGCACGCAATGTTGAGGCAGCCCGCAACCATGAGATGCGCGCGCGCCACGCTACTTTTCACGCTGACAGTGCGGCCCTGCATGAGGGCGAGCGCGAATAATGCAATCGTCGCGAGCCCCGAGGTGCCGACGCGCATGCTGAACGGGGGTATCTCGTTGAGCGCAATCTTCATGGCCGGCCAGCTCAGGCCCCAGGCGAGGCTCACCGCGACCAGCATGAGGCGGGCCGTCGGGTTGGCGACGTCATGGGCCGATGCAGGTGGCACGTTGAGGGTTCCGGCAGGCCAACAAGAGAGGACGTCTGTGTAGCACCAGCGCCGTGCACGCGCGCAAGCCCAGTCGGGCCGCAAAAACATCGATGCGGTGTGGACGTTTCGTCATGTTGCACCGCAGTTATCGGTATGTTACGCAACCGCGCGATTTCGCGGGTTGTGGGAGCGCGCCGGCGCTCTTCCGCGGAAATGCAGAGTTTCATTGAATCTCAAGGGCTTCGCGCCCACCGTCCGCGACGGTGCCGATCCCTCGGAATTGCCGAAAGAGCATCCACGTGGCAGGCGAACATGCAACCATATCCGGCATGGCGGGCCGCTACGCGACCGCCCTGTTCGAGCTCGCGCGCGAACAGAACGGTATCGATCGGGTCAAAGTTGATCTCGATCGGTTCGAAGCCCTTGTGGATGAGGTCGCCGATTTGGCTCGCCTGCTGAGGAGCCCCGTATTCTCCGCCGAGGAGCAGACACGCGCGCTCTCGGGCGTGCTCGACCGTGCGGGCATTGATGGGCTCGCCGCCAATGTCCTCAAACTGCTTGGAACCAACCGGCGACTTTTCGCAGCGCTCGATGTTGCGCGCGGCTACCGGGCGCTGGTCGCCAAGCACAAGGGCGAGGTCACCGCCGAGGTCACTCTCGCGGAGCAGCCGAACGAGAGACATCTTGACGCAATCAAGGAGGCACTCACGGCTGTGACCAAAAAACATGTCGAGGTCAAACTGAAGGTCGAGCCTTCGATCATTGGAGGTCTCGTGGTCAAGCTCGGCTCGCGCATGGTCGACAGCTCGCTACGCACCAAGCTCAATGCGATGAAGGCGGCGATGAAAGAGGCTCACTGATGGACATCCGCCCCGCCGAAATTTCGGCAATTCTAAAAGAGCAGATCAAGAACTTCGGCCAAGAGGCCGAGGTCTCGGAGGTCGGCCAGGTTCTCTCCGTCGGTGACGGCATCGCTCGCGTCTATGGCCTCGATAATGTTGAGGCCGGCGAGATGGTGGAATTCGAGAACGGCGTGCGCGGAATGGCGCTCAACCTCGAGATCGACAACGTCGGCATCGTGATCTTCGGCGAGGACCGTGAGATCAAGGAAGGGCAGACCGTCAAACGCACGGGCGCTATCGTCGACGCTCCTGTTGGCAAGGCTTTGCTCGGCCGCGTCGTCGACGCGCTCGGCAACCCGATCGACGGTAAGGGGCCGATCGATGCGAAAGAGCGCAGACGCGTGGACGTCAAAGCGCCTGGCATCATCCCGCGCAGATCTGTGCACGAGCCGATGGCCACCGGGCTGAAGGCCATTGACGCGCTCATTCCGATCGGTCGCGGCCAGCGCGAGCTGATCATCGGCGATCGGCAGACCGGGAAGACCGCGATCGCGCTCGACACCATACTCAATCAGAAGGCGCTCAACGCGACGGGCGACGAGAAGGTCAAGCTCTATTGTGTCTACGTGGCGGTCGGCCAGAAACGCTCGACCGTGGTGCAATTCGCCAAAGTGCTGGAGGAGAACGGCGCGCTCGACTATTCGATCATCGTTGCGGCAACCGCGTCCGATCCCGCCCCCATGCAGTTTCTCGCGCCGTTTTCCGGCTGCACCATGGGCGAATATTTCCGCGACAACGGCATGCACGCGGTGATCGTCTACGATGATCTCTCGAAACAAGCCGTGTCGTATCGGCAGATGTCGCTGTTGTTGCGCCGTCCGCCCGGACGCGAGGCCTATCCCGGCGACGTGTTCTATCTGCACTCGCGGCTCCTCGAGCGCGCTGCCAAGATGAACGATGCCAACAAAGCCGGATCGCTCACCGCGCTTCCCATCATCGAGACGCAGGCGAACGACGTGTCCGCCTATATCCCGACCAACGTCATCTCGATCACCGACGGACAGATCTTTCTGGAGACGGACCTGTTCTATCAGGGCATCCGCCCGGCGGTGAATGTCGGGCTGTCCGTGTCACGCGTCGGTTCCGCCGCGCAGACCAAGGCGATGAAGAAGGTCGCCGGCCGGATCAAAGGCGAACTCGCGCAGTATCGAGAAATGGCGGCGTTCGCGCAGTTCGGCTCCGACCTCGATGCCACGACCCAACGCCTGCTCAACCGGGGCGCGCGGCTCACCGAACTGCTCAAACAGCCGCAGTTTTCCCCGCTTAAGATGGAGGAGCAGGTGGTCGTCATCTATGCCGGAGTGAATGGCTACCTCGATCCGATCCCCGTCGAGCGGGCGCGCGCCTTCGAGGAGGGCCTGCTAGGCCTGATGCGTACGCAACACGCGGACATCCTTGCCGCCATCCGCGATAGCCGGGATCTCGACGACACCACCGCCGCCAAGCTCAAAGCTGCGGTCGACGCATACGCCAAGACCTTCGCCTGAAGCACAGGACAGGAGACGGAGAACACACGACAGAGATCGACGGCCGATGATCGACGTCTGACGCGAACGTTCGCTTCTCCGTCCTCTGTCGTCCGTCCTCTTTCGTCCGACCTCAAATGCCTAGCCTCAAAGACATGCGCGTGCGCATCGCCTCGACCAAGGCGACGCAAAAGATCACCAAGGCCATGCAGATGGTCGCCGCATCGAAGCTGCGGCGCGCGCAGGTCGTGGCCGAGGCCGCGCGTCCGTATGCCCTGCGCATGGCGAAGGTGCTTGGCAATATTGCTGCCGCGGTCGGCAACCTTGGCACGGCGCCGCGATTGCTGACCGGAACCGGCAGTAACCGGGTACATCTCCTGCTGGTATGCACCGCCGAACGTGGCCTGTGCGGGCCGTTCAACTCGGCAATCGTGCGCCTTGCGCGCGAGCGCGCAAATGCACTGACGGCCGAAGGCAAGGAGGTAAAGTTCTTTTGTGTCGGCCGCAAAGGCTATGAGCAGCTTCGTCGCACTTACGAGAAGCAGATTATAGAGCACCTCGAGCTGCGCGCTGTCCGCACCCTCGCCTTCCAGCACGCCGAACAAATAGGCGATAAGATCCTGCGGCTTTACGAACAGGGTGCGTTCGACGTCTGCACACTTTTCTTTTCACGTTTCAAATCCATCATCGCCCAGATCCCGATGGCGCAGCAGATCATTCCACCCGTATTCGAGGGCGAAGCCGGCCTCGATAACGGGATGGCGTACGAATACGAGCCCGACGAGGATGAAATCCTGGTCGAGCTTCTGCCGCGCAACGTCTCCGTGCAGATTTTCGGCGCTCTCCTGGAGAATGCCGCATCGTTCTACGGCGCACAGATGAGCGCGATGGACAACGCCACGCGAAACGCGGGCGAAATGATTCGCAAACAGACGCTGACCTACAACCGCACGCGCCAGGCAATGATCACGAAGGAGCTGATCGAGATCATCTCGGGTGCCGAGGCGGTGTGAAGAGCAACCTTCTAAATCGGTGCAATAACAAGGATCAGCAATGGCCAATCCAGTCGGGCATGTCACGCAGGTGATCGGCGCAGTCGTCGACGTGCAGTTCGAGGGGCATCTGCCGGCTATTCTCAACGCGCTCGAGACGAAGAATCAGGGCAATCGCCTGGTGCTCGAAGTCGCCCAGCATCTCGGGGAGTCGACGGTGCGCACCGTCGCCATGGACACGAGCGAAGGCCTGGTGCGCGGCCAGGAGGTCGCCGATACCGGCCAGCCGATCGCGGTGCCGGTGGGTGACGGCACGCTCGGCCGCATTATCAACGTGATTGGCGATCCGGTCGATGAGGCCGGCCCCGTGCCGCACGAGCAGCGGCGCCCAATCCACCAGCCGGCGCCTGCCTTTACCGACCAATCGACCGAAGCGGAAATTCTCATCACCGGCATCAAAGTCGTCGATCTGTTGGCGCCCTACGCCAAAGGCGGCAAGGTCGGCCTGTTCGGCGGCGCTGGTGTCGGCAAGACCGTCATCATCATGGAGTTGATCAACAACGTTGCGAAGGCGCATGGCGGGTATTCGGTGTTCGCCGGCGTAGGCGAGCGCACGCGCGAAGGCAACGACCTCTATCATGAAATGATCGAGTCCGGCGTGAACAAGGATCCGAAGACGAACAATGGGTCTGCCGCAGGCTCAAAGTGCGCCCTGGTCTACGGCCAGATGAACGAGCCGCCCGGCGCGCGCGCCCGGGTCGGCCTTTCCGGGCTCACCGTCGCCGAGTATTTCCGCGATCAAGGCCAGGACGTGTTGTTCTTCGTGGACAACATCTTCCGTTTCACGCAGGCGGGTTCGGAGGTCTCGGCGTTGCTCGGGCGCATTCCCTCGGCCGTGGGCTATCAGCCAACGCTTGCAACCGACATGGGGGCGTTGCAAGAGCGCATCACCACGACGACAAAGGGGTCGATTACCTCGGTACAGGCGATCTATGTGCCCGCGGATGATCTCACGGATCCGGCGCCGGCAACGTCATTCGCGCACCTCGATGCAACGACCGTGCTGGCGCGCTCGATCGCGGAGAAGGGCATCTATCCGGCAGTCGATCCGCTCGACTCCACTTCGCGCATGCTTTCTCCCATGATCGTGGGCGAGGAGCATTATGGAGTCGCCCGCCAAGTGCAGCAGATTCTGCAACGCTATAAGGCTTTGCAAGACATTATCGCCATTCTCGGCATGGATGAACTTTCCGAAGAGGACAAGCTCACCGTCGCGCGCGCGCGTAAGATCGAGCGCTTCTTGTCACAGCCATTCCACGTCGCCGAAGTGTTCACCGGCGCGCCGGGCGTGTTTGTCGAGCTCGCCGATACCATCCGCGGGTTCAAGGGCCTGTGTGAAGGAAAATACGACCACTTGCCGGAAGCGGCGTTCTATATGGTCGGCACCATCGAGCAGGCAGTGGAGAAAGGCAAAAAACTCGCGGCCGAAGCCGCATGATTGGATGGCAAGTAGCCGATGGCGAATAATCCCGACGGCAGTTGATTCGACTCGTGATGCGCGGGCAGAAGCGCGTCGATAAGGGCGTTCACGCCCGTCTTCGACGGGCTATGGACGCGCGTAAACGCGCTTGTGACCCGCGCATCCATCTTCTTGGCAGAAAGCTCTTTACGAAGATGGATGGATTGCCGGCGCAAGCCGGCAATGACGGCAAATGGGTCAGTGCCACGTAGTCGCTATTTGCCACTTGCCGAATTGACGTTCAGAACTGAGAAGTATCCTATGGCCACTTTCCATTTCGATCTCGTTTCTCCCGAGAAGCTTCTGTTCTCCGGAGAGGTCAATCAGGTCGATGTTCCGGGCTCTGAAGGCGACTTCGGCGTACTTCCGGCGCATGCCCCGGTGATCACGACATTGCGGCCGGGAATTCTGGTTATTCACGGCGAACGCGGCGCGCTCCGAATCGTCGTCGACGGCGGTTTTGCCGAGGTCAGTCCAGCGGGTCTCACTGTCCTCGCCGACATGGCGGTGCCGGTGGAAGAGTTCGACCTGGCGCAGCTTGCCGGCCTGATCAAGGACGCCGAGGAAGACGTCGCCGATGAGAAGGACGACTGGACACGCGACAAGCTTGCCCACAAGCTTGATCGGCTAAGAGCGCTACAAACCGCTCTTGGGGCTTAATTGAGTGTCGCGAGCAAACCTCGCAAAATCCTTCACTAGCCGCTCGTAAACCATCCGCTTGAACGGCACGACGAGGCGTACGACGCTCGCCAGCTGTTCCCAGCGCCATTCGGCGAATTCTGGCTTATGCCCGCCGGCGGGATGCGCAATGTCGATTTCGCTCTCCTCGCCGGTGAACCGCAGCGCGTACCATTTCTGGCATTGCCCGCGGTACTTGCCTCGCCAGGCTCTGCCAACGATTTCGCGCGGGATATCGTAGCAGAGCTGCTCCTTCACCTCTCCGAGCTTTGCGACCGATCGGATATTGGTCTCCTCGTAAAGTTCGCGCAACGCCGCACGCCAGGGATCCTCGCCGCCATCGATGCCGCCCTGCGGCAGCTGCCAAGCGTGAGCTTGGTCGACATGCTCGGGCCCGTCGATGCGGCGGCCGATGAAGACGCGCCCGTGGCGATTGAACACGACGGCGCCGACGCAGGGGCGATAAGGCAGCGATTCGAACATGGGCGTTAGTTTAACCGACGTCTCCCGGATGCGGCGCAGCGTCCCCGGGTCCGCGCTTCGCGCGGCCCGAGGATAAACTCCACGAAGTGGAGCTGTGCGCCACTGATCCGGGACCGCCACAGACCCCGGATCTGCAGGGCATTATTGCGCTTCGCTTCATGCTGCGCTGCCCAGGAGACGCGCTCTTAAATCCGAGAGGCCGCCGCAAAAGGGACGGGGCGGCCACAGGCCGCCCCGTCGGTGGATATGAATCGCTTATCCTAGTTCGGCACGGCGGTTTTCTGATTCGGTGGATAAGCCGAATTCTTCTGGATGCCGCGAATGAGATCGAGCGCGCTATGGAGCGCCTTGTCGTCCTTTGGATCTGGCGGAATATAGGACTGTGAGCCGGTCTGCTCGTCCCCTTCGGCCTTGAGATGCCCGCGCAACGACGCCTCGCCACGCGTGTCGGTGCGCGCCTTGAGCTCCTCGGGGACGTCCTGCAGCACCTCGATGTCGGGCGAGATGCCCTTCGCCTGGATGGACCGTCCGGAAGGCGTGAAATAGCGCGCAGTGGTCAGCCGCAGCGCCCCGTTGCCCGAGCCGAGCGGAATGATGGTTTGCACCGAACCTTTGCCGAATGAGCGCGTGCCGATGACGGTCGCCCGGCGGTGGTCTTGCAGCGCACCCGCCACAATTTCCGAAGCCGACGCCGAGCCGCCGTTGATCAGCACGATGACCGGCTTGGTCTTGGTGAGGTCGCCCGCGCGCGCATTGAACCGCTGAGTCTCCTCGGCATTGCGGCCGCGTGTCGACACAATCTCGCCCTTCTCCAGGAAGGCATCGGAGACTGAGATCGCCTGGTCGAGCAATCCGCCAGGATTGTTACGCAGATCGATGACGTAGCCCTTGAGCTTGTCGCCAGCCTGCGCCGAGAGATCAGTGATCGCCTTTTTCAGACCTTCGGTGGTCTGCTCGTTGAACTGGGTTATACGGATGAAGCCGACGTCGTCCCCTTCCATGTGTGAGCGCACGGAGCGCACCTGGATGCGCGCGCGGACAATGGTCACCTCGATCGGCTTCTCCTGACCCTTGCGCATGATCTTGAGTTTGAGCTTGGAGTTTTCCGGCCCGCGCATTTTCTCGACCGCCTGGTTCAGGGTGAGCCCCTGTACCGGCTCGTCGTCGAGATGGGTGATGATGTCATTAGCCATGATGCCGGCCTTGGCTGCCGGCGTCTCATCGATGGGAGCGACGACCTTGATCAGGCCGTCCTCCATGGTCACCTCAATGCCGAGACCGCCGAACTCGCCGCGAGTCTGCACCTGCATGTCGCGGAAGCTCTTGGAGTCCATAAAGCTCGAATGTGGATCGAGCCCCGCCAGCATTCCGTTGATCGCCGATTCGATCAGCTTGCTGTCGTCGGGCTTTTCCACGTAGTCCGCCCGCACCCGCTCGAAAACATCGCCGAACAGGCTCAGCTGCCGATAGGTATCGGCGGCGGCCGCTTGTGCGCGTGCTCCATCGAGCACGATGCGAGGCGACGTGGCGATCAGTGTCACGGCTATGCCCGCCGCCGCACCGAGGAGAATCAGGGAAGTCTTGCGCATCATCATCCGCGAACCTTCTGGCCTTCGTTTACGGCCCACCATGGACCTGGATCGACTGGAGCCCCGTCCTTGCGGAACTCTATATAGAGAACGGGTTGGCTTACACCACCTGCTTTGGCAACGGCCGATTGGGCTCCGTCGCCCATCACCGCGACGGGCTCGCCCGTCACCACGAACTGCCCCAAATCAACGGATATCCGTTCCATCCCAGCGAGCAAGACATGATATCCGCCGCCGGCATTAAGGATCAAGAGTTGGCCATAATTGCGGAAGGGGCCCGCATAAACGACCCATCCGTCGCACGGGGCCGTGATTTGGCTGCTGGGGCGGGCGGCGACGGACATGCCCTTTTCGGTGCCTCCAAGCCCATCCGCCGCGCCAAATTCCTTGATCCGAGCGCCGTTGACCGGCAGCGGCAGCATGCCTTTGGCCGAGGCAAAGGCCACCGCAGGGCTCAGCCGTCCCGGATCTTTGAGCGCCGCGAGATCAGGCCGGCCGCTTGAAGGTTTTGCGTCATCGTTCGTTCGCCCCCCAGCCCGCGCCGCACGGGCGGCCGTGCCCAGACCCTGTTCGAGCTTGGCGATCAGTTGATTGAGATTCTCCGCCTGCCGTCCCAGCTCGGCGGCGCGTTGGCGCTCGTCAGTGAGGGCCTGTTCGGCTTCCGCTAAGCGCCGTTGCCGCTCGTCGATGTACAGCGAAAGGCGCTGGCGTTCGTCTGCGAGCACGAATAGATCACGCGCGAGGCGATCCCGTTCGGCGGCAATCTCTTGGCGCAGGCGCACGAGCTCGCCAAGATCTGCCGCGAGCACTTCCGCTTGCTGTCGCATTTCGGGCAGTACTGCTCCCAGCATCATCGCCGAGCGAACCGATTGCAGCGCATCTTCGGCCCTGATCATGAGGCCGCTTGGGGCATGCCGGCCGATGCGCTGCAACGCCCCTAAAACCTCCGCGATGAGGCTGCGCCGCTGCTCCAATGAGTTCCGCAGCGCCTGTTCTCCGTTTTCGAGCGGTTCGAGACGCGCTTGCGTTTGCGCGATCCGCTCTTCGACGGTGGTAACGCGGGACGCTGTGTCGATGAGTTGCTGATTGAACCTACGTCGGTCGTCGCCGATCGATTCGATCTCGCGCTTGAGCCGCGCTTCGTTTTCGAGGGTCCTTCGCTGCTCGGCGCGCAGCGCTTCCAGCTCCCGCTCGCGCGCATTGAGCGTATCCAGGCTCGGGGGGCCGGCCTGACGTTGAGGAGCGGGGGTTTGGGCTGATGCGGCGGGAAACCGCAGCGGCCACACTCCCGCAGTCGTCAGGATCACCGAACAGAGGGCGATGAGAAAGGCCAACACGATGAGGATCAATATGTTCTTTAGCAAAGCAGTTCCAGGCGCGATACATAATCAAGATTGGTGCTGGATTAAGACGACGGAAAGCTTTTGCAGATGCGGGGCATGCAAATGCGTGATTTTCTTTCTGTTTTAGGTCTGCACGGCAATGCATGCCTCAAGCGCGATGGTAGGGATGCCCGGTCAGGATCGTGACGCCGCGGTAGAGCTGCTCCAAAAGCATGATGCGAATGAGCTGGTGCGGCCAGGTCGCCGCACCGAAGGCAATGACAAGGCTCGCCTTTTCACGCAGGCTGGGCGCCAGCCCATCGGCCGCGCCGATGGCGAACACGACCGCGGGCTTGCCCCGCCGTCGCCATTCTTGCAGCCGCGCAGCAAAGGCGGCGCTGCTCATGGTTTCTCCGCGTTCATCCAAGATCACGGTGACCGCGCCATCGGGGATCATATTGGCAATTGCAATCGATTCTTCGAGCATGCGCCGGGCAGCGTCGCGGGCGCGGCTCTCTTTGATTTCGACGATATCGACGGCGCTCAATCCGAGTTTGCGGCCGGCATCCAGGGCGCGCTTGCGATAGCGTTCGGCGAGCTCGCGCTCGGGACCTTGCTTCAAACGACCGACGGCAGCGATCACGATGCGCATGCGTAACGATACGCATGGACCGCACGCAGCCTCAAGCCGCTCACGCGGCCGGTCAGGTGGTTAGCGCTCGTTAGCTTGCCTGCCGGTGCCGGCGCGCCGGCGCCCACATTTTCTCGAGATTGTAGAAGGCGCGGACTTCAGGCCGGAACACGTGAACGATCACGTCACCGGCGTCGATGAGCACCCAGTCGCAGTGCGGCATTCCTTCCACCCGCGCGTCAGACAACCCGGCTGCAGCGAGGTCTTCAAGCACGCGATCGGCAATCGAGCCCACATGGCGGTTCGACCTTCCGGAGGTCACAACCATCATGTCGGCGATGCTGGATTTGCCGGTGAGATCGATGGTGACGGTGTCCTCGGCCTTCATGTCATCGAGGCGCGCGAGCACCAGGCGAAGAATCTCCTCGGCGTCTGGACGCACCTGGGAGATGGGTTCGGCGGCGCCGACGGCGCCAGCGCGAGAGAGTGCAGGTATCCGCAGGGTTCCTTCCTTTCGTTCATCGCCCATGCGAAGCGAAGCAGTCCTAAGATAGGCACGGCCCCTTAACGGTTTCAACCTGCCGCCGTTCCATAATCTCTATAGTGTGGCGCTTTGGCATCACCTTTATGACGCGCGGCACGCAGAGCCGTCGACGAGAGCGGCGATTTCAGACCATGCAGGTATACCCAGGCCGGCGGTTTGCGGTTGGGCAGTGACTTCGCCGCCGATTCGGCAATGCGCGCTCGCGCGAGCGCGTGGCCCGCAGGACTGGCGCTGGCGTAAAGGCTGGGCCCAA
>WNFW01000114.1_pt1 | contig 45939 bp, 42 predicted proteins | sample 5400131 | NCBI WGS metagenome assembly WNFW01 (sample SAMN13153362, study PRJNA577476) | soil metagenome | isolation source: 20 cm soil or saprolite under grassland replicate 1 | place: USA:California | collected 2016-06-15
AACCATCCCCAGACCACGAGATAAAGCTTGATCGGGTGCTGCTGCCCCTTTGCGTGCGTGGCTCCTGATGCGAGTGCGTCATGCACATGAATGTGTAGCGAAGGTTGTTGTCCTTCTATATGTACCGCTGCGTTTGTCATGCGCCGACCTCACCAAAGATAAAAAAAGGCAAAGATGAACACCCACACAAGATCGACGAAGTGCCAGTACAGGCCGGTGATTTCGACGATCTCGTAATGCCCCTTCCTGCTCGTGAAAAAGCCGGGCCTTTCGACATCGAAGTCTCCCCGCCAAACCTTTCGCGCGATGGCGATCAGAAAAATCACGCCGATGGTCACGTGGGTGCCGTGGAAGCCGGTGATCATGAAAAAGCTTGAACCAAACTGCACCGCGCCCCAGGGATTGCCCCAGGGCCGGACGCCCTCCATGATCAGCTTGGTCCATTCGAAAGCCTGCATTCCGACGAACGTCGCGCCAAATGCCGCCGTGACCAGCATCAAGGCCGCGGTTCTGGCGCGCTCGCGACGGTAACCGAAATTGACGGCCATTGCCATCGTCCCGCTGCTGCTGATCAAGATGAAGGTCATGATGGCGATCAGGATGAGCGGGATCTTCTTGTCTCCGATGGTCAGGGCGAAGACTTCACTGGGGTTAGGCCACGGCACGGTCGTGGACATTCGCGCCGTCATGTACGAAAGCAGAAAACAGCTGAAGATGAAGGTGTCGCTGAGGAGGAAGATCCACATCATGGCCTTGCCCCAGGACACATTCTTGAAAGCACGCTGATCCGAGGACCAGTCGGCGGCGATGCCTCGCAAGCCTGCAATCCGCGCAGGCGATTCTCCGGTGTTCGTCAGTGCAGTCTCTGCCATCTGGTCTCTGCCCTCCCTAGCTGAGTAACTGGCGACAGATGTCGATGAAACTGTCGGTCCAGCCTGTCAGCAGACCGAGCAAGACCAGCCAGACCAGCAGCAGGAAATGCCAGTAGATGGCGCAGAGTTCGACGCTCAGGCGCACCTGGGTCACCTCAGTGCCACGCCATACCTTGGCAGTCGTTCTGCCCAGGGCCACCAGACCGCCCATCAGATGCAGCCCGTGCGCCGCGGTGATCAGGTAGAAGAAGGAATTGGCCGGATTGGACGTCACGAAATACCCCGCGGCGCGGAGCTGTTGCCACGCCAGGAGCTGCCCAGCCAGGAACGTAACGGCGGATGCTCCCCCTGCGCCCAGGCCGACGATGACGCCGTTCATGTCATTCCGGCCCGCGGCCACGTACGCCCATTGCAGTGCGACGCTGCTCAAGACCAGGACGCCCGTGTTGAACCACAGCAGCCCGGGCACGGGCAGCGCCCGCCAGTCCACCAGGTTCATGCGCATGGAGTAAGCGCTGATGAAGAGTGCGAACAACGAGCCGGCGACGGCGAGAAACACTCCCAGTCCGATCTTCGCTGCCGGCAAGGTCATTGCGCCTGTGCCGGGGAAGTCACCGATCGGACCTTCTTCCAGCCAGGGTTTGGCTGTCAGCCGCTGCTGCGAGAGCCACCATCCGACGATGACGGCTATCACAGCCATGAACAGCACGATGGCACTCACGGCGCAGTTCCCTGAACGGCTCGCGACGCCGGCGGCTGGTTCTGCGGAATGAAGTCCTGCGCAGCACCCGGCACGCTGTAATCATACGCCCAGCGATAGACCACCGGGAGTTCCTTACCCCAGTTGCCGTGCCCGGGCGGCGTTTGCGGCGTCTGCCACTCAAGTGTTGTCGCCCTCCATGGATTGCCACCTGAAGGCCTGCCCCTGAACAGGCTCCAGGCAAGATTGAACAGGAACACCATCTGGGCGAAACCCACAGTCAAAGCCACCACGGTGATGAAGGCATTGAGCGTATGGGCCGATGACGGGATGAACGCAGCTTCGCCGATCTCGTGATACCGGCGCGGAACTCCGAGCAGCCCGAGATAATGCATCGGAAAGAAGATCAGGTAGGCACCGAGGAACGTAACCCAGAAATGGAACTTGCCGAGCCAGTCGTTCAGCATCCGCCCGGTGACCTTGGGGTACCAGTGATAGATCGCCCCCAGCACAACCATGATTGGCGCCACGCCCATTACCATATGGAAATGCGCGACGACGAACATGGTATCCGAAAGCGGGACATCCACGACAACGTTACCGAGGAAGAGGCCGGTGAGCCCGCCGTTCACGAACGTGACGATGAAACCGAGGGCGAACAGCATCGGGACGGTGAGATGAATGTCGCCGCGCCACAGGGTCAGCACCCAGTTGTAGACCTTGATGGCGGTCGGGATGGCGATAATGAGCGTCGTTGTGGCGAAGAAGAACCCGAATTGCGGGTACATGCCGCTCACATACATGTGGTGCGCCCATACGACGAAGCTGAGAGCGCCGATGGCCACGATAGCCCAGACCATCATGCGATAGCCGAAGATGTTCTTTCGCGCGTGGGTGCTGATCAGATCGGAAACGATGCCGAAGGCCGGCAAAGCGACGATGTAGACTTCGGGATGGCCGAAGAACCAGAAAAGGTGCTGGAACAGCAGCGGGCTGCCACCGCCATATTTCGCCAGCTGGCCCATCTCGACGAGCGAGGGCATGAAGAAGCTGGTGCCCAGGACACGGTCGAACAGCATCATCACCGAGCCAACGAACAGCGCCGGGAAGGCCAGCAGCGCCATGACGGTGGCGGTGAAAATGCCCCACACCGTCAAGGGCAAACGCATCAATGTCATGCCGCGTGTGCGCGCCTGCAGCACCGTCACCACATAATTCAGCCCGCCCATGGTGAAGCCGATGATGAACAGGATCAGCGACGCCAGCATGAGAATGATGCCCCATTCCTGCCCGGGGGTGCCGGAGAGAATCGCCTGCGGTGGATACAGGGTCCAGCCGGCGCCGGTGGGCCCGCCAGGCACGAAAAAGGTCGAGGCCAGCACCACGACTGCGAGCAGGTAGACCCAGTAGCTCAGCATGTTCACGTAGGGGAAAACCATGTCCCTGGCGCCGACCATCAGCGGGATAAGGTAGTTACCGAAGCCTCCCAGGAACAATGCCGTGAGCAGGTAGATCACCATGATCATGCCGTGCATGGTGATGAACTGAAGGTATTGATTTGCATCGATAAAGGAAAATGTGCCGGGAAATCCCAGTTGCAGTCGCATCAGCCATGACAGCACCAGGGCTACCAGCCCGATTGCTGACGCTGTGAGCGAGTACTGGATGGCGATGACTTTGGCGTCCTGCGAAAAGACATACTGCGTCCACCAGCTCCGGGGGTGATAGAGCTCAACCTCCGCCACTTCGGCAGGCGGAATGTCTGCGATTGTGTCATACGGGACATCGACCATCGAAATACCTCCTCGGTCGCTTCCACCATGGGCGATGAGTTGGTCTCACACGCCCGATCCATCTTCGCAGCGGCATTGCTTTACTTGCCGCCGGATTTGTACGTCGCCCTCATAACGGCGTTTCGACCTGACAATTCCGCAAACGTCTGCTGCTTCTCAAGCCAGGCGTGATACTCACTCTCTTCTTCGACGATCACCTTGGCCCGCATCTGCGCGTGCGCAACGCCGCATAACTCGGCGCACAGAACATCAAATGTTCCGGTTCGGATCGGGGTTATCCAGAAATAGGTGACCATGCCTGGAACCATGTCCATCTTGGCCCGGAATTCGGGCACATAGAAATCGTGCAAGACATCGACCGAGCGGAGCAAAACCTTGACCGGCTTCCCTATTGGGAGGTGCAACTCGCCGCCTTGGATCACGACGTCGTCTTGCCCATGCGGATCATTGGGACTGAGGCCCATAGGGTTGTCGGAACCGATGTTGCGGACATCGGTCGTGCCCATCCGGCCATCCTTCCCCGGCAGGCGGAAGCTCCATTGCCACTGCTGGCCCATGACCTCGACCTCGGTAGCGTCGGCCGGTACCGAGACGAACTGGTGCCAGACGACCAAGCCGGGTGCCAACATGGCTGCGACCCCGATCCCGGTGCCTATGCTGAGCCACCATTCGAGCTTTTTGTTCTCGGGATTGTAGGCTGCCTGCCTTCCCTCCTTGTGATGAAAGCGGAAGACGCAATAGGCCATGAACGCGACAACCGCGAAGAAAACCGCCCCGGTGATCCAGAACGTGATGTTGATCGTGTCGTCGATGTAGCGCCAGTTGGTGGCGATCGGCGTCCACCACCACGGACTGTAGAGGTGAAACAGCACCGAGCCGACCGCGACCAAGAGCAGTATGAGTGCTACAGCCATCCCTGGTTCATCCTTGCCATTGGAGGCTACGGATACGAACTAGAGGGCGAAGCTCACGCCTATGGCGCTGACCGACTCTCGTTGGCCATCGTCGAGCCTCTTGCCTCGCCCATTTACCCGGTCGTGACGTTAAACATGACACAGCGTGAACGTCACGACCGCTATTCTCTTCATTCTCGTCGGAGCTGGGGGCGCTTAGAATTTTAAGATGATACCCGTCGAGCGTGGCGTCAATAGGATTATAGCCGAGGGGGCATGCCACGCCTTGGTCCGGACGCGACGTTTTGGCCCGGACGCGTATTGTTCCCGCAAGGCGGCGAGCATCCGTCGGCACCGAGCGTTTGGTGACGCAACGCAACAAAGGATTTGTGCAGATGCACAATTTACCTAACCGTGAGTGCTGGTTTGCTTCTATCGCGTATCGCGCTTACACTCACGGCAAGGTCGCGGCAGGATTCGTCCGGCGAAGCTCCTTTTCGCTGAAGTTGGTTTGCCGTACTCGGCTCGACCGCGATGTTCGCATATGGGGGCGGATCCGCGTGACGTAAGGGCGCCGTTTTCACCACGGCGACCCCGAGCAAGGAGAACTGCGGCCATGGCTACACAGGTGTCCGACAACATCGTAGATCCCAAACCACAAGCGTTCGGCATCGCCAGCCCGTTTGTGCTTCGCAAAATCGGCCTGTCCGACTTGACCGACGCGCTGCGCCTGGGCTGGGAAGATTTCAAGGCCGTACCAAGTCACGCCATTATCCTTTGCGTGATCTATCCCGTTCTCGGTCTTGTTCTGTTCAGAATGGTCCTCGGCTATTCGGTGCTGCCGCTGCTGTTTCCGCTGGCCGCCGGTTTTACATTGATTGGCCCGTTTGCCGCGCTCGGTCTCTATGAACTCAGCCGCCGCCGCGAGCGCGGCGAGGAAGCCGCTGCGTGGGATGCCATGCACGTGCTGCGCGCACCGTCTTTCGGCGCCATGCTCGAACTCGGCGTGCTCCTGCTCATTCTGTTCGGGACCTGGATCGCCGCCGCGGACGCGATCTATGTTGCAGCCTTCGGCCACGCCCCGGCTGCAAGCATTCCTGACTTCGCATCGCGCGTATTGACGACGCCGGAAGGATGGTCGCTCATCATCGTCGGCTGCGGCGTCGGCTTCCTGTTCGCCATCGTGGCCCTGTGCGTCAGTGTCGTGTCGTTTCCATTGATGCTCGACCGGCATGCGACTGCGATAGACGCAATCCGGACATCGCTGCGGGCTGTGATGAAAAATCCAATTGCCATGGCCGCGTGGGGGCTGATCGTTGCCGCGCTGCTGGTGATCGGCTCGATACCGTTCTTCGTCGGTCTCGCCGTTGTTCTGCCGGTGCTCGGTCATGCCACCTGGCATCTTTATCGGAAGGTGGTGGAGCCAGATCCGAATCCTCCACAAGAACAACCCCGCCCGCCGAAAGGACACCGCTACGCGGCAGACTTCCCGGCCTCTCTGTTCCCGTGGAGCCGTGAGCGCTAGGCCGCGCTGAAATTTCTTTGGCGCGGTTCGGATTCGAAACGACACCAAGGCTGGCTTAAGTCCGCCGACCGCCATTTTGCTGGCTTGCCAACCAATCCGACAAGGCCGGGCCCTTTTCTCCCGACTTCTTCGGCTTGGCGCGCGTCGCTTTGGCCACCGTGGCAGGGCGCGGCGGCTCCGCGGCTTCCCGCGCCAGCCGCAGCGCTTTCAGCTTCGCCATATTGTCGAGCACGGCTCTGGTGGCGGCGTCGCGATCGGTCTTGCCGGACCTCGCGTCCGCGGCCGCTTTTGCGGCCTTGTTGGCGCGCGCCTCGGCGCGGTGGCGGTCTTCCTGCGTCATGATTTCTTGTTCATTTTTTTCCTGGGCTTGGCTTTCACCGTGGCCTCTGCCGGCTTGTTGCGGTCGGCCGCTTCCTTCGCCAATCGCAGTGCGCGCAGCTGCTCGGTTCGCTTTCGTATCGCGATATCGGCCGCCGCAATTTCGGCCATCGCCTTGATGCCCTCGGCATCCTGGGCTGCCTTTCGGTTCAGCCTGAGCTCTCTCAATTCGGCGGCGGTTTTCGGTTCGTCATCCATCGAATGCCTCAAAATACTTAGGCGCGCCATCGGGCTGCGACCTTGGTCCCGATCTTATCATGCATCGGAACGCGATAGGGGGCATCTTTAGGCAGTATCCGGCGGAAAAGCGCCCTTTTCGTGCCGAAAAGGCAATCGTGGTGAAGAACGGATGCTGCCAGCGCGCCGGGTCAAGCCGGTCGCGCACGCGGCTCAGCCGGGGTTGCGATCAGAACGTCGCGCCGGCCTTTACCATGTAAGTGCGCCCCGGCAGCGGATAGGCATTGAAGCGGCCGTCGGTGAAGGCACTCGCGATCGCATAATCGTAATACAGCGCGTTGAAGAGATTGTTCACGCTCAGCGACCAGAAGAACCGGTCAACTTCGCCGCTCAGCTTGAAATCGACGGTGGCGTTGGCCGGAATCAGAGGCTGCTTGTTGGGCTGATCGTTGTCCATGAAGCGGCTGCTCCAGTAGCGCACGGTGGCGTCGGCAACGAAATATTTTTGCCAGATGTTCCAGGTGACGCCGGCATTGACGGTGTAGCGGGACACCAGGGGAATGTCGTTGCCCGTGAACGGACCCTCGCGAAAGACCGCACTGGTATAGGCCGCGCCGCCCCGCAACAACACGGTGTCGCTCACACGCAGCGACGCGCTGGTCTCGGAACCGTAGCGGCGGGTCGGATCGAGGTTGTAGTTGAAGAAGTTGACGGGATCGAAATGAATCTCGTTGACGAGGTCCATGTTGTAGATGCTGGATTGCATCTGGAACTGTCCGGCCTTGATGCGAAAACCACCTTCGATGTCGTGCGAGGTCTGGGTCTTCAGCGTGAAGTTTCCGGGAATCGGATTGAAGTTGAGATCGAAGGCGGGACCGGACGCGACGCGCTCGTCGACATCAGGGGTGCGAAACGCGCGTGCCGCGCGGCCGAACACCGAGAAGACATCATTTAAACGATGCTCGAAACCAACGTGCAGGGCATATTGCGTTTCGTTGCTGTTGAGCGGGAGGGCCTGGGTGTCGAAGGCGCCCGGCGCCGTTGGGTCGAAACGATCTCGTGCACTCAAGGACGTGTTCTGAACGCGGGCGCCATAGGAAAAGTCGGTGGTCGGCAACAGGCCGATGGTTTGCTGCCAGTAGCCGGCAAGGGTCTGTTGCGAGAGGTCATAGACGTGAATCGGAGGGAAGCCCTTAAATTCAGGCCGTTCAGAGTGATAGGTTGCGTCGTAGTAGTCGATCCCGGTCAGAATGTTTGAAGGCAGATCGAATATCGGGTTTTTGACACTCAATCGTGGTGTCAGCGACCACGTCTGCAATGTCGTGTCGACATACCTTGAACTAAAGCTCGGAAATGGAGTGGCGCCAAAGAACCCGGCCTGTTGTTTCTTGTCCCGCACTCCGCCGTCGACGATCAGTTCGGCGCCGTTCCACAATGTCTTGGTGAACCCGGCGGTGGCGTTGGCGCCCTGCTTGTTGGCGTAGTCGAACGGTGTGCTCGTGCCTCTGCGGTCGGTGAGCAGCTGATTGAGTCCGATAGACGGATCGACCAATCGGCCGCCGGGCAATCCCAGTTTCTGATCGTCGCCAGACAAAGTCAGGAATGCGGTGAGATCAGGCGTGCTGTACTGGATGTTTCCGATCCCGTTGCGTTGGTCGAGCGCGTTGTTGACGCGATATCCGTCGGACTTGATGGCGTTGCCAAAGAACGATGTCGACCACGGTCCGGCGTTGGTCGCGACCGAGACCGCAGCCAGGCGCTGGTTGAAGGATCCGGCGCCGGCCTCAGCGCGCATTGCGACCGGCGGGCCACCCGCACCGGTCTTGGTGACGATGTTGATGACGCCGCCGATCGCGTTGTCGCCGTAGAGCACAGCACCGCTATTGCCCCGAGTAATTTCAATGCGCTCGATCGAATCGCGCGGAATGGTTGAGAGATCCACACCCTGCATGTCAATGTCGTTCAGCCTGCGTCCATTGATGAGGATGAGGCTGTTGGCGGTTGCGAACGCACCGAATCCCCTGATATCGACGTTAGTCTGCGCGCCGTTCACGCCGCCGAACAATGACGTCAATTGTATACCGGGCGTCTGCGCGATGATTTCCTGCACCGTTTGAGCCGGCGAGTGCGTGATGTCTTCGGCGGTGATTACGGATGTGGATGCACCGACAATACCGGCAAATTGCCGGTTACCCGCTGCGCCACTCGCCGGCGCGACGCTTGGGCTGTTCGAAGGCGCCCCATTCGGAGTAGGGCTGCCGGTTGCCGAGACCTTCGGCACCACGCGGCGCGAACCCGACTCTTCATCAATAATGGGTTTGGCTCGGGTTCGGTTCTGGTCTCCGGGCGGGCTGACCTCGATCGGTGGCAACTGACTTGGAGACGCCGACTGCTGTGCTTCGGCAGCGGAGATACCTAGCGAGAGAACGGCTGAAGTCAGAAGGAGCATGCGGCGCCGCGGGGCGGCAGGGATGGCGAAAGACACGGTTCGAACCTCGGCATGACGTCAGTGGCACGTCACAGCGAACCAAGTCCCACCACGTGGGTTGCGCACCCCTGGTGAAGCTAATGCCTGTACTCCCCGACCGGCATCTTCGCGTGTGACCACGGCTGACGGCAGGTCTCCTGGCTCGCGGGTCGTTACCCTTCGTCGCCTTCCCGGGCCGAGATTCCCAGTGGCATGTGACGAAAGATTCGCCGCTTACAGTTGCGGGGGCAGCCGCGGCATTGGGGAAATCTCCCCGCACCGCATTCCCTTTTGATCCCCAAAGGAGGGAACCGTCGGGAATTATGCTAGAAGTTTGTCAAGATGAGAGTCAATCCCATCATGGCGCGCCTGTCATCCTGACTGGACGAGTGCGCCTTTTTTGCCGCATGAGCTTCCCGCGGCCTGTCCGAAACAGCTATCAGCGCAGGCGCAGCCGGTAGGACGATCGATGAGTGTTGAGGCCATCACGGCGACGAATGAGAGTGCGGCGCGCCGGCGCGCGGGCGTGACGGCCGCGCTGGTCGGCCTGGTCGTCCTGCTGGTGCTGGCCTCGCTCGGGATCGGACCGGTGCGGCTGACGCCGCTGACGGTGATCGATGCCTTGTTCGGCGGCGGCAGCGACGTGCAGCAGGTGATCGTGCGGGAAATCCGGCTGCCCCGCGCCATCCTGGGGTTCGCGATCGGCGCGATGCTGGGATTATCAGGCGCGGCATTGCAGGGGTTGCTGCGCAATCCCTTGGCCTCGCCCTCGCTGTTCGGCGCGCCGCAATCGGCGGCGTTCGGTGCGGTGCTGGTGATTGCGCTCGGTCTCGCCGATGTCCGATCCTACGCGCTGCCGGTCGCGGCGATCGCCATGGCATTCGCCTCGGTGTTTGTGCTGCTTGCGATCGCGGGCCGCAATGCCGGCCTGTTGATTCTCATTCTTGCGGGGCTTGCGATCTCGAGCCTTGCGGGGGCTGCGACCGCGCTGGTGATGAATCTGTCCAGCAATCCGTTCGTGGTGCTCGAAATTGCGTTCTGGCTGCTCGGTTCGCTGGAGGATCGCAGTTTCCGCCACGTCATGCTGGCGCTGCCGTTCATCGTGGCAGGCGCAATCATTTTGTGGGGCCAGCGCAACGCGTTTCGCGCGCTCAGCCTGGGTGAGGAGACGGCGCAAAGCCTTGGCGTCGACGTCGAACGGCTGCGGCTTGCCGTGATATCAGGCGTCGCGCTCGGCGTCGGCGGCGCGGTCGCCGTGTCAGGCACCATCGGCTTCATCGGCCTGGTCGCGCCGCATTTGATGCGGCCGCTGATCGGTCACGATCCGGCGCGGCTGTTGGTGCCGAGCGCGCTCACCGGTGCTGCGCTGCTGCTATCGGCCGATATCGCCGTGCGAATCATTCCGTCGACCAGCGACATCAAGGTCGGCGTGCTGACCTCGATTATCGGCGTGCCGTTTTTCCTCTATTTGATCATGCGCGAACGACGCGCGCTCGGCGGAGGCGTCGCATGACCGTTTCAGCCTTTCTCACCGCGCAGGATGTGAACGTGACATTGGGCGGCCGCGCCGTGCTCAACAACGTCTCGCTGTCGCTGTCGTCAGGGCATCTGGTCGCGCTGGTGGGGCCGAACGGCGCCGGCAAGACCACGCTGTTGCGCGCGCTGGCAGGCCTGGTGCCGTCGCAGGGCGCGATCGATGTCGGCGGCGACGCGCTGTCGTCATTGTCTTTGCGCGAGCGCGCGCGGCGTTTCGCCTATCTGCCGCAGGGTCACCTCGTGCACTGGCCGCTGCCGGCGCGGGATATCGTGGCGCTCGGCCGCTACCCGCATGGGGCAACCGATCCGGGGCGATTGACTCCTTCGGATACCGAAGCCGTGTTGCGGGCGATGCGGGCGACCGATGTCGTGGAATTCGGCGAGCGCCGCGTCACCGAACTGTCCGGCGGCGAGCGCAGCCGCGTCGCGCTCGCCCGCGTGCTCGCGGTCGAAGCGCCGGTGATTTTGGCGGATGAGCCGACTGCCTCGCTCGACCCGCGCCACCAGATCGATGTCATCAAGAACCTGCGCACGGCCGCAGACACGGGCACGCTGGTGATCGTGGTGACGCACGATCTCGGGCTTGCCGCGCGATTTGCCGACACTGCGCTGGTGCTGTCGGAGGGTCGCCTGGTGTCGCAGGGTTATCCAGAGGAGGCGCTTTCGGAACAGGTCATGGCCGACGTATTCCGGATCAGCGCCTATCGCGCGGAATATCAGCGCGAGGCGGTGATCGTGCCATGGGCGGAAATCCGGTGAGCCGGCGCTTGGGCTTTTTCTCGCGCTGCATTGTCGCGGCGGCGCTTGTACTGCCCGGCACGCTTTTTTTCGTACCCGCGCTCGCGGCCGGCCTGCCGCGTGTCGTGTCGATGAATGTCTGCACCGATCAGCTTCTGATCACGCTGGCCGATTCCGAGCAAATCATCGGTCTCAGCCGGTTTTCGCGTGACGCGTCCTGGGCGACTGATGATATCAGCCGCTATCCGATCCTGTCGGGCGGCGCCGAGGACGTGCTGGTGCTGAGACCCGACGTCGTGGTCGCGAGCCTGTTCGACAAGCGTTCGACCCGGGAGTTGTTGCGAGGACACGGGCTTCATCTCGCCGAGTTCGCGGTGCCGCGGAATCTTGACGAAGCCAAAGTGCAGATCCGTGCCATGGGCGAAATTGCCGGGCATCCCGATCGCGCGGCGCGGGAGATCGCCCGGCTCGATGCGGCAGTCGCACGCGCCCGCCGGGCTGTCGCGGACAGGCCCTATCGGGTATTGCCGCTATCCCGGCGCGGCTGGGTCTCAGGCAGCGACAGCTTTGTCAGCTCGTTGATGACCGAAACCGGGTTGTTCAACGCAGCCGGCGATCTCGGCGTCGGCATGGGCGGGTTTGCTTCGCTGGAAGCGATCGTTAGCCTGAAGCCCGATTTTCTTCTGGTGTCGCAGGTAGGTGACCATGCGGGAGACGACGGCCAGGCCTTCCTGCTGCATCCGGCGCTCGAGCGTTTTTATCCGCGGTCAAGACGAATCGTGATTCCGGAACGCTTGATCGAGTGTGGCGGCGTGATGCTGGCGGAAGCGCTGGATGTGCTGGTCAAGGAGCTGCAGCGGGTTGAACGGTAGGTGGTGCCTCACCCTGAGGGGCGGTCCAGCGGACCGCGTCTCGAAGGGTGGCCTCCGTCCTTCGAGACGCGCGCGCCGGACGGCGCAAGTGCGCCGCCGGGAGGGCGCGCTCCTCAGGACGAGGAAAAGCATTCACCCCGTCAGCACTGGGCCGCCGGCTTTCTTCCAGGCGTCGATGCCGCCTGCGATGTGCGCGGTGTGGGCGAGGCCCGCATCCTTGGCGGCGGTGACCGCCATGGCCGAGCGTTCGCCGAAGGCGCAGAAGAACACGATGCGGCGTCCGGTCGCCGCCGCCACCTCGCGCAACATGCCGCCGGGCCGCAGGCTTTCGTCGATAGATGGATAGGGCGCATGCAGCGCGCCCGGCAGCGTGCCATGCTTGGCGCGCTCGCTGCTTTCACGAAGATCGACCAGAAGAATGTCGGGCCGGCCGAGGCTCTCGATTCCCTCGCGGGCGCTCAGCGCCAGGCCTTGTCTTGCAAGATCGTCCTGATGCAGGCCGACATGCATGTTGGCCGGCACCACCACATCCATCAGCTTCGGATTGGGCAAATTCAAATTGCCCATCAACTCGACATATTCGTCCACCGAGCGCACCTTCAGCCGCGGATTGAAGCGCTTCTCCTCGCCGATGGTGGAGACGGTGTCGCCCTTGTAGTCGTGGGCCGGAAATACCATGGTTTCATCAGGCAGTTTGAGCAGTCGGCCAAAGATGGAATCGTACTGCGCCCGGGCGCTGCCGTTCTGGAAATCGGTGCGGCCGGTGCCGCGGATCAGAAGCGTGTCGCCGGTGAATACCCGGTCGCCCATCAAATAGCTGTAGGAATCGTCGGTATGGCCGGGCGTGTACAGGACGTCGAGGCTGAGGCCCTCGATCGTCACCCTGTCGCCGTCGCTGACCCGCATCGCCACCACGTCGGCCTTGCTCTGCTCGCCCATGATGGTGACGCAGTGGGTGCGGTCGCGCAGCTCGCCGAGCCCGGTAACGTGGTCGGCGTGCAGATGGGTATCGACCGCCTTGACCAGTTTGAGATCGAGCTCGCGCAGCAATTGGCAGTAGCGATCGACCTTCTCCAGCACGGGATCGAGGATCAGCGCTTCGCCGCCGGCGCGGCTGGCCAGCAGATAGCTGTAGGTACCTGAAACGCTGTCGAACAATTGGCGAAAGATCATGGGCGCCGCCGGTTCGGACTGTATGTCAATACTACCAGGTGAAATTCCTTAAGGCCGGATCCCGGATCAATGTACATCCGTTTTCGGTCAGCGTCAGTAAGCACGCCTCATCTCTGTCCCGCGATGCCTGGATTATCGTCGACGCCCTTCAATGTAACGTCAGTGCCATGCCGATCCCACGATTTCCCGGAGCGCAGATGCCTGGCCAGCACATCCCACACCGGCATACCCTGCTGCTCGTTGACCGAAGCCCAGCCCGCCACCTTGTAGCTCTTGCCGGCTTCGAGCGGGCGGCCGCTATCGAGCCTTAGCCCGGAAACCCGGTGTCCGATCGATTCCGCGGGCGTACAAGTATAGGTCATGCCGCCGACGCGGACCATGTCACCGCCTTGCTGATAATAGGGATCGGCATTGAACAGGTTGTCGCAGACATCTTCGAGGATATCCTTGATCTGGCCGCCGGTCATTTTCTGGACGTAGGTTTCCGGATAGCTGATCGCGGTTTCGGACAACACGTCTTCCATCGTCAAGGGTTGGCCCGGCAATATGCTCGTGCCCCAGCGAAATCCCGGCGACAGCGCGATCTCGGCGCCGAGTTCGCCGCGCAACGCATCGCAGATCAATTGATCCACGGTGCCGCTGAAATTACCGCGGCGATAGAGCAGGCGATCCGATGTCGCGATCCTCTCGGTGTAACGTGCCGCATGCGGCTCGCGCATCTTGTCGATCAGCGCCTGCATCGCCGGGTCCGGCTTCAGCAATTCCGAATACACCGGCAGCAGCCGGTAGCGTGCGTCGCTGACCTTGCCCTTGGCGAGCTCGAGATCGAGCACGCCCAAGAATTTTCCGTTCGACCCGGCATTGGTGACAAGCGTGGTGCCGCCGGAATTGATTACGGGGATGGGTTGCGGGACGGCGTCATGGGTATGGCCGCCAAGGATGACATCGATGCCCGTGAGGCGGCTCGCGAGCTTGAGATCGACATCCATGCCGTTATGCGACAGCAATACCACGGCATCGACCTTGTCGTTGCTGCGCAAGCCGCCGACCAGTTTCTGTAATTCCTCGTCGCGAATCCCGAACGTCCAGTCCGGCGTAAAGCGCTTCGGATGCGCGATCGGTACATAGGGAAATGCCTGGCCGATCACCGCTATGCGATGGCCACCGATCTCCTTGATCGTGGCCGGTTTGAATACGCGTCCCGACGCTGGGTCGAATGCCTTGGCGTCGTTGAACTTGGCTTCCTCCGAGAGAAAGACGTTCTGCGCCAGGAATTCGCCCTTGAAGCGATCGAGATTGCTGCGCAGCGCCTTCTCGCCATAGGTGAACTCCCAGTGCCCGGTCATCGCCTCGATGCCGAGCAGGTTCGCGGCCTCGACCATGTCGGCGCCCTGCATGGCATTGGCAAGCCCGGTGCCTTGCCACAAATCGCCGCCATCGAGCAGCAGCGAACGTTCATGTCCAACATCGCTGCGCAGGCGCTCGATCAGCGTCTTCAGCTGCGCGAAGCCGCCGAGCTTGCCGAAGCGAACAGCGGATTTCTCGAAATCGAGGAAGGTGAAGGCGTAGGTATCGGCGCTGTCGGGCCTTATTCCAAACCGATCGAGAAAGGCGCGGCCGACCAGATGCGGCGGCTGGCCCTGCATCGCGCCGATCCCGAGATTGACACTCGGCTCGCGAAAAAAAACCGGCAGCAATTGCGCGTGCGTGTCGGTGATGTGCAGGATGCGCGCATTGCCGAAGTGTTCGAGATCGTACACGCCGGCGTTGTCGGCGCTGCGCCCGACGCGCGGCACCACGCCCGCGAGCGCGGCTGCGCCCGTGAGTTTGAGAAACTCCCGGCGGCGGATGGTCATGCAATGTCTCCGCTTCTCGAAATACTCAGCGTATTTCGAGCGCCTTCCAGGCCTCTTTCTCGCTTTTCGCCTGGTAGATCGAAGCCTTGGCCAGCGCTTCGGCTTCCTTCGACGATGCAATCGCTGCGTCGAAGTCGCCGGCATCGGCGGCTTTTTTCGCGGCCGCCAAGGCCGCCGCGGTCACGGTCCATTGATTGCGCAGGTTGCCGGCTTGCTTGTTGGCGGCGTCCGCCGCGGCGTAGGCTATCTTGTAGTCGGCCTCGGAGCCGGCGGCCAGCACGGACATTATGGTTGCGATCAGCAGCGCCGAAGCCAGCGAGAGCGTCGATATCCTGTTTATGCTCATGGCCGCGCTCCCGGGCCGGAAATCGGCAGCCCGTTGCTCAGATAGGACAGATAATATTCGAGATCGCGATATTCGTCGGCCTGCGGTTCGAGCGGCACGCCGCGGATTTGGCTGTTGCAGGTGGTGAAGCGCCGGCTGATGGTGCCCATGCCGCTCCATTCGGAACGGTAGATCGGCATGGCGTTCAAAATCCCGAGCGCGGGCGCCAGCACTTCGGCGCGGATCCGCTCGCCGGGGGTCTGCACGTGGCAGGCGGCGCAGGAGAAATTGAGCTGGCCGCGGCGGGTGTAGAAATATTCCTTGCCCCTCTGGTAGGCCTCGAGCGCGCGGGGATCGTTGGGGATCTTGATGTCGAATGGCTTGCCGCGCGACGTGAACGCCATATAGGCGGTCAATGCCGCCATTTCGTCCCTCACATAGGAGAAAGGCGGCTCGCCATTGGCCTCGCGGCACCGGTTCAACGCCAGCTCAAGCGTGACGACCTTGCCTTCCTTGTCGTCGAAATAGGGATAATTCTGGCGGATGCCGATGCCTTGATTGGGAAAGCAGTCGGCGTAGCTCTTGCCGTTCTTGAAGGGCTTGGAAAACATCTCCTTGCCCATATCGAGCGAAAACTCGTAAGGCGGGAATTGTTCCTTCTCTTCCCATTGCCGGTGCATGTCCTCATTCATCGAATAGGGACCGTTGACGAAATCCTCCGGCTTCAATTTGGGAAACCTCTCAGTGAAGAATTTCTGGAATGCCTTTGCGTCCGCGACCGGATCGGGCGTGTCGGCGGCCACGGCAGGGCGGGCGCCGCACAACAGCAGTGCCGTCAACGCAAGACCGACAAAGGCAAGATTTATCGCAGATCGCACGTTGGTTTCTCCGCTTGCGGAAGCCGTTACTGGATCTTCGCCGTGGTCGTATCGGTCGCGCCCTTGTTGTCGACCCAGCTGATTTTCAAATCGTCGCCCTTCTTGCCGCCCTTGAAGCTGAACTTGACATAGGGATCCTTGGACACGGCCGCGCCCCAGTCGGCGACGAATACGCTCCTGCCGCCATGTTCGAAGGTCAGTTCCTGGATAAAATGCGGCGGAATGGTCTCGCCCTTGGCGTCCTTGACGAAGCCGGAATCCATCGGATGCTGGATCAGCGTCTGGACTTCGGTGGTTTCGCCGCTCGAGGTGGCGCGCACGCGAATGGTCGATGCCATCGGTATACTCCTTGAGGTCTGGCTCAGCCGCCGCAGCCGCCCAGGGTGACCTTGACTTCCTTGGTCGCGCTGTAGAGCTTGCCGCCGGCTTCCACGATCGCGATCACATTGCTGGTCTTCGCCATTTTCAGGCGGTTGGCCACGCTCGGCGCCGTGCCGGACGGAATCTTGTACGACGCCGCCAGCGCATTCGGGTTTTCGCTGACCAGAAACGAAATCGAGGTCACATCGGCAAGCGTGGTCGTGACCGAGATCGGAACCACCGCGCCGTTCTCGGCGATCTCCGGCGCGTCGAGCTTGACCTTGTCCGATGCTTCGGCTGTCTTGCCATAGAGCGACTTGATGGCGTCGGATTCGCTCTTCTGCTTGAACGCATCCTCCGGATATTTATCGTTGGCCGCGGCCAAGGCGAAGCTGAAGGACGGGTTGCCGAGGCCGACCAAAGCGACCGTCGCGGCACCTTGCAGGATCAGGCGCCGCGTCGCCGAAACTCCGTTGTCGTTAATGGTCATTTGAAGTCTCCGAAAGGCGCGCCGTCATAATGTTTGCAGGAAATCCACGATCGCGTCGATCTCCGTGTCGGTCAAAATCCGGTTTCGTCCGAACGGAGGCATCACGGTCTCAGGGTTGCGCTTGGTTTCATCGAAAAGGATGGCGACGAGATCGTCGCGATTGGGGTATTTGCTCTTGATGTCGGTCAGCGCCGGCCCGATGGTTCCCGGAAAATCGCCACCCTTGATCTGGTGGCAGCTCAGGCAATTGCCCTTGCCACGATCGAAAGCGAGCTTCTGACCCTCGGCGGCGACGGCGGATTGGGTGGCGGCAGGGGTTACGGACGCCGCAATGCCGATCGATAACGCCAGAGCGAGCGCGGGGATCAGGATGGTCTTGGTCGAAGGGATGCTGGTCAAAGGCGTTTCCCGTAAATCCATTTCGGTCGCATTTATTTCGGTTGCATCATGTCGAGCGGTCCGCTCGTGCGCGGCGTGAGGTTTCTGCCTTCGGCCGTGGACCCGATCCTGACATCTCAGGGGGTCGCCACATGCGTTCATGCACGGCCTGGCCTGGGTATCAGGTCTCGGGTCGGTCGAGATGAAATTGTCGCGATTGGGCATTTTGACTTTCGGCAAACTCTCCCGGTCGGCAACAAATTCATTTGGCACGACATTATTCAAGTTCGGAGCAAAGACCGTCAAAGCATAAACGTCATCGGCTGACAATGTGTGCGGCGCCGGCATTGGCATGGCGCGGTTAATGTAATCCCACAGGGTGGGGACAAACGGCCAGTAGCTGCCCACGGTCGGCTCCGGCCGGTCGTCCCCGAACGTTCCTGCGCCACCCAGGAGCTTGGGAAAAGCGGCCTTCGCCTTCGCCGAAAGTTCCATGACAGAGTGCGCATTGGTCGGTGCATACCTCCGAGCCCCTTTGGACCGTGCCTTTGCCGGCGGGCAAACCCCGCTCCACGGTGGCCGCGCACGCCGATATCCCATCCGGCGATCTGTTCGGGTGTCGCCTGCCGCGCGGATGGTGCAAACGCTCGAACGTCAAAAAAGATTCACACCCTCCAGGGTTCGCGCGCCGGTGACCCAGCCGATCTTCTCTCGCAAAAACGTGTAGCCCAGCGCCGTGAACGCGGCCCGCTCCTTGTTGTCCTTGCCAAAACCATGGCCGCCGGCCGCGGGCTCGTAGAAATAGGCCTCGTATCCCATGGCTTGCAGTTTGGCGGCCATCTTGCGGGCATGGCCGGGATGAACGCGATCGTCGCGGCGCGTGGTGGCGATCAGGATCGGCGGATAGTTCTGTCCCGGTTTCGCGGTGTGATAGGCGGAATAGGTTTGCAGCCAGGCCCACTCTTCCGGTTTGTCGGGGTCGCCATATTCCGCGATCCAGCTCGCGCCCGCGAGCAGCTTGGTATAGCGGCGCATGTCGATCAGCGGAATCGTGCAGAACAGCGCGCCGAAGCGCTCCGGATAGCGCGTCAGCATGTTGGAGATGAGAATGCCGCCGTTCGATCCGCCTTCGGCGGCGATGCGGTCGGCGCGGGTGACGCCACGCTTCACCAGGTCGGCGGCGACGGCGGCAAAGTCATCATGGGTCAACCGCTTGCCGGCATAGCGCCCGGCTTCATGCCATCGGGTGCCGAATTCGCCGCCACCGCGGATATTGGCCTGCACCGAAGTGCCGCCGCACTCCAGCCACAGCTTGCCGATCGCCGAATTATAATAGGGCCGCACCGAGTGATTGAAGCCACCATAGGCGCTGATATGAACCGGAGTGTCGCCGGTCAAAGTGCCGGGGCCGGTCTGAACGTAGGGAATGCGTTCGCCGTCGACTGAAATCGCTTCGTGCTGCGTCACCGCGAGCCCTTGCGTTGCGAAAGTCCGTGGCGCCTGCTTCAGCAGCGCGGGGCTTGCGACGCCTTCGATCAGCATCAGGGAAGCCGGGTTCAGCGGGTCCTGGATGTTGGCGAGCAGGTCGCCATTGCTTTCGGATTCCTCCCCGTCGAGACGCCAGACATCGACCACGCCGATGTCGGGCAATCCCGGCAGACTTTCGCGGCTCCATCCCGTGAGCGACGGCGACCGCACTTCGTATACCGGCTTGAGCTCGTCGAGGATCGACAGCATGAGCTTTCCCGCGCTCCAGAAGAAATATTGCGGTGCGCGTCGCGGTCCGGCTTCGAACAGCACCGTGAAATTGCGATCGCCCGCGAGAAACGCCGACAGCGAGATGCCCAAAATCGTGTCCGGCGGGTAGGTCCGTGTCCCGACCGTCCAGGCCGCGCGCGGTCTTGCGGCAAACCAGTCGCGGTGAAAGTCCGCGATGACGTTGGTCGGGAGATCGAGTTTCGTTCGGGCGCCATTTTCGTCGCCGAGCCAAATATTCAGATCGAAGAACGCCAGTTGTTCGATGAACCACGCCCTGGGATTTGCGCCGGTCAGGTCGACGCTTGAGAATACCCGCATGTTAGCGGGGGCCGTCTGGAATATCACCGGCGCTTTGTCCACATCCGCGCCGCGCCGCCACAGCCGAACCGTTTTGGCGTAACCCGAGGTCGTCGCCATGCCCTCGCCATAGGCGCTTGAGAGCAACAGCGTATCGGCATCGAGCCAATCGACGCTGCTTTTCGCCTCCGGCAGGACAAAGCCGTCTTTGACAAACGCGCCTGCGCCGATGTCGAACTCCCGCAGCGTGGCGGCGTCACTGCCGCCGCGCGAGAGGCTCAGGATCGCGCGCGCGTGGCTCCCCGGCAGCATCTGCACCCAGGCCAGGATCCAGTCCTCATTTTCCTCGGCCGCGAGCTTGTCGATGTCGAGGATGACGTCCCAGGTCGGTTGCTGCTTGCGGAATTCGTCGAGCGTGGTGCGGCGCCAGAGACCGCGCGGGTTGCTCGCATCCTTCCACAGATTATACAGATGCGCGCCGTGCCGCGTGACAAACGGAATATTGTCCGGCCGGTCGTAGATCTCAGCCAATGTGTCGCGATCCCCGGCATAACCGGCGTTGCCGAATTTTGCCAGGGTCAGCCGGTTTTGCTGTTCGACGAAGGCGAGGGCGCGTTCGCCTTCGATCTCTTCCAGCCAGAGATATGGATCGTCATCGGGCGCTGCGATCGTCGGCCGGACATCGATGGACATGGTCTCAACTCCATGGGCGGCGTCTGCGCCGCCTAAAATGGCTGGTCTCTGATTTACGTGGCCGCGCACGCCCTGTCCAATGTGCGCTGTTCGCATGGCGCGCTCCCGTTTGCATCGGTTGATCGGGCGAGCACCTGCCTTCATAGTAACGAGAATCAACCCAGCCCGTCACTGGGCGGGCCGATTTCGGGACCGAATCGCCGTGATTGACTTGATCGCTGCTGACGAGATCGCCGATGACGCCCGCGCGCGTTCCAATGTGGCGCGCCTTGCGGCCGCGCAGGCGCTGACCGGCGCGAACTCGGCGGTGATATTCGCCACCGGCTCGATCGTCGGTGCGACGCTGGCGCCTGATATCTCGCTCGCGACCGTGCCGCTCTCGATGTATGTGGTGGGCTTGGCCAGTGGCACGCTGCCGACCGGCGCAATCTCGCGCGCCTATGGCCGCCGCATCGCCTTCATCATCGGCACCGGTTGCGGCGTGCTGACCGGGCTGCTCGGATCCTTCGCCATCCTCCACGGTTCATTCCCCTTGTTTTGCTGCGCGACCTTCCTTGGCGGGCTTTATGGCGCGGTGTCGCAATCCTATCGGTTTGCCGCAGCGGACGGCGCCAGCGTGGAATTTCGTCCCAAGGCAGTGTCGTGGGTGATGGCCGGCGGTGTATTTGCCGGTGTGCTCGGTCCGCAGCTCGTGCAGTGGACCATGGATGTCTGGCCGCCCTATCTGTTCGCTTTCAGCTTCGTGGTGCAGGCCGTGGTCGCCCTGGTGGCGATGGCGGTGCTGTTGGGAGTCGACGCGCCAAAGCCGGCACTGTCCGATCTTCACGGTGGCCGTCCGCTGTTCGAGATCGCGCGGCAGCCGCGGTTTATCGCGGCAGCCCTGTGCGGTGTCATCTCCTATCCCATGATGAATCTCGTCATGACGTCGGCGCCGCTGGCAATGAAGATGTGCGGCCTCAGCGTCAGCGATTCCAATTTCGGCATCCAGTGGCACATCGTGGCGATGTACGGGCCGAGCTTCTTTACCGGCACGCTGATCGCGCGCTTTGGGGCCCCATCGTTGTTGCGCTCGGCCTGTTGCTGGAGGCTGCCGGGGCGATGATCGGGCTCTCCGGCATCACGGCGATGCATTTTTGGGGCACACTCATGGTGCTCGGGGTGGGCTGGAATTTCAGCTTCGTCGGCGCCTCCGCGCTGGTGCTGGAGACGCATCGGCCGCAGGAGCGCAACAAGGTGCAGGCGTTCAACGACTTTCTGGTGTTCGGGATGATGGCGGTGGGATCGTTTTCGTCCGGCCAGTTGCTGGCGAATTACGGCTGGTCGGCGGTCAATATCGTGGTGTTTCCACCTGTCTTGCTGGGGCTCGCGGTGCTGGCGGCGTCGTCGTTCGCGAAGCGGCGGGCGACGTCGCAGCAGGTTCTGGAATTTCCCGATCCAAGTATTTAATGCAGGGCATGATCCGGAAAAGTGAAATCCGGTTTTCCCTCGCGACAAACGCAGAGCGTTTGCGCGGGGGATCCTGCTCAAACAAAAACTAAAATATGGAGGCCTCATGCCGTCGCGAACCCGTCTTGATGAATTTATCGCCGTCGTCGAATCCGGCGATCACGCCGGTGCGATCGAACGCTATTACACCGAAGATTCCAGCATGCAGGAAAATGCAAACCCGCCACGCGTCGGCCGCGACGTGCTGGTCGCGCGCGAGCGCGCCGTGCTCGCGCAGATGTCGCATGTCTATTCCAAGGCAATGTCCTCCGTGGTCGAAGGCGACCGTGTCGCGATCCACTGGATTTTCGAACTGACCGACAAGTCCGGCAAGGTGCGCCGGGTCGATGAGGTGGCGCTGCAGGAATGGCGCGGCGACAAGATCTTTCGCGAACGGTTTTTCTACGATCCGTCGAAGCCGGGGACGTGATGGTCAGGATAATACTTCGACGGTAATCGAAGCTTCGTTCTCGCCAGCCTGTTAATTTTCATCGTCATGGCCGGGCTCGTCCCGGCCATCCACGTCTTCGATTTTATCCGCGAGAAAGGATAAGGCGTGGATGCCCGGGTCAAGTTCGGACATGACGGTGTGGAAAGCATTGAGTTCCAAAAGTTGGACGCATTCAGTCACATCGCCATCGACGAGACCTCCATCCGCTACGACGGCTGGCGGATCGTCGTCGTCTGCTTCCTGGTGGCGACTTTCGGCTGGGGTCTCGGCTTCTATGGCCAGAGCGTCTATGTCGCCGAACTGCATCGCCTGCACGGCTGGCCGGCTTCGCTGACCTCGTCAGGCACCACCTTCTACTATCTGTTCGGTGCGTTATTGGTCGCCTTTGTCAGCGAAGCGATCCGCAGCTTCGGCCCGCGCAACTGCCTGCTGGCGGGCGTATTGGCGATGGCCGCCGCCGCCGTCTCGATCGGCCAGGTCACCGAGCCGTGGCAGCTGTACGCCGCCAATGCGGTGCTGGCATTCGGCTGGGCCGGCACCAGTCTGGCGATCATCACCAACACCCTTAGCCTGTGGTTCGACAGCAAGCGCGGCATGGCAATCAGCCTTGCGCTGAACGGCGCTAGTTTTGGCGGTATTGCCGGCGTGCCGTTGCTGGTCGCCGCGATCGGGGGTTTCGGATTTGCCGGCGCCATGACCGTGGCAGCGATCGCCATGGTGGCGCTGATGGTCCCCGTCATTCTGATTTTTGTCAGAAGGCCGCCGATCCGTTCAGGCGCGGCGGTTGTAGCGGCCTCTGCGGACGTGCGATCCGCTGCTAAAATCCGCGCCCAGGCCGTTCGCGACGTCGCCTTTCTGTCGGTCTCGATCGCGTTCGCATTGGTGCTGTTCGCGCAGGTCGGTTTCATCGTGCATTTGATCTCGTTCCTGGATTCGGTGATCGGACGGGAGCGCGCGGCGATCGCAGTCGCGCTGCTGACGGCGATGGCGATGGTCGGCCGTGTGTTGTTCTCGACCGTGATCGACCGGCTCAACCAGCGGCTGGCGTCCGCGATCTCATTCGTCAGCCAGGCGGTGGCGCTGGTGGTCATCATCAACTGGCACAACGACATCGTGCTGATCGCGGCCTGCGCGCTGTTCGGATTTTCGGTTGGCAATGTGATCACCCTGCCGTCGCTGATCGTGCAGCGCGAATTCGACCTGGGCTCGTTCGGCGTGCTGATCAGCCTGATCACGGCGATCAACCAGATCACCTACGCCTTCGGCCCCGCCGTCGTCGGCCTGCTGCGCGACGCTTCGGGGTGCTATTCGCTGCCGTTCTATGGCTGCATCGGGCTGGAGCTTGTGGCCGCCGTCCTGATCATGGTGCGCTGGCGAGGCGCGCGGGCAGGGACGGCGGCCTTATCCTGAGGAACGGCCTCTTGGCCGCGTCTCGAAGGATGGGCCACGGGCTCGTGGTTCTACCGGCGATGCCAACGGGTCGCGCGAACGCGCGCCCGACGACGAGCGCAATTGCGCTCGCGTAGTGATGACAGGATGCGCATCGTCCGGAGACGGCGCTGGCGCGCCTCCTCACCATGAGGGTCAGGTTTCCCGTTGCCGCAACAAATCCTCCAAATCGAGCCGGTGCGTGAACATCGCCAGCGATCCGTCCGGCTTGCGCGGCCATTGCTCCTTGGGCCGGTCCCAATACAGCTCGACGCCATTCTCGTCGGGGTCGCGTAAGTAAAGCGCTTCGCTGACGCCGTGATCGCTGGCGCCGTCGAGATGAATGCCAGCCTGCATCACCCGATGTAACGCGTCGGCCAGTGCCGGCCGCGTCGGATAAAGGATCGCGGTGTGAAACAGGCCCGTCGTTCCCGGCGCTGGCGGGTGGCCGCCTTTGCTTTCCCAGGTGTTGAGGCCGATGTGGTGATGATAGCCGCCGGCCGAAATGAACGCCGCGCCTGAACTCAAGCGTTGCGTCACCTCAAACCCGAGCACGCTGCAGTAAAATCCCAACGCGCGGTCGAGATCGGCCACCTTGAGATGAACATGTCCGATGCGTGTACCTGCAATGATGGGCGGATTGTCGGCCATGATGTTTCTCCTTGATACTTCACCTCGCACCGCCTGCGGGGAGAGGTCGGATCGTCTCGGAGAGGCGATCCGGATGAGGGGGTACTGCGCTATCGTGAGGTCTCAATTTCTCGGAAAGAGCCCCTCACCCCGACCCTCTCCCCGTGAAGAACGGGAGAGGGAGTTCTTCTTACACAAGTTCGGACACCTCTCCCGGTGGCAGATCAAACTCGAAGGTATTCAGCGTCATCGAGACCATCGTGTAATAACCGCACAGTCCGATGATCTCGACCAACCCGCGCTCGCTCAGCACCTTCACGGCATCGTCGTAAAGGCCCCTGGAAACGCCGTGGCCTTCGTGCAACGATTTACTGACGTCGTAGATCATCCTCGCCTTCGGATCGTCGAAAGTCGGCGTGCGGCGATCGCGGATGTCGTCGATGATCCTCGGGTCCATGCCGCTCTTCAATGCAAGCCGCTTATGGGCATACCATTCGTAGTGCGAGGTCCAGTGCCGCGCCGTCACCAGGATGGCGATTTCCGACAGCTTGGCCGGAAACAAGGTATCGAAGCGCAGGAAACCGCCGAGCCGGGTGGCGTGCCTGGCCATTTCCGGGCTGTTGAGCCACGCCATCATCGGCGGCGGCGGGGCGCCGCGTTTGCCGGCGATCGATTCGTCATAGGTTTGTTTCTGGTCCTCGTTCATTTCGCCAGGCGAAAGCAGCTTCAGGCGCATCTCGGTTTCCTCTTGTCATTCAAGCGTTGCGGCCTTGCGATTACACCCGATCAGGGATCATGACCACATCCGCGGCCGCATGGACCGGATCAGAGATATATTGAATTCCGCAATGCGGCGGCTAAGGTCGATCCAACGAGAGTAGTCCGCCGCGACCCGCGGCCGCGATCTTTGGATGGAAACGCTGCCATGTCCGATCTCGATCAATTCCGCCGTGAAACCCGCGCCTGGCTGGAGGCCAATTGTCCGCCAGAGATGCGCCGGCCGATGACCTCAGACGAGGATACGTTCTGGGGCGGCCGTAATACCAAATTCTCCTCGGAGCCGCAGCGCGTCTGGTTCGAGCGGATGCGCGACAAGGGCTGGACCGTGCCGCATTGGCCGAAGGAATATGGCGGCGGCGGTCTCGATCCCGAGCAGACAAAAATCGTGCGCCAGGAGATGGCGGCGCTCGGCGCGCGCCCGCCGCTGGTCTCGTTCGGCATTTCCATGCTCGGGCCGGCATTGCTGAAATACGGCACCGACGCGCAGAAGAAAGAGCATCTGCCGAAGATCGCCGCCGGTCTTATTCGCTGGTGCCAGGGTTATTCCGAGCCGAACGCCGGCTCGGACCTGGCATCGCTGCAGACCCGCGCCGAGAGCGATGGCGATGATTTCATCATCAACGGCCAGAAGATCTGGACCTCCTACGCCAACTACGCCGACTGGATCTTCTGCCTGGTGCGGACCGACGCCACCGCGAAGAAGCATGACGGCATCAGCTTTATCCTGTTCGATATGGCATCAAAGGGTGTCTCGACCAAGCCGATCCTGTTGATCTCCGGCCGCTCGCCGTTCTGCGAGACCTTCTTCGATAATGTGCGGGTGCCGAAATCCCATGTGGTCGGCACCGTCAACCGCGGGTGGGACGTGGCAAAGTATCTGCTGCAGCACGAACGCGCGATGATCTCGGGCATGGGCGAGCGTGGCGTCGGCCGGCCGCTAGGGCAGGTGGCCGCGGATTCGGTCGGTACCGACGAGCAGGGCCGCCTGGAGGATCCGATGCTGCGCGGACAGATCGCGACCTTCGAGATCGATGAGGCGGCGCTGGCTGCCGCCGCCGAACGCGCGGTCGATCTCGCCAAGGCAGGTCAGGCGCATCCGGCATTTTCCTCGGCGATGAAATATTACGGTACCGAGCTGAACAAGCGCCGCTACGAGATCCTGATGTCGGCAGGCGGCATCGAGGCCTTGGAGTGGGAAAGCGAGCGCTCGAAAGGCGGGGCCCGGCCGCGCGCCTGGCTGCGCACCAAGGCCAACTCGATCGAAGGCGGCACCTCCGAGGTGATGCTCGGCATCGTCGCCAAGCGCATCCTCGATTTGCCGGGGGCTTAAGAAAGCCTCATCCAGAGGAGCGCGCTCTTGCGCGCGTCTCGAAGGATGAGCCCTCCCTCATGGTTCGAGACGGCGCAAGAGCGCCTCCTCACCATGAGGGCCAACAGTGTGATCTGACTAACTCAATTGCTTTCATTTCAACACCAGTGTTACCGGAATCGTCGAATGGCACTCGTCCTCAATGAAGAACAATCGATGCTGCGCGACAGTGCGCGGGGCCTGATCAGCGACAGGGCGCCGGTGTCGCATCTGCGGCAGCTGCGCGACGTCAAGGACGCGACAGGATTTTCCCGCGATCTGTGGCGCGCTTTCGCCGAGATGGGATTTGCCGGATTGCTGATCCCCGAAAACTTCGGTGGCAGCGGGCTCGGCTGCGTCGAAGCCGGCATCGTGATGGAGGAAATCGGCCGCACCTTGATGCCGTCGCCGTTTCTGGCAACCGCCGTGCTGGCGGCTTCCGCGCTGTCGCAAGGCGGCAGCGCTGCGCAAAAATCCGAGTATCTGCCGAAGATTTCAGCCGGGTCGCTGCTGGCGGCGCTTGCCATCGACGAAGGCACCAAGCATCGCCCGCTGCAAACCAACATGCAGGCGGTGCGCTCCGGCAACGGGTTTAGACTCAACGGCGACAAGGCCTTTGTCGTGGATGGCCACACCGCCGATCTCCTGATCGTGGCGGCCCGCACCGCCGGCGGGGCAGGCGAGCGCAACGGGCTGACGCTGTTCCTGGTCGATCCCAAAGCCAAGGGCATCGCGACCGAGCGCACGGCGATGGTCGATTCGCATAACGCCGCGCGCATCGTGTTCGGCAATGTCGAGGTCAACGCCGACGGCGTGCTCGGCGAAGTCGACAACGGCGCGGGCTTGCTGGAAGGCGTGCTCAATATCGGCCGTGGCGCCGTGGCCTCGGAAATGGTCGGGCTCAGCGAGGAGGTATTCGACCGCACCGTCGGCTACCTCAAGGAGCGCAAACAGTTCGGCAAACCGATCGGCGAATTCCAGGCGCTGCAGCATCGCGCCGCGCAGCTTTACATCGAGATCGAGATCACCCGCGCCGCCGTGTTGAAGGCGCTGCAGACGCTCGACGGCAATTTCGATAATGCCGGCGCTGCGGTGGCCGTTGCAAAAGCACGCGCCGGATCGACCGCGACGCTTGCGGTTCAGGAGGGCGTGCAGATGCACGGCGGCATGGGCATGACCGACCAGTTCGACATCGGCTTCTTCATGAAGCGCGCCCGGGTCTGCCAGGAATTGTTCGGCGATGCCAATTTCCACGCCGATCAACTGGCGAGGATGAAGAGTTATTAGTTTCCGTCATGACGGCGTTGGTCACGCCGTCACCTGATCGGCGGCGCGTACTGGATGCCGCCGGCGCTCCAGAGCTGATTGAGCCCTCTGGGAATGCCGAGCTTCGATCCCGCGCCGACATTGCGCTCGTAGATTTCGCCGTAATTGCCGACATGGCGGATGATGCGCACGGCCCAGTCCTTGGTCAGGCCGAGGTCTTCGCCGTAAACGCCCTCGGTGCCGACCAGCCGCATCACGTCGGGCTTCTTCGACTTCAACGCCTCGTCGATGTTTTTCGAGGTAATGCCGAGTTCTTCGGCGTTGATCATCGCATATAGCGTCCACTTCACGATCATCATCCAGTCGTCGTCGCGCTGCCGTACCACCGGCGCCAAAGGCTCCTTCGAGATGACGTCGGGCAGGATGACGTGGTCGTTCGGCTTGGAAAGATTGAGCCGCAGCGCGTAGAGCTGCGAGACGTCGGCGGTCAAGGTGTCGCACTGGCCGGAATCATAGGCTTTGACCACCTCGTCGAGCCTGGCGAACTTCATCTCCTGGTATTTAATGTTGTTGGCGCGGAAATAATCCGCGAGATTGAGTTGCGTCGTGGTTTCCGCCTGCACGCACACCTTGCTGTTGTTGAGGTCGAGCGCGGAATCGATGTTGCGCGAGCGCGGCAACATGAATCCTTCGCCGTCATAATAGGCGACCGCGGGGAAATAGAGATCGTAGTTGGTCTCGCGCGACAAGCTCCAGGTCGAGTTTCGCGACAGGATGTCGACCTTGCGATTCTGCAACTCCTTGAAGCGCTCATTGGCATCGAGCGGAACGAATTTTGCCCTTTTCGGATCATCGAAGATGGCAGCGGCGACCGCGCGGCAGAAATCGACATCGAAGCCGGTCCAGTTGCCCTTGTCGTCCGGAATCGAGAATCCCGGCAGGCCAGCATTGACGCCGCACACCACCTCGCCGCGTCGGATCGTCCGTTTCAGCGTCCTGGTGTCATATCGCTCGTAGGTGATGGCGGCGGCCGCGACCGCAACTGCGACCGCCAGCCCGATCAGGAGGCCGCCTCGAAATGTACGCATGATTTTTGACTCACCAATAGCAGGGAAAATAGGGCGCTGTTTGCAAAAGCGGCGTGGCGGTTACAATTCCGGCTTCTGCCGGATGATCACCTTGGTGCCGACCGGGACGCGCTCATAGAGATCGGAGACGTCGGCATTGACCAGGCGGAAGCAACCGGAGGAAACCGCGGTGCCGATCGTATCCGGCCGGTTGGTGCCGTGGATGCGATAGACGGTCGTGCCGAGATACATCGCTCGCGCCCCGAGCGGATTGCCCGGTCCACCGGCCATGAAGCGCGGCAGATAAGGCTGGCGCGCGATCATCTCCGGCGGCGGCGTCCAGTCCGGCCATTCCGCCTTTCGCGTGATGTTGACTAACCCCTGCCACTGGAATCCTTCGCGGCCGACGCCAATGCCGTAGCGCAGCGCGCGGCCATTGCCCTGGATCAGATAAAGATGACGCTCGGCCGTCGAGATGATGATGGTGCCGGGCGCCTCGGTGGTGCGATAAAGCACCGCCGTGCGCCTGTATTCGGGGTCAAGCTCCACGCCGTCATCGGGCAGCAGGCCCGGCTGGTCACCGACGTCGGGCTTCTGTGCAAAGCTGTGCGAGACCGAAAGCATCAGGCCGGCCGCGGCAATTATCGTGCAGATCAGGTGCCGAAACGTGATCATCGAAAACTCTCCTCGTTAGCAATGCCGAGTGTGTGTATCACCGTTTTGGAAATCACTAAATCCATCAAATCCCAGGGATAGGCCGAAGGCAAGCAGTCCGAGTGAAGCATGTCGGTACGTCGCTGGAATAGTTGCATTTTTCGTCGATCGCCGGCCGATCGCGCGCCCGGAGAGCCTCATTTCGGTGCGATCCACAGCCGCAAGCCATAGGCCACGACCGCCACCGTGCCGACGCCGCCGAGCCAAAGCGCTGCGAACCACAGCAGGCGCCGCGCCAGCGGGCGCGGATTTTGCCGAGGGGGCATCTCAGGACGTGTCAATGATAGCCGCTCCCGGCCCGTACCTTGCCGCGGAATACCCAATAGGCCCACGCGGTGTAGCCGAGAATGAGCGGTATCAGCACCGCCACGCCGAACAGCATGAAGACCTGGCTTTTCTCAGGCGATGCGGCCTGCCAGATGGTGATGCTCTGCGGCACGATATAGGGCCACATGCTGATGCCGAGGCCGGCATAGGACAGCGCGAACAGCGCCAGCGACAGAAAGAACGGCTGGTGGTCCAGTTTGTTGGCAAGACTGCGCAACAACAGCACGGTCACGCCGGCGACCGCGATCGGCACCGGCGCGGTCAAGATGATGTTCGGCCAGCTGAACCAGCGCTGGGTGTATTGGATATGCAGGAACGGGGTGGCAATGCTGACCGCGCCGATCGCGGCCAGCATCGCGAACAACAAGAACCAGCTCTGGCGATAGGCCTTGTCGCGAAGTTCGCCCTCGGTCTTCAGCACCAGCCATGTCGCTCCCAGCAGCGCATAGCCGACGACCAGCGCTGCGCCCGTCAGGAGGCTGAACGGCGTCAGCCAATCCCACCAGCCGCCGGCATAATGCCGGCCCTCGACATGGACGCCCTGCAGAATCGCGCCAAGCGCGATACCCTGCGCCAGCGTCGCCAGCAGCGACCCGCCGGCAAACGCGACATCCCATCGATTTCGCTTGTCCTGTGTCGTCCGCCAGCGGAATTCAAAAGCGACGCCGCGAAAGATCAGGCCGATCAGCATCGCGATCACAGGTGTATAAAGTGCCGGCATCAGCACCGCATAGGCCAGCGGAAACGCGGCCATCATGCCGCCGCCGCCGAGCACCAGCCAGGTTTCGTTGCCGTCCCAGACCGGGGCTACGCTGTTCATGATGACGTCGCGGTCGGCTTTCGCGGGAAATAATGGAAACAGCATGCCGAGGCCGAGATCGAATCCGTCCATCACCACGTAGACGAAGACCGCGAACGCGATGATGAACGCCCAGACCGCTGCGATGTCGACGATGCCGTTCATCAGGCGGCCCTTCTCGCTGTCACGCCGACGGCGGGCGTGATCCCCGCGGCGCGGGACGGCGTCTCACCGCTCGGACCCTGCTCGCCGTGATGCGGTGGTGAGGCCATCATTCGCAGGATATAAATGACGCCGGCCGAGAACACCGCGAAATAGACTATCACGAACGCGATTAAAGACGAGCCGACCGCGGGAGCGGCGAGCGGCGAGGCGGACTCGATCGTGCGCAACAGCCCATACACGGTGAACGGTTGTCGTCCGGTCTCGGTGGTGATCCAGCCCGCAAGCACCGCGATGAAGCCCGCCGGGCTCATGGCGACAGCGAAGATGTGCAACAGCTGCGATTGGTAGAGCGTGCCGCGCCACCGGTTCCACAGGCTGAAGAGGCCGAGCGCCATCATCAGCACGCCCATTCCGACCATGATGCGGAACGACCAGAATGTGATCGGCACCGGCGGCCAGTTCTCGCGCGGCACGGTGTCGAGGCCCGCAAGCGGCGCATCCGGGGAATGTTTGAGGATCAGCGATCCCGCCTTCGGAATCTCGATCGCGTATTTGACCTTGGCCGCGGCCTGATCGGGCAGGCCAAACAATATCAGCGGCGCGCCGTCCGGGTGACTCTGGAAATGGCCCTCCATCGCCATGATCTTGGTGGGCTGGTGCTCCAGCGTGTTGAGGCCGTGCTGGTCGCCGGCGAGAATCTGGATCGGGGCGACCAAAGTGGCCATCCACATCGCCATCGAGAACATCACACGCGGACCGGCGAGATGAGAATCGCGCAACAGGTGAAACGCGCCGACGGCGCCGACCACCAGCGCCGTGGTGAGATAGGCGGCCAGGACCATATGCACCAGGCGGTAGGGAAACGACGGATTGAAAATCACCTTGAGCCAGTCGGCGGCGACGAACTGACCGTCGGCGTTGACGGCATAGCCGGCCGGCGTCTGCATCCAGGAATTGGCGGACAGAATCCAGAAGGCCGAGATCAGCGTGCCGATCGCGACCATCAAGGTCGCGAGGAAATGCAGCCGGTGGCCGACCCGCTCGAGGCCGAACAACATGACGCCGAGGAAACCCGCTTCGAGGAAGAACGCGGTGAGCACCTCATAGGCCATCAGCGGGCCGAGGACGGGGCCGGTCTTGTCTGAAAATGCCGACCAGTTGGTGCCGAACTGGTAGGACATCACGATGCCCGACACCACGCCCATGCCGAAAGCGACGGCGAAGATCTTCAGCCAATAGTTGAACAGGTTGATGAAGACCTCGCGCCCGCTCCACAGCCAGAGCGCTTCGAGTACCGCGAGATAGCTTGCAAGTCCGATCGAGAAAGCCGGAAACACGATGTGAAACGACATCGTGAATGCGAATTGCGCCCGGGCCAATACGACTGCATCCCAGTACATCGCCGTCATCCACCGTCGCTACTGCGAGGCGGACCTTATCATGCCGGAACTGACGAGTGTACCCGTGCTGTTCGCAGGACAGAGCCTCGGTTCTGGCCTAATCGGAACCGATGCTCTGTTTTTCTGGACGTGTTTTTCCAGTCAGCTATTGACATTCAGCAGGCGCGCAATGGTGCGGTCGATCTGCTCATACTGGCCTTCGCCGTCGTGCTGGAACACGATTTTTCCGCTCTGATCGACGATGTACTGCGCCGGCCAATACTGGTTGCGATAGGCGTTCCAGGTCTGCGAGTCGTTGTCCTGCGCGACCGGATAGGTGATGCCATGCCGTTTCAGCGCGGCCTGCACGTTGGAGGCGGATCGCTCGAACGGGAACTCGGGGGTGTGGACGCCGACCACGACAAGCCCGCGATCTTTATACTTGGCGTAAAGCTCGGTGACGCGGGGCAGCGTGTTGACGCAGTTGACGCAGCCATAGGTCCAGAAATCCACCAGCACCACCTTGCCGCGGAGGTCCGTGATGTTGAGCGGCGCCGAGTTGAACCAGTTATTGATGCCGACGAAGTTCGGCGCGGTGCCCTGCACGGCGGCGACCGCGAACGGAGCCGTTTCATCGCGCGCAACCTCGCCGCCGATGCCGGGCAGGGCCGTGCCGAACAGACAAAGGGCCGCTAGTGACGCGGATGCCGCGAGCGATCGTAATTTCATGGAAGTCTCCATTGTCAAGCGTGAGTTGGAATCACAGGCCGATCTGGCCGTTCGGGTAGAATGCTGTCAGCCACGCCACGATCAGCGTGTCGTACTGGAAATAGGAGGCGACCGCGAAGGCGATCACGATCACGCCAAATCCCTGCTGCAGTTTTGGAGAGATTCGCGCGATGCTGCGGACGCGGGTGGTGACGGCCTGTCCGCCATAGGCAATCGCCAGCATCGGAATAGCGGCGCCGATGGCGTAGACGACAAGCAGTGCGCTGGCCCACGCGGTGTCCCTGGATGTCGCAACGACGGTGAGAATCGAACCGAGCACCGGACCGGCGCAGGGCGTCCACACCAGGCCGAGCGTCGTGCCGAGCACGAAACCGCCGATGTTACCCTGGTGGGAAGCAACCGAGCTGCCGTTGGTGAAGCCGCCAATCCGGATCGAAAGCCATTCGAACGGCGCCGGCCAGATCATCAGCAATCCGAACCCCAGCAGCAGGACGGCCGCACCGCTCCGCAGCACATTGGGATCGAAATCGAAGACTCGGGTGATCGCGCTCAACAGCAGTGCGACCGTGGAAAACGATATGACAAAACCGAGCGCAATCAGCGCCGGTCGTGCTTTGTCGGTCTGGCCGACCGAGGCGCCAAGAAGGATCGGCAGCATCGGCAGCGTGCACGGCGCCGCGATGGTGATGACGCCAGCGAGCAATGCAAGAACCAGGTTGAACATCCAGGCGGATCCACCGAACATCTCGGCTGCGCGCGGCCACGCGCCAGCTCTGATGGTCCTTCGGAACGCCGGGGCGGTACGTTACCTCGGCCCGTGTCACGTGTCCGTGAGGCGTTGGCGCGAGGGATCAGCCGGAAAAGTTCGCAAAAAACAGAGCGACCCGGAGGGGGGCATCCCGTCCGGGTCGTTGGAGGTACTTGGGAGTGAACACGAAGAGGTCAGCGGGCGCTGGTCTCGCTGTCGTTGGAGATCACGCAGATCTCCCTGGGATTCTTGCTGCTGCAATCGACCACCTGCTGGCGCACCAGCATCAAACCGGAGTCGCGGTGAGCGCGCGGCGCAGTGTTCTGGGCAGACAGCGAGGCCAAGGTGCAGATCGCGCCGAGCGGAACGATGAACAGGCGGAAGGACGGTTTCAGCATTGTCTTCACTCCTCTTCGGTTGCTGTTTGGCTCGGCGTTGATGACTGTCCGTGTAACCGGTGATTCTTTCCGGGTGATGTCGTGCATTGTTTCAATTGTTTCGCGGGCGGCAACCATTTGGCAGAACGGGATTTCATTTTTTTGCCTGGTTACCGATTAAGCCATTGAATGTATTTGTATTTTAGGCAGCCAAGGTGTCGACACCGGCGCCCTTGAGCAGCTCGGCAAGCTGCTTGCGGGCGTAGAACATCCGCGTCTTCACCGTGCTCTGGGGGATGCCGATGATCGCCCCGACCTCTTCGACCGACTTCTCGTGGTAATAAACCAGGTTGATGATCTCGCGGTGCGCCGGCGACAGCTTGGCGACGCAGGCGCGCAGGATCGCGCTGGTGTTGCTGCGGTCGAGCGAAGCTTCCGGGGTGTCGGCCTCGTCGGCGATTTCAAGCACGTCGTCCTGGTCGATGTCCTCATGCTTGCGCTGACGCAGCGCCGTCAACGCCTTGAAGCGGGCGATCGACAGCAGCCAGGTGGAGACCTGGGAACGGCCTTCGAATTGGTTGGCGGTGCGCCAAACATCGAGGAAAACCTGGCTGACGAGGTCTTCCGCCGTGGTGGTGTCGCGCACGATGCGCAGCACGAAGCGATAGATCCGCACGTTGTGACGGGAGTAAAGGGTGTGCATCGCGGTCCGGCCACCGGCGGCAATGCTTTCCAGCAGCATTTCATCGGAAGTCGCTTGCCCCGCGATGATGCCTTGGCGGCCAGCGTCGTTGATGGCGATGACGTTCTGCATGACAGGCTCCACTAATCCCCGCTTGGCGGCGCTTCGTTGGGCCGATTGATAGTCAGCGAACGTTTCGGGACGTCTGCACGCCAAGTGGAAAATGGTTTCATGCCCGGGAGAATTGTTTCGTCGCAGCGCCAGCGACGAAACATTCAAGACAAAAATTCAAGTAATTTCAGCCAGATGGGTTTTATTTGGGCCGGGATGATGCGGATTGCGACGCTGATTCGGAAGAGCTTCGACCGCGCGGGGCCGGTCTATCCGGTTCGCCCGCGCTCCGAGCGCCCTCATCTGGTGTCCTTATTTGGGCCCGGCGCAGGCCCGAAGACAGGCTTCACGGCCCGGATGGTCGGTACGGAACGATTCGACAAATCCGCCCTGCCGCTGCGTGACAAAAATCGTCTTTCCGTCATCGCCGCCGAAGGCGAGGTTGGTCGGCTCCTTGGCGTTGAGCTTTATCTCCCGCCTCAAATTTCCTTGCGGCGTCAGCACGGCGATGGTGCCCTTCAGTATTCGCGCGACAAACAGGCTCCCTTCGGTGTCGGTACGCAGGCCATCGATGCCGAAATCGTCAAACCGCTTTACCAGTTTGGGCGCAAGCAGCCGTGGGCCGTCGACCTGGTACGACCAGATCTCCCGCGTATCGGACTCGCCGACATAAAGCGTTTTGCCGTCGGGACTGAGATCGATGCCGTTGGTCGTGCTCATCTGGCGGTCGGCGGTCATCTTCTCGCCAAGTACGGCGCCGTCGGCCGATTTCAGGACCCGCCAGATCTGCCCTTCGCGCCGTTTCCAGTGCGGGTCGCTCAAATAGATGGTGCCATCACCGGCGATGGTCATGTCGTTGGGCTGATTGAAGTCGTCGGAATGGAAGTAGGTTTCGACCTGCTTTCCGTCAGGACTCACCAGGAAGATATTGTGCTTCTTGTAGTCGGCGACGAACATGCGGCCGTCAGAATCGAAGCGGATCGCGTTGCCGATGCTTCCTTCCGGAAGCACCGCGAACAGCTCCGATTGCGAAGCCCCAGTGGCGAGTTTTCCGACCGTGCCTGGCTTACCAAAATTGACGACATATAAATTGCCGCGTTCATCGACGGCCGGCCCTTCGATCCCGAAGGTGTATTCGCCGGCCGGCGTGACTTGCCGGCTCTGAAGGCTTGCTTGCTGGGCGTTCGCGGACGTGAGGGTGAGGCACGCCGCGGCAAGCTCACAAAGCAGCAAGGTTGTCCTGCTCGATATAGTAACCGTTTGCATCCGTGCACTCACCGTTCAAATAGAGGTCGGCCGGACGGTAGATGCGGCTGAAGCTCGGCTTTTCCTTCGGATGGCCGTCGACGACAACCACGATCCTATTGCCGGGAATTGCGCCGCATTCGTGTCCCGCGCGGTCCTGGAACTTGCGGTCGATCCGGCCAGGCCGGATGCGCATCCGCTGGCCCGGCACCATCTTCGCCACCAGCCGATCGACCGACGCCAGCAACTGCTTGTAGCCGGCTTCGCGCGCCATCAACTCCCGGCCGTCGGGCGGGTCCGGCGGCATGATCCTTTCGGCGCCGATGCCGTTGAGGCGGGTATGCAACCGGCTGGAGGCGGGATCGCCGGGATAAATCCATCCGTCCTGGGACAACAGAAAGCGCAGCGCCGTCTCGTCTTTCGCATTCTCGGCCATGCCCGGTTTTAGTCCGAAGCCCGCATGACAGCCGACACAATGTTTTTCGATCAGCCTGGTTCGGATCGTCGTCAGCAAACGGCTCTGCGCGCGATCGCTCTCCACGAACCTGACGAGTTCATCGATCGCCTGTGGCGATCTGACGTCGCAGGGCAGCGTCTCCTGCGTCTGCGGCGTCTCCGCGTCGATGCGGATGATGGTCCTGTTGTGGTCTTCCACGACCCAGATCGCACCATCGGAGGCGACGGTCATGCCGACCGGTGAGCCGCGCGGCCGGATGCCATTGACCTTGTGCCACCCGGAGACGAGTTCGACGAAGCCTGCCGCCGCGACCGGAATCTTCTGCTCGGTCTGGAACGGGCGGCTCGGATCGGCCGCGCAGCTCACGTGGTAGCGGACCGGCGGCGGGTCGATTTTCGGGAAGCCCCGGGAGTCGATGTCGTAGAAGACGATGCGGCTGCCGGTCGGCTGGTATCCATGGAGCCCGATCACGAGCTTGCCTTGCAGCTCCGCGAATTTGCTCCCGCCGTAATAGAACATGGCAAGCGGAGAGGCGTGAGGAGGTAGCAGCGAATGGGGTTGGCGGTAGAGCGCTCTGTTGGCGCAGAAATTCCGGTAATGTGGATCTGATTGCAGAAACGACTTGAATTCCGGACTGGGTGTCGAGAGGTCATAGCAATAGGGCCAGCCGTAATGCTTGCCCTTCTCCAGCGCGTTGAGTTCCTCGTTCGGCTCCATGGGGTCCAGCAGGTCGCGGCCGTTTTCGCCTTGCAAGAACGCAAAGCCATCGGCTGGAAATTCGGGATGCACGGCAAGCGCCATCGAGTTTCGCAATCCGCGCGCATAAATCTCGCGGCTGGGGTCGGGATCTCCCGCTCTCAAAGCGGGAAAGATTCCACCCGGCGGCGGCGTGAACATCCAAATGGCGGCGAACGGCGCCGGGCCTTCACCCGCGGCGCACGGCATCGAGATCGGTTTGAGGCAGCTGTCGGTGGGGGCGCCGACACTCACAAAAATGCGTCCGGTCTTGTCGAATATGAATGGCTTGAGCGGATGGACGCTTTCTTCGATCGAGGTTCCGTCCGAAAGCGTGACTTTCCGGCCCGGCAGTTTCTGGATGATGGTCTCGACGGTCGTTTTCGGATTCGGTGCCAGCGGATCGAAGCGGAAGATCGTCTCTGACGTCGAGGCATAGATCCTGTTGTCGGGCCCTGCTTGCAGTCCAAACGGAAAATCAAGTTTGACGATCAGTTCCGAAATCCGCTTGCCCTCCGCGGCGTCCGGATCGAGCAACAGCAGGCGGCCCTGGCCGGGATTCCAGCTCCCCATGTCCGCGACCACGAACTGACGATGTCCGGGGATCTGCACGATCGATCTTGGAAAGATCAGGCCATCTTCATGACCGGCGACAAGTCCGGCGCAATAGCCGTCACGCATTCCGATCCGAAGCTGCGGATAGCCGTTCGGCGCCTCCCCGCATTTGAGATCGCTCAGCGCGTATCCACTTTTATCGATGACTTCGGCGCTCGCCTGTGGCCATGCAGGAAATCCAGTCCCCAGCAACGAGCCCAACAACGATCCCAAAACCAGATCGCGTTGTCGTCCATTCCAGATCGATTGCTTCATCTCGCTCGCGGCGGATCAGGCCTTGTCGCCGGCCGGCGAGAACAGATAGCCGCCGCCCCGGATGGTGCGGATCACCGCCGGCTTGGTCGGATCGACCTCGATCTTGCGCCGGATCCGCATGATCCGGAGATCGACGGCGCGATCGAAAGCTTCGGCGTCACGCGCGTTGGCCAGCTCCAGCAGCCGTTCGCGCGACAGCACCCGCTTCGGATTCGCCGCGAACACCTTGAGCAGGCCGAATTCGGAAGCGGTCAGCGGATGCTCATTGCCCTCGTCGTCACGCAGCGCCTGCGCCTCGAGATCGAGCCATTTCGTTCCGAACCGCACCAGCTGATCTTTCACAGCTTTTGAGCCGGCGGCCTCCGGCGCCGCCGGCGCCCTGACCGGCGAGCTGCGCCGCAGCACCGAGCGGATCCGCGCCATCAATTCCCGCAACTCGCAGGGCTTTGCGACGTAATCGTCGGCGCCGAGCTCCAGCCCGACGACGCGGTCGATCGGGCTCGCCGTCGCCGTCAGCATGATGACCGGGACATTGGTGCGGCTTTTCAGATCGCGGATGATGGACAGCCCGTCCTCCTCCGGCATGTTCAGATCGAGCACCACGAGATCGGGCACATTGGTTTCGAGGGCGGCGCGCAGGCTCTTGCCGCCGTCGCAGAGCGTCACGGCAAAGCCGTGCATCTTGAGATACTCGCCGACCATCTCGCGGGCCGGCGCCTCGTCGTCGACGATGATAATGTGCGGGCTTTGGCTCATGAAATCTCTGTCGCGGGCAATGTAACGGTGAAGGTCGACCCCTGTCCGGGACCCTGGCTGTCCGCGGTAACCTGGCCGCCGTGCATGTCGATGATGCGCTTGACGATCGAAAGCCCAAGGCCGGTCGAGCTTTCACCGGCAGTGGGCTTCGCCGAGAGCCGCTGAAACCGGCCGAACAATCGCCCGAGATCTTCGGGCGACAGGCCGGCGCCCTCGTCGGCGATGCGGATGATGGTGTTGTTGCCCTCGTGGCTCACCACCACGGCGATCTTGCCGCCGATCGGGCTGTACTTGATGGCGTTGCTCACGAGATTGTCGATCGCCTCCCGCATCCGGTCCGCATCGCACATGGTGACGAAATTCGGCGGCGCCGACACCGTGATGGTCTGCTGCTTGTTCACGGCCAAAGGCTGGTTGGCGTCGGCGACTTCGCCGACCAATCCCGCGACATCGACCGGTTCGCGGCGAATGGTGATGTCGAAGGCATCCGCCATCGCGTCCGAAATCAGATGATCGACCATCGAGGTCAGGCGCCTGGTGGCGTCGCGGATGTGTTCGACCTGGGCCGTGACGCTCTCCTTGGAAGCGCCGGCGCTGATCAGCTCGGTCAGCATTTCGGTGCGGCCGAGGATCACGCCGAGCGGGTTCTTCAGGTCGTGGGCCACGGTGCCGAGAATTTCGTTCTTGAAGCCGTTGGCGCGCTGCAGCCGTAGCCATTGCGACGACAGCCGGCGGTTGGCCTGCATCAGCGCGCGGGTACGCTGGGCGACGCGATCCTCCAGCTGGGTGTTGGCCTCGTGCAGCTGCTGATAAAGAATAACGTTGTCGAACGCGATCGAAAGCCGGCTGCCGAATATCTCGACCAGCGAGCGGTCGGTTTCGGATAGCTGGCGCTCAGCCTGCAGCAGCACCACGACTTCGCGTCCGCTGCCGGTGCGGATGTAGAGAACGGTGCGTTGATCGACGAATTCATGCTTGCGCCGCTTGAAGGCGGCTTCCACCATCGAGCGCAGGTCTGGATCGAGCGACTTCGATCCGGTGGCGCCGATGAAGCGGCTGTAGCAGCCTGAACCGGCCAGCACCGAAAAATCGTCGCCGACCACGCCGCCGTCGCGCAGCACCAGAATGCCGGCGCAATCGACATTGAGCAGCGACGCGATCTGCGTCAGCACGCCTTCGGCAAGCCGTTGCATCGATTTGAAATCGTACAGGGTCGAGGCGGCGTCGATGATGATTTCCAGCCCGCGCCGGGTTTGAACCATGCGCTCGAGCTGCTGATAGCTGCGCAACGCCGCGGTCAGCGAGGTAAACAGCTTGTCGGCCGTCAGTTCGGTCTTGGCCTTGTAGTCGTTGATGTCGTATTGGACGATCACGCGGCGCTCCGGCGCCTGTCCGGGTTGGCCGGTGCGCAGGATGATGCGCACGGTCTCGTTCCTGATTTCGTTGCGGATGTATTCGACGAGATCGAGGCCGGCGGCGTCGGTTTCCATGATGACGTCGAGCAGCACGGCGGCGATATCGGGATGCGCGCGCATCAATTTCCGGCCCTCGGCCGCCGAATAGGCCGAAAGGATTTCGAGCTTCTGGCCGTTGAGATTGTAGTCGCTCAGCGCAAAGCGCGTGCCTTCATGCACGGCATGATCATCGTCGATGACAGCGACCTTCCATCGGCGCGCGGTCGAGGCTTCCGGAGCGGCTCCGGAATCGTCGATCAGGTGGAGGAGATCGTCCGGTTCGGCCATTGGGAGGTTCCGTCGCTGGCTTGCTCTGCGCTTTCGGAGCCGCCTTTGGCGGCCCTCGGCATGATAATGCGAAATGTGGTGCCTTGTCCCAGTCTTGAATCCAGCATCATCCGGCCGCCAAGCTGCTGTGTGACAAGATTATAGACAATGTGCAGCCCCAACCCGGTGCCGCCCTCGTTGCGGCGCGTGGTAAAGAACGGGTCGAAGGCCTGCCGTTGCACATCCGGCGTCATTCCGGCCCCATTGTCGGCAAAAATGATCTCGACGTCGTCATTGCCGCGGGGTTTTGCCGAAATCGAGATGGCGCCGGAGCGGCCGTCGGCGAACGCGTGATTTGCCGCGTTGAGGAATAAATTGGTCAGGATCTGGCCATAGGAACCCGGATAACCATCGATCACGAGGCCCTCCGGCACGTCGACCGACAGCGTGATCGCCGCCTTTTTCAGCACCGGCCGCAGGCTGGCAATGATCTGGTCGGTCGCCTCGCTCAGGCTGAACTGCCGGCGTTCCGCATGCGAGCGGTCCACCGCAACCTGCTTGAAGGACTGGATCAGTTCGCCGGCGCGATGCAGGTTGGCCACCAGTTGCTGGGCCGCGTCGCGCGAACTGCGGACGAATTCCTGCAGTTGAGAGCGGCGCAACTGACCGTCGGATTTCAACTCGGCCTCGAACATTTCCGTGCGCCGCGCGAAACTGGACGCCACCGTCAGGCTGATGCCGATCGGGTTGTTCACCTCATGGGCGACACCAGCGACCAGACCGCCGAGCGCCGCCAGACGTTCGGCGTCGATCAGGTTTTGCTGGGCGGTATTGAGTTCGAGCAGGGCGCTCTCGGCCTTCTCCTTGGAAGCGCGCAACTCGTCTTCGGTTTCGCGCTTGGCGATGGCGTTCTCGCGGAACACCTCCACCGCGCGCGCCATCGCGCCGACCTCGTCCCTGGCGTTGGTTCCCTGCACCCGCCGGCCGTAATCGCCCGAGGTGATCGCGTGCATCGCCGCCAGGATTTGATGCAGGGGCAGGCGGATGCTGAGCGCGATCAGGACACCCGCGGTAAGGATGATGCCAAGAAAAATCACCGCGATCGACAGCACCCTGCGGGATATGTCGGCGAGTGTCCGATCGAACGTCTCCTGCGCCTTCTGCTCGCGCTTGCGCATCTTGACCGATAGCTCGTCGATGGCGCCGATGGCTTCGGCCTGGCTTGCGTCGATGGTGTTGCGCAACAGCTCGGTCCGGCTGGCGAGTTGCTCCGACAATTTCGCCAGGCCTTCGCGCAGCGCCACCGTGCGCGTGTTCAACCGCTGCAGCGCCATGCGCTGCAGGTCGTTGTCGGCGAGGTCGGACATCACGGGAATGGTCTTCTCGATCGTCTCGGTGTTGCGGCGGGCTTCCTCGGCCGATGTGGTCGCGAGCGAAAGATAATAGGCATTGGCGGCGACCAGCATGGCGGTGAACGCCTCGCGGGATTTTCCGAGCGACGGCCAGATCAGGGCGTCGCGGTGCCCGGTCGCGCCCTCGATGATCGAGTAAAGCCCGGCCATCTCACGCGCGGGGGTCAACACCTGGTCTTCGTAGGTTTTCGAGATGGTGGCCTGCAGGCCGCGCAATTCGCCGAAGCCGCTGAGGAAATGCTCGGTGACGCGCTCGAGTTCCTCCACCGATCCCGACAGCATCGGGTCGGTCGACGCGCGCGTGGTGAGCGTGCCGAGCACCGCTTCGCGCAGCAGCAAGATCTCCGCGAACAGTTCCGGGCTAGGCTGATTGATGTAGCGATGAATGAGGTTCTGCAGGCGGCTGGTTTCGCTTTCCAGCAGCGCCAGGATCTTGTCCGACTCCCGGACCTGCCGCACGTCGTCCCAGGCCGAACCGAGCACCTGGGCGCCGTTCCAGATCATGGCGGAAAGCACCACGACGACCGCCGAGTTCAACGCGGCAATCGACAGGATGCGCCAGCGGATCGGCACCGCACGCAGCAGTCCGACAATGCGAAAACGGCCCCACGCAGCGAGGCCCGGCGGCCGTTCTGCAGTTTCGTCCTGGCGGGGTGTACCCAAAACCAATTCACTCCACCTTGCGAATACGTTCGATCAATGCCGCGGCGGCAGGATCGTGCTGCGCTTTTGCATAGATTCCAGCCATCGCGACTTCGAAAGGCTTGCGGTCGAAGTCGGTGACGATCGTGACCCCCGCCGCCTCCGCTCGCCGCCGCGACTGCTCCTCGAGATCCTTCCACTTCTCGTGCATGAAATGACTGGACCTTAGTGCCGCCTCACGAAAGATCTTTTGATCCTCCGCCGACAGGCTCTCCCAGGCTTTCCGCGACATCACCAGCACCTCCGGCGACATCGAGTGCTCGGTGAGAGTGTAGTAGCCGGCATATTTATAATGATCGGTGGTGACAAAGGATGGCCAGTTGTTTTCAGCGCCATCGATCAGCTTTGTCGCAAGCCCGGTGAGAACTTGTCCATAGGGCAGCTCGATCGGCTCCGCGCCGAGCGCCCTGATCATGTCGGACATCAATTGAGACTGTTGCACGCGAAGCCGCAAACCCTTGATATCGGCGATGGAGCGCACCGGCCTGACGCTGTTGTAGATCGATCGGGCGCCCGAGTCGTAAAACGCCAAGCCGACGAATCCATAAGGCTCGAAACTGTTCAGGATTTCGTTGCCGATCGGCCCGTCGAGCACCTTCTGCAGGTGCTCGATGGAGCGAAACAGAAACGGCATCGCCAGCACATTGATCGCCGGCACGAAATTCCCGATCAGCGCCACGTTGATGCGATTGATGTCGATCGCCCCGGCACGGGTCTGCTCAATGGTTTCCTTTTCCTCGCCGAGCTGGCGTGAATGAAAGATCCGGATCTGGTGGCGACCGCCGCTGCGCTCCGTGATCAAGCGGCCCATGTAGCGCAGCGCTTGCACGGTCGGATAGTCTTCGTTCTGGGTATCGGCGGCACGAAATTCCCGCGCGACCGCGCTCGTCGCGACCGCCGCCAAAAACAGCGCAACGACGATGACAACGCTCCGCGAAAGGTCGGCGCGGCTGTACACAGGCAACTATCCCCTTATGATGATGTCGGTGGCCGGCCAAAAAGGTTCAACGCAATTTAGCAGAAGCCGGCGAGATATGGCTATCCTGTCCGCGTCGTAGATAGGTTAATGGTGCAGTGCGACCGGCCTGCTGCGGATTGAAACCGCAGGCGCGGGACTTTGTCAGGACACGTGATGCGAGCATTGCGTTTCGACCACGGCAGCTTGGAATGATTTTATCGTGAGATCGATCTTGAGGTTGTTGCAGCTTGCTGCTGTCGCCGCGGTGGTCTCGTTCACCTCGCCGGCCCAGGCGGTCACCGACATCATGTGGTGGCATGCCATGTCGGGCGAGCTCGGGCGGCAGCTGGAGAAGCTCGCGGCGGATTTCAACGCATCGCAATCCCAATACCGGATCGTACCGAACTACAAGGGAAACTATACTGAAACCGTCACGGCGGCGATCTTCGCCTTTCGGTCGCGGAGCCAGCCCGCCATCGTTCAGGTCAACGAAATCGCGACCGCGACCATGACGGCGGCGAGGGGTGCGGTCTATCCGGTGTTCGAATTGATGAAGGACGAGGCGGAGGCGTTTTCACCGGCGGCGTATCTTCCGGCCGTCACCGGCTACTACGCCGATTCCGCCGGCAACATGCTGTCGTTCCCGTTTAATTCCTCGACGCCGATCCTCTACTACAACAAAGACCTGTTCCGCAAAGCCGGCCTCGATCCGGAAACCGCGCCGAAGACCTGGCCTGAGGTCGGCGCGGCGGCAAAGCGACTGCGCGCGGCCGGGGCCGTTTGCGGCTTCACCACGTCGTGGCCTTCATGGATCAATGTCGAGAATTTTTCCGCCTTCCACAATCTGCCGGTCTCGACCAGGGCCAACGGCTTCGGCGGTCTCGACGCGGTGCTGGATTTCAATAACCCGGTGATGGTGCGGCACGTCGCGCAACTCGCCGAATGGCAACTGACCAAGATCTTCGATTACAGCGGCCGCGCCACCTCGGCGGAGCCGCGGTTCCAGAACGGCGAATGCGGCATCTTCATCGGCTCATCGGCGACCCGCGCCGATATCAAGGCCAATTCGAAATTCGAGGTGGGCTACGGCATGCTGCCCTACTCGCCCGATGTCGAAGGCGCGCCGCAAAACGCCATCATCGGCGGGGCTACATTGTGGGTGCTGCGGGACCGGCCGGCCTCCGAATACAAGGGCGTCGCCAAATTCTTCGCCTATTTGTCGAAGCCGGAAATTCAGGCCGCCTGGCACCAGAACACGGGCTATCTGCCGGTCACGCAAGCGGCCTTCGATCTGTCCCGCGCGCAAGGCTTCTACGATCGCAATCCCGGTACGGCGATCTCGATCGAACAGATGACGCTGAAGCCGCCGACCGAAAATTCGAGGGGGATCCGGCTCGGCTCGTTCGTTCTGATTCGCGATGTGATCGATGACGAATTGGAGCAGGCGTTTGCCGGCAAGAAATCCGCGCAGGCGGCGCTGGATTCGGCGGTCGAGCGTGGCAACCGGATGCTCCGACAGTTCGAGGGGGCGAACCGATGAAATCCCGGACCTGACTCAAAGCCTGCCTTGGGCTGGAATAGCCCCCTTTCCGGTTTCGCCTAGCAAACAGGCGCCAGAAACCTCTGCACACAGAGTAGGCGAATATATCTCTTTGTATGCAATTAGGCTCGCCAACCCGGCATAAATCGGCCGCCATATCCAAATATTCAGAAGCCAAATCATGTCCTTAGAGGACGATTAGGCCTTCATTAAGATCTGGCACGAACCTTGCGAAGGTTCCCTCCAAAGCCGTTTCCCCGAGCGTTGGAGCCCTCCCATGAAGCGTCGCGATTTTCTGAAATCCGTCACCGGGGTTGCCGCTGGCGCGGTGGTGCCCGCGCCGGCGATCTGGTCCGCCGCCAAGGCCGACGCCCGCTCCGAGACCCTTTTGATCGTTTCCGAAAGCGGTCCCAACAATCTCGACATCCACGGTACCGGGACCAACGTGCCCGGCTACGAGGTGTCGTGGAATTGCTATGATCGTCTCATCAGCCACGAGATGAAGACCGGGCCTGGTGGGCTGCCCTATTATGATCGGGACAAGATCAAGCCCGAACTTGCCGAAGACATGACCGTTGGCGACATGTCGGCAACCTTCAAACTGAAGAAGAATGCAAAATTCCACGACGGCGCGCCGGTGACGGCGAAGGACGTCAAGTGGTCGCTCGATCGCGCGATTGGCGTCGGCGGATTCCCGGCGTTTCAGATGAGCGCCGGCTCGCTGACCAAGCCGGAGCAGTTCGTCGTCGTCGATGACTACACGGTGCGAGTCGATTTCGCGAAGAAAGACCGTCTCACCATTCCCGACCTCGCCGTGATCGTGCCGTGCGTGGTCAATTCCGAACTTCTCAAGAAGAATGCCAGCGAGAAAGATCCCTGGGGTCTCGAATTTGCCAAG
>WNFW01000119.1_pt1 | contig 45696 bp, 43 predicted proteins | sample 5400131 | NCBI WGS metagenome assembly WNFW01 (sample SAMN13153362, study PRJNA577476) | soil metagenome | isolation source: 20 cm soil or saprolite under grassland replicate 1 | place: USA:California | collected 2016-06-15
GCGGCCTTCGCCGCGGGCGCCGAGGCGCACCTCACCGGGCGTCTCGCCGTCTGCGCCGGCAGCTGTGGCCCGGGCAACCTGCACTTGATCAACGGGCTCTACGACTGCCACCGCAGCCGCGTACCGGTTCTCGCCATTGCCGCGCAGATCCCCACCCATGAGATCGGCAGCGGATACTTTCAGGAGACCCACCCGGAACACCTCTTCGCCCAGTGCAGCCACTACTGCGAGCTGGTGTCGCACCCGGAGCAGATGCCGCGTGTGCTCGAGATCGCGATGCAGACGGCGGTGTCGCGCCGCGGCGTATCGGTCATCGCCCTCCCGGGCGATGTCGCCCTGCGTGACGCGGTGGAGGGGCGGCCACGTCTGACGTTTCCCGAGCCAACGCCACTCGTATGCCCGTCAGACGAGGAGATCGCCGAGCTCGCGAAGCTGCTGAATGGCGCAAGACGAGTCACGATCTTCGGAGGCGCCGGGTGCGCCGGCGCGCACGCCGAGCTGATGGAGGTCGCGCGCCGACTGAACGCGCCCGTCGTGCACTCATTGCGGGGGAAGGAGTTCATCGAGTACGAGAATCCGTTCGACGTCGGCCTCACGGGTCTACTCGGGTTCTCGTCCGGCTACCACGCCATGATGGCCTGCGAGGTCCTGCTGATGATTGGCTGCGACTTCCCGTACCAGCAGTTCTTTCCCCAGGACGCCACGATCGTCCAGATCGACGTCCGGGGGGAGCAGCTAGGCCGGCGCACCAAGGTCGACCTCGGTCTCGTCGGCGATGCGAAAACGACGCTCCGCGCCCTGTTGCCCAAGCTCACGCAACACCAGGACGACCGGCATCTGAAGGCGGCCCGGGAACACTACGCCAAGACACGCAAGGGTCTCGATGAGCTGGCGACCGCCGGGTCAGGGGCCCGCAGCCATCCTCAATACGTCGCCCGGGTGGTCGATGAGCTGGCCGCCCCCGACGCCGTCCTGACGTGCGACACGGGCACCCCGACAGTATGGGCGGCCCGCTATCTGACGATGAACGGCCGGCGTCGGCTCCTGGGGTCCTTCAACCATGGATCCATGGCCAACGCGCTGCCTCAGGCCATCGGGGCGCAGGCCAGTCATCCCGGTCGTCAAGTCGTCGCCCTGTGTGGCGATGGCGGCCTCGCGATGTCGATGGGCGATCTGCTCTCACTCCGGCAGCTGAAGCTGCCCGTGAAGATCGTCGTGTTTCGGAACGACGCGCTGGCGTTCGTGGAGCTGGAAATGAAGGCGGCGGCAACGGATCTCGACAACCCCGATTTCGCGAAGATGGCCGAGGCCGCCGGGCTCCTGGGGCTGACCGCGGAGAGGCCGGAACAGGTTCGGCCGATGATCGCCCAGGCATTCGCGCACGACGGACCCGCGCTGGTCGAGGTGCCCGTGCACCGGAGGGAGCTCGCCATGCCTCCGACGATCAGCCTCGACCAGGTGACCGGATTCGGCATCTTCATGATCAGGGCGGTTCTCAGCGGCCGTGGCGACGCGATCGTCGACCTGGCCAAAACAAACCTCTGGCGCTAGACGCTTCGGCCATGAGTGTGCGGACCACGAGCTGTGCGATGCTCAACGATCGCCTCCCGGTCGGACTCCTCGCGTTGACGGCAGTCAGCGGGATCGTCGACGCCGTCAGCTTCCTCGGACTCGGTCAAATCTTCACGGCCAACATGACGGGCAACGTCGTCTTCCTCGCGTTTGCCGCCGTTGGAACGCCGGGCATATCGGTCGCCCGCTGCATCACGTCGCTGGCCGCATTCCTGAGCGGTGCGGTAATCGGCGGTTACTTCTGCCGTGGGATCGCCGGCCCGATGAGATGCCACTGGCTCCGCGTGTCCGCCACCTGCGAAGCTGCACTGCTGTTCGCGGCGGCGATCGCGGTGATCGCTCTCGATGGAGATTCGACCGCACTCCAGGACCGTCAATACGCAGTGATCGTGTTGCTCGCGGTGGCGATGGGGCTTCGGAACGTCACGGTTCGGCAGCTCGCTGTTCCCGGTCTCACGACGACCACCGTGGTCACGATGACCCTCACAGGCCTCGTCGCCGATCTCGCTCTGGCCGACAGCAGCAGTTCTCACTCTTCGCGGCGCGTAGGGTCGATCGCGTCACTGTTTGTCGGCGCAGCGATGGGAGCCCTGCTCCTGAGGTTGGGACTCGCTGTGCCCCTCATGGTGGCCGCGGTCGGCGTTATCGGGGCCACCGCCTACGCTGGACCACCGTGGAACAAAGTGAGATTTAGTGGTGGAGGGTAAGGGATTCTACCTCTCCACGTCGCGCAACTCCGCGGATTTCGCAGGTATGATCGTGCCTGAGACGGCCCAGGACGGCCCCAGAGAGCGGTTTCGCGTCAATCGGCGTCAACGGGTTCCGACTGTAGTGAATCAAGCAGCGATCGGCGCCCCGACCCTGCTCTGATGCCTTGGACAGCGAGTCAGCAGTCCCTTTGTCGTCTCTCCCCGCATGCGAGTGCCCCCTTCCTGAAGTTGCTTCTTCGCGGGTTTGGGCGGCACCGCCGCACCGCCCGCCAAGATCCTCACAGGGTCGAGCCGGAGCCAGTTGAGGGTCGCCTTCGCCAACCTGTATCACTCTCAGCCTTGGGGTCAGTACCCAATCTATCCGATGAACTTGACACAATGTACCAAATTAGCGTAACGTACATTTAGAGATCTGAAAACCGGAGGATCACATGGTCAAGGTCGAGGCGACGGCAGCACGGAACGGGTTCTCGGATCTCATCAACAAGGTCCGCTATGGCTCGGACCGGGTGCTCATCGAGCGGCGAGGCAAGGACGTAGCGGCCATCATTCCGGTCGAGGATCTCCGTCTGCTCGAGTTCCTCGAGGACCAGATGGACATCGAGGCCGCACGGAAGGCCCTTGCCAACCCGAAGAACAAGGTGCGCGTACCTCTAGAGCAGGTCAAGAGGCGGCTGGGGCTGTAAGCCTCGGGCGTGGCCTACACTGTCGAGCTCCTCAAGACTGCTGAGGAGGAGCTGGCTAAGCTTCCCAAGGAAGCTCAACGCCAGATCATGAAGAAGGTTGAAGGCCTCAAAGACGATCCTCGACCGGCTGTCGTCAAGCAGCTGAAGAGCCCCGAGAAGTTCCACCGGCTGCGAGTCGGGGATTATCGAGTCATCTACCTGGTCGAGGGTAAGCACCTCGTAGTCTTGGTCGTCAGTATCGGGGCCCGGAAGGATGTCTATGACCGACTGGAGGTGCTTGCCAGTCGGGTCAAGAAGTGGAGGCGCACCAAAGCGTAGCCGCGTCGGCCTCCAAGTGAAACCCACTTCCGCGACGCGGCTCGACGGGAACGCTGAGCGCCATCCAACCGAGTCCCCGGCCGACTCAAGCAATCGACTGCGAACACCTCTACGCCGTGATGCGCCCACAACCGACGCACTCCTCGTCGGTGCGGAAACGGAAATGGTATGCAATTTCGGATCCCGTAAAGGAGGAGGGTTCAGCCCGACCGAGACCGATCGTTGGGTTATGCGGGCAATTTCGGCCGAGACTCAGCGCCACCCAACACGACCAAGTACCTGAAATCCCGAGGAGGCGCGTACCCGCTTTGACGCTGATTTCCGGTGTTCGGCGGACAGAACACGAACAGAATACGGACAGCGGCTGCGGGACTGTCACGCGAAAATCCGTGAGTTTCTCGGCTTCCACTCAGCCTGACCGCGATGTCGTCGGTTCACTGCGGGTAGTGTCTCCCTCGGGCCCTAGAGTGCGGGACGGCGGGAAGCCCACGGGCGGGTCGCCTCAAGCTGCGCCCCGAGGCGGAGGAGCGTCGCCTCGGCGCCGAAGCGGGCGGCGAACTGCACGCCGATGGGCAGCCCGATCCGCGACGTCGCCAGCGGCACCGTCATCGCGGGGCTGCCCGAAGAGTTGAAGAGCGAAGTGAAACCGATGCAGGCGAACACCGCCGTGAGGTAGGCGGCCCCGTCGGTGGTCGACATATCGAGCACGCCGAGCGGGTGTGGCGGTCTGCACATCGTCGGTGTCAGGATGACGTCGTAGGTCTGGAAGAAACGCGCGACGGCGCGCCCGACGCGGTGCACGACGCCGATCGACCGTGCGTAGTCCGCTGCGGTCATCGCCCGCGCGTCCACTACCCGGTCCCAAGTCATCCGTTCGACGTCCACCTCGTCCAGCGGGCGGCCAAGCGCGGCCGCGCGCGCCTCGAGGTTGAACGTCACGTTAGCAGCCACGACGACGCGGGTGGCGTGGTTCCAGGCCGCCTCGTCGATCTGGGGCCTCGCCTCCTCGACCGTGTGGCCGAGGCTCGCGCAGAGCTGCGCGGCTGCGCGAGCCGCGTCGGTACATTCGGGGTCGACGGGCGCACCGTTCCACAGCGTGACGGTGAGAGCGATGCGCAGGCGCCCCGGATCGCGGCCGACCTCGGCAAGGTACGGCCCCGCTGGCGGCGGCGCCCAATAGGGGTCGCCCTCGGCCGGGCCGGCCGTCGCGTCAAGGAGCGCCGCGCTGTCGCGCACGCTCCATGTCACCGCGTGGCCTGCCGAGAGGCCGCCCCAGCCCTCCCCAGCGTCCGGGCCCATCGGGTTCCGCCCGCGCGTGGGCTTGAGGCCGAAGAGGCCGCAGCAGGACGCCGGGATGCGGATGGAGCCGCCGCCGTCTGTCGCATGGGCCATCGGCAGCATACCGCAGGCCACCGCGGCGGCTGCGCCGCCACTGGACCCACCGGCGCTGTGGGCAAGCCCCCAGGGATTACGCGTCGGCCCGAACAGCCGCGGCTCCGTGGACGGCGCGAGCCCCATCTCGGGCGTGTTCGACTTGCCAACGATAACGAGACCCGAGCGCTTCAGGCGCACAGTGATCTCACTGTCGTGGTCGGCCACGTTGCCGGCGAAAAGCGCGCTGCCGTATGAGGTGACGACGCCCGTGTAGAAGGCGCCGAGATCCTTCAGAAGATAGGGCACGCCCATGAAGGGCCCTGCGGGCAGGCCGGCGCGGACGGCTGCGCGCGCCTCGTCGTACATGCGCGTGACGACTGCGTTCACGATTGGGTTCTTCGCCTCGATCCGCTCGATGGCCGCCTCGACCGCTTCCTCGGCGCTCACCTGGCGCGTGCGCACGAGCTCGGCGAGGCCGAGGCCGTCGTACTTCTCGAAGTCTGGCAGTCCGCTCATCCGTCCCGCTCCTTTCCACTTGCCCGCCAGCGGCGCTTGACGCGTGTACGCGGCGGTTCCCATCATCTCCCGATGATCGACAGGTCCCTCCACCGCCTCGCCGCGGCGCACGCGGACGCGATCGGGCGTGTCGCGGAATTCCTCGCCGCCAACCTATCGGATGGAGGTGGTTGAAGTCCGCTCATTCCGTGAGGCGCGGGTCGAGTGCGTCGCGCAGCCCGTCTCCCAGCAGGTTGAAGCACAGCACGACGACGAAGATCGCCAGGCTCGGAAACGTCGCGATGTGCGGGTACTGGGCGATGAAGCCGCGCCCTTCCGCCGCCATGGCGCCCCATTCCGGCATGGGTGGCCGCGCGCCCAGACCGAGGAAGCTCAGGATCGCCGCCGACAGGATGGCCGTCGCCAGCGCGAGCGTACCGAGCACGATGGTCGAGGACAACGCGTTCGGCAGCACATATCTCACGAGGATGCGCGCCTGCCGCGCCCCGAGCGCGCGACCTGCCTCGACGTATTCGCGCTCGCGGATCGACAGGACCTCGCTACGTGTGAGCCGGGTAAAGCCGGGCACGGCCCCGATGCCGACCGCGATCATCGCGTTGAATATCCCGGGGCCGAGCGCGGCCACGATCGCAATCGCGAGCAAGATCTGCGGGAACGACAGCATCACATCCATAAGCCCCATGATGGGGTAGTCGAGCCGGCGATAGAAGCCCGCGACCAGACCGAGGACCGTCCCGACGCCGAGCCCGATGCCGACCGCGATCAGCCCGACGGTCAGGGACACCCGTGTGCCGTGCACGATGCGACTCAGGATATCGCGGCCGAACTGATCCGTGCCGAGCCAGTGCCGCGCGCTCGGCGTCTGCAGTCGCTCACGCATCGTAATCTTCGTCGGATCGTACGGCGTGATGACGGGCGCAAGCACGGCCCCGAGTACGAGCAGCACCGTGCAGGCGCTGCCGGCCATCGCCGCCCGGTCGCGCCGGAGACGACGCCACACGTCGTGGGGGGTGCTGGCGGAGACGCGCCCCACCTCAGTTCGCCATGGCTAGGAGTACTTGATGCGCGGGTCGAGGACGCCGTACAGAAGGTCCATCAGGAGATTGATCGTAACGAACGTCACCGCCGCGAGGAGGATCGCTCCCTGCACGAGCGGGAAGTCGCGCGTCAGAATCGCCGTGACCGCAAGGCGCCCCAGCCCCGGCCAGCTGAAGATCGTCTCCGTCACCACCGCGCCGCCAAGCAGCGCCGCGAACTGGAGGCCGATCACCGTCACGACCGGGAGCATCGCGTTCTTCAACGCGTGCTTCGCGACGACAAACCGCTCGGCGAGACCCTTCGCGCGAGCGGTGCGCACGTAGTCCTGGCCGAGCGCCTCGAGCACGCTGGAACGTGTGAGCCGCGCGAGCGCCGGGATCTGGATCCCGCCGAGCGTGAGCGCGGGCAACACGAGATGGCGCAGGCCTTCAAGAGTCCACGCCGGACCGCCGCGTCCGGAGATCGGGAACCATCCGAGCGTGAACGCGAAGAGCCAGATCGCCATGAGACCGATCCAGAAGATCGGGAGCGACAGCCCGAGCAGAGCTACCACCATAGAGAGCTTGTCGAAGATGGAGCGGCGTTTCACCGCCGCTAGTACGCCGATCGGAATGGCGACGAGGAGCGACCAGACGCGCGCCGCGAGCACGAGTTCGAGTGTGTTGGCGAAGGCGGTCGCGACCTCCTCGCTGACGGGCCGGCGCGACAGGATGGAGCGTCCGAGGTCGCCGCGTACCGCCTGGGAGACGTAGCGCCAGTACTGGACGACGACGGGTTGATCGAGCCCGAGCTGCGTGCGGATCAACTCGACCACGTCGGGCGGCGCCGTGGGTCCGGCGACGACCAGCGCCGGATCGCCGGGCGTGAGGTGCAGGATAAGGAAAACCAGGACCGACGTCCCCACGATCGTGGGGACCGTCAGCAGCATGCGGCGGAGTATGTAGGTCGACATACTGCGGCGACGGCGGGGCCGGCAGTCCGTTCCCGTCCGCCGCGGCGATCCAGGCTAGCGGCTCACCCAGGCGTCGAGAAGTTTATGGTAGCAGACGTCGTAGACTGGATGCGGTCGGAGATCGTTCACCTTCGCGCTCATCGTCATTGCGCGATCGGGATGCCAAAGCGGGACCCAGACAGCGCTCTCGATGACACGCCGCTGGACTTCGGCGTAGATCTCCTGCCGCCGCTTGCTATCGGAGACCGTGCGGCCTTCTTCAAGCAGCTGATCAACCTTCGGGTCCGCGAAGTTGAACCGGTTCGGCGCCGGCCGGTTCTTCGAGTGAAAGTAGTACATGAGGATCTCGTCGGGGTTCGAGTGCGGCATCCCCATCGCCATGACGGTGTGCTCGCCCGCCTTCAGGCGGCCCCAGATCGCCGCCTCTTCGAGGAGTACCTGCTCGACGTCGATGCCGACGTCCTTGAGCTGCGACTGGATCAGCGTGAGCGTGTCGGGGTAGCCGTAGCCGGCGATTGCGTAGATCGGCAGCCGCAGGCGCTTGCCGTCCTTCTGGCGGATGCCGTCGAGCCCGGGTTTCCAACCCGCCTCGTCGAGGAGGGCCTTCGCCTTGCCGGGGTTGTACTCGTACGCGACCTTCGTGACGTCCCTGAGATGCCCGGCAACGATCGGTGACATCGGTCCCTGCGCCGGCGAGCCCAACCCGTAGAAAATCTCGTTGACGATGTCGTCCTTCTTGATTGCGTGGTTCACCGCGCGGCGGACGCGGATGTCCTGCACAATCTCCTTGTTCATGTTGAAGCCGAGATAGACGACATAGCCTACCTTGTAGTCCAGCACGCGGAAGTTTGGGTCCTTCCGGAGCCGCGGCAGCTCCGAAAAGCTGATCCAGCGGCTCACGGTGATGCCGCCGCCCTTCTCGAGCTCGAACAGACGTGTGGTGTCCTCGGGGATGACGCGCCAGACCACGCGCTCGAGCTTCGCCGGCCCGCGGTTCTTGAACATCGGCGGCCCCCAAGTGTAATCGGGATTCCGCTCGACCACGAACCGGTCCCGCAGCACCCACTCTTTGAACTTGAAGGGCCCCGTGCCGTCAATCGCGAGCGTTCCGTAACTGGCGCCGTGCTTCTTGATCGCCTCGGGGTTCACGATCGAGGCGAAGCCCGAGGCGAGGTTGAACAGGATATAGTTTGAGCGCTCCTTCAGCCGAACGACAAGGGTGCGCTCGTCCTTCACCGAGACGTCCTCGACCTCGGCGATGCGATTCCTCGTCGGCGAGGCCGTTGCCGGATCGCGCCAGCGGTCGAGCGAGAACTTCACATCCTCCGCAGTGAGCGGCTTGCCGCTGTGGAACCTGACGCCCTTCTTCAGCAGGAACGTAAACGTCTTCCCGTCCGGCGACACCTGCCACGACTCGGCGAGGCCCGGCGTGATCGTCTCGAGATTGAAGTCGATGTTCACGAGTGTGTCGTAGAGGTTGTAGATGCGCTCGACAGCGATGACGGCGGTGACCTTGTGCGGGTCCACCGAGTCGGCGTCGGTCGGCTGGCCGATGACGAGGGTGTTGGCCGCAGGCCCTTGCTGCGCCTCGGCCGGCGCAACCAATCCCGCCAGCAGGACGAACGCGATAGTCACGATCGAACGGCCTCGCATGGTGGATTCCTCCGTCAGATCGGCGCCCGCTTCTGGCGCCAGGGCGTGTTGACCTCATAGGCGTGCGCCGCGCGCAGCACAGTGGCCTCGTCGAACGGGCGACCGATGAGCTGGAAGCCGATCGGCAGCCCGCCGGCGGTGAAGCCGCACGGGACGGAGATCGCCGGCAAACCGGTATGATTCGACGGGCGGTTGAGCCGAATCGTCGCGCTGATCACGAGCTCCTTGGCCGTGCCGATCGTGATGGGATCCTCGCCGACCTTCGACGCCGCGACCGGCACGGTCGGCGCCGCGATCACGTCGACGGTCTGGAGCGCGGTCGCGAAGTCCTGCCGGATCAGTTCGCGCACGCGCTGCGCCTGCACGTAGTCAATGCTCATGAACAGCTTGCCCCACTCGAGCGGAAAGCGGACGTCGGGCGCGTAGTCATTGGCTCGCGTGCGCAGCCACTTCTCGTGGTAAGTCGCCGCCTCGGTGAGGACGATGCACGCGTGCACGATCGCGATGTGCGCGATGTGGGGGAACGACACCTCGTGGATGGAGGCGCCGAGGCCCTCGAGAGTCCGGATCGCCTTCCGCACCGCCTCGTCCACCTCGTTGTCGAGCCCGGCGAAGAAGTACTCGCGCGGCATCCCGACCCGCAGCCCTTTGATGTTGGCGGTAAGTGCGCTCACGTAGTTCGGCACCGGGACGTTGACAGTGGCGGAATCGCGCGGGTCGTACCCGGCGATCGCCCCAAGCAGGACGGCCGCATCCTCGACCGTCTTCGTCATCGGGCCGGCGTGGTCCGCCGTCCAGGCGAGCGGAATCACGCCGTGTCGACTCACACGACCGAACGTCGGCTTCAGACCCACGACGCCACAGAACGCCGCCGGGATGCGGATCGAACCGCCGGTGTCCGTGCCCGTCGCCGCGATGCACTCGCCGGCCGCGAGCGCCGCAGCCGACCCCCCGCTCGAGCCGCCAGGAATGCGGTCGAGGTCCCAGGGGTTGCGAGTCGGCGGCGTCCACGTGTTCATCGCGAACTCGTGGGTGTTTGCCTTGCCGACGATAACGGCGCCTGCCCGCTTGAGGCGCTCCACCACCGCGGCGTCGTGGTCGGGCACGAAGTTGGCGAGGATCTTCGACCCCGCCGTGGTCTTCACCCCGCGCGTGTAATAGAGGTCCTTCACGGCGATCGGGATACCGTGCAGCGGGCCGAGGTAGTTACCGGCGCGGATCGCCTCCGCCGCGGCCTTGGCCGCGGCGCGCGCCTCGTCGCCCATCACCGTGATGTACGCCTTCACCTTGTCGTCGACCGCGGCGATGCGGTCGAGAACGGCGTCGGTCAGCTCGACCGGCGAGAGCTCCTTCTTGCGGAGCCGCGGGGCGAGCGCCGCGATGGTCTCGAACGGAAGCTGGCCGGTACTCATGGTCGCCTCCGTTCCCCAGATACCGGCGGAACGTACTGGTTGGCCGGCCCGCCGATGCCCGTGTCGACCTCGCGCAGCTTGGTGAGCTCGCCACGCGCCCACGCCACCGCGCCGGCCAGACTGCCGAGCTGCTCGTCGCTGATCGCAAGGTCCGCCGCGTCCACAACCGCACGCAGCGTCTCCTTGGTCGCGGCCTTCGGGGCCTGGGCCGCGACGAGCGCCGGGCCTAGCGCCGCGCTCGCGGTGCCCACCGCGCTAGCCGTCGCGATGAATCGTCGGCGCGACATCGTCCGCTCGCTTCCTTTGCTCTGCTTTTGCGCGTCTTCGCCCGCTCGTCGCTTCACGGCTACGCCCTCCCTCTCGCCTGTCGCGAGGCCGCGTGTCGCCCCCCACCTCAACCCTTGTAGCCCTTGCTGCGCCTGCGAGCCGGAGGATCTCGCTGTCGAGTGGCCTGCGTCAAGAGTCTCGGCGACGCCCCGAGATGGGGATGGGCCGGGGGCGGAAACCTCCGCCGCGTCCCCCAAAAGGCTCGCTTCTCATAGACCTCGTAGTTCGGGGTCGGACGCGAGAACACAGCCAAGACACGGCCAAACGATAATCTCACTTCCACACCGACCGAACTTATCGGCATATCCTTGGATGCACGGATTGTCCCACAGACTCAGGACCTGACCTTTTTGGGCGATCTCGAGATTTTCGATCTTAGACGTCTCCACTCCGAATGTCGGGCTTGGAGAATTAACCGTCGCGTTTGGTTGATCAGTTCGAAAAACGCAAGACAATCACGACGGACGAGTTTTTAGAAAGGACAAGGCATCCTGTGCTCTCACCTGGGTGGCCGTCGCCCCGCCCAAATATCCGGTCACCAGGATGCAGCCCAGGACGGCGGTTCGCGGGATCAGCATCACGATCGTGGCAACAAGCAGCACGAGTCCGATCCACGGCGCCAGTGAGGCCGCGTAGCCGAAGTTAGCCACAGCTGGGTTCCCCGTCAGCCCGACGAACTTGCAAAACGAGGGCCTCGCCAGCGCAAGAACTCTGAACATCAACCCCAGGTAGGGTAAGCGAACGACCTGTGCTACTTCCCCTCTAACCGCTTCCCCACCGCACGCTCCGGCGGGCGAGCAGACCGCGAGCCGTCGCGCGCTCGACCGGGGTGAACAGGAGGCGCGGCGCAACGATGAATTCGAAGAGCCCGAATGCGGCGTAGAGACCGGTGACGATCCACAGGGCGGAGCCCATCGTCAGGGCAACGAACAGGCTCGAGAGTCCCACGATTCCGACGGCGTTCGTGGCCATGATGATGGTCATCTGGATGCCGAAGATCCGCCCTGGCGCCCCTTCGTCGCGAACCAGGCCCTGAGTGTAGGTCCGGAAGCCGAGCTTGGCGGGCTCGAAGAGCAGGTTGAAGAGCAGGTTGGAGGCCCCGGCGATCGCCGCGCCGAGCCAGAAATGTCCGAGGTGGAGGAGGTTCAGCGCCACCGGCATGAGCAGCGTGAAAACGGTCGCCAGGAACGCCATCGGGAAGAACATTCGATAGGCCGGATAGCGCGCGCCCTCCGGTGTCGGCGCCCGCCAGTATCGATGCATTGCCCACGCCGAGATCAGCGCCCCCAGCTTACCGACGGCGATCAGGAGTGATGTGGCCAGGGCCCCCCAGGCGGCGTTACGGGGGGCCAGCGCCTGCATGCCGAACTCGGTCAGCACCAGGAAGACGAAAGAATCCTCGACGACCCTCTCGCAGGCCGCGAGGCCGATCCGCGACCGCACATTCGGGTTCGTCCAGCTGAGCCTCAAACCATCAGCGAGACGCGAAACAATCTGTCCGGACGTGCGCGCCAGATCGCCCGAACCCGCCCCCGGCGCGACCGCCTGGCGGGGGATGTACCGCGCGTAGAAGTACACTCCGATGAGACAGGGCACGGCGAAGGAGACCGCCATGGTGAAAACGAGAGCGCCCGTGGCGGAACGCAACACGCCGAAGGCGAACACGCCCAGGGCGGCCATGGCCGGCACCACGATTATGCGACTACCGGAAATGAACCCGCTCATGATCGTGTTGTATCGATTTCGCAACCTGTCGCCCACCGCGATGTTGTACTGCTTCCCGAGCAGGTCGATGCCGCCCTGGTCAATATCGACCAGGGAGTTGATGGAGACGATGGCTCCGTCGAGGAACATGAGGCCGATGAAGGCGGCATAAAAGGCCCATCCAGCCCCGAGGGCGTAGAACAGCAGGGGCAGCAGTCCCGCCCATATCACGGCCCTTGAGACGAAGGCGCCGATGAGAACACGCCGCGTGGACATCCGCTCCACCAAAACGCCGGCGATGGGCGAGAAGACCGCCACGGCCGTGGTGTAGCCCGATCGGCCCGCCCCGATGGCGGCCGGACCCGCCAGGGCATGAGCCAGCGGCGAGAAGAAGGAGTGGTACATCGCGAAGCTCGCCATGAGCGCGAGCTGGCCCCGCAGGTAACCGCGCAGGATACGCTCGCCCGTGAAAACCCTCTGCGAAGCCCAGTGCATCTTACGACCGGCGGCGAGCCTCCTCCAGGATCTCCAGCGGGTCGACTTTCCAATGAGAGTCGTCCCCCGTGTGCTCCACCAACTCCCCCCGCTCGGTTTTGATGCCGACCTGGACCCGCTTCATGGCGTCGAGCAGCCGGTCGAACGCGGCGTCGTAGCTCGACCCGACCGCCTCCGCGGCTCCAATACGATCATGGAAGTGGTCCGGCGCGGCCAGGATCCTGTCGCCGACTGCCTTGTACAGGTGGACCCGGTCCTTCCCGACGATACGCGCCGCGTCCTCCAACCCTCTGACGTATTCGATGCGGCCGGACACCTTCGGATTGATGAATCGCCGCTCCAGAATGAAATCGGGCCGTTCCCGGGCCGGCGGCACGGGCATTCCCAGCAGGGCGCGCATGCCCGCCTCGACGAGGTTGACGGCGGTGACTTCGCGGATGACCAACATCGAGCGACCTCCGCCCATGCGGGCATTGACTTCCACGACCTTCGGACCCTCGGGGGTGATGATCTCTTCCACGTGAAGATTTCCGACCGTGAGCCCCAAGACCCTCGCGGCCTCGACCGCGCCCTCGATGGCGGCCGCCTGGATCCCCCTGGGGAGGCGAGAGGGAGATGTCAGCCCCTTTTCCACCGCGTACGGACCATCCATCGGCGGGTTGTCCACCACATGGCTGAACGCGGCTTCCGTACGGCCCGACGCTCCCCGCCTCACGACCAGTTCCACATCTATCTCCGGGCCGTGGAGCTGGCGCTCCATCATGATCCCGGGGTACAGGTCGAGCGTGTCCCAGCCCGCGCCGGCCCGCCCGGCGTAGCCGCGCACGCCCTGGTCGATATCCTCGAAGGAGCGGGCCGCTGCCTCCTCCGAATCTATGCCCGTCCTGACGAACGTGCTGCCGGCGCCAACAATGGGCTTCATGACGAAGCTCCCGCCACCCATGGCCCAAAACGCCTTGCGCGCCGCTTCAGTCGACCGCACCACGCGGAACGGCACGGTGATCTCCGGCACGGACGCCAGCCTCTCGCGCGCCAGCGCCTTGACGTGCGCAGTCCTGACGGCCGCGGCGGAGTTGCCGGCAGCCCCCAGTCGGTCGGCCAGGTGGCCGGCCAGCTCGGCGTAGGGATTGATGAACGTCATGACGGCGTCGATGGTCCTGCCCCGGGCGAACTCGGCCACTCGCTGGACGATTTCTCGCATGTTCTCCGGAGAGTGGTCGTCGATCTGGCCGGGAATGAAGTTGGACTCGGCGACGGCAGCGACGGAGTGCGGGCGATGCTCGGGCCGGTCCACGAGGACAAGGTCCAGCTCGAGATCTTCGCAGGCCTTGAGGACATTCGCCAGGATGAATGGCCGGCTGGCCATGGTGCCGACCACGAGAATTCGCTTCACGGGCGCACCCCCAGTCTCCGCCACGCCGGGGCCGTGGCCGCGTACCTGACCGCCAAGCAACGCGCGTGATCTGACTCGCAGGGGCGCTATTTTACGGTGACCTCAAGCCCCTGCGTATCGAGTACCACGTTCACGCTGTTGCGGAAGTGCTTGGGATCACGCACAAAGGCGAGGAAGTCGGTCAGGGGCTCCGCATGATCGACCGAATTGTGCGAGAGCACCAAGGCCCCCGGCTTGAGCCGATCGTAGGAGGCCTGAAGAGCGTCGAGATACAGGCTCTTGGTCAGCCGATTCGTGTTGTTGGGATCGTCGAGGTTGGTCTTTTTTCCGCCCATGACGGCGATGTCCAGGTACAACAGATTGATGTTGTCCCGGAAGTTCTTGCAGAACTGGATGGCGTCGTCACACACGATTTGAGCCGTCTCGGTCGGATCGATCTTGCTGATGTTCCTCGTCGCCCGAGCAGCTTCGTCGGGAAGCATCTCCACCCCGATCAGCTGCTTCGCCGTATAGACCGCTCCCGGTCCGACTGCGCTGCCAGCATTGTTGATGAACGTCGCGCCGCAAAAGACGCCCGCGGCGATCATCACTTGCGGCTGGTGAATCGCGTTGATCGCGTAAATGAGGTGCTGGCAGCGAAGGCTCACGGAGGTCCAGGGTATCTCGAAGTTCTCGGCGACATACTGGCGCAAGGCAACCAGCTTCTGGGGATCGTATTTCGCGTGCTCGATGATGCGGCGGTCGAGCAAGGCCTGTAAGGCCTTCTGGACGATTTCGGTTTCCTGCTCAAACGTCTCCAGTTCCGCGAACGGGCGCTCCCGGTCGACCCGGTATCCGTCTAGCCTCGGCGTGATGTAGATCGATGCCATGTCGTCCTCCTCCTCCTCCTCCTCCGGCATGTCCCGCCGGTCTCCCTTGCCACGCAAGGAACGAGAGCTCTCTCAACGCGCTCACTCACTCGGGCCCCGGGCTGGTGCACGAATGCTCAGGACCACGTCGACCGCATATCCTTCAGGACGCCTGCCAGGATGTCGCAGCCTTCCGCGAGCAGGCTCATGTCGATGGTGAGCGGCGGCAGCAGCTTGACGACGACGTCGTCGCGCCCGCACCGCTCGACGATGAGTCCATGGCGCGCGCATTCCTGGGCCACCTGGGCCGCGATCGTCGTGCCTCCCGCCCGGCCGAGATCGAGGCCGCGGATCATGCCGATGCCGCGTACCTCCGCGCCGGGCACCAGCCCCACCGCGGTGTCCTCCGTGAACCGCTGCAAATAGGTCGCCTTGGCCCGGATCTCCTCCGCGAAGCGTCCGTCTTCCCAGTAGGAGAGCGCGGCCGCCGCGGTCACAAAGGACAGCTGCGCGCCCCGGAAGGTCCCCGTGTGCTCCCCCGGCTTCCAGCGGTCGTGCTCGCGTCGAATGAGCGCGAGCGACATCGGCAGCCCATACCCGCTGATCGACTTCGAGAGCGTCACGATGTCCGGAACGATGCCGGCGCGCTCGAATGAAAAAAAGCTGCCCGTGCGGCCGCATCCGACCTGGATATCGTCGCAGATCAGCAGGACGCCGTATCGCCGGCACAGGGCCGCAGGCGTGCGATCCGCTCCACGGTGTAGAGGCTCTCCCGGTCGCTCGTCGCGTCGCTGGCCTCGAGCTCCGGACCGTCGATGCGCGGATCCGGCCATCGTCGGTGCCGCGAGGCGCCGCCCTCCTTCCAGGTGAGGACGAACATCGGGACGCTCGTGACGGCCTCGTCCACCCACGCGCTCCGGTGCGCCAGCTGCGCCTGGCGCCGGCGCTGACTGTCCGGCACGAGTCGCCGCGAGGCAGGCGCACCGGCCTTCACCGTCACGCGGGCGAACGTGACGAGACCGGTGTATCCCTGAGCCACGTCCGCAAGCGTACGGTCGGCGACCGCGCACTCGTGGCAGGTCGGCGAGTCGGCGGTGAAGAGGACGAACAGCGGACGCGCTGACTTGGCCATGTGGAGGCCGAGCCATGCCGGCGTGACGAAGCTCACGGCCGCGCCCTCCTCGCACGCCGCGGCAGGACGCGGGAGTGCTGAGGCGATCAGGCAGAGTGCCACCGCGAGACCGGCCACACGTCCCCTCCGCTGCGCGCGCGCGACGCGTCTCACTCATGTCCAACCGCTCCGATGCCGTTGCGGGGGACCCAGGGCCCGGTCGTCCATCCGTCGAGGTCGTAGTCGTCCATGCATCCGCGAACCAGGTCGACGCATCGCTCGATGACCCCGCGACGCGTCGTGTGCGCCAGCAGGTCGAGCCGGACCTGTTCGTCGTTGCCAGCGTAGTTGCGCTCGTACAGCTCATGGCGACCGCCGAACTCGGTGCCGAGTGCATCCCAGATAAGCTTGAAGAGCTTGATGCGGCTCGCGGCATCGCGGTCCGAGCCCCGGTAGAACTTGTCGATCAGCGGGCGCAGCTCCGCCGACCTGAGATCCGCCGCGCCCGAGGGGATGGCGATCGGTGCCGCGCCGAGCGTCGTCTCGAAGATCTCCTTCACCTGGGAGACGAGACAGGTGCCGATGTATCGGCTTGTCGCCGCGATCTCCAGTCGGGGCAGGATCGCGCCGCCCGGCCCGGGCTCGGTGTCCGTGCACATCGCTGTGCTCAGCGACCACATCAAGTTGCGCCACGCCACGACCTCGCCGACCTTCGCCTGGACGCCGCGGAACCCGAAGGTCCCGTTCGCGCGCAGCCCGCTGATGAGCAGGCCGACGAGGAAGTCGAGCTTGACGGCGAGCCGGGTCCCCGATTGCAGGGGATAGCGGTTGAGAAATCCCGACTCGGCGTAGAACGCGGACGCCTTGTCGACGTCGCGGTAGACGAGCACGTCATCCCAAGGGACGAAGACATCGTCGAAGACGAGGACGGCATCGTTCTCGTCGAAGCGACTCGACAGGGGGTAGTCGAAGGGACTGGTCGCGGCCGCCTCGTAGGAGTTCCGCGAGAGGATCCGGCAGCCATCGGCGCTCATCGGCACGATGAACACCAGCGCATAGTCCTCGGCCTTGCCCCGCTCGAACGAGACGGCGCTGTTCTGCGCCACGAAGGCGGCGTTGCAGATCGCGGAGCTCGTCGCGACCATCTTGGCGCCCCGCACGACGATCCCGTCGTCCCGCTCCCGGACGACGTGCGTGAAGACGTCCTCCACCTCGTGCACGGGGCGGTTGCGGTCGACCGGAGGATTGACGAGGACGTGGCTCAGGAAGAGCGCGCGCTCGGCGGCCCGCCGATACCACCGCTTCGCGTTCTCGGCGAACGGCGCGTAGAACTCGGGGTAGGAGCCGAGCGTCGCCGTGAACCCCGCCTTGTAATCGGGCGTCCGGCCCATGAAGCCGAAAGTGAGCCTCGCCCAATGCGCGATCGCCTCCCGGGCCTTGAGCAGGTCGGCGCTCGAGTACGAGGATGTGAAGAAGCGATGGGTGACGAGGCCGTCGCCGTCGATCGTTGTCATGATGTCGCGGACACGCTCGTCGTGGAGCGCGTTGTACAGCCGGGCGATCGACCGCGCCGAGTTGCGGAACGCGGGGTGGGTGGTAACGTCCGTCACCCGGCCGCCGTCGATGTAGACGCGCCGGCCGTCCCGGAGGCTGTCGAGATAGCTCTTGCCGGTCATGAGCTGGCTTGCCGTCAGCGCCGTCGGTTCGATCGTCTTCATCGCGTCATCCTCGGCGCGCGGCCCGGCGGGACGCCGGTCGCGCGCGGGCCGGAGATCAGATCACGGCGTCCGCTCGCACAGCGCGCGCAGGTCCGCAGGCATCGCGGGAAGCGGCTCGCGCGTGAGCGTGACGTCGCCGTCCTTGAGCCGTACGACCAGATTGACCCGGCCCCACGCCGCGTCGGCCCGCGGATGGTCGCTTCGCGTGTGGCCGCCGCGGCTCTCCTCACGCTCGAGCGCGGCCAGGGTCGTGCAGCGCGCGACGGTCAGCATGGCGCGGAGATCGAGCGCGGTATGCCATCCGGGGTTGTAGGCAAGGCCGCCCGGGACGTGCATGCGCCGGGCACGGTCGGTGAGTGTCTCGATCGCGGCCAGCGCTTCCTTGAGCTCGCGCTCGACACGAATGATCCCGACCAGGTGCTGCATCGTCTCCTGCAGCTCGGCCTGGATGCCGTAGGGGTTCTCGGTGCCCGCTTGCGCGAACGGCGCCAACATCTCGTCGGTGAGACGCCGCACCTCGTTCGCGCTCACCGAGAGCGGGCCGCCGAAGTTAGTGGCGTAGCGCGCGGCGTGGAGCCCGGCGCGCTGGCCGAAGACGAGAAGGTCTGACAGGGAATTGCCACCGAGGCGGTTGGAGCCGTGAAGACCACCGGCGACCTCGCCCGCGGCGAAGAGGCCGGGGACGCTCGCCGACGCCGTCTCCGCGTCCACGCGCACGCCGCCCATCACATAGTGATAGGTCGGTCCCACCTCCATCGGCTCCTTCGTGATGTCGACGCCGGCCAGCTCCATGAACTGGTGGTACATCGACGGCAGGCGCCGGCGGATGTAGACGGCCGGGCGCCGCGTCGCGATGTCGAGAAAGACGCCGCCGTGCGGGCTCCCGCGGCCGGCCTTGACCTCGGCGACGACGGCTCGTGCGACTTCGTCACGCGGGAGAAGATCCGGGGTTCGGCGGTTGTTCCGCTTGTCGGCGTACCAGCGGTCGGCTTCGGCTTCGTTGTCGGCCGTCTCCGCCTTGAAGAAATCGGGAACGTAGTTGAACATGAAGCGCTCGCCCCGGCTGTTCTTGAGGGTCCCGCCATCACCTCGCACGCCCTCGGTGACAAGCACGCCGCGGACCGAGGGCGGCCACACCATGCCGGTCGGGTGGAACTGCCCGAACTCCATGTCGATCAGATCGGCGCCCGCCCAGAGCGCGAGGGCGTGACCGTCGCCGGTGCACTCCCACGAGTTCGTCGAGATCTTCCAGATCTTGCCGGCGCCGCCCGTCGCGAGGACCACCGACGTGGCCTTGAACAGCACCAGCCTGCCCGTGTCGCGCCAGTAACCGACGGCGCCCGCGATGCGGTCGCCGTCCTTGAGCAGGCGTTCGATCTTGCACTCCATGTAGATGTCGATCGCCTGGTGGATCGCGTGGTATTGGAGCGTGCGGATCATCTCGAGGCCCGTGCGGTCGCCGACGTGGGCCAGCCGGGCGTAGCGGTGGCCCCCGAAGTCGCGCTGATGGATAAGGCCATCCTTCGTGCGATCGAACAGCGCGCCCCACCGTTCGAGCTCGAGCACGCGCTCCGGCGACTCTTGGGCGTGCAGCTGCGCCATGCGCCAGTTGCCGAGCATCTTGCCGCCGCGCATGGTGTCGCCGAAGTGAACCTGCCAATTGTCCTCCGGCCACACGTTGCCGAGGGCGGCGGCGATCCCTCCCTCCGCCATGACCGTGTGCGCCTTGCCGAGGAGCGACTTGCAGACGACGCCGACCGACACGCCCTGGGCCGCGGCTTCGATCGCCGCGCGCAATCCTGCGCCGCCCGCGCCGACGACGAGCACGTCGTGCTCGTAGGTCTCGTATTCAACGGGCGCCATCACGGCGTCTCAGGCGTGCCTTCGGAGCACCGTCGGACGAGCAATCCCGTCGTCTCGGCCGGCGCCGGCGATCACGACGCGCACGCCAGCCGGTGATACCGGCTCTGGTAATAGAGGAGCGGCTTCGCGTCGCCCTCCCAGGCGGCGTGGATCACCCGGCCCATGAAGAGCACGTGATCCCCGCCGTCGTATTGCGCGTGCATCCGGCATTCGAGCGTCGCGATCGCGCCGTCCAGCAAGGGACACTCGAGCCGACCGATGACGTGATTCGTGCCGGTCCACTTGTCCGCGCGCACCTGCGCGAAGCGTCGGGAGAGGTCCTCCTGGCCCTCCGCGAGCACGTTGATCGCGAAGGCCCGCGTCGTCCGGAAGGCCGCGAGGCTGAAGGCCTGACGATCCAGCGCGAACAGGACGAGCGGCGGATTCAGTGAGACCGAGCAGAGCGAGTTGACGGTCACGCCGACGAGGGAGCCGTTTGCGGCGCAGGTGGTGATGACCGTGATGCCGGTGGCGAACCGACCGAGGCAGTCGCGATACGCGCGGGCGTCGAGCTCGGCCTCGTCACACGTCGTCACCCTCATGGGTTCGATCCGGCGGCGGCGCCGCGGCGTCCCGCGGGGGGGGTGATCGCGGCATGCGCTCTCGTCACCAGCTCGAACGAGGGCACCCGGACGCCGTGGTCGCGTCTCAGGTGCTCGATGACCGCCGCCATAACCTCGGCACGATCGCGGCCTTCGATCTCGACGTCGCACGTTGGGATGACGTCCGCACATCGCAGCACGTTCGCCATGCGTCCCGCCTCGGTCGGATGTCACATCGCGCCGATCGTTATCCCGAGCTCCTTCAACCACTTCCGGTACTCGACGGCGAGCTTGTCAGAGCGCACGTGCAGCTCGGCCCGGAGATCGAGCGGAATGCGCTCGGGCCGCTGGCTCTCCACGATTCGCCGGTCCTGGCCGAAGATCATGTCCTGGCGCGCGATGATCTGGTCGTCGGTCAGCTCGCCGCCGAAGTCGATCGCGACGCAGAGCCAGACGATGCTCTCCGCGTCGCCCACGGGCGTCACCACCATCAGCGTGCAGAAGTGGTGGCCGCCGCCCGTCTCCTTCGAGAAGTACGCCGTGAGCGGGCGGAAGCAGCGATAGGTATACGCGGCGAGCGTCGAAACGCCTCGGGCGTCGGCGTAGAGCTGCCGCACCCGGACCTCGCTCGTCGCGAGGCCGTCGCGCCCGCGCTCGACCGTGTAGTCTTCCATCGGGTCCGGGTTGTCGGGGTCCCCGTTTAGACCGGCGTGGACGAACGGGAAGTGAGACGCGTCGAGGAAGTTCTCGATCGCCCGGAAGCCGCTCGCCCGGAACGGATAGGGCCCGGCGTGGACCTTGCGGAAGCCGGAATCGTCCCACTCCGGAAACGGCGGGACGTCATGCGCAGGCTCGCGGAGCGCCACCCACACGAAGCCGTAACGTTCCGTCGCGTGGTGGACGAGCGCACGGGCCCGCGCCGGCGGCGGCTGGTTGGGATGGGCGGGGACCCGGACGCACCGGCCGTCCGCGTCATACCGCCATCCGTGGTACGGGCACACGAGGGTGCAGTCGGCCACCCACCCCATCGAGAGCCGCGTGCCGCGGTGGATACAGAGATCCTGCCACGCCATCACGCGGCCCCCGGCCCGCCAGAGCACGAGGTCCTCACCGAGCAACCGCGCGGATGAGACTTTCCCTTCCTGCACGTCGGCGGCGCGCGCGACGACGTGCCAGTCGTGGAAGAGTGGGTCCCGGGCGGGGAGAACGCCCTGCCGCAGGTCCATGGCGTCGTCGGCCGGGATCAAGAGAGAATTAGTACACCTGTGCATAGGCCAATGAAGGTTCTAAATGTTTCATCCTTCATTTCAGATGTCAAGCGGAACTTCCCGGGTCGAAGCAGAAACCCTTCAGGCGCTCCGGGAGGGGCCGGCGGAGCGCCGGCGGCGCCCGCTCTGCTGCTCCACCTGGGTTCGCAGCTTCTGCACGTGCGCCCGCGCCTCGCGCTCGGCGCGCTCGGGATCACGACTGCGAAGGGCGTCGAGGATACTTTCGTGGTCTCGGATGCTTTTCGGGAGCTTGGCGGTGGCGTACCGCGACCGCACGCGCATCGCCTGGATCTGCGCGTAGATCGATCCGACGAGGCGCTCGATGGAGGGGCTGCGCGCCGCCTTGATAATGTGGACGTGGAACGCCATCGCGGCCTCGGCGTAGCGGTCGAAGTCGCGGGCCTTGAGATGCTCGTCCTGCACGCGGATCCATCGCTGGAGGACCTCGAGATCCTCCCGCCCGGCGCGCGTGGCAGCCAGCCGGGTCGCCATGCCCTCGAGGGCTTCACGGGCGAGGTAGGTGTCGCCGGCGCGTTCCACATCGTAGCGCAGGAGATACACGCCCAGTCTCGGGACGATCTCCACGACGCCTTCCGCTTCCAGCCGGTTCATCGCGCCCCAAATCGGGGTCCGGCTCACGCCGAGCTCACGGCTCAACTCCTCGACACTGATCTTCTCGCCCGGTTCGTACCGTACGCCGCCGAGCAGGAGATCCCGCACCGCGCCGTAGGCGTCGGCGCTCAAGCTGGAACGCGAGAGCTTCGGAGTCGGCCTCCCCAAGGTCTACTTACCTCCAATCGCCCGGCGCTCGCCGGGCGTCCGTCGTACGTGTCGGCCGCATCATAGCCGTTGTCCTTCACGCGGATTTGGCGCTTGACTACTGATATGAAACATGCGAAATGCCACAGTGCCAAAGTAAAACGTTCCGCCGGAGGGCGCGGGGATGTATCGCGTTCGGCCCGAGTCAGGCACCGGAACGTCGTAACGCATCGATTCTTCGGGCATGAGCGACGAACCAGCCGCGGAGCTCGTCCCAGAAGCCAGAAAGGGCGACCCATGTCGCGAAGAGCATTTCTCGCCGGGCTCATGACGCTGCCTTTCACCTTCCCCCCCCTCGCACGGCGAGGAGGCGAGGACGCCTCCGCGGCGGAGCCGATCAGACTCGGCTTCTTCGGGCCGCTCACCGGGCGGTTCTCCGCGCTCGGCGCGGAGGCGCGCCGGGGCGCCGAGTTCGCCGTGCGCGAGGCGAACGACGCGGGCGGCGTCGGTGGGCGCGCCGTGGAGCTCGTGATGTACGACGACCGGGGCGACCGGAAGGAAGCCGTCTCGGTCGTCAGGAAACTCATCGAGTCCAACCGGGTCGTGGCGCTCGACGACGGCTCGCTCAGCCTGACGAGCATCGCGGCAGCGCCGGTCGTCAACGAGGCGCAAATCCCGATGGTGATCGCGTACGCGAACGCCGTCGGAGCGGTCAAGGGCCACGACCACGTTTTCCGGTGGTGCAGCGTGGCCGACGTCCAGGGCTGGGTGATGGCTCACCACGCCGTGAAGAAGATGGGCTTCAAGACCTTCGCGCTGCTCGTCCAGGAGGAAGAGTACGGCCGGGGCATCGCGAATGGCGCCGAGCGCGGCATCGAGAAGCTCGGGGCGCGCGTGGTCTACCGAAGGCTCTTCTCGCCGGGTGAGAAGGAGTTCCGTGCGTTCCTGACGGAGCTCAGGCCGCTCAACGTGGACGCGGTGTGCACGAGCGCATTCAGCTCGTCGTTGACCGCCATCTCTCGCCAGGGCTGGGACCTTGGAGTGTTCCCGAAGGCGCAGTTCTTCGGCTCCTGCACCATGACCGAGCTCGACTGGTTCGAGGGGATCGGGGCCGCGGGAGACGGATCGATCGGCATCCTCGAGTTCATCCAGACGGCGGCGGACCCGTTCACCGTCGAGTTCGTGCGGAAGTGGGAGCGGGCCTACGGCGCCTCGATCGTCTCCCATCAGGCCGGGCTGACCTACGATGCGACCCGACTTCTGCTCGACGCGATGCGCCGCGGGGGCGTGAGCCCGGACGGAATCTACCGGGCGCTCCGCGAGACGCGGGAGTTCAAGAACCTCTCGGGCGTGAACGTCTCGTTCACGGAGCTCCGTGAGCCGATGCTGCCGCTCGCGGTCGGTCAGTGGGACACGAAGCTCCGCAACTTCCGGCTCGTCGAGTTCGTGACCGAGCCGGTCCTGATCGATCCGCGCCCCTGGTACCAGTACTACAAGTAGCGGCGCATGCGGGCCGCGGCGGCGCCATGACCACGGGCACGGTCCTCCTGCAGCAGACGGTCAACGCCCTGACCGTCAGCGCGATCTACGCAATGATCGCGGTCGGCCTCACCCTGATCTATGGAGTGCTGCGGATCCTGCATGTCGCGCACGCGGGCGTCTACGCGGCCGGCGCCTACCTGGGCCTGCTGCTCTTCACGTCGCTGCAAAGCCTCGTGCTCGCTCTCGTGGGCGCGATGGCGCTCGCGGGGGCGCTCGGCGTGATCGTGGAGCGCGTCGTCTATCGCCCGATGCTCCGGCAGCCTCGGATCATCGCCTTGATCGCGAGCATCGGCCTCTACATCTGCTTCGCCGATCTCTTCCGCCTCCTCGCCGGCCCGCACGAGCGCGCCTTCGACGTGGGAGTGACCGCACGTTACCAGATGGGCTCCTTCACGATCTCGGCGATCGACGCGATGATCCTGGGCGGCACCGCGGCAATCTTCATCCTGGTCTGGCTGCTGCTCCATCGGACCTGGACGGGCTTTGCGATCCGCGCCGTCGCCCAGGACGCGGAGCTCGCCAGCACGATGGGGATCGAGGTCCACCGTGCCGTCCGGTTGGTGTTCCTCGTCGGCTCCGCGATCGCCGCATTCGGAGGCGTCATGATCGGGGTCCTCTACAACGCCGTATATCCCGCGATGGGGGACGTCGTGTCCTACAAGGGCCTCGCGCTCATCGTCATCGGCGGCTTCGGCAGCATGCTCGGCGCGGTTCTGGCCGCCGTCGTCCTGGGAGTGGGCGAGACCGTGGTGACGACGTACACCCAGATGCCGCTCTCGCGTGAAGGCATCGCAATGCTGCTGCTCATTGTAGTCATCCTGTTCCGCCCCTACGGCCTGCTGGGCCGGGAATAACCGTGCTCCCCAACGACTACATCCTGACCGTGCTGATCCTCGTCGGGATCTGGATCATCGTCGCACTTGGGCTCAACGTGATCACGGGCTACGCGGGCCAGTTCAACCTCGGGATCGGCATCTACATGGGCACGGGCGCCTACACGACGGCGCTGCTGTCAACCACGTACGGCCTGCCCTTCTCGTGGTCGCTGTCCGCCTCGCTCGTCGCCGCCGCCGTCATGGGGATCGTGACGGGACTCCCCGCGTTGCGCGTCCGCGAGGACTTCCTCGCCGTCACCACGATCGGCATGGTCTTCGTCTTCGAATCGTTGCTGGTCATGCTGCCGTACTTCGGCGGTCCGCTTGGCATCGGCAAAATCCCCGCCCCGGCTGGGAAGCTCGGCTACGTGCTGATCGTCGTGTTCGCCGTCGCCGGCACCGTCCTGGTCACGGTGTGGCTCCAGGGCTCGTGGGTCGGACTCGCGTGGCAAGCCATCCGCGAAGACGAACTGGCGGCGAGTGTGGTCGGCCTTCACGCGCGTCGGCTTAAGCTCTACGCGTTCGGCATCGGCGCCAGCTACGCTGGGCTCGGCGGCGTGCTCTACGCGCACTTCATCCGCTACGTGACGCCATACGACTTCGGCTTCCTGCCGTCGGTGTACGTGCTCGCGATGGTCGTCTTCGGCGGGCTCGGTACGATTCGCGGCCCGATCGTCGGCGCGGCCGTGCTCACCGCGTTGCCTGAAATCTTTCGCTTCGTCCAGGAGTACCGCAACCTCATCTACGGGGCTGTCCTCGTCGTCATGATGCTCTACCAGCCGCGCGGCCTGCTCGCCGACGGCAGCCGCCTCTGGCAGAGGCTGCGTCTCTACACTCGGCCACTCGCCTTCGGCCATCCACGATGACGCTGCTCACGGTGAAGGGTCTCACGCGGCACTTCGAGGGGCTCACGGCGATCAACGGTCTCGATCTCGTCGTCGAGTCCGGCGAGATCGTCGGCGTCATCGGGCCCAACGGCGCCGGCAAGACGACCCTGTTCAACCTCGTTTCCGGCGTCCTACGCTGCTCGTCCGGGGAGATCTGGTTCCGCGAACGTCCGATCCACCGGCGGCGGGCTGACGAAATCGCCCGCCTCGGCATCGGACGCACCTTTCAGATCGTGCGCCCGTTCGCCGACCTCACCGTGCTACAGAACGTTCTCGTCGCCGTGGGCGCCGACAGGTGCGGCGGCTGGCTATCGTCGCTCATGCCCTATGGGCGGCCGTCCCACACGACGGCAGCGCGTGAACTCCTTGCCCGCACGGATCTCGCCCGCTACGCCAATGAAGCGGCAAACACGCTGCCGCTCGGGCTTCTGCGCCGGCTCGAGATTACCCGCGCGCTCGGCCTCAAGCCTCAGCTCCTGCTGCTCGATGAGCCGTTCTCAGGTCTCAGTTACCGAGAGAGCGAGGCTCAGGCCGATCTGGTCCGGAGTCTTCGGCAAGAAGGAGTAACCGTGCTGCTGATCGAGCACAACCTGTCCGTCGCGATGACGCTGTGCGATCGGATGGTGGTCCTGAATTACGGCGAGAAGATCGCCGAGGGAGCACCGGCGGCCGTGCGGCGCGACCCACGCGTCGTAGCCGCCTACCTCGGGCGCGCCCGCGATGCTTAGCGTCGCCGACGTGCACGTCGACCTCGGCCGCGTCCACGCGCTCCGCGGCGTGTCGTTGACCGTCCGCGAGCGGACGATCTTCACGGTGCTCGGCGCCAACGGGGCGGGCAAGACGACGCTGCTGCGTGCCGTCATGGGACTGGAGCGGCTGCGGTCTGGCGCGATTTACTTCGCAGGCGCCTCCCTGGATACGCTCCCGGCATTCGAGCGGGCGCGGCGTGGAATCGTTCTCGTGCCCAGCGGTCGCCGACTCTTTGCCGACTTTACAGTACGCGAAAACCTCATCATCGGCGCCTTTCGGCGGACGGACCGAGGTGATGTGGAACGCGACCTCGCCGCGATCTGCGACACGTTTCCGCCCCTAGCCGCCCGTTACCGGCAGCGCGCCAAGAATCTGAGCGGCGGCGAGGGCCAGATGCTCGCCATCGGGCGCGCCCTTATGGCGCGGCCCCGGCTCATACTCCTCGACGAGCCATCGATGGGACTTATGCCCAACCTGGTGACCGAGATCTTCGACATCCTCCGCCAGATCCCCGAACGAGGCGTCACGGCCCTCCTCGCCGAGCAAAACGCGAAACAGGCGCTGGCGGTCAGTGACCGCGTGGCTGTGCTCGAGACCGGACGGGTCGTGCTCGACGGCGGCGCCAGCGAGATCGCAAACGACCCGAGGATCAGGGAAGCGTACCTGGGCGGCTGACGTGCGGCGCGCGCCGGACGTCGGGTGAATGGAGAGCAAGTGATGATCTCACGCGGGGCCGAGTTCTGCTGTTGATCGGGCCCACCACAAAATCGACGCCGTCAGCTTCGACCAGCTTCTGGAGCCGGGAGGTGGCGGCCGCCGCAGGGAGGACGAAGCCGGTGGCCTCGTCCCCGCCGCCGCGGGGCAGGCGGTAAGGCGGCGCCCCGCCGCTCACCCGCGCCCCCGCTGTCGCGCCTGCGCGCGTTCGTCATAGGCGAAACGCCAGACGAGCCGGTGGCGGTTGCGGTTCTCCTCCTTCATCTCACGCCCGTCGCCCTCACGTTCCGGCCCACAGCGATCGAAACGCGGGACGCCGGTATCGCCGTCAGTTCCCGACCGGTGTCCAGGACCGCATAGCGCACCTGTAGCTCCCAGAAACCCCTCGGGCGTCGCAAAGGATCAGTTTTTCGCCAGGACGAGCGCCGCCGGCGAAGCTCGTGTTTTTCCATATCGCGTGAAAGGGTTCCTATGTTTTGCGTCGGCACCGAGACGGCCGAGGTTACGTCACTTCGTAGCGCACCGGCTTTCGTTCCGATGATACGGGACCAGCGGCCGCGGTCTCACCCGCCAAGGCGTGAGCAACCCTCACGCAGAAGGAACGGCCGGGCGGAAGGGGGGTGCTATGCTGGATCGCCATGGGCGACCATAGTGCGATCGAATGGACCGACGCGACGTGGAACCCCGTCACGGGCTGCACGAAGGTCTCACCCGGCTGCAAGCACTGTTATGCAGAGCGCCTCGCCGAGCGGCTGCAGGCCATGGGCAACCCGCGGTACAAGAACGGTTTCACGATGACTCTGCACCAGGATCAACTCGACCTTCCCCTTCGCTGGCGTCAGCCGAGACAGATCTTTGTGAACAGCATGAGCGACCTGTTCCACGAAGCGGTTCCAGACGAATACATCCGGCGCGCATTCGACATCATGGTGAAGGCGCGGTGGCATGTCTTTCAGATCCTCACGAAGCGAGCGCGCCGGCTCGCGCAGATCGCCCCAACGCTGCCGTGGCCCTCGAATGTCTGGCAGGGCGTGTCCGTCGAGAACGCGCGCTACACCTGGCGCGTGGTTGAACTTCTGAAGGTGCCGGCGGCGGTGCGGTTCCTCTCGGTCGAGCCGTTGCTCGGGCCGATTCCCGAGCTTCCGCTAGAGTGTGGTGTTCAAGCTAATTGTTGAACGCGGTCGCATGCGATGCGGAGCTCGCAGAGCCGCTCGGCCGGGGTGCTTCCACGAAGGGCCAAGTGCGGGCGCCGGTGATTGTACTCATGCTCCCATTGGCGGAGCTTCTGGGCGAGCTCAGCCGGGCTTCGAAGGATGGTGCGGCGATAGAACTCATCCTCGTCGGTTCGGTGACTGCGCTCGACCTTCCCGTTGCTTTCCGGGCAACCTCGCGGGATGTGGCGGTGCGCGAGGCCGAGATCGCGGAGGTGCCAAGTGAAGTCGGTGCCGAACTCGGAGCCATGGTCGGTCTGGATCCGCTGAATGGCCGCCGGGAAGCGGCGGCGCAATTCGTCGACGAAGTCGGTCGCCGAGCGGATCGAGTTGTGCGCATAGACCCGGAGGACACGGTACCGCGTCGCTTCGTCAATGGCCGTGAACTGGTAGAAGCGCCGGCCGCCCAGCTTGAGGTGCTTAACATCGACCTGGACCGACTGGCCGGGCACGTGCAGCTCCCGGCGTCTCCGCGGCCCGGGGCGGTAGCGCTTCCGGGACACGTGCGGCACCCGGTGACGCTTGAGGATCCGATGGATCGTGTGGGCCGACACATAGACGTTGTGGTATCGCTGCAAGAAGAAGCTGATCCGAAGGGGACCGTACTGCCGCTCGCGGCGAATCTCGAGGATCAGGGCCACGATCTGCTAGCGATCCCGCCAACGATAGAAAAGCGTCCGTGAGATCCCGAAGAACCGGCACGTTCGGCTCACATTCCGGGTCACCTGTTCGTAGTGGTGGAGGACGCGCAGGCGTGCCCGTGCCTTGCGCTCCTGCTCTCGTGCCTTCGCCGAATGACCCATCGATGGCCTCCTGGTTCAGGGCTTTCCACGTCCGCCCTGATTGTCCAGGAGAAAGCCTAATAGCTACACGCTAGAGGGCATCGGCTGGGTAATCGTCGGAGGCGAAAGCGGGCCCGAGCACCGTCCCATCAAGCCCGAGTGGGTCCGCGAGATCCGCGATCAGTGCTCGAAGGGCCGGGTGCCGTTCTTCTTCAAGCAGCGGGGCGGGCGGACGCCGAAGGCGGGAGGCCGGTTGCTGGACGGGCAACAGTGGAACGGGATGCCTCGATCTTCGCTCCTTGCCGGGGCTCTCGCCGGAATCTCACGATGACGTCGTCCGCGAGCGTCAGCTTGCCCTTGATCTTCCGTCGCCGATCCGCAGGCGGGTCCATCACGGCTCGGCCGTCTTCCTCGAGCAGGAGCAGCGCCTCTTTGTAGTTCCGTAGGACGTAGAACTTGCCGACGCTGTCGGCCTCGAAGATCTGCCGGACGGTGAACGTCTGGCCCGGGAACCGTGCCGCCAGAGCTTCAACGAGATCGTCAATCGGGTGCGCGACCTCGAATAGACGAGGGGCGACAGCATCGCGCGGATCGTGCTCGAATGACGGCACACCCTGGATGGACGACGAGCTTTCTTTGCCCATCACCTCGCGCATGATCTCGTAGCCCAGAAACGCCTTGCTCACGAAGATCAGGTAATGGCTGGTGCGGTCGCTGTTCTCCATCTTGAAGCGGAACGGCAACACGTACTGCCCGCCGAGCTCCTGCACCGCCTCAATCACCGCGCCCATGACCTTCCGCTCACGCTGTTGTGGCGTGCAATCCCGCACCGCTTGACGCACTGCCGCCAAGCGGTCGCGACCGAACAACGCCTCCATGTGTCGCGTGACAGCGGGATTGCTGATTCCGGGGTTGACGCGGTTGTAGTTGAAGAAGAACAAGCACTCGCACGCCCAGTCCTTGATCACCGCGTTGATGAGCCCGAGCGAGAGTCCCTTGTAGCCGTACGGGTCGATGAACGCGAAGGTCGGGATCAGGGGTTTCTGCAACGCAGCGACGAGTCGCGGTCCCACCTCCGTCGTGATGATTTGTGGCCGATGAGCCAGCGTCTCAATCGCAGGCAAAGCCTTTATGGCCTTGTCGAGCGAGTCGGTATGCTTCGGCTTCGCGTCGTTGAACATGCTGATCAGGGCAGCGCGGAGCTTGGGATCACCGATGGCGCGCTCGAGAATAATCAGTGGGCTCGACTTCGTTCCGTCGACGTAGCGGCCCGGACCCACGTAGACATCGACGTACCCCACACGGCCGGAGCGGCTCCTCGGCGTGATGATGCGCTCCCACGCGAAGAAGTAGCCGGTGCAGATACTGGTCTCGGTTCGCGACTGCTCGGTGCTCTCGACGAAGAACTCGTCGACGGAGCCGAGGTCGTCGCTCGGCTCGGTCACGCTTGCTGAGGGGTGCAGCAGGGCATCTTCATCAGCTTATCGAGTTCGTCGGAGGAGTCACGCGGAGCCCACGCCGGCCTCGCCCGCCGCGTCCCCCATACGTCCCCAGATTCTAGAAATCAGACCTAAGTATCTAAGAATATTAATGGTGGAGGGTAAGGGATTCGTAGGCCACGTCTCCGATAATCGCGTACTTTTGCAGCACACCAGAGTGCAAAATGCGGCAGAGCACGGCACTCCACGCAACCAGGCGCAACCAGGTTTCTGCCGTTGTCCGGCAGACGAAGCACTACTGTTGTGTGGACCGAGACGCCGATCTCCATGACGTGGTAGCCGACCCTCCACGCCTTCCTGGTTGGGAAAGGGTGGTCGGTGATGGGCGCCACCTACCGGAAGAAAGGCCGGCGGTCCTTGACCAGCCGGTGAGCAATCCCCTCGCCTTCTCCGGCTCCACGCATGCGACTCTCCCCTTCCCGAAGTTGCCTCGCTGCGGGTGCGAAACCACGGCGGGTTCTACCGAGGGCTGGAGCAATCACCTCGCGTTTCGAATCGCTGGAAAGCTCTGGCGGCGTAGAGACGAACGAACTCCCTTTGGCCCCTCGCGACGCGACTCAGACCCGTGTTTCAGCTGCGATCACGTTTAGACGCAAGTCGACAGACACCCCGCCGCCGGCGGTTCGTGATGGCGCACGCTTCGCCGGCACTCGCTCAGATCGCCAATGCTTATCAGCCATCATTCGATCCAGCCCAAGGCGTCGACCCCGGCAGACGGAAGGTCTTCCATTTTTTAGAAATGTTCCGAACGAATAAGCGGCTCGGCCCGCACGCGACGACTAAATTAATCTAGCCGGCCGCAGCGCGAACCTTCTCGAGGTCCTTGACGCTCAGCTCCTCGACCACCTCCTGCTGCTCGCGCGCCAGCGCATACCAGGGACAGACGAGCCGCTCCACCACCTCGACGAGCGCGAAGAGCCCGACCGCCATGACCGACAACAGCAGCATGGCAGCAAACGCCAAATTCGACTTCCAGTACGACGTGGCCGAAACGATCACGTAGCCCAGGCCCTTGTCGGAGCCGACGAACTCGCCGACGACCGCCCCGATCACCGAGAGGGTCACCGCCACCTTCAGGCCGCTGAAGAAGAACGGCAGCGCCATCGGGAACCGGACCTTGATGAAGGTCTTGAGCCGGCTCGCGCGGTACGAGCGGGAGAGGTCCAGGAGCTCGGGCGGCGTGGCGGCGAGGCCCGTGGCCGTGTTCACGACGACCGGGAAGAAGGCGACGAGGAACGCGATCACGACCTTCGACACCTCGCCGGCGCCGAGAAGCAGCAGGAGCACCGGCGCGATGGCCACCTTGGGGATGGCCTGCGTGACGACGAGGAGCGGATAGAGCGCGCTCCGGAGGACTGGCGAGTACACGAGCATCACGGCGAGCGGCGTGCCGACGGCGATCGACAGGGCGAAGCCGGCGAGGGTCTCGTAGAGCGTCACCCAGCTGTGGGTCAGCAGGTAGCCGCGCCACGCCCACGTCTCGGCGAGGATTCCCGAGGGCAGCGGGACGACGAAGCGCGGGACGTTGAAGATCCGCCACGTGATCTCCCACACGACGAGCGTGCCGAGCAGCACCCCGGCGGGCAGGAGGATCGGACGGACGCGGCGCTCAAGCGCGGCGAGCATGTGCCGGCTCCTGGCGTCGGGCGAAGATCAGGCGGCGGATCTCGTCGCTGTGCTCCTTGAAGCGCGCGTCGAACTCCATCTCCACGGTGCGGGGCCGCGGGAGCTGGACGTCGAGCACGAGGGCCAGGCGCCCGGGGCGCGGGGTCATCACCACGACGCGGTCGGATAATAGGATCGCCTCCGGGATGCTGTGCGTCACGAAGAGGATCGTCTTGCGCCGCTCCTCCCAGAGGCGCAGCAGCTCGAAGCCCATCTCCTCGCGCGTCATCGCGTCGAGCGCGCCGAAGGGCTCGTCCATCAGCAGCAGGCTTGGGTCGTGCACGAGCGCGCGGCAGATGGCCACGCGCTGCTGCATGCCGCCCGAGAGCTCCCACGGAAACTTGCGCTCGAACCCGGCCAGCCCGGCCAGCTCGATGAGGCTGAGGGCGCGGTCGCGGTAACTGTCGGCACGGAGGCCGAGCATCTCGATCGAGAAGAAAACGTTATCGAGCACAGTGCGCCAGGGCAGAAGCACCGCGCTCTGGAAGACGATGCCGACGTCGGGGAAGGGCTCGCGCACCTCAGCCCCGCGAATCCGCACCACGCCGCGCGTGGGCGTCACCAGCCCGGCCACGAGCTTGAGCAGCGTGCTCTTGCCGCAGCCGCTCGGGCCCACGAGGCTGACGAACTCCTTCTCCTTGATGGCGAGGCTGACGTCCTCGATGGCGTGGATGGGATCGCCCTGGCGGGAGCGATAGGTCTTCGTGATCGAGGCGAGCTCGATCATCCCACCGGCGCGGCGTAGCGGTTGACGGGATACGGCGCGGCGGCGACGGCCCGACACGCCGTCGACAGGTACGGCGCCAGCTCGGCGGCCAGCGTCCAGGCCGCGGCATTCTTGGCGCGGATCCGGTCGGCGGCCTCCTGGGCTCGCGTGCGCAGGCGGTCCTCGTCCACGGTGAGGACGCGGCCGCCGCGCACGACGACGCGGCCGTCGACAAGCACGGTGTCCACGGCGGCGCCGGTCTCCACGTAGACCAGCGAGCCCATGACGTCGTTGAGCGGACGCAGGAACGTGGAGTCCGCGCGCAGCAGCACGAGATCGGCCTTGCGGCCCGGCTCGATGGCGCCGAGGTCGGCACCGAGCCCGAGCGCGCGGGCGCCGCCGGCGGTCGCCATGCGCCAGACCTCAAGCGCGGTGAGCCAGCGCGCGGTGTCGTGGGGGAAGCGCACGTTGCCGACGAGGCCGGCCACGCGCATCGCCTCGAAGAGGTTCTGGTTGTCGGAGGACATCGAGCCGTCGGAGCCAATGCCGACGGTCACGCCCGCGTCGAGCAGCTCGCGCACGGCAGCGATGCCGCTGCCGAGCCTGAGGTTGCTCGCGGGGTTGTGGGCGATGGCGCCCCCGGCGCCGGCCAGGCGCCGAATGTCGTCGTCGGTGAGCCAGACGCCGTGGGCGCCGACGAAGTTGGGACCGAGCAGGCCGACGTCCTCGAGCCGCGCCACCGCCGTCTTGCCCCAGCGGCGCTGCGCCGTGATCGCCTGGATCTTCGACTCCGACAGGTGTGTGTGCACGCCGACCCCGTGCTCGCGGACCAGGCGCGCGCAGCCTTCGAGGAACTCGTCGGTGCACTGGGTGGGGATCGTCGGGGCCAGCGCGACGCGGACGCGGCCGTTGCCGGCGCCGTCCAGGCGGCGAATCGTCTCCGCGCTCAGGCGGAGCAGCTCGGCGGTCGGCGCCGCCTGAATGCTCTCGACGGTCCTCCTCAGTTCCTTGGGCAGCAGGTCCATGAGACCGGGGACCACCTCGTAGAAGACGATGTCGGCGACGGCCGGGGCCAGCATCGCCCGCATGCCCACGTCCGCGTACGCGCGCGCGATCGCCTCCACGTCCTCGACGGTTGGCGCCGGGATCGCCATGAAGAGGTCGTACGCGGTCGTGCAGCCGGTCTTGAGCATCTCGATGGCGCCGATCGCGGCCGAGACGTAGTGGTCTTCGACGGTGCGGTTGGCGTTGAGCGCGGGACCGTGGCTCAGGAGGTCCTCGAGCGTCCAGCGCCCGGCGAGGCCGCGGAGGAGGTTGTTGTGGCCGTGCGTGTGCGTGTTGACGAGGCCCGGCACCACGAGAAAGCCGCTCACGTCGACGTCGCCGTCGGCGGGCGGCCTCGAGAGCCGCGCTCCTACCGCGGCGATGCGGTCGCCCTCGACAAGGATGTCGGCGCGCTCGAGCGCGGGCGGGTCGCCGCGGAGGACCTGGCCGCCGCGGACGAGGAACGCCATGGCGGCTACTTCCGCTCGGGGAGCAGATCGTTCGTGTAGAGGTCCTGACCGGGCACACGGCGCTTGAGCTGCATGTACTCGGTGTAGACGTCGCGCGAGCGGTCGACCCGCGCCGGCTCGAACTGGCCGACGGCCACCTTGCCGCTCGTCACCTCGTCGGTCATCGAGTAGCGACTGGCGACGGTCGCGGCGCCGACGGCGGCGTCGAGGTCGACCTCCGGGTTGGACTTGAGCAGGATCCGGGCGCCCTCCTCGAGGTTCTCCTTCGCGAAGGCGTGCTTCATGCCTCGGACGCTGCCGCGCAGGAAGGCCTTGAGCGTCTCCGGATCCTTCGCGATCGTGTCTTCGCGGGCGAAGATCACGAGCGAGTACATGTCGAAGCCGGCGTCGGCGTACGAGATGCGCTTGAGCGTGATCCCCTGGGCCTTCGCCTGCTTCTGCAGCCGCGCCTCGTGGTTGGCAAAGAAGGGCGCGCCGTCGACACGTCCGGTGATCAGGGCGGGGCCCATGGCAGCGCCGTCCATCGTCACCCACTTGACGGAGTCTGCGCGGAAGCCGGCGAGCTTGGCGAGCAGCGGGAACAGGATCCCATGGCTATTGCCAGGCGTGATCGAGAGCGTCTTGCCCTCGAGGTCCTTCGGCGCGTTGATGCCCGAGCCCTCGCGCACGAAGATCGAGTGCGGCGGGCGCCGGAAGTAGGCGCCGATGGCTTTGACCTTGATGTCCTCGTTGGCCTTGGCGGCCACGAGCCCGCTGAAATCCGCGCTCCCCGCCTCGCCCTGGCCGACGGCGATGCGCTTGATGGTGTCGCCCCCGCCGGCGCCGCGCAGGATCTTCACGTCGAGCCCTTCCTCGCGGTACCAGCCCTTGTCGAGCGCCGTGAAGTACGGCGTATACTCGCCGTAGGGCAGGAAATCGAGGATGAAGGTGAACGGGCGCACCGGCTTCGGCTGCGCGTCGGCGAGCGTGACGACCGCCAGGAGCAGAACGACAACGACTCCGAGTCGCTTGATCACAGCGAACCTCCTCCGGTTGAGCGTTCCATCTCGAGGACGGCAGCGACGGTTTCGATCAAGCCCTCGAGCTCCGTGTCGCCCATCGGCGTGGACAGGCACCCGAGACCGGTCATCGACATCAGCACGCCGTGCTCCATGAGTCGGCGCACGATCCGTTGCAGGCGCTCGGCCTCCTCGGGCGCCGGGCGGGTGCTCCGGTAGTCGGTCAGCTCGCGTTCCATCGGGTGCACGCGGAAGAGCGAGCCCATGCCGGTCACGCGCCCGGGCACGCCGGCGCGCTTGAAGCACTCGTCGAGGCTCGCGCGCAGCTTGGTCCCCAGTTCGTCCAGCTTGCTGAAGGCCGCCGAGGTGAGCAGCCGCATCGCGGCCAGGCCCGCCGCCATGGTGACGGGGTTGGCGTTGAACGTCCCGCCGTGCGGCGCCGCCGGGTACCCCTTCGTCGGATCGAAGACGGCCATGACGTCCGCGCTGCCGGCGACGGCGCCGACGGGAAAGCCGCCACCGATGATCTTGCCGAGCGTGGTCATGTCGGGCGTGACGCCGAGGGCGCCCTGGGCGCCGTGATATCCCACGCGGAACGAGATCACCTCGTCGAAGATCAGCACGATGCCGTGGGCCCGGGTCACGTCGCGGATCGCCTGGAGGAAGTCGCGGCGCGCGGGCACGAGCCCCACGCGGTTCGGCACCGGGTCGAGCACAACCGCCGCAAGCTGACCGGCCGCGCGCTCGATCTGCGCGACGGCGTGCTCTGGATGGTTGAACGGCAGCACGACGACGTCGTCGAGCACGCCCTGGGGCGTGCCGCGCGAGTACGCGGTGCTGGCGGGCGCGGCGAGGCTGCCCCAGCTCTCCGGCGACGAGGCCAGGCTCACCTCGACGTAGTCGTACGAGCCGTGGTACGCGCCTTCGAACTTGGCGATTTTTGGCCGCCCCGTCGACGCGCGCGCACCCTTGATCGCCATCATCACCGCCTCGCTGCCCGAGTTGGTGAAGCGCACGCGCGCGGCCGACGGCAGGCGCTCGCAGATGACGGCCGCGAGCTCGATCTCCTCGGGCGTGGGCAGCGGGAACGACGAGCCCTGGGCGAGCCGCCGCGTCGCCGCCTCGACGATCGCCGGATGGGCGTGGCCGTGGATCAGCGCCGTGTAGTTGTTGAGGCAGTCCAGGCGCCGGTCACCCTCGACGTCGGTGATCCAGCAGTCCTCGCCGGAGGCCGCGTACGGCGGGTACGGCGACATGTAGACGGTGGTGCGCGTGTTCCCGCCTGGCATCACGCCCTGGGCCCGAGCCCACAGCGCGGCCGACTTCGAGCCGGGCTCCGCCCAGCGCCGGGTGTGGGCGAGCGCGCGCGGCGATTTCACGTGGGTGGTGACGGCCATACCTGCCTCCGATCCTGTCGGTCACGGCGCGCGCGTGGCGCGTCCGCCTCGTTGAACGGCCGGACCCATTATATAGAGGCGCCGCGGGGCAGGCTCGCCGGGCTGGTGATCGGCTACGCCGGGCGACGGGCCGACGAGGTGCTGAGGCGGGTGACCGAGTTCTTCCTCGCGTTCCCGCAGGGCGCCGCGTCTTCGGGAAGATGACGGTGCTCGAGAACCTGCGGCTCGGTGCCTATCTCCGTCGCGACGCGACGGAGGTCGCCCGCACGCTCGACATGGTGTACCAGGCGTTCCCGCGGCTGAAGGAACGTGAGACGCAGCGCTCCGGCAGCCTCTCGGGCGGCGAGCAGCAGATGCTCGCGATCGGCCGCGCGCTCATGGCGTCACCGACGCTCATCATGGCCGACGAGATGTCGCAGGGCCTCGCGCCGGTGATCGTGCAGGAGGTCTATCGACGCCTGCTCGAGGTGAATCGCCAGGGCGTGACGATCCTGCTCGTGGAGCAGAACGCGTGGCTCGCGTTCAAGCTCGCGCAGTTCGTCTACGTGATGGAGCAGGGCCGCGTGGTGCTCGAGGGGCCGTCGGCCGAGGTCGCGGCGAGCGAGCACGTGCAGAAGGCGTATCTTGGCGTGAGCTGACAAAGACTCTCGGCGGCCTCACTTGCCCGCCGCCCATCGAGGGTGTTAAATCGGGGCATTCCGCACAGGAGGTGTCTCGATGGTCCGCGCAGCGCTGGTCCAGTTCAGCGGTCACCAGTCCAAAGAGATCAACATCCAGAAGGCGGAGGACCTCGCGCGGCAGGCGGCGGGGAACGGCGCCAGGATCATCTGCCTCCCCGAGCTCTCCACCACCATCTACTTCTGCTTCGACCGCGACAAGAAATGGTTCGAGACCGCCGAGCCGATCCCCGGTCCCGCGGTGAACCGGCTCGCCAAGGTCGCGAAGGAGACGGGCACCGTCATCGTCTACCCGCTCTACGAGAACGACAGCGGCACGCTCTACAACACCGCAGCGGTCCTGGGCCCGGACGGCAACCTCATCGGCCGGTACCGCAAGATGTCCATTCCACAGATCCTGCGCACCGTGAAGCCCGGCGAGACGCCGGGCGACGAGCGCTTCTTCTTCGCGCCGGGCAACCTGGGCTTCCCGGTCTTCGACACGCCGTTCGGCGTCAAGATCGGGATCCTCATCTGCTACGACCGCCACTTTCCCGAGGCGGCGCGCATCCTCGGCCTCAAGGGCGCTCACCTGCTGCTCGTGCCAACCGCGACCTACCGCGAATGGATCCGTGAGGTGTGGGAGATCGAACTGCGCGGCCACGCGATCGCCAACATGTTCTACGTGGGCGGCGTCAACAAGGTCGGCAAGGACGTCGGGGGCCCCGCCGACCGCCACTACTTCGGCACCGCGCTCTTCATCGACCCCAAGGGCAACGTCATGGGCCGCGCGGGCGACAAGCAGGACGAGATCCTCTACGCCGACATCGACCCGAAGGTGTGCGACGACACGCGCGACCTCTGGGGCTTCTTCAAGTTCCGGCGCCCCGACGCCTACGGCGAGATCTTGAAAGACACGATCTGACACCGTGACGGCCGACCTGTTCGTCAAGGGCGCGCGGGTCGTGAAGCCCGACGCGGTCGTCGAGTGTGGCCTGGCGATCCGCGAGGGCGTGATCGTCGCCGCGCTGGCGCCGGGCGAGACGGTGGACGCGCGGCGGACGATCGACGCCGGCGGGCGGTACGTCCTGCCCGGGCTCCTCGACACGCACCTGCACCTCGGCACCGCGGCGCAGTCATTCGACGGCGACTGCGCCAGCGAGAGCCGCCACGCGGTCACCGGCGGCGTGACCACGCTCCTGCCCTTCGTCATCACCCGAGGCTCGTATGTCGAGGTGCTGCCGGAGATGCAGAAGGCCGTCGCCGCCGGGAGCCTCGTGGACATGGTGTTCCACGCGATCATCACCCGCGAGGCGCAGATCGAGGAGATCCCGCGCCTCGCCCACGAGTTCGGCGTGCGGTCGTTCAAGACGTTCATGGCCTACAAGGGGCGCGAGATCTCGCCGAGCGGCATCCAGGGCATGGGCGACGACCAGATCTTCTCGGTCTTCCGGCAGGTGGCAAAGATCCTGGGTGCCATCGCCATCGTCCACTGTGAGAACATGGAGGTGATCGAGCTGCACCAGAAGCCGTTCATCGCCGCCAACCGCCAGGACACCGCGGCGTGGTCCGACGCCCGTCCCGTCTTCGGCGAGCTGGAGGCGATCCGCCGCATGGTCGCCTTCGCCGAGGCCGTGGGCATCGAGCTGCTGATCCCTCACATGGGCGTCGGGCTCGGCTCCGAGTTCCTCCGCCAGAAGGCGTGGGGCCGCGGGCGCGTGGCCACCGAGACGTGCCCCCACTACCTGCTCTTCGACAAGGACACGGACCGCGGCGTGATGGGCAAGGTGAACCCGCCGCTCCGGAGCGTCGAGCACGTGGAGGCGCTCTGGCAACGGCTCGTGGACGGCACGGTCGACGTCCTCGGCTCCGACCACTGCCCGTTCACGAAGGCGGTCAAGGGTACCGACCTCTGGTCGGCGCGCGCCGGCATCACGGCCGGCAGCGCAATGATCCTGCCCGTGCTCCTCACGGAGGGCATGCGGCGCGGCCGGCTCGGGATCCAGCGCGTGGTCGAGCTGACCTCCGCCAACGCCGCGCGGCTCTTCGGGCTCTACCCGAGGAAGGGCGCGCTCGAGGTGGGCTCGGACGCCGACCTCGTCATCGTGGACCTCGACCGCGAGGTGAAGGTGGATCTGCGCACGCTGAACTCCGTCGTCGATTTCAGTCCGTACGAGGGCTGGGTCGCGCGCGGCTGGGCCGACACGACGATCGCGGGCGGGCAGGTCGTATACGAGAAGGGCGAGGTCGTCGCCGAGCGTCCCCGCGGCCGATACCTCGCGCGCGGGGGCTAGAGGGGCGCGATGGTCAGCTTCGGCCTCATGTTCCGGCCCGGGCACTTCCCGCTCCCCCACATGCTCGCGTGCATGAAGGTCGCCGAGGACGTGGGCTTCGATCACGTCTGGTTCGGCGACTCGCACCTGATCTGGCACGAGGTCGGGCCCTACCTCACCGCCGCCGCCATGTCGACGACGCGGATGCGCGTGGGGCCGCTCGTCTCCAACCCGGTGACGCGGCATCCCACCGTGGTGGCGAGCATGCTCGCGACGCTCGGCCAGCTCTTCGACGGGCGCGCGGTGCTGGGTGTCGGCCGCGGCGACAGCGCCGTGCGCACGCTCGGGCTGCCACCGATGAAGCTCGCGGAGTTCCGCGACGCGCTCCGCCTCATGCGCGGGCTCTGCCGCGGCGACGAGGCCGAGGTGAACGGCTCGACGATCCGCTTCGCCTGGCTGACGCGCCCGGTGCCGGTGCTCCTCGCGGCGTACGGCCCCCGGGTGCTCGAGCTGGCAGGGGCGGAGGCCGACGGGCTGATCCTCCAGCTCGCCTCGCCGAGCGTGGTCGAGTGGGCGCTGGGTCACGCGCGCCGGGGCGCCGAAGCAGCGGGCCGTGTGCTCGACGGGTTCGAGGTCGTCGCCGCCGCGCCGACGTACGTCTCCGCCGACCGCGAACGGGCGCTCTCGCGCGTGCGCGGATTTCCCGCGACAGTCTCGAACCACGTCAAGGACCTGCTCCGCCACTACCCGCCGTCGGAGCTGCCAGCGGAGCTGGTGGAGGGCATGGAGCGCGTCGCCGACTACGACTATCTGAAGCACGGCCAGCCCGACGCGCCGCACACGCGGGCCGTCACCGACGCCATGGCCGAGCGCCTCACGCTGATCGGCACCGCCGAGCAGATCCGCGCCAAGATCGGGCGCCTCGCCAAGGCCGGCGTCACGCACGTGTGTCTCTACCTCGGGATCGTGGAGGCGGAGCTGCACGTCTCGACGCTCGAGACCTACGGGCGTAAGATCATTCCCCACTTTCGCTGATCGCCGTTTCGCACCCCGAGTCAAGGAGGAAGTGGGCCATGGCACTCCCGGTGGTCGCAACACTCCTCGTCGCCTTCGCGCTTGCCCTCGCCAGCCCGTCGCCCGCGCAGCAGGAGAACGTCCTGAACGTCGGCAAGTACACGCAGCTGGGCTCCTACGACCCGCACGCGGGCGCGCTCGACACGCTCTGGTGGACGGGCAACAACTTCTACGAGTCGCTGCTCGACCTCAACGAAGACCTCAGCGGGCCGCGCCCGGTGCTGGCCACCTCGTGGACCGCCTCCAAGGACGGCAAGACCTACACGTTCAAGCTGCGTGAGGGCGTCAAGTTCAGCGACGGGACCCCGTTCGACTCCGCCGCCGTGAAGCTCTCCGTCGAGCGGGCCCAGGCGCTGAAAAAGGCGGCGTTCCTCTTCATCAAGCCGATCGCGAGGGTGGAGACGCCGTCGCCGAGCACGGTCGTCTGCCACCTCGAGCAGCCGAGCAACACCTTCCTGCCCGGGCTCCGGTTCCTCCTCGTCGTCAGCCCCAAGGCGCTCAAGGAGCATGACAAGGGCGACCAGGCCCAGGGGTGGCTCCGCGAGCACACGGCCGGCACCGGAGCCTACGTGCTCGAGAAGTGGGAGCCCAACATCATCCACGTCGGGAAGAAGAACCCCCACTACTGGCGCGGCTGGCCCGCGAACAAGTTCACCACGATCAACCTGCGGCACATCTACGAGCCGGAGACCCAGCGGCTCATGGTCGAGAAGGGCGAGCTCGACTGGTCGGAGAACGTCACGAAGGACGCACTGCCCGCGCTCAAGCGGAACCCGAATCTCACCGTGTACGAGAAGCTCGGCACAAGCCTCATGGTGACCTACCTCAACACCAACGTGGCGCCCACGAAGGACCTCCGCGTGCGCCAGGCGCTCCATCACCTCTGGAACCAGGAGGCCTTCAACGCCATCACCGGCAACGCGGCGAACGAGGGCCCCCTCTTCACACCGCTGCTGGGCAAGGACTGGCGCATGGAGAACCCCTATCCCTACAGCCCGGACAAGGCCAAGAAGCTCCTGGCCGAGGCCGGCTATCCCGACGGCGGGTTCACGCTGCGCTACCAGTCGCAGAAGGGCGACGTCGACAAGCGGGCGATGTTCGAGGTGCTCCAGGCCGAGCTGAACAAGCTGAACATCAAGGTGGAGTTCTTCGACGACACGTGGCCCGCGCTCGTGAAGCGGGCCACCGACTGGGGGCGGGACAAGAGTCCCGACACCGCGATCCACCTCTTCGGCTACTTCCGCCCCATGTTCATCACGACGCCGCACGATTTCCTGTTCCACATGTACCACTCGGACGCCAATCCCATGAAGGGCGGGCGGAACTTCACCTACTACTCGAACCCGGAGTACGACAAGCTCGTCAACGAGGCGATGACGACCACCGATCGCGACCGTGACCTCAAGCTCTCGCGCCAGGCCGCGGAGCTCGTGTGGCGCGACGCGGCCCTCATCGTGAACGGCCGCATCGTCGACAAGTTCGTCGCGCGTAAGGACGTCAAGGGCTTCGTCTACCTCGGCGACCGGGTCTCGTTCCGCTACTACGACATGTACCGGGAGCGCTGAGCGCGCCCCGGCGCGCGATGCGTCTGCCCAGGCTCCTGCGCGGCGGCCCCTCCGTCCTCGGAGCCGCCGCCATCCTGGTGGTCGCCGTCGGCATGACGCTCGCGCCGCAGCTCTTCACGGGCCGCGATCCCAACGCGATCGTGTTCATCGAGCGGCTCCAGCCCCCGAGTCTCGTCCACCCGCTCGGCACGGACGAGAACGGCCGCGACCTCTGGGCGCGCGTCGTCTACGGCGCGCGGCCGACGCTCACCGCCGCCGTGGCGCTCATCCTGATCTCGCTCGCCGTGGGCTCGCTCGCCGGGCTGGTGATCGGCTACGCCGGGCGGCGGGCCGACGAGGTGCTGATGCGGGTGACCGAGTTCTTCCTCGCCTTCCCACAGATCGTCTGGGCGCTGGCGATCGCGTCGGTCATCGGACGCGGGCTCGTCGTGTGCGTGCTCGCGCTCAGCCTGACCTGGTGGGCCCAGTACGCGCGCCTCATGCGGGCGCAGGTCCTTGTCTACAAGGAGCGCGAGTTCATCCTCGCCTCACGGGCCCTCGGGCAGCGGGCGTGGTGGATCCTCCTGCGGCATCTGCTGCCGAACTGCTTTTCGCCGGTGCTCGTGAAGGCCACCATCGACGTGAGCCTCGCCATCCTGCTGCTGGCGGCGCTGTCGTTCCTCGGCGTGGGGGCGCAGCCGCCGATGCCCGAGTGGGGCGCGATGGTGACGATCGGCCGCAAGTACCTGCTCGACTATCCCTGGTACGCGACCTTCCCCGGCCTCGCGATCTTCGTGGTGGTGCTGGCCTTCAACATCCTGGGCGAGCGCGTGCGCGACGCGCTCGACCCCGCGAGCAGGATCTATGTCCGCTCGTAGTGCGCAGGTGCAGGCGTGCGGCTGATCCTCCAGCGCCTGCCGCTCCTGGCGATTCTTCTGGCGGCGATCTCGCTCGCCGTCTTCATGCTGGCGCAGCAGCTTCCCGGAGATCCGGCGTTCATCGCCGCCGGCGGCGGGGACGCGACTCCCGAGATGATCGCCCACGCGCGCGAGCGCCTGGGCCTCGACCGGCCGGTCTGGGTCCGCTACCTCTACTACATGCGCAACGCGCTCCAGGGCGACTTCGGCCGCTCGATGGTCAACAGCAGGCCGGTGATCGAGGACATCAGGAAGTTCTGGCCAGCGTCGCTCGAGCTCGCGCTGGCCGCCATCGCGATCAGTGCGGTCGTCGGCATCCCGCTCGGTGTCGCCTCCGCCGTGCGCGCGGGCCGGTGGCTCGACCGGCTGATCACGCCCGGCTCGGTGTTCCTCGGCTCGATGCCGATCTTCTGGCTCGGCCTCATGGCGGTGCTCGTCTTCTACCGGCTGCTGGATCTCCTCCCCGCGGGGGGCCGCCTCTCGGTGAGCATAGCGCCGCCGGCGGCGGGGACCGGGCTGTACCTCGCCGATTCATTGCTGGCGCGTGATCTCCCGGTCTTCGGCGACGCGCTCCGCCATCTCGTCCTCCCCGCGTCGATCCTGTCCGTGATCTCGCTGGCGATGATCACGCGCGTCACGCGCGCGGCGATGCTCGACATCCTCCACGAGGACTATCTGCGGACGGCCCGCGCCAAGGGCGTCCCCGAATCACGCGTCGTGCTCAAGCACGCGCTCCGGAACGCGTCGGTCCCGATCCTCACCGTCGTCGGCCTCCAGCTCGGCCAGCTCATCGGGGGCGTCGTCATCACCGAGACGATCTTCTCGTGGCCCGGCCTCGGGCTCTATGCCGTCACCGCCGTCGAGAACCAGGACTACCCCGCCCTCATGGCCTTCACGCTCGTCACGACGGTCGTCTACGTTCTCATCAACCTCCTCGTGGACCTGCTCTACCCCCTGCTGAATCCACAAGTCCGCGCCTGAGCCCATGGACCTGATCGTCAGGAGAGCCCGGCGCCGCCACCACGCCGACCTCGTGGACATCGGCATCGCCGAGGGGCGCATCCAGCGGATCGAGCCCCGCCTCGCCGGCGGCGCCACGCGCGAGATCGACGCCGGCGGGTGCCTCACGACGCCATCCTTCGTCGAGCCGCACATCCACCTCGACAAGGCGCTCACCGCCGACCGCGCGCGCGAGAACCCGACGAACCTCTTCAAGGAGTCCATCGCGATCATGCGGGAGGTCAAGCGCGGCTACACGCTGGACGACGTCGCCGACCGCGCCACCCGGGTCATCCACTGGCTCGTCGGCCACGGCGTGACCTTCATCCGCTCGTACGTGGACGTGGACTCGATCGTGGGGCTCACCGCCCTCGAGGGCGTGCTCGCCGCGCGCGAGCGCTGCCGGCGCCTCGCCCACATCGAGCTGATCGCGTTCCCGCAGGAGGGCATCCTCTGCGACCCGGGCACCGACGATCGGCTGGTGAAGGCGATCGAGCGCGGCGCCGACCTCGTGGGCGGCATGCCGTTCGCGGAGATGATCGACGCGGACTGCCGGCGCCACACCGAGCTCGTCTTCCAGATCGCCCGGCGCTTCGACCGCGATATCCAGATGCACGTCGACGAGACCGACGACCCGGGGGCGACGACGCTCCACCACTATGCGGTCACGGCGCTTCGCGAGGGCTGGGCCGGCCGCGTCAGCGCCGACCACATCACCGCGCTCGCCGCGTACAACGACACCTATGCCGCGCGGGTCATCGGCCTCGTCGCCCGCGCGCGGATGAGCGTGGTGACGCTGCCGAGCAAGCTCATGCGCGGCGGCGTCCGCGACCGGGAGCCCCGGCGCCGCGGCATCACGAGGGTCAAGGAGCTGCTCGCCGCCGGGGTGAACGTGGCCTACGGGCAGGACGTCATCCAGGACGGCTTCATCCCGGTCTTCGGCACCGGCGACCCGCTCCAGGTCGGCTTTCTCCTCGCCTTCGCCGCCCAGCTCTCGACGCGCGCGGACATCGAGACGCTCTACGACATGGCGACCGTCAACGGCGCGCGGTTGATGCGGCTCGAGAGCTACGGGCTCGCGCGGGGCGGGCGCGCCGATCTCGTCGTCGTGGACGCGCCGTCGGTTCAGGAGGCATATCGCACCCAGCCGCCGCGCCTGGCCGTCATCCACGACGGCCGCCTCGTCGCCGAGCGCGGCGTCATCGTGCGAGACTGATCCGCCGCGCTCCTAGACGGCGGCGCGGGTGGGCGCGGGCTCGGGCACCCCGGCCGGGTGGACGGCGCCTGCGGGCAGGTCTACCACCGGGCCGTACATCTCGGGCCGGCGGTCGCGGTAGTAGCCCCAGAGCTCGCGGAGCTTCGGGAGGGCCGAGAGGTCCACGTCGGCCACGGTGA
>WNFW01000116.1_pt1 | contig 45331 bp, 42 predicted proteins | sample 5400131 | NCBI WGS metagenome assembly WNFW01 (sample SAMN13153362, study PRJNA577476) | soil metagenome | isolation source: 20 cm soil or saprolite under grassland replicate 1 | place: USA:California | collected 2016-06-15
CATGGGGTTGTTTTCCATATTTCAGTTGGGAGCGCGAACCGCCTCGACCTTGCGGCTCAGGTCGTCGCAAATGGTAAATCTGGGCAACCGGGAAGATTTGAAGAAGATGGCGAAGGTTCGGCTGCTGTGGGGAAAGGCGGCAGTCTTACTGCGTCACAGGCCGCTTTATCCCCTCATCCTGAGGAGGCCGCAAAGCGGCCGTCTCGAAGGACGACGGCCCGGCTGGTCATCCTTCGAGGCTCGCCCAGCGGTGCAGGTGCACCGCAAGGCTCGCACCTCAGGATGACGGAGTGCTTCTACTCCGCCGCCTTCGCTGCCGCATGCACACGATACTGCACGGCCGGATGCGGCGCGGCGAGGCGCGCGCGCCCTGTGCCGAACAGTTTTTCCCGCAACGTTCCTTTTCGGTAGCCGTCCTTGTAACGCCCGCGGCGAACCAGTTCGGGCACCAGCATGTCGGTGATGTCAGCGAAATCCCCCGGTGACACCGCAAATGGCATGTTCAAGCCGTCGACATCGGTCTGGTCGAACCACGCCTCGATGTCGTCGGCGACCATCTCCGGCGTGCCGACCATGACGGGGCCGATGCCGCCGATGCCGACGTGCTGGGCGACCTCGCGCACGGTCCATATCCGGTCCGGATCGGCGCGGGTGATGTTGTCCATGGCGCTGCGGCCGGCGTCGTTCTGGACGTGGCGAACCTGCTGGTCGAGATCGTAGGTCGAGAAATCGACGCCGGTCCAGCCCGACATCAAGGCCAGCGCGCCCTCGGGGCTGATGTGGCCGACGTAGTCGGCGTATTTGGCTTTGGCTTCGGCTTCGGTGCCGCCGAGAATGACGGTCATCATGCTGAACATCAGGATCTCGGCCGGGTTGCGGCCGGCTTCCGCGGCGAGGCTACGAATGGCGGCGACGCGCGGCGCGATGACCTTGGCCGACGGGCCCGACATGAATACGCATTCGGCGTGGCGGGCTGCGAACTGCCGTCCGCGTGGCGAAGTGCCGGCCTGGTACAGCACGGGGGTGCGCTGCGGCGACGGCTCGCTCAAATGAATGGCGTCGACGCGATAATTGTTTCCCTCGTGCCGGATGCGATGCACTTTGGAAGGATCAGTGAAGATGCCGCGCGCGCGGTCGCGCCGCGCCGCATCGTCCTCCCAGCTTCCTTCCCAGAGCTTGTAGACCACTTCCATATATTCGTTGGCGACATCGTAGCGGTCATCATGCGCGGTCTGCTTGTCCTTGCCGGCGCCGCGGGCGGCGCTGTCGAGATAGCCGGTCACCACGTTCCAGCCGATCCGCCCTTCGGTGAGATGGTCGAGCGTCGACATCCGCCGGGCAAACGTATAGGGCGGTTCGTAGGACAGGTTGGAAGTCACGCCGAAGCCGAGATCTTCGGTCACGGTAGCCATCGCCGGGATCAGCAGCAGCGGATCGTTCGCAGGCGTTTGCGTGGCGTTGCGCAAGGCCGCATCCGGGCTGTTGCCGAACACGTCGTAGACACCGAGCACATCAGCCAGAAAAAGACCGTCGAACCGGCCGCGCTCCAGTGTCTTCGCCAGATCGATCCAGTACGGCAGCCGGTTGTATTCGCTGGTGCGGTCGCGCGGATGGGTCCACAGCCCCGGCGATTGATGCGCGACGCAGTTCATGGCGAAGGCGTTCAGCCGGATCTGTTTTTTCATGGTGAGAGGCCCTTGGTCGTTACGCCAGGCTGTTGCGCGGAAATTGTGCATTCCGGCCGACTTTAGCAAGCCAAAATTCGCAGGCGTTAAGCCACTTCCGGCAGGCCATGGTTCTCGCTACGTTGACCGGACTTGAGCAAGTTCGACCGGAAACGAAGACATGACCAGAACCGAGGCTATCGCTGGCGCGCATCAGCATCTTCATTCCGGCGAGTTTCTCAGAGAACTCGACCGCAGGGTCGCCTATCAGACCGAGAGCCAAAACCCCGGGCGGAGCGATGTACTGCGGGCCTATCTGGAACAGGAACTGCAGCCGGTGTTTTCAGAGCTCGATTTCGCGAGCAGATTGATCTTGTCCCCGACCGGCAAGAATCCTTATCTGCTCGCCGAATATCGCGAGAGCGCGTCGGCGCCTACCGTTTTGATGTACGGACATGGCGACGTCGTCGACGGCATGGCGGGGGAATGGCGGGACAATCTGGACCCGTGGCGGACCACCACCATTGGCAATCGCGTCTACGGCCGCGGCACTGCCGACAACAAGGGGCAACACAGCATCAATCTGTCGGCGCTGCGCGCGGTTCGCGAAGCGCGCGGCGGCCGGCTCGGCTTCAATGTCAAATTCATCGTCGAAACCGGCGAGGAGATCGGGTCGCCTGACCTGCGTCAGGTTTGCGAAGAACTGCGCGATGAACTGGCCGCCGATCTGTTTCTGGCCTCCGACGGGCCACGGCTGTCGGCGGAACGCCCGACCATATTTCTCGGTTGCCGCGGTGAATTGCGGATTCAGCTCGATGTGAATTTGCGCGACGGTGCGCATCATTCCGGCAATTGGGGCGGTCTGCTGGCCAATCCCGCGACAATCCTCGCCGGCGCGATCGCCACCCTGGTCGATGGCAAGGGGCGGCTGTTGCTGGATGCATTGAAGCCGCCGCGCATTTCAAATCAGGTCCGCGCGGCACTGGCCGATGTGAAGATCGAGCCGATGCCCGATGAGCCGGCACTGTCTGCGAATTGGGGCGAGGAGGGCTTGTCGGCTGCCGAGCGGGTTTATGCATGGAACACGCTTGAAGTGCTGGCGATGTCGTCGGGCAATATCGAGAAGCCCGCCAACGCCATCCCCGGACGCGCGCACGCCGTGCTGCAGCTTCGCTTCGTCGTCGGCACCAGGCTCGATCGGGTTGTCGATGCGGTGCGCGCGCATTTGCACAGTAACGGTTTTTCGATGGTCGAGGTCAAGGCGACACAGAGCTTTGCCGCATCGCGAACCGATGTCGACAGCCCCTGGGTCAACTGGACCGCGGAATCGATCCGGCAGACGACGGGAAAGGCGCCCGCGGTGCTGCCGAATTTCGGCGGCTCGCTGCCCAACGATGTGTTTTCCGATTGCCTCGGTCTGCCGACGATCTGGGTGCCGCACTCTTATCCGGGCTGCTCCCAGCACGCACCCGATGAGCACATCCTGCTGTCGGTTACCGAGGAAGCGTTGGGCATCATGGCGGGTCTGTTCTGGGATTTGGGCGAGTTGCCGCGCGCCTTGTAGGGGTGCGGAGCGAGACGATCGTGACAGCGCTCGCAGCGGCCTATGTCCTCCGAACGTACGATGAATGCCCGCCAAACGTGCCTTGCGATGGCCTGACGTTCGGGCCATAGATAGACCGATCGGAAGGGTCTGCTCCGTTCCATGCCAATGTCTGCATTGCAGAGAAAACGCCTGCTTGAAGCGCATCACGTCAGCTCCGCCAGCGTCACCATCATGGAGCAACCCGGTCATTTCCCGATGAGCGAAAATCCCGAACAGTTTCGCCGCCACATCGCGCCGGCTGTTGGGCATATCCTCAGGCAATCATCATCCACCCAGCAAGGAGAACATGCATGAAACGCAACTATATGATTGGCTGCGCGCTTGCCGCCGCGTTGTGCGCGGGGCCGGCAGTGGCCGAAGAACTCACAGGCACGCTGAAGAACATCAAGGAGACCGGCGCCATCACCATCGGCTACCGCGAATCGTCGATCCCGTTTTCCTATCTGGACGACAATCAGAAGCCGATCGGCTACGCGATGGACATCTGCTACAGGATCGTCGAGGCCGTGAAGAAGGAGCTCAAGCTCGACAAGATCGAGGTCAAGCTCAATCCGGTTTCCTCCGCGACCCGGATTCCGCTGATGGCGAACGGCACCGTCGATCTCGAATGCGGCTCGACCACCAACAACGCCGAGCGCCAGAAGCAGGTCTGGTTCACCAATACCCACTTCCTGACCGCGAGCCGTTTCGTGTCGAAGAAATCCAGCAAGATCAACTCGATCGACGATCTCAAGGGCAAGTCGGTGGTCTCGACCTCAGGCACCACCAACATCAAGCAGCTCACCGAGGCCAATGCCGCCCGCAACCTCGGCATCAATATCATCCCGGCCAAGGATCACGCGGAAGCCTTCCTGATGGTCGAGACCGATCGCGCGGTGGCGTTCGTGATGGACGATATTCTGCTGGCGAGCCTTGCCGGCGGATCGAAGGAGCCTGACGCCTATGTCATCTCCAAGGATGCGTTCTCGAAGCCCGAGCCGTATGGCATCATGCTGCGCAAGGATGACACCGCGTTCAAGAAGGTGGTCGATGCCGCTACCGCAGCGCTCTACACCAGCGCCGAGGGCGCCAAGATCTATGAAAAATGGTTCACCCAGAAGATCCCGCCGAAGGGGCTCAATCTCAACGTGCCACTCGGGGCGGAGCTGAAGAAGGAATTCGCCAAGCCTTCGGATTCGCCGGATCCCGATTCCTACGCGATGTGAGGATTCCCGGCTCATGCGATGGCCCGGTCATTGCCGATGGCCCGGTCATTGCGTGAGTCACCCGGGGACCTGGGGGATTGAGTTTCCGGGAGATTGAGTCTCCCGGAAATTGAGTCTCCTGGAAATTGAGTCTCGGGGTCGCATGGCGACTGGAAGTCAAATTCCATGTTGGCCCGAATTTTGCTGCCTGATCTTGCAATCTTGCAGGCGGTGCCTTTGCGACCAGTGCCGCAACTATCCAAGCGAGGAGTGCACGAATGAAACCCCTGCGTATGATCGGTCTTGCGCTCGCCACGGCGTTCTGTGCCGGGCAGGCCAACGCCGAAGAGCTTACGGGGACGCTCAAGAAAATCAGGGAAACCGGCGCGATCACCATCGGCTTCCGCGACTCGTCGATCCCGTTTTCCTATCTCGACGACAACCAGAAGCCGATCGGATTTGCGATCGATATCTGCTACAAGATCGTGGACGCGGTGAAGAAGGAGCTCAAGCTCGACAAGCTCGTGGTCGAATTCAATCCCGTGACATCGTCGACCCGCATTCCATTGCTGGCCAACGGTACCATCGATCTCGAATGTGGATCGACCACCAACAATGCCGACCGCCTGAAGCAGGTTTCCTTCACCAACACCCACTTCCTGACCGCGACCCGCTTCGTCTCCAAGAAGTCAAGCAAGATCAACTCGATCGACGATCTCAAGGGCAAGTCGGTGGCCTCGACATCGGGCACCACCAACATCAAGCAACTCACCGAAGCCAATGCCGCGCGCAACCTCGGCATCAACATCATCCCGGCCAAAGAACATGCCGAATCGTTCCTGATGGTCGAGACCGATCGCGCGGTGGCCGCGGTGCTGGACGATATTCTACTCGCCAGCTTCGTCGCCGGATCGAAAGAGCCGGACGCCTACGTCATCTCCAGCGACGCATTCTCCAAGCCGGAGCCTTACGGCATCATGATGCGCAAGGACGATCCGGCCTTCAAGAAGGTCGCCGATGCCGCCACCGCCGCGCTCTACCGGAGTGCCGACGGCCAAAAGCTGTACGACAAATGGTTCATGCAGAAGATCCCGCCCAAGGGACTGAACCTCAACGCGCCAATGGGCGCGGAGCTGAAGAACGAGTTCGCCAAGCCTTCCGATTCCCCCGATCCCGATTCTTACAAGGCGATGTGATAAAGCGATGTGAGAATTCCCGGCTCATGCGGTGGCCCAACCATTGCATGGGCTAGCGTCCTGGCGCAGGTTCGGCTAGTAGCCGGGGTACGCGGGGGACCTTCTTGAACTATCACTGGAACTGGCTCATCTTCTGGGAGCCGGCCCCGAACGGGACCGGCACCTATCTCGACATGCTGCTGACGGGGCTGGTGCTGACGATCGAGACCGCGATCTGCGCCTGGATCATTGCGTTTGCATTCGGATCGGTCGTCGGCGTGCTGCGCACGCTGCCGTCAAAGGCCGCGTCCTGGGTTGGTTTCGCCTACGTCGAATTCTTCCGCAACCTGCCGCTCCTGGTACAGTTGTTTATCTGGTTCTTTGTTTTGCCGGAACTGCTGCCGCGGTCGTGGGGGCTCTGGCTGAAGCAGATGCCCAACGCACCGTTCTACACCGCCGCGATCGGGATCGGGCTGTTCATGTCGGCGCGGGTGGCGGAACAAACGCGAGCAGGCATCAACTCGCTGCCGCGCGGACAGAAGATGGCCGCTACCGCGCTCGGCCTGACCACAGTGCAGGCCTATCGCTACGTGCTGCTGCCGATGGCGTTTCGCATCATCATGCCGCCGCTGACGTCCGAATTTCTCAGCACCATCAAGAATACGTCGGTGGCCATCACCATCGGCCTGATCGAACTGACCGCCGAGGCGCGGGCGATGCAGGAATTTTCGTTTCAGGTGTTCGAGGCCTTTACCGCCGCGACGCTGCTGTATCTCCTGATCAATATTGTTGTCGTCACCGCCATGCGCTTTCTCGAGCGCGCTTTAGCGGTCCCCGGCTATATCACCGGGAAGTGAGCGGCGCATGTTCGCCAATTTCGATTTTGACGTCATCCGCCGCTCGCTCGGATATCTGTTTCTCGACGGCATGACGTTTACGCTGACGCTGACCGGGCTCGGCGCATTGGGAGGGCTGATCTTCGGCACGCTGATCGCGCTGATGCGGTTGTCCGGATTCAAGCTCCTGGGCCGCATCGCCGGGCTCTATGTCGACCTGATGCGCTCGCTGCCGCTGGTGCTGGTGATTTTCTGGTTCTATTTCCTGGTGCCCTATATCGGGCAATGGCTGACGGGTGCGTCGCGGCCGGTTCGCGTCGGCGCGTTTACGTCCTCGCTCGTCACCTTCATCCTGTTCGAGGCGGCGTATTTTTCCGAAATCATGCGCGCCGGCATTCAGTCGATCTCCAAGGGCCAACCGGCCGCGGCGAGCGCGCTGGGCCTGACCTACGCCCAGACCATGCGCTATGTTGTGCTGCCGCAGGCGTTCCGGAACATGCTGCCGGTGCTGTTGACGCAGACCATCGTGCTGTTCCAGGACACCTCGCTGGTCTATGTGCTGTCGATCCCCGATTTCCTGGGTGCGGCCAGCAAGGTGGCGCAGCGCGACGGCCGGCTGGTCGAAATGTATCTGTTCGCAGCCGCGGTCTATTTTGCAATTTCCAGCGTCGCGTCGTTCGGTGTCCGGCGCCTGCAGGCGCGTATCAGTATCGTCCGTTAGGGAAGTGCGCATGATCGAGATCAACCACGTCGACAAATGGTACGGGCCTGGCTTTCAGGCGCTGAAGGATTGCACCACCAGCGTCGCCAAGGGTGAGGTGGTGGTGGTATGCGGCCCGTCGGGCTCGGGAAAATCCACCCTGATCAAATGCGTCAACGCGCTGGAGCCGTTCCAGAGCGGCGAGATCATCCTCGACGGCATCAGGGTCAACGACCCCAAGACCGATCTGCCGAAACTGCGCGCCCGCGTCGGCATGGTGTTCCAGCATTTTGAGTTATTTCCGCATCTCAAGATCATCGAGAACCTCTGCCTGGCGCAGGAAAAGGTGCTCGGCCGCTCGCACGACGAGGCGCGGGCAAAGACCGCAAAACTGCTCGACCGGGTCGGGCTGAAGGATCATGCGCGCAAATACCCGGCCGAACTGTCCGGTGGCCAGCAGCAGCGTGTCGCGATTGCCCGCGCGCTGGCGATGGATCCGATCGCCATGCTGTTCGATGAGCCGACCTCGGCGCTCGACCCCGAGATGATCAGCGAAGTGCTCGACGTCATGGTCGACCTTGCCCGCGAGGGCATGACCATGATGGTGGTCACCCATGAAATGGGCTTTGCCAGCAAGGTCGCGCACCGCGTGATCTTCATGGACAAGGGCGAAATCGTCGAGGACGCGCTGAAGACCGACTTCTTCGGCAGCCCCCGCAGCGACCGCGCGCAGAAATTCCTGTCGAAGATTCTGTCGCATTAGGCGCTTGTCATTCCGGGGCGCGCGAAGCGCGAAACCGGAATTTCGAGATTCCGGGTTCGCCTCTTCGAGGCGCCCCGGAATGACGATGAAGAACGGCTTTACTCCGTTTCCAAATTCGTCGATCAAGCCCTTAACAATTCGCATGTACCATGCGAAACAGCCGGTTCGCAGCCCCTCAAGGAGAATTCGCTTGCAACAGATCGCCTACGTCAACGGTTTGTTCGTGCCACTGGCCGACGCCAAAGTCTCGATCCTGGACCGCGGCTTTCTGTTCGCCGACGGCATCTACGAAGTCGCCGCCGTGCTGGAAGGCAGACTGATCGACAACGCTTCGCATCTGGCGCGGCTGGAGCGCTCGGTCGGCGAGATCGCGCTTGCGTTGCCGGAGACGCCGGCGCGGATTCAGGAGATCCAGAAGGAGCTGGTCGCGCGTAACAATCTCGTCAACGGCATGGTCTATCTGGAAGTGACGCGCGGCGCCGACACGGGACGAGATTTTGCGTTTCCAAAGGACGTCAAGCCGACGCTGATCATGTTCACCTCGGAAAAGGACATCGTCAACGCGCCGTCGGCCAAGACCGGCATCGGCGTGATCACCGTGCCTGACATCCGCTGGACCCGGCGCGACATCAAGAGCGTGGCGCTGCTGGCGCAGGTGCTGGCCAAACAGGCGGCGGCGCAAGCGGGCGCCGGCGAAGCCTGGATGATCGAGGATGGCATGGTGACCGAAGGCGGATCGTCCTCGGCCTTCATCCTGACCCAGGACGACGTGCTGGTGACGCGGCAGAATTCATCCGCGATTCTGCCGGGCTGCACCCGCAAGGCGGTGGTCGCGCTCGCCGAAGAGCGTCAGCTTCGGGTCGAGGAACGCGCCTTCACGATCGAGGAGGCGTTGGCGGCCAAGGAAGCCTTCATCACCAGCGCGACCGTGTTCGTGCAGGCGGTAGTGACGATCGACGGCAAGACCGTCGCCAACGGCAAGCCCGGCCCGATGACCGATCGCTTGCGCGAGATTTATGTCGATTTCGCCCGCGCCACGGCGCAGTAGCGTTGCATTTCATTGGCCAAACGTGGTGAGTCTTGCGCCGTCGTCGGCAACAAAGACGGCAAGCAGGCTCGCCGGTTCGCTCGCGCTGGCGTTCTCGCTGATGAGATGCTCGCTGCCGGGCGGTTCGAAAAAGCTTTCGCCCGCCTTGTAAACCTTGGCTGGCCCGGTGGCGGAGTTTTCCGACCGGATCGCACCCGACAGCACGTAGGCGAAAACGCTTCCGGCATGGTGGTGACTGGCCGACTTTCCGCCCGGCGCGTAGTTGACGACGACGGCGGTCAGGGTTTTGCCGGGCACGTTTGGCAGTTTCTCGGTGCGAACCGGCGTCACCTGATCGCCTTCGGCGTGCGCCGGGCGGTCTCCGGAAATCACGAGAGCGAGCAGGGCGATTGCCACTGCGGAGGAAGCTTTGGTCATGGCGGTCTCCTGATGTCTCTAGGCCACCGCCGCCTTGGCTCTGACCGCGGGAACCGCGCGGAAGCTGATCGCGAGCCTGTTCCAGGCATTGATGGTGGCGATCAGCATGGTCAGATTGACGGTCTCTGTTTCCGAGAACTGGGCGCGGACGTCGTTATAGACGTCGTCGGGAGCATGGGTTTCCGAGATCAGCGTCACCGCTTCGGTCCAGGCCAGCGCGGCGCGTTCGCGGTCGGTATAGAGCGGCGACTTTCGCCACGCATTCAGCAGGTACAAACGCTGCTCGGTTTCGCCGTGCTTGCGCGCATCCTGGGTGTGCATGTTGATGCAGAAGGCGCAGCCATTGATCTGCGAGGCCCTGGTCTTGACCAGCTCGATCAGCGATTGTTCGAGGCCGCTACCTTGCACCTGGGTTTCGAGCGCGCTCAGCGCCTTGATGGTGTCGGGTGCAGCTTGATAAAAGTTCATTCGGGGTTTCATGGTCGTTCTCCTCGCGGTTTTGAAGGATTGTGTCAGTGCGCGCCGCCGGTTTCAAGATGGCCGCGACATCCGGATCGGGCTACAACAATAAATAACCCCTCACCGTTCAACCGATAGGTCGGGCAAACGAATTTTTCCGCACAAGCTGGCGTCATCGCGTGCGGAAGGATTGTCCCGGTGAATCTGTGGCGACGCACTCGTGTGCGTTCTACCTTTGCACGCGGGGCTGCGGGTGCAGCGGGCACCCGGCACTTCCCTGCTCCCTCGATTTTTGGGCGAACCATTCATGCACACCTCGGGCGCACCGCGCCGCGAGATCGCGGAGGCGTATCTGTGGTTTCAATGCGGGCTTTCATCCTTCGAGACGCGCGCAAGGGCGCGCTCCTCAGGATGAGGTTTGGTAGACCCTCATGGTGAGGAGCGCGGCAAGGCCCGCGCGTCTCGAACCATGTGGCCCGCTGGATGCGCTCGCAATGACGGCGCCGGCTGTTTGAAAATTGAATGAACGCGAACCGGGAAACAACGAAGACCCCGGCCGCTCGAGGCGGCCGGGGCTTACCGAGAGAACCGAGGTTCGATCAATATTCGCAGACGTTGACGGTGCGCAGGCGATAGCCGAACGGGGTGGGGACGCGGCGCAGTTGATAGCAGTCGTCGTCACCGTAACCGCCGCCGATGTAGCCGATGCCGAAGCCGGGACCCCAGTGGTGGTGATGAAAGCCACCGAAGCCGCCGCCCTTCCAGCCAGCCGACGCGGCGGTCGGCGCCAGCGCGATCGCGCCGAGCGAAGCAGCGGCAACAAGTGCCAGAGTGATTTGGCGTAACATGGTCGTTCTCCTTAAGTGCGTTGGTGCGGGTTTACAGTTTCAGTTTCACCCATCGCACATCAGTCGCTTGCCCTGGGAGCAGGGTTCGGAAAAAATTCCTGAACAAATATTCAGATGTGAGAAACGTCACACAGCGGCGACGCGCCCCCGCTCAAGCCGCGACAGCATCGACATCGTTAACCAACGCGGACAACCCGCTCGCATTCGTCACCGTGCGCACAATCATGGGCTCGTTGCGCCCGCGGATCTCGACTTCATGCTCGGGCAATCCGTCGGCGGCAAGCCCGGCGGTGAGTCGAACTTCTTCTGAAATGACCGCTTCACAAGCGAGGCCCTTGGTCATGTCCTGCAGCCTGGCCGCGACATTGACGGCGTCACCGAGCGCGGTGAACACCATATGATCGCGGTAGCCGATATCGCCGATGATGACTTCGCCGCCATGAATGCCGATGCCGAAACGAATCGGCTCGCGCAGATCGTGCGCAAGAAATTGATTGAGCTCCTCGACATTGGCGGAGATCATGGCCGCTGCCTTGAGCGCCTGGCGGCAGGCGGTTTGCGGGTTGGTGTTGAGTCCGAACAGCGCCAATTGGCCGTCGCCGACAAACTGATTTGGCTGGCCGCCGGATTCGATCACCGCCTGCGATACCGCGCCGAGGAAACGGTTGACGATGAAGACGGTATCGAACGGCAACCGGTTTTCCGCAAGCCTGGTCGAACCGCGCATATCCACGAACATGCTGACGAGATAGCGTTCCTCGCCGATGCGTGCCGGGCTGGAAGTTCGCAAGCTCGCCGCCGTGATCTGCGGCAGGAAGATCTGGAAGAAGGAGAGGTCGGCCTCGGGCCGGAGCTGGCAGGCAAGGCGGATCGCGGGATCGGAGCCGGCCCCGACGCGGCCGAGCACGAACGCCTCCCGCGCCGACGGCTGCGGCAGCGAGGTGCAGTCCCCGATCACGCGAATGCGGCAGGTGGAGCAGCGGGCGCGGCCGCCGCACACGCTTGCATGCGGGACGTTGTTGCGCAGGCTCGCTTCCAGCACGCTCAGGCCCTTCGGCACCCGGACCGTCCGGCCGTTGCCGTAACTCAGGTTGATCATGCCGACCCGGCGCTCGTTGAGGGCGCGAACGCCCCTGCCCAGCATCACAAGTCCGAGCAGGCCGAGATAGCCGATCAGGAAATAATCGGTGATCGAGTCCAGCACCGCCTGTTCGGCCGCCGTGCCGACCTGGCTGCGGGAGAGATTGGAGGCCTTCCATTCGGCGCTGTCGTTGTTGTTGTCCTGGATGACGCTTCGCCCGCCCTGATACAGACCCAGCATCGCCAGCGTCGGAATCAGCACCACGGCGGCGAGCAGATACGGCGCCGCGGTGTTGTAAAACGCTTTCATGCGCAGCCAGAAATGAAGCCCGATGCAGCTATGGATCCATGCGATCAGCAGCACCGCGAACATCAGCCGGATCCGGTACGGCGCTGCGATCCAGTAGGCATAAAGCACCTGCGGATAGAGCTTTTCGTGCCCGAAAAGCGTATGGCCGAGCCGCACGCCGGCAATGTGGGCGATGATGAGCGCCGGAATGCTGAGGCCGAGCACGAGCTGCAGCGGCTCGATCGCTTTCCAGCGAAACTGCCGGCGCTCGTAGAGCGCCCAGACCCCGAGGCCGGCATGGACCAGCGCCGCGGCATAGAACAGCACCGCGACCGGAAGGAATTGCCAGAACGCGACGTGGTAGGTAACGCCGATGGCAAGGGCATCCATCGAAATATTGCCGAGCGCGTGGTTGACGAAATGGCTGACCAGGTAGGCGAACAGTACCAGCCCGCAGGCGAGGCGGATCTGCCGGAGGCTGATGCCGCGGATGAATTTCTTGAGCTGGGCGAGCATGGGTTCGGTCACGAGCTCCGGCAGGGATCTTCGACAATGTTAGAGTTTAATCGTCCCGGGTTGAAGCCTTGCGTCGAACAATGTGGTCTCGGCTTCGAACAATTTCCGGAGATGGAGCGACAAAATGTCGTGACGCGTCCCGCCTCGGCGGGTGATGTGAAAGCGATGATTTTGATCTGGCACTACAGCTACCCGCCCAAGCCCCACAGGACGTCTCTTCGAGACGGCATGAATCCAAAAACCCGCAAATTGTGCGTTGACCGGCCCGGATGGCCGCCACCCCAGCTGGAATCGACCTTGATGCCCCGCAGCACCGTCAGACCGTTAGTCGCATCAATGTTACCGCGACTTCGACTAGCCCCAAACCGCCGCTCAACCCATGCTGTGCGGCAGGTATCTCATCAAGTTGACAGCCTAGTCGAGTCCGCTCAAAAGCATGGCGATGACGATCGCTTTACCCGGCCGCCCTGGTCCGAAACCCCGCGCCGCGCGTAAAACGCTGTCGGCCGTTGTGGCGCTGGTCGCGGTCCTGACCTGCATGCGCGTGGTTTACGCGTGCCTGATCGATCTGCGCACCGATGAGGCCTATTACTGGACCTGGTCGAAGGAGAACGTTGTTTCGTTCCTCGATCATCCACCAATGATCGCCTGGTTCATCCGGTTCGGCACCGCGATCTTCGGCGACACCAATTTCGGCGTCAGGTTTGCCGGCCTCGTAGCGATGCTGGTCACGCAGCTGCTGCTCGCCGACATCGTCCGGCGCGTGACGCATGACGTCCGCGCCATCGCGATTGCGGTGCTGATGCCGGAGGCCGCGCTTTATTACGGGCTGCTGATGGCCAAGGTCTCGCCCGACGTGGCGCTGATCCCGTTTGCGGTCGCCATGGCATGGGCGCTGGTGCGGCTGCACGAAACTGGCGATGCGCGCTGGTGGCTGGCGGCGGGCTTGTTCGCAGGGTTGGCACTGCTGTCGAAATTCACCGCCGTGATGCTGATCCCGGCCGTGCTCGCCTTCATGCTGGTGCCGGAGTGGCGCCGGCGCTGGCTAACCAGCCCTTATCCGTGGGCCGCGGCATTGATCGCGGTCGCATTGTTCGTGCCGGTGTTGATCTGGAATTACGAGCACGATTGGGCCTCGTTCCGATTCCAGCTTGTACGCGCCACCGCGGACCACGAATTATCGTTGCGCACGGTTGGGGATTACATCGGCCTTCAATTCGGGCTGGTCGGGTTCATCCTGCTGCCGGTGGCATTGTCGGGGCTCGCGCTGACGGCATGGCGGGGATATCGCCGAGGCGACGCCGTGGCCGTTCTGCTTTCGACCGCCGTGATCGTTCCCTTCGGCTATTTTTTCTGGAAATCGCTGAGCTTGCGGGTCGGCGACACCTGGCCGATGTTCATGTGGCCGGTCGGGTTTGCCGCAGCCGCCATCAACATCGCGATGCTGCCGCGGGAAGCTTTTCCCGCATGGATGATCAAATCGACGATCGCATGGGCCAATGCCGCGATCGCCTCCGGCATCGTCTTCGTCGTCCTGGTGTTTCTCTATTATGTCGTCAGCCCGTGGAATTTCATCGGCAAGGCCGATCCGATCGGCGGCGAGGCGGGGTACCAGCAACTCGCGGAACGGGCGCAAGTACAGTTGCAAAAGACCGGTGCAAGCTGGATCGCCACCACCGACTACCGGACCTACGCCATGCTGCGCTGGTATTTGGGGGATCGCGTGCCGGTGATCCAGATCAACGAGCGCGGCCGGTTCATGGGCTTTCGCCAACCGGACATGAATTTGGTCAAGGGACATACCGGGCTCTACGTCGCCCGCGAACCCGACAATGCCATTCCGGTGTGGGCTTCCACCACAGCGCTCAGAGAGCCGCTCGAGCGGGTGGAGCGTCGCTGGCGCGGCATGGTGATGGATATCTATGCGCTGGAAAAGCTGACCGGATGGACACCGGAGCTTTCGCCGCCGCCGGATTCGCCGCTCTATCGCTGGCGCGTGCTGGCGGGCGATTCTCCAGGGCAAGTTAATTTGCCTGCGTGAGCGCAGACTTAAGAAAGCGTTAATTTCGTGCTGTATATTTGTGAACAGCGGCGGTGCACAGCAATCTGGAGAAAAAATTGATGGGCAGAATCGCTTCGGCTATCGCGGGAATTGCGTTGGCCTCGGGGCCGTTATTGCTGCCGGCATCGGCCAGGGCGGAGAATGGTCAAATCGCCGCGGGCGTAGTGGGCGGCCTCATCGGCGGGGCTTTGCTCGGCGGCGCGCTGGCGCGACCGGCGCCACCGCCGCCGGTTTATTACGCGCCGGCGCCGGTCTACGTCGAGGAGCCCGCCTGCCGGATTGTTCGTGAGCGCTATTGGGACGGATATGGCTGGCAAATTCGCCGGCTTCGGGTTTGCGATTAAATCGCCCAATCTTGCTTGAACAAATCAAATCCGACCGCCCGCTTCGGCGGTCTTTTTGTTCGGCCTGACAAGTCGCACCCGCTGAAGCTCACTCGTCGGCCTCGCGCTTGCGCAACAGGTCCTTGGCGAGGTCACCGAGCGCCGGTCGCGGCAAGGCGGTGAATGGCAGCGGGCGCGTGACGTCGACGGCGGCGAGGCCTAGCCGCGCCGTGAGCAATCCGTTGAGAACGCCTTCGCCGAGCCGCTGCGACAGTTTCGCGGCGATGCCGTGGCCGAGCACCTGCTGCACCAGGCTGTCGCTTGCGGCCATGCCGCCGGTGATGGCGACATGCGCAATGACCTGACGCATCAGCCGGATCATGCCGAGCGCTCCCGGCCGTCCCCCATAAAGCCGCGCCAGCTGCCGGATCAGGCGCAGCGACGCCGCGAACACGAACAGCACATCGATCAAGGCGCGCGGACTGACGGCGGTCACGATCGAGACGCGTTGGGCGGCCGACGAGATCAGACGGCGCGCCTCCTGATCGAGCGGCGTCATCAACTCGCGCTCCGCCAGGCGGATCAGGTCGGCGCCGTCGATGATGTCATCGACATGGCCCTGCAGCGTGGCGCGGGCCCGCGCCAGTTGCGGGTTCTGGTGCGCCAGTTTGACGAGATCCTGCACGATCGCGCGGCTTTCCGCGCTGTTGTCGCTGAGCAGCACGGCGGCGGCGCGCAGATGCAGCTTTTCGATTGTTGCAAGACGCGCCAGACCGAACGCCTCGCGCGCGACAACGACAGCCAATGCCAGCGCGGCGGCGAGCGCGAACGCAAGGCCAAGATAGCCGAGGCCCTCGCTGCGCGCGAACAGGTCCTCGATCAAACGCGTGGTGCTGAGCCCGAGGCCGAGCAAAACGAGCCCGCCGAGCGCGGTCCAGAATATCGCGCCCCAGCGCAATCCTCGTCGTGGCGGGACGATTGGCGCCTCGAGCGGCACCGGTAGCAGCGCAGGGTCTGGTTCCGGCGTGACATGCACGGTGCCGCGCGCCGGGCGGCTGTTGTCGTCGCCATCCATCACGACCACGCCGGGGTCGTCGAGCTTGAAGGTCGCGGGACGGCGATGATGAGGTCGCTCGCTCATTGCAGTCTGTCTCCGATCAGGAACTGGAGGGCGCGGTCGAGGCGGATGTGAGGCAGTGCCGGCTCGCCGCTGCCTTCGCGTTCGAGTTCTGGTGGGCGAAAGCGAAGAAAGCGGAAATCGCTCTTCTCGGCGGTGGCGCTGGAAAGACCGCGAAAGGCGCTTTCGCCCCGGAAAAGTTCTTCCGGGTCAGCGGGCAGGTCGCCGGGAAAGGTCGCGACTTCGGTGTCGCCGTCAAAGGCCTCGGCGCCTGCCGTCTCACCTGACGCAGGTGTGCCCAGGATGGAGGGCAGTTTGTCGCGGCCGCGCTGTATCTGGGCCTCGCGGGTGGCGCGCACCGCGGCCAGCGCGACGACGTCGATGGCAGCACCGGTGTCCTCGGCTTTCGCGACAGCCCGGCCTACGGTTCGCCGCAACACCGCCTCCAGGCGGTCATGGCTCGAATGATGCAGATGATCGGCTTTGGTGGCGGCAAATAATATCCGGTCGATCCGCGGCCGGAACAAACTCGAGAGTATCGTGCTGCGCCCGATCCTGAAGCACTCCAGGATTCCCGCCAGCGCCGCTTCAAGATCGTGCAACGCTTCCGGTCCGGAGTTGAACGCTACCAGCGCATCGACCAGCACGATCTGGCGATCGAGCCGGGAAAAATGATCGCGGAAGAACGGCCGCACCACGACGTTCTTGTAGGCCTCGTAACGCCTGTTCATCATCGCCCACAGCGAACCATCGGGCGGTGATCCATCGGCCGCCACATCGAGCGGCGCAAAGGTCAGCGCCGGCGATCCTGCCAAATTGCCGGGCATCAGGAAACGCCCGGGCGGCAGCAGGCTCATCGCAAAACGTTCGTCGCGGCAGGCGCGCAAATAGTCGGTGAACAGCCGCGCCGCCGCCAGCGCCGCCTGCTCGTCTTCGTGCTCGTCGGCCTTCAGGGTTGCAAGATGCGCGTGCCAAGGCGTCGCGAGTTTTGCGCGGGGACGCTGCCGCGACAGGGCGAGGCTCGCGGCCGACCATTGCTCATAATTTTTGTTGAGCAGCGGCAGATCGAGCAGCCATTCGCCGGGATAGTCGACGATATCGAGCGTCAGCGTGCGGTCCGCGCCATTTTGTCGCTGATAGTCGACCACCAGCCGCAATTCGCTGATATCGACGGTCGAATTCGGCCAGCGCCGCTGCTCGATCAAGGTGCGGACATGGTTTTCATAGTCGAAGCGCGGCACCGCGTCATCGGGCTGCGGCTCGAGCCGGGCGCGCGCGATCCGCCCGGTCGCATAGGGTTCGAACACCGGAAACCGGCCGCCGCGGGTGAGGCCGTGCACGAGCGCGGTGATGAACACGGTCTTGCCGGCGCGTGACAGCCCGGTGACGCCAAGCCGAACTGTGGGGTTGAAAAAATGATCGCCATAATCCAGCAAGGCCCGCGCCGACAGGCGCGCTTCCTCGACAATATCGGAAAAACGGAGGACCATGCGGGCGCGAAATACTCGGTGTGATGGAGGTAACAGACGCAAGACCCATCAAGGTGGAGATTGGCGGGCCAAAATCAAGTTTCATACTTATGACGCGATCTTGAGGCGCGATTTGACCCGGAGCATTTCAAGCCTTCGTTGACCTCTCCGGGGGTATGTTTTAACGCTTTGACCTCGCAGCTTGCCGGAGCCGCCATGACCATCTTCAGACTTAAGCAGCTAGCCTCGACATCGATCCATGCGGCGGCCGGTGCGGTTCGCTGGAATTACGATCGGGCTGAATTGATCGCCGACGGCATCGTCCACGGCGTCGGCGTGTGTTTTGGGGTGATCGCGGCGACCGTCCTGGTCGTGCTCACCGCCGTCTATGCCACGGCGTTTGAAGTCGCCGTGGTGTCGGTTTACGTCGCTGGATTGCTGGCGATGCTGGTGCTGTCGGCGAGCTATAATCTGTGGCCGATTTCGCGGACCAAATGGGTGCTGCGCCGCTTCGATCATTCGGCGATCTATGTGCTGATCGCGGCGACCTACACGCCATTCATCATGGAATTGAAGGACAGCATCTTCGCCATCGCGCTTGTGATCGGCGTCTGGTGCGTGGCTATTGTCGGGGTCGTGCTCAAGCTGGTGTTGCCGGGCCGTTACGACCGGCTCGCGGTCGGCCTCTATCTGGCGATGGGCTGGAGCGGCATCATGCTCTATGACGCTGTGGTGGCGGCGCTGCCGAACATGGCGCTGTGGTTCGTGATCGCCGGCGGCGTGCTTTATAGCCTCGGGGTTATCTTCCATGCATGGCAGCGGCTTCGCTTCCAGAATGTGATCTGGCACTCTTTCGTGCTGTTGGGCGCGGCCTGCCATTACACGGCGGTGCTGGATATCGTTCTGGCCTGAAATCTTGAAAAGCCGAGGTAACCATGCAAGTCGGCGGCAAAATCGTGGTTGTCACCGGGGGCGCCAACGGCATCGGCCGGGCGCTGTGCGAAGCCTTTCATCGGGCAGGAGCGGCCAAGGTGATCGTCGCCGATCTCGATTCCGCCGGCGCCGAAGCGGTCGCCGCCGCGATCGACGGCGCGGCATTTAAGTGCGATGTCGGGCAGGAGAAAGATATCGTTCACGTCATCGGGGAAACCGAACGTCGTTTCGGCCCGATTGCGCTGTTTTGTTCGAACGCCGGCATCGGCGGCGGCTTTGACCCATGTTCCGAGAATGCCGGCGGCAGTTCGGATGAGCCGTGGGCGAGAAGCTGGGCTGTAAATGTCATGGCGCACGTCTATGCCGCGCGTCATCTGATTCCGCGCATGAAGGCGCGCGGCGAGGGGTATTTCCTCAACACGATTTCCGCGGCGGGTCTGTTGTCGCAGGTTGGAAGTCCGGCCTATTCGACCACGAAGCATGCGGCGGTGGGGTTCGCCGAAAATCTCGCGATCTCGCACAAGGCCCATGGCATCAAGGTTTCGATCCTGTGTCCGCAGGGGGTCGATACCAACATGCTGCGGTCGATTCCGAAGGGGCCGCAATCCGGCGACGGCGACCTGACGCCGGAGCAGGTCGCAATAGATGTGCTGGCGGGACTGGAACAGGAAACGTTTGTCATCCTGCCGCACCCGCAAGTGCTCGGCTACATGCGCAAGAAGACCGAGAATTACGACCGCTGGATCTCGGGCATGGCGAAGATCCAGGCCAGGATGCGGGAAGCGTACGGGAAGTAACAAGAGACCCTCATGGTGAGGAGGCGCTCTTGCGCCGTCTCGAACCATGACGCCCCCACCGTGGCCCATCCTTCGAGACGCGGCGCAAGCGCCGCTCCTCAGGATGAGGTATCCCTCAACTCTTCTGCGTGTAAAGCAGCGGCACCGCGGAATCCACCATCACTTCGATCAGGCTGACGCCGTCATGCGCGAGACCGCGCTTTAGCGCGGGGGCGATTTCGGATGATTTGCTGACCCGCACGGCATCGCAACCGAGCCCTTCCGCGATCCGGACAAAATCGATGCCGGGCAGCTCGAGGCCGGGCACGTTGCGCACCTGCATCACCTGGCTGAACGAGCGCATCGCGCCGTAGCCTGAATTGTTGATCACCACCACCGTCAGCGGCAGCTTGCGTTGCGCCGCGGTCCACAGCGCCTGGATCGAATACATCGCGGAGCCGTCGCCGATCAGGCAAACCGTCCTGATGTCGGGGCGGCCGAGCGCCATGCCGACCGCCGCGGGGAGGCTGTAGCCAAGGCCGCCGCTTGCCATGGTGTAAAAACTGTCCTGTCCGCGCATCGGCATGAATTTGTGCATAGCCGGACGATGCGACGGGGCTTCCTCGACCAGCGCGGCGCTATCGGGCATCGCGCCCGCGAGCGAGTGCAACAGGAAGTCAACGGGGATCGGATCGGCCGCTGACGGCGGAAGCGGCAGGACACGACCCGCCGGCATCGCGCGCTTCGTCTCGGGCAGCAATTCGAGCAGCATCGTCAGCGCGGGTTTTAAGGTCGCGACGATGCTGGTGCCGACAGGGGTTACCGCGGCGGACGTCGGATCGTCGGTGATCTGGAACAGCGTGGTCGCGCCATCGAAGATCGCAGCGTGGCCTTCAACGTGAAACGTGAACACCGGCGCGCCGATCACGACCACGAGATCATGGCCGCGCAACGCTTCCGAGACCTGCGCTGGTGACGCATGCAGGAACCCGGCGAATTGCGGATGCAGTTCCGGAAACGAACAGCGCGCCGAAAACGGGCTAATCCAGACCGCCGCTTTGGCTTTCTCCGCAACCCGCACCATCAGATCGACGGCTTGCGCGCGATCGACGCCGGGGCCGACGACGAGGGCAGGGTGCTTGCTTGCCGAGAGCGCCGCGACCAGCGCGCTCATCGCGCCCGCGTCCGGCCCGAGCTCGCGGCTGACGCTGCGGGCTTCGATCGCCAGGGTTTGATGGGTCCAGTCGTCGATCGGCACCGACACAAAAGCCGGACCGCACGGCGGCTGCATCGCCACGTAATAAGCGCGCGCGATTGCCGCCGGAACGTCTTCGGCACGCGCCGGCTCGACCGAGAATTTGACGTAAGGCCGCGGAAATTCCGAAGCGCGCTCGGCATAGAGAAACGCCTGCAGCGGCAGGATGGAGCGCGCCTGCTGGCCGGCGGTGATCACCAGCGGGGTCTGGTTGCGGTGCGCCGTATAGATATTGCCGAGCGCGTTGCCGACGCCGGCGGCGGAATGCAGATTGACGAAGCCGGCATTGCGGGTGGCCTGCGCGTAGCCATCGGCCATGCCGATCACGGAAGCTTCCTGCAACCCCAGCACGTAATCGATATCGTCGGGCCAGTCGCTGAGGAACGGCAATTCCGTCGAGCCGGGATTGCCGAACACTTTGCGGATTCCGAACGCCCGCAACAGGTCGAGCGTGGCATGTTTGACGGTGACCGATGCACTCGCGCTTTGGGCTGGTTTGCGGGACGATGCCATGTGACCTCAGAAAAGAATCTAGCCAGTCATTCCGGAGCGATGCGAAGCATCGAACCCGGAATCTCGAGATTCAGGGTCTGGTGCTGACGCACCATCCCGGAATGACCAAACTACTTCTTCACTTCGCCCGCAACCAATCTCACCACGTCGCGGTGCCTTTCATGGTCGGCTGACCGGCCGAATTCGCGGTCCAGAGTTCCTGACCCGTGCTGGTATCATTGGCGTTGATGCTGAACTCGCTGCCTTCGAACAGCGGCTGCACTCCGCGATAGCTGAACTTCTTTGGCGCGGCGCCGCCATGAAGCTTGGCGGAGAATTCCACCAGGAACGCCGCCTGCAGCGGGCCGTGGAACACCAGGCCCGGATAGCCCTCGACCTTGGTGACGTAATCGCGGTCGTAGTGAATGCGGTGGCCGTTGAAAGTCAGCGCCGAATAACGAAACAGCAGCACCGGATCGGCCATATGACTTTCGCGATGCTGCGCTGCGGGCGGCGGCGCCGGCTTGGCAGGAGCGGCCGGCTGCGCGGCCGACATCTCCCGATAGACGATATCCTGCCGCTCGCGGATCACTGTCCCGCGCGGCGTCGCGACCGTGTGGTCGACGGATACGAAACACAAAACCCCGGTGCCGCCGGTCTTCATGGTTATGTCCGCAATGCGCGAGCTACGCGTGGTCTCGTCGCCGACGCGCAGCGGCTGGAAAAACTGCAGCTCGCCGCCGGCCCACATTCGGCGCGGCAGCGGCACCGGCGGCAGGAAGCCGCCGCGGGTCGGGTGGCCATCCGGGCCTAATGCAGACATCGGAAACACCGGCTGCGCCAGGCACCAATGCGTGGTCAACGGCGCCGCGTCGCCGACCCTGGGGTCGCCGATCTCCTGAAACAGCGTCGCGCGCAGGCCCTTGACCAGTTGCGCGGTGACGATGTCGGAGGCCTGCGAGGTCTTTCCGATCCATTGGCGCAGATGGTCGAGGTCGAGCTGTTCGGTCATGACTGACGGGTCCGGGCGCGGGAAGGCTTTGGGGCGGCAGTGTGATCGCCGATGCCGGGCACGGCGCCGTAATGGCGCGGCGCATCGACGACGATAGCAGCCGGAGCCGGATAGCTCACCGGCCCTGCCGGCGTATCGACCTCGATGCGGCGCAGATGCGGATGACCAGCGAGGTCGGCCATGGTGTTGACCTCGGCAAACGCAATATCGGCGTCGGACAGGCGCTTCAGCAGCTCGTCGCGGGTCATGGTCGCAAAGCTGTCGCCGACCGCCTTGTCGGTCAGCGCGCGGTTGCGGACGCGCTCGACCATGCTGGAAAATCTGGCATCGTTCGGCAGGTCAGGCCGGCCTAGCACGTCAGCGCATAATTTCTTCCATTCGCGCTCGCTCTGGATCGAAATCAGGATGTCCCTGCTGTCGCTGGAGCGGAATACGCCGTAGGGCGCGATCGAAGGATGGGCGAGGCCCATCCGCTGCGGCGGGTTGCCGGCTTCGGCGTTGAGCAGCGGCACGGTCAGCCAGTCAGCCATCACGTCGAACATCGAAATCCGGATATCCGCGCCCTTGCCGCTCCTCGACCGCGCGATCAGCGCTTCGAGGATGCTAGCGTGCGCGGTGGCGCCGGTGGCGACATCGACGATCGACATCCCGACGCGCGAAGGGCCGTCCGCGCCACCGGTGATCGATGCCAGCCCGCTCTCGGCCTGGATCAAGAGGTCATAGGCCTTGCGATGGGCGTAGGGGCCGTCATCGCCGTAGCCTGAAATGGTGCAGCAGATCAGCGCCGGATAATCCCTGCGCAGGCGTTCCAGCGTGAAACCGAGCTTGTCCATCGAGCCTGGCTTGAGGTTCTGGATCAGTACGTCCGCGCCTGAGATCAGCTCTTCAAGGCTGTTGCGGCCTTCGGTGGTGGCGAGGTCGATCACCATGGAATCCTTGCCGCGGTTGAGCCAGACGAAATAGCTGCTCTGGCCCTTTGCCGCCGCATCATAGCCGCGCGCAAAGTCGCCCTCGGGGCGTTCCACCTTGATCACATGGGCGCCGGCATCGGCCAGCCGCGAACTACAGAATGGTGCGGCGACCGCCTGTTCGACGGCTATGACGGTCAGTCCTTCAAGCGGCAACATCTGACTTTCTCAGTAGGAGCGGGGCATGCCCAGCACATGTTCTGCGAGGTACGATAAAACCAGATTGGTCGAGATTGGCGCCACCTGATAAAGTCGGGTTTCGCGGAATTTGCGTTCGACGTCGTATTCTTCGGCAAAGCCGAAGCCGCCATGGGTCTGCACGCAGGCATTCGCAGCTTCCCAGGACGCGTCGGCCGCCAGCATCTTGGCCATATTGGCCTCGGCGCCGCAATCGAGCCCGGCTTCGTATTTGCGGGTGGCTTCCTTCACCATCAGTTCGGCGGCGCGCATCGCCGCATAGGCCCTGGCGATCGGAAACTGGATGCCTTGATTTTGGCCGATCGGACGGCCGAACACCGCGCGCTCTTTTGCGTAAGTGGAAGCTTTGGCGATAAACCATTTGGCGTCGCCGACGCATTCGGCCGCGATCAGGATGCGCTCGGCATTCATGCCGGAGAGGATGTAGCGAAAACCCTTGCCTTCATCGCCGATCAGGTTTTCCGCAGGGACCCTCATATCGGTGAAAAACACCTCAGTGGTGGAGTGATTCATCATGGTGCGGATCGGGCTGATCGAGAGCCCGTTACCCTTTGCCGCTTTCATGTCGACGATGAACACCGACAGGCCGTCGGTGCGCTTCCTGGATTGTTCCTTCGGCGTGGTGCGCGCCAGCAGGATCATCAGGTCGGAATATTCGGCGCGGCTGGTCCAGATCTTCTGGCCGTTGACGATATAGCCGTCATTGCCGTCGCGCCTGGCGAAGGTCTTCAGCGACGAGGTGTCGGTGCCGCTGGTCGGTTCGGTGACGCCGAACGCCTGCAGCCGCAATTCGCCGCTGGCGATCTTCGGCAGCCATTTTGCCTTTTGCTCTTCGCTGCCATGACGCAGCAGCGTGCCCATGGTGTACATCTGGGCGTGGCAGCCGCCGCCATTGCATCCGGCGCGCTGGATCTCTTCCAGGATCGCCGCCGCCGCGGACAGCTTCAAGCCGGCGCCGCCATATTCTTCCGGAATCAACACCGAGAGATAGCCAGCTTGCGTCAGCGCGTCGACGAACGCGCTGGGATAGGCCATCTCGCGATCAAGCTTGCGCCAGTATTCGCCGGGGAACTGGGCGCACAGTTTGGCGACGGCGTCGCGGATGTCGGTATGTTCGTCCTGTTCTGGTGCGGTCATCGGAATTACTGGCGGTAGTAAGTGGTCGATCTCGATCGCTGATCTGCTTGCAGTTGTGAAACCACCGCTAACTCCCTATGCTGAATTGTTATAGCGTATGAACCTGCATTCCAAGATTGGCAAGTTTGCTGACGGCCGGTTGGAAACATCAGCCATTTCCCAGCCGGCCCCGACCCGCGAACTTACCGTTGCTTCCCCGATCGACCATCCGGGTTCGACAGCCATTGCGCTCATCAATACGCTTCTCCGCAACGAAATCAGCGCCTGCCGGCAAGAAGGCCTCTGGGACATCAAGCTCACTTAAAGTCAGTACCGAACTATGCGACCACAAGACCGAGGTTTTCCCGGAACCGGTTTTTCAGAAATACCCCGTCCCGCGGCGGCAACGCTCGTTCCATGTGACCCGAAGCGATGCGGATTCTCGCAAACCGCGGCCCGCCGTCGATGCTTTGCAAGTCGGGCCGAAACTGCGTGATGCCTTTCATGTCGGTTATTTCCCTGACCGAACGCAGGCCGGCTCCGGCGGCAATCACCTCAAGCCTGGCCCCCAGGCCCGAATGGCTGACCTGCATCCCCGTCTCACCGAAATGGCCGTTGTCGAGAACAACGATCGAGAGATTTCCGCACTTCCTGGCTGCAATTGTCAGCAGGCTGCCGATACCCATCAGCTGCTCGCCGTCACCGGTGATCACGGCGACCGGCCGTTCCGGCCGCGCCAGCGCGACGCCAAGGCCGACCATCGCCGCGCCACCCATGGCGCCCCACAGGTAGAAATTTCCGGAGTGTTCGCCGGCATCGAACACGTCATAGGACGACGATCCGAGGCCGGTCACAACCAGCAAATCTCCGCGGTCAACGAGCAGCGCCTTGACTACTTCGCGACGATCAAGCGAGCCGAAATTCCGCGTCATCACCTGGTCTCCGTCCATTTCTTGCGGCCGAGCATGCGTTGTGAGATGAGGACCGCGACTTGCTGGTCACTGTCGAACGCAAGCGACGCGGCTGCCGAAACAACCTCTGCCGCATCTTGGGGCCGGTCGAGCCGAACTACGGTCACGCCCATGATTTCCAGGGCCTGCGGCGTCGCCTTGCCCATCGGAATCTGCCATGGGTTGAACTCCGCCCATTCGCCGCGCATCGTCACAAGGGTGAGGAAGGGAATCCGGCAGCTGGCTAGCAGCGACAACATATTCACGCAGTTGCCGACGCCGCTCGATTGCATCAAGAGCGCGGCGCGATCTCCTCCAAGCCAGGCGCCTGCGCAGAGCGCCACCCCTTCCTCTTCCGTTGTCAGGACCGTTGTCTTGATGGCGCCATCGCCATGCGACAGCTCAATCAGCCGGGAGTGACCGGCGTCGGGGACATAGCAAATCTGCGATACCCCGACCGCTTTCAGCGTCCGGTAGATATCGAAAGGCCAGTCGTGGTCTGTCCCTTGACGCGTCCCTTGACGCGTCTCTTGGCCCGTCGCGACTTCATCCCTGGTAGCAATAACATCCATGGCGGCCTCGGTTTTGTTTCGCGCCTCAACGCGCATCCACACCAAAGCCATAGAACAAAAAAACTTAGGGCTGCCTTCTTATCTGGTTCAAGCTGTCATGCCGCAATTCTATAGGGCCGCTCTACGCATTGTCCTGTCGCGATCATCGGAACTCGGCCGGCAGATCAAGGGCGCGCATGGTGGCGGTGCAGAATGCGCAGAGGGTTTCAGAGCTGTTGTTCTTGGAGAAGACTTCGACGGTGGCGACCCCAATCGACCCCGACATTTTCAGGGTCTTGGCGCGGGCGACAAGTTCATTGCCGTCAGCCGGGGACAGGAAGTTGACCTTGATCTCGACGGTGACCCCGATCCGCCCGTTGGGCAGACCCAAGGTGACGGCGATCCCGGCCGCGTGGTCGGCCAGCGCGGTGATGACCCCGCCGTGAAAATGGCCGAAGAACTGCACCAGGTCGTCCCGTCGCGCCAGGGCGACTTCGGCACGGCCCGGCTCGACGGCGATAATGCGAAAGCCGGCGGCGTGACTAAAGCCCTTCGCGTTGACGGTCTCGACCAGGCTTGGTGGGTTGAGGTCGGCGGTCAAGAGACTGGTCCGTTCATGCGGGGATGCGGACCGGCAGCGACTCGATGCCGCGGACGAAGCTGGAATAGACCCGCTTCGGCTCGCCAACCACCTCGATCCGGTCGAACCGCTTGAGCATTTCCTGCCACACGATCTTCAATTGCAGTTCGGCCAGCCGCATGCCGACGCAGCGATGGATGCCGAAGCCGAACGACAGATGGGTGCGCGGGCGAGCCCGGTCGATGATGAACTCGTCAGGCTTCTCGATCCCCTCTTCGTCGCGATTGCCGGACACATACCACATCACGATCCGGTCGCCTTTCCTGATCTTCTTGTCCCGCAGTTCGGTATCGACCAGCGCGGTGCGCCGCATATGTGCGAGCGGCGTCTGCCAGCGAATGACTTCCGGCACCATGCTGTCGATCAGCGCCGGATTGTCGCGCAGCTTCTGATACTGGTCGGGGTATTCGTTCAACGCCAGCACCGAGCCGCTCATGGTGTTGCGGGTGGTGTCGTTGCCGCCGACGATCAACAGGATGATATTGCCCATCAGATTGTCGGGGTCCATGTGCCTTGTGGCGTCGCTGTGCGCCATCATCGAGATCAGATCGTTTTTGGGCGGGGCATTGACGCGCTCGTTCCAGAGCCTGCCGAAATAGGCCGCGCATTCGTCCATCTCCTTCCGGCGCTGTTCCGACGATTCGACGATCATGCTCTTTGGCAATGCGGTCGAGACGTCGGACCAGCGCGTCAGCTTGCGGCGTTCTTCCCAGGGGAAATCGAACAGGGTCGCCAGCATCTGGGTGGTGAGTTCGATCGACACCCGATCGACGAAATTGAAGGTCTCGTTGCGGGGCAGGGCGTCCAGCACCCGGGCGGAACGTTCGCGGATCAGAACCGCGAGCTGGTCGAGATGCGTCGGCGTGAACATCGGCGACACGGTCTTGCGCTGCGCGGAGTGCCGCGGCTGATCCATCGCAATGAAACTCGGCTGGTCGTAACCCGGCGGCACGTCGCGGATCGAGATGCCGCCGAGCGAAACGTCCGAGGAGAAGATGCCGTGATTGGTGTCGACATGCATGATGTCGTTGTATTTGGTCACCGACCAATAAGGTTCGATCGGTGCGTTGGTGCAGTAATGCACCGGCTCCTCCTTGCGCAGCCGCTCGAACCACGGCCACAGCGTATCGTCCTGAAACAGTTTTGGCGCGCCCGGGTGAAATTCCCTGAGCGGCGTGGAATAGGCTTCCTCGCGGGCGGCGCGCAGAAGCTCGGCCTTGTCGGCTCTGACCGCTGTCTGGATGTTCATCGTTGATCGATCCCAAAGTGGACGCCGTCGGGCATTGGCCAATCTTGCACGTAGTCTACCTGCAAACCGGATCCACCCCTCGGTTGAAGTCCGAGCATGCTTTTCGCGGAATACGCGCCGTCAGCCGGCAATCCGGACCGGCAGGGTCTCGTAGCCTTTGACAAAGCTCGAATACACCCGCTTGGGCTCGCCGACCATCTCAATATTATCGAACCGCTTGAGGATTTCTTCCCAGATTATCTTCAATTGCAGTTCGGCCAGCCGGATCCCGACGCAACGATGAATACCGAAGCCGAAGGAGAGATGGGTGCGCGGCCGGGTTCGGTCGATGATGAACTCGTAGGGACGATCGATCACCTCTTCGTCACGGTTGCCCGAGACATACCACATCACGACCTTGTCACCTTTTTTGAACTGTTTGCCGCGGAACTCGAGGTCGGCAAGCGCGGTCCGGCGCATATGCGCCAACGGCGTCTGCCAGCGAATCACCTCCGGCACGAAGCTGTCGATCAGCGCCGGATTTTCGCGCAGCCGGTTGTACTGATCCGGATTCTTGTTCAAGGCATACAGGCTGCCCGACAAGGTGTTGCGGGTGGTATCGTTGCCGCCGACGATCAGCAAGATCAGATTGCCCAGGAAATTCTTCGGGTCCATGTCGCGGGTGGCCTCGCTGTGCGCCATCATCGACAATAGATCGCTCTTCGGCGGCTGGTTGATGCGCTCGCTCCAGAGTTTTGCGAAATAGGTCGCGCATTCCATCAGTTCGACCTGTCGCGCTTCCTCCGTCGCAACCAGGCCGTCCGGACCGGGAAGCGTGGTGGCGATATCGGACCAGCGCGTCAATTTGCGGCGGTCCTCCCAGGGAAAGTCGAACAGCACGGCAAGCATCTGGGTGGTCAATTCGATCGAGACCTGATCGACCCAGTCGAACACGTCGTTGACAGGCAGATTGTCGAGGCACTCGGCCGACCGCTTGCGGATGTTGATCGCCAGCTGGTCGAGATGCGTCGGCGTGAACATCGGCGCCACCGTCTTGCGCTGCGCGCTATGGCGCGGCTGATCCATGGCGATGAAGCTTTCCCGGCGCAGATCGGGCGGGACATCGCGAATGGTTATGCCGCCCAAGGACGCCGCCGACGAGAACACCGAATGATTGGTCTCGATGTCCATGATGTCGTTATATCTGGTGACCGACCAATACGGTCCGAAGACGCTGTCCTTGCAATAATGGATCGGGTCCTCCTTGCGGAGCCGGTCGAAATAGGGCCAGAACGTATCGCTGCGAAACAGCTCGGGATCGCCGGGATCGAATTGCTCGAGCGCAATTGAGTAGGCGCGCTCCCGCGCGGCCTCGTGGTGCGGATTTCGAACGAGATCGACGGTCCCGTGCATGGGGCAGCTCCCTGATTACCCCCTCCGTGGTTGGCTCCGGAGGGCGGTCTTGGCGTGGAATTACAGCCCGTTGCGCGCGCCAGGGCAAGCGCGAGTTTGCCGCATTTGGCCGTATACCAGCGCCGGCCCTGCCGAACACCCCTTCTCAGCCTGTTCGGCCCGTGACAAGCTTGTTTCCAGCGAATAAGGCTGTGCACAGCAGGCCGCATTGATGCCCGGAGGCAGCCCGACCATGATTCCCAACGCGCATCGGATGTTCAATTTCGACCTAGGCGACACCGCGGACGCCATACGCGAAACCGTCCATGCGTTCTCGAGCAACGAGATCGCGCCGCGCGCCGCCGAAATCGACAAGAGCAATCAATTCCCGCGCGATCTTTGGCCGAAAATCGGCGCGCTCGGCCTGCACGGAATAACCGTCGAGGAGGAGTATGGCGGAACGGGGCTCGGCTATCTCGAGCATTGCATCGCGCTCGAGGAAATGTCGCGCGCCTCGGCGGCGGTGGGCTTGTCCTATGGCGCGCATTCCAACCTTTGCGTCAACCAGATCCGCCGCAACGGCAACGAGGCGCAGAAGCGGAAATACCTGCCAAAACTGATTTCGGGCGAGCATGTCGGCTCGCTGGCGATGTCGGAGCCCAATTCCGGCTCCGACGTGGTGTCGATGACGACCCGCGCCGACAAGAAGGGCGACCGTTTCGTGCTCAACGGCAGCAAGATGTGGATCACCAACGGGCCGGTCGCCGACACACTGGTGGTCTATGCCAAGACCGATGCTGCCGCCGGACCGCGCGGCATCACCGCCTTCATCGTCGAAAAAGCCATGAAGGGATTTTCCACCACGCAGAAACTCGACAAGCTCGGCATGCGCGGATCCGACACCTGCGAATTGGTGTTCGATCATTGCGAAGTGCCGGAAGAGAACGTGCTCAGCGAAGTCGGCCGCGGCGCCAACGTGCTGATGTCGGGTCTCGATTACGAGCGCGCGGTGCTGGCGGCCGGGCCGCTCGGGATCATGCAGGCCTGCATGGATGTGGTGATGCCCTATGTGCACGAGCGCCGGCAGTTCGGCCAGCCGATCGGCACCTTTCAACTGGTGCAGGGCAAGATCGCCGACATGTACACCACGATGAATGCTTCGCGCGCCTACGTCTACGCGGTCGCGAAAGCCTGCGACCGCGGCGAGACCACGCGCGAGGACGCGGCCGGCGCCATCCTCTATGCCTCGGAAAAGGCGACGCAATGCGCGCTCGACGCGATCCAGCTGCTCGGCGGCAACGGCTATATCAACGACTATCCGACGGGACGGCTGCTGCGCGACGCCAAGCTTTACGAGATCGGCGCCGGCACCAGCGAGATCCGGCGCATCCTGATCGGCCGCGAGCTGTTCGAGAAATCAGCGTAGTTCGGTCGAACCCGGATTGTCTTTGTTCCGACAAATCTCTTGGTTACATCCCGGTGTGCCAGCCATTGGGGGTTGATCCGTGAATCAGATGAGTTTTGTGCCGCCGGTTCCGCCGCCTCTGCCGGAATCGTCCACGCCGGTGTCGTTTTCAGGCAATCGCGGCGAATTCTTCCGGCTGGTGGCGCGCGGCGCCGGGCTCGAGCTCATTACCGTCGGGTTTTACCGGTTTTGGCTCGCCACCGACATTCGTCGCCATTTGTGGTCGAACACCCATATCGACGGCGATGCGGCCGAATACACCGGCCGGGCGATGGAATTGCTGATCGGATTTCTGATCGCGCTGGCGATCCTGGTGCCGGTCTATCTGGCCTATTTCCTCGCCAGCATGGAAGCCGAACGCATCAAGGCGTTCGCCAGCCTTCCCCTGCTCGCGTTTTTCTACCTGTTCGGCCAATTCGCGATCTATCGCGCGCGGCGTTATCGCCTGACCCGCACGGTATGGCGCGGGGTGCGGTTCTGGATGAGCGGTTCGGGCTGGGCCTATGCGGGGCGCGCGGCGCTGTGGGGGCTATTGATGATACTCACCCTCGGCCTGATATTGCCGTGGCGTGACGCTGCGCTCGAGCGCTACAAGATGCGGCATTCCTATTACGGCGATCTTCAGGGCAGCTTTGAAGGGCGCGGCTGGGAATTCTTCAAGCGCGGCTGGTGGCTGTGGCTGCTGGCGCTGATCGCCAACTGCGTGTTTTGGCTGCTGGCGCCGATCGCCCTCTACGTGTTTCCGCCGCTCGCGCCCTTCGTCTATGCGGCGTTCAAGGCGGTGGAATGGCGCTGGTGGCTCTCGGGCATTCGTTTTGGCGATGTGCGCCTGGAATCGACGATGCGGCGTAGTGCGCTGATCGGTCTTTACTGGAAAACGATCGGCTGGATTCTCTTGCTTGCCGTGGCGTTTACCGCCTATCTGGCGGCATCTGCCGGTCTGGTGGCGAGCATGAGCGGAGCGCCGCTCGATCAATTCTTCCAGCCGCAGGTGCTCTTGAAGAGCGTTCCGCTGCTGATGCTGGCGGGGTTGGGCTATTTGGCGTTCGCGCTGGCGACCAATGTGGTGATGCGGGTCTGTCTGTTGCGCGATCTCTGGATGCGGGTGCTGGCGACGACGTCAGTTCACAACATCGAGGCTGCGGCGAATGTTTCGGCAAGGGGCGAACTGGCCAACGCGCTCGGCGAGGGTTTTGCCGACGGGCTGGATGTTGCCGGCTTTTAGCGCATGAACGCGGGCTCCAATATTGATGGCGCCGGGCAGGGCCCGGCCTCGGGCGGTCCGGCGGTTTATTTCGACGGGATGTCGAGCCGCCGGCGTACGGTCTCGCTCGCGTTCGGTGACAAGCTTGAGATCAGCGAGGATGAGCGGCCGCTGCTGGCATGGTCCTATGCCGATATCCGCCGTGCCGACAGTCCTTCCGGCATGCTTCGCGTCAGCTGCCTGACGGCGGCCGCGCTGGCGCGGCACGAGATCCGCGACGCGACGATGGCCGCGGAACTGATTTCCCGCTGCGCGGAATTGGATCAGAATGTTCCCGGCCGGCGCGGCACCGCGAAAATCGTTGGCTGGTCAGTCGCGGCGATGGTTTCGATCATCACGGTTATCTTGTTTGGTGTCCCGCTGGCCGCGGACCGTTTGACGCCGCTGGTGCCGCAGTCATTCGAGCGGCGGCTCGGCGGTGTCGCGGATCGGCAGGTCCGGGCCATATTTGGCGACAAGATCTGCGACGATGCACCGGGGCAGGCTGCCTTTACCAAGCTCGTCAATGCGGTTCGCGAGTCCGAGGGCCTCGATACCTCGATCCAGTCCCGGGTGTTGTCGACCCCGATTGCCAACGCGTTCGCGCTGCCCGGCGGCAAGGTGTATGTGTTCAGTGGTTTGCTGGCCAAGGCAGAAAATGCCGACGAGATCGCCGGCGTCCTGGGTCATGAGTTTGGCCATCTGAAACATCGCGATGGAACGCGCCATCTGATCTACAATAGCGGCACGTCGTTCCTGATCGGGCTGCTGTTCGGCGACATCACCGGCTCGGGCGCCCTGATCCTTGCTTCGCGCTCGCTGGTGACGGCGTCCTATTCGCGCGAAGCCGAGCAAAATGCCGATACGTTTGCAATCGATGCAATGCACCGGCTGGGCCGCTCGCCAAAGCCGATGGGCGAATTGATATTTCGCGTCACCGGAAAGCAAGGCGACAACAGCCTGTCGATGCTGGCGAGCCATCCCCTGACGGAGGACCGGCTGGCGCGAATGACCAATGAGGACCGGCCACCCTCTGGTCCGCCGCTGCTGACCGCGGCCGAATGGGCGTCGCTAAAGGCGATCTGCGGTTCCGCTTCCAAAATCTGATAATCTTTTTATTTTGACGCGTTTTCTTTACGCGAACCGGTGTCCACCCCTCGGATCAAGTCCGAGGGCATGCTTCGCTCGAAAACGCTCTATTCGGCCAGATCATTGACCTTGCGCACCCAGGCGCGGACGTCGGCGAGCACCTCAGGAAGCACGGCCTTGACCTCCTGCACCGTCATGCCGGCCTTGACGCGCGGGTCGTAGAGAACATTGAGAATGTACTGATCGTAGACGTCGAAGAATCCCATCGAGACGTTGTCGTTGAACATGGTCCAGGGCACCGAATTGGTATCGTTGATCGGCCCCAGCGACTGCAGCAGTTCTTCGTAGGCGCAGTCGAAGAAGACGAAATCGCCGTTGTCGACCGTCAGGATCACGTCGGAGTGTTCGATCTCGAATTTCTCGTTCTTGCGAAAGCCCGAGAGGCATTGCGGATCGAGCGAGGAGCGAATTTCGCGAGCCCGCTCGCTGCCGTAGAATGTCGAGATGGTGCGGTAGAGATCGCGGTCGCGCACCAGCTTGACCAGCACATTGGCGCCGTCGCTGCTGTCGGCCATGGCGATGTCGAGATGCTGAACGCGCTGGGCGATATCGGCCACGATCTTCGCAAGCTGCGCCTTTCGATCCGGGCGGTTGCTGTCGGCGAAGACGCGCACGGGTGCATCGTATTTCCGGATCCGGTCGACCCGGCCGGCAAGATGATATTCGGCGCCGAACGCGGTCTTGAAGAATCCGTCGGTGATCTCGCCGTCGGTGAAGGTCTTCCTTTCGGCGCGCTGGCGCGATGCGACGGCGGCGATTTCAGCCGATGCGACCGGTGGCCATGCCACGCCGCCGAACGCGATGCCGGTCAGAACGACCGCGAATATCCTGCAAGCCAATGTCCGGTGGCCTTCGCTCATCGCAGCGACGCTGCCGCAAGCGGCGGTTGCGCGCAAGGCTCGACCTGGCGCCCGGCGACACAGCGCTGTGAGTTCCCTTAGCGCCTAGTTCTTGACGACGACCGTGGTTCCAACGGAGACGCGGCTATAGAGATCGGTCACGTCGTCATTGGTCATGCGGAAGCAGCCGGACGATACCGCCTGGCCGATCGTCTCCGGCTCATTGGAACCGTGGATTCGATAAAGCGTCGAGCCGAGATAAATGGCGCGGGCGCCGAGCGGATTGTCGATGCCGCCTTCCATGTGGCGCGGCAGATCGGGACGTCGCGCCAGCATCTGTACCGGTGGCGTCCAGCCCGGCCATTCCTTTTTTGCCGAAATGCGGTGAATGCCGCCCCAGCGGAAACCGTCGCGGCCGACGCCGATGCCATAGCGGAGCGCCTGGCCATTGCCGAGGACGAGGTAAAGCCGGCGCTCGGCGGTGTCTATGACGATAGTGCCGGGCGCATAATTGCTGTTAAAGTAGACGGTGGCGCGCGGGATCGGGCTTGAGCCGCCCTGAAAAAAATTAGGCCCGCCTCCCATGATATCGCGTGAGTCGAAGCCCGGGAAACCCTGGGCTCGCGCCTGGTCGGCGCCGGCCAGCAATGTCACCGCTGCAAAAAACAAAGCAAAAGCCCGAATCATATTCTTCCCCCACGAGAAAAATCGGTTTCGCTGGGCGAGAAAGGCCATATTCGGCGGGGTTTCGCAAGCCACGGCCGCGTGAGCGGCTAATTTCAAACGCGGCCGTTACCGAAAAGGCACCGCGCCTCTGGCGATGGCTGCAATGCCGGTGAACCCTTTGACGAAAGGCGCTGGGAATGATTGATCTTGAGTGAGTTTCGAAAAAGGTCGCGAACGGGAGCGGAATGATGAACGGTGCTGAAAGTCTGGTGCGGACGCTGGTCGCGGGGGGCGTCGACGTCTGCTTTGCCAATCCCGGCACCTCGGAGATGCATTTTGTCGCGGCATTGGATCGGGTCGAGGGCATGCGTTGCGTGCTCGGGCTGTTCGAAGGCGTGGTGACAGGCGCGGCGGACGGCTATTTCCGCATGAAGGGCACACCGGCTTCGACCTTGCTGCACCTCGGGCCCGGCCTCGCCAACGGGCTTGCCAATCTGCACAACGCCAAGAAGGCCAATTCCGGCATCGTCAACATTGTCGGCCAGCATGCCGTCTATCACATCGGATATAATGCACCGCTGACCAGCGATATCGAAGGCCTGGCGCGGCCGATGTCGGCGTGGGTGCGCACCTCGCCGGACGCCAAATCGGTCGCGGCCGACGGCGCCGCCGCCATTGCCGCCGCCAAAAGTGGGCCGCCGCAGATCGCCACCCTGATCCTGCCCGCCGACACCGCATGGAACGAGGCCGACGGTATTGCAGAGGTCCCGGCGGACCAGCAGCGCGCGAGCTATTCCGCGCAAGCCGTCGAGGACGCCGCAAAAGCATTGCGCGGCGGCGCGCAAACGCTGCTGCTGCTCACCGGCAGCAGCGCGCTGACCGAGCACGGGCTGGCGCTGGCGGCGCAAATTGCCGGCAAGACCGGCTGCAAGGTGCTGGGCCAGACCTACAACCCGCGCATGGCGCGCGGGCGGGGGCGATTTTCGATCGACCGGATTCCCTACGTGATCGAACAGGCGCTGCCGATCCTTAATGGTTTCAAACATATCGTTCTGGTCGAGGCCAACGATCCGGTGGCGTTCTTTGCCTATCCGAACAAGCCGAGCATGTTGAAACCGGAAGGCTGCGAAGTCCATCGCATGACCTCGGGCGGCGAAAACTCGGTGGCGGCGCTGGAAGCATTGGCCTCCGCGCTCGGGGCAAAGCCTGAAGACGCCAAGCCGCAGCCGCTGGTGCAACTGGCAAAACCGACCGGCGCCTTGACCCACGCCTCGATCGCGCTGGCGATCGCGATGGCGATACCGGAAAATGCCATCGTGGTCGATGAATCGATCACGACGGGGCGCAGTTTCTTTCCGCCGACGGCGGCTGCCAACCAACACGACTGGCTGCAGAACATGGGCGGCTCGATCGGGTTTTCCACCCCGGTCGCGACCGGGGCCGCGGTGGCCTGCCCGGACCGCAAGGTGATCTGCATGGTCGGCGACGGCAGTGCGATGTACACGCTGCAATCGCTGTGGACGCAGGCCCGCGAAGGCCTCAACGTGCTGACCATCGTGTTCGCCAACCGCATCTATCAGATCCTGCGCGGCGAATTCGATGGGGTCGGCGCCGGCGAGCCGGGGCAGCGCGCGATGGACATGCTCAAGATCGATCGGCCCACGCTCGACTGGGTCGCGCTCGCCAGGGGCATGGGTGTTGCGGGCCGCGCCGTCGACAATGTCGATGATTTCAACAAGGCGCTGGCGGAGGGCGTCACCGAGCAAGGGCCGCGGCTGATCGAAGTGCAGATGTGAGGGTGAAGGCGACCGTCGAACCGCCACGCGCGGCGGTCCAAGATGTGACGGAGGCCAAATGCAGACCGATTTGAACAAGGTGGTCGATGCGCTTGCCGAATTTTACGCGCGCGAGACTGATCTGCTCGAAAAGGATCCTGGCGAACGCACGCTAACGCACCGGCTGGCGGTGCATCTCGAAAAGCAGTTCAAGGGATGGGAAGTCGACTGCGACTATAACCGGCTCGGGGAACGGACACTGCGGCTTCCGCGGGCAACCATGGTCTCTACTGACGACGAATTCGGAAAATCCGTTTATCCCGACATCGTCGTGCATCAGCGTGAAATTCCGAACAACCTGCTGGCGATCGAGGTCAGGAAGGCGAACAATCGTCAGCTGCTGGATCACGACGAACACAAGCTGCGCGCCCTGACCGATCCGCATCTGTGGTTCGCCTACCGGATCGGAATCCTGCTGACGCTTGCGAAGAAAGCCGTCACCTCCTCGGAGGTTTATGTCGGCGGCATGCTCGACAGGCCGCTGTCCGGCTGGCTGTCGGGTCGGCTGAAGGATGCGGGGCTAGGTGCAGGGTAGAACCAATTAAAATCGATCGCTTCTGCGGGCCTCACACCGACCGGCACGATTGACGCCTCATGTACGGATACGGGTAATCGCTCCTGCGATGATTTGCATCATCACGCCAACTACCCATCCCGCCATGATCGCTATTGTCCAAAAGATGTGCGGGTCTTCGCGGAGCACGATGACGCCCACCGATACAAACGCCGTCATCGCCGCGAGAAAGGTGCCGACTGCACTGAGGAATTCGGCAGTATCCACCTTTCCACCGGCTCCATTTCTCGAAGGCTCATCCTCCGGCGCATGAAAAGGCAGCGGGGGCGTATCAATGCCAAGGTAAAACCCGACCGCGCCGCCGATCATCATGATGACGATGAAACCCTGGGAAGCGAGCGCTGCGACGCTGGACCCCACATGCACGGCAACAAACAATCCGCTCGCCGCTCCGGCCATCGCAAGCCCGGTCCGTTCCAGGACATGGGCAAATCTTCTTACGCGGGATCGCATCGTCGTAACCCACGAATCGAGAAGACGCACAGGCTAGGACATTTCTCTGCTGTATGGAAGTTGCTACCGGCGCGCGAGGTGCACGATAGCGGCCTGAAGCCCGGCCTGCGCCGGCAGACGTTGTCGCTGTGAGGCGCAGCCGCGTTACCGCAAAAGCCACGACCATTACGTCGCGGCGATGATGGCGATCGGCGCATGGATCATTGCGAACCGGCCAGAGCCCTTTCGGTTCCGATTGAATCAGAACCGAGGCTCCAGCTTTTCGTTTTGACGCGTTTTCTTTACGCGAATCGGTATCCACCCCCGAATCAAGTCCGAGGGCATGCTTCGCTCGAAAACGCTCTAGGCGGCTGTGGCGTTCGGAGATGGCGGCGCCGGAACGCGCGCGTATTTGTTCTCGGTTGAGCGTTCCAAGCGATAGACCCTGAGACTAGGCTCGGTCCAGTAGGCCAGCAGACCGCCGCAATTGACGCATTGGACGTGGCCTGGCGATCCTCCCGCCATCGCAGCCTCGGCAACCAGGTACGAGGAATCGCAGGCGGGGCAGAGTATTTCTGATATTTTCATATTCGAACCATGCCTCTTTGAGCGCTTCTTTCCATTGAGCCAGATCAAATTGGCAGAGAAAAGGCCGCGTCGATTCGGAGCTCTGTTATTTTTGTTGTTTTTTTGCGCGACCAGCGGTTTCTGCTTGGGCACACTGCAGAGGCGCGAACCGTCCGGATCAATGTCCGTTTTCTTGAGGGCGAGCGGGCTTAGCTCCGGCGCGCGGAGGCCGACAGGCTCCACGATGCGTCTCGAAGACCTCATCCTGAGGAGCATCGCGAGGCGATGCGTCTCGAAGGATGAAGCCATTGAAGTGGAAATTGCGTTGGCGCACGCCTGGTACCATTGCCACCCTCACGCAGAACGCTCGGCGGAGCCTTTTAGAGCGTACTGCCGCACGATCCGGAATCGGGATTCCGCGCTGCCCTGGCGCAACAGGGCGATGCGATCGACCGATAACGCCCGGAGATGGATTTCAGCGAATCGCTTTTGCAGCAAGGGGAGGATGGTCGTTTGACGATCGGCGGGAAGTCTGCCGGTGAGGGTCATATGGAAACGAAAATCTTCCATCACATAGGGGTAGCCCCAGCGATCGAGGTGGTCGCGCCGTCTGGTCGTCAGCTTCGAAGGATTTCGACGTGCGCGGTCCTCGGCCGTGAGCGGCGCGCGAAAGCAATCGAATTCGCGGGTGCAATCCGCCGCGAGCCGTTGCAGTGCCGCCGATGGTTCTTCGGGCACCACCGCGATAAAGCCGCTGATCTCGTCGACAACAGGTCTGACGACCGGAATCGGCCGCGATGTGCCGGCGAAGGATTCGCAGGCTTCGAGAACTGCAGCTTCGGTCTGGTGGTGCGCCAGCGAGAACGGCGCCTTCAGCGTGGCATGGAATCCATATTTGCGCGGATCCTGCGTCAATTGCCGCCAGTCCGGCACCGCCTGCTCCATGCCTTCGGGAAAGGGCAGGTCTTCGCCGCTATGGACGTCATGGCCGAGCAGATGCGCACCAAAAAGGTCGAGATCGCTGCCGGGCGCCGGCGCATAATAGATCGCGTAGCGAGGAAATTGATTCATCGATCAAGGATAACGATGTCTCACGCGTCTGCAAATGCTTCGCGCTGCGCAACGGTCGGCCGGATCAGGCGATCAGAGTCGGCAAGATGCACCAGCCGGCCGGCGCAGATAACCGCGACAACGCGCGGGCGCAATGGCACGCGGTCATCGATCAGGACGACATCGGCGCGATATCCGGCGCTGAGCACTCCCCGATCGGCGAGGCCTGCCGCCGCGGCCGGCGCGGAGGAGATCAGCGCCCATGCCTGCGGCAGCGGCAGCACGCCGTCGGCGGCGAGGCGGAACGCGGCCAATAATGGCGCCGGATAGTAATAGTCCGATGCCAGGATCGAGCATAAGCCCTTGGCGATCATGTCGGCCGCCTTGGTCCACCCGGTATGGCTGCCGCCGCGCACCACGTTGGGTGCGCCGAATACGATGGCATCGCCGCCTCTGGCGGCCTCGCGCGCCGTTGCCTCGCTGATCGGGAATTCGGCGATGCCAACGCCCAAGCAGCGAAACGCCTCTCGCATTTCCGGACCCTCATCGTCATGCGAGAGCATCCGCACATTGGCCGATCGCGCCACCTCGGCGAGCCGCGCGATCGAACCGGGCACCTTGGCGCCACGCGCCACCACGCGAGCGACAAGCCGGTCGAATGCATCGCCGGAGAGCCCGCAGCGCTCCACTATCCGCGCCCGCTTCTGCGGTTTGTCGAGACTGGCGACGGTGGAATCCATGTGGTCATTGAACGCCAACAGATCGACACGTCCGTCGGCCAGCCATTGGCCGATCTCGGCCTCGGCGTCGAGATTGTAGGTTTCGTGGCGCAGATGGAAACGAGTATCCGCCGCAAGTTGCGGTCTTAGACTCTCGATCGCCTCCAGTAATTGCCGCGCGCTGTCCGCACCGCGAAGGCCGGGCTCCCAGGACCAGGTGGTGGCATGATAGACGGTGGTGATCCCGTTAGCGACCGCCTGCCGGTCGCTCTCGATCAGCGCAACCGGGAAATCGACGCCGGGGCGGGGCATCATCTGCCGTTCGAAGGCGTCGCCGTGAATATCGACGATTCCCGGCAGCACCAGGAGATCGCGGGCATCGATACCGAGCGATCCTCGTCCGGCGTCCGGACCGACCGCGGTGATTTCACGGTTGGTGATCTGCAGCGTGGTCTCGCAAAGATCGCCGCCGACCAGCAGCCGGCCGCCTTCAATGAACGTCTGGTTCACGATCTCGCACCTTGTCTTTTCGCCGGCCGATCCGAAACGCTTGACGGTTCATACGTCGCCAGAAAATCCTCGATGGCGAGATGGCGGAAATCCGGCAACGCCTTGCGAAGACGCTCGTGATCCCAGTCCCACCACGCCAGCGCGGCCAGGCGGTCCGCAACGTCTTCGGGAAACCGCCGCCTGATGGTCCGCGCCGGGTTTCCGGCAACGATAGTGTAGGCCGGAACGTCCCTGGTTACGACGGCGCCGGCGGCGACCACCGCGCCGCTGCCGACGCTGCGACCCGGCAATATGATCGCGCCATGTCCGATCCAGACATCGTGACCGATATCGACGTGATTGCCGCGCCGCCATGCGAAGAAATCGGCCTCGTCCGCCTCGCCGGGGAAATAAGCGCTGGCGCGATAGGTGAAATGCGCTTGCGACGCCCGGTGCATCGGGTGATTGCCCGGATTGATCCGCGTCATTGCCGCGATCGAGCAGAATTTTCCAATTGTCGTGTAAGTGATCTGGCTGTCGTTGACGACGTAGGAGTAGTCGCCCATCGTCACTTCAAGCAGGATCGTCCGCGCGCCGACTTCGCAGTAGGCGCCGAGTTCGGTATCTGCGAGTTTGGCGGTCGGATCCACCGTCGGTGTGGGGGAGAGCATCTTTCCAGCCATGAGCGTATCCATGCAGAGCCAGCGATGGCTGCGGTGAAACAGCCAGAACGCCTCGGTGATCGATTTCTTTCATGACGATGTCATGACAAACGCATGACGATGGCCTGCGTGTTTTTGCAGCGGGAATAACCGGCGTTCAAACTGCGACTGTCACAAGAATGTAAGGTCCGGGCGCTAGCGGTGGACCAAGGTTATGGTCAGTGGAGCGCCCACATGCTGGTCGTGGAAGGTTTGACGTGCCGCTTTGGCATCAAGGCCGCCGTCGACAAAGCGTCGTTCTCGATCGCGCCCGGAGCCTTCATCGGGGTCATCGGCAGGTCCGGTGCCGGCAAATCGACGCTGTTGCGGATGATCAACCGGCTGGCCGAGCCGACGGAAGGGCGGATCCTGTTCGAGGGCGTCGACGTTACGGCGCTTCGGGGCAGGGATTTGCGGCAATGGCGCGCCCGCTCGGCGATGATCTTTCAGCAGTTCAACCTGGTGGGCCGGCTCGACGTGCTGACCAATGTGTTGATGGGACGTCTTGCCGAAATCCCCTCGTGGCGCTCGCTGACGCAGCTTTGGCCCGAGGAGGACAGGGCGCTGGCGATGTCGGCGCTGGAACAGTTCGATATGGCCTCGCTCGCGGCGCAGCGCGCCGACCAGCTTTCCGGCGGTCAGCAGCAGCGCGTCGCAATCGCGCGTGCGCTGGTTCAGGAGCCGGACATCATCCTTGCCGACGAGCCGATCGCCTCGCTCGACCCCCGCAACACCCGGATCGTGATGGACGCGCTGCTGCGCATCAACAAGCACTTCGGCATCACCGTGATCTGCAACCTGCATTCGCTGGATTTAGCCCGCAGCTATTGCGACCGGCTGATCGGCATGGCTTCCGGCCGGGTCGTGTTTGAAGGTGCGCCCGCCGCCCTGACCGATCATATCGCCCGCGAACTCTACGATCTCGAAGCCGATGAGGTGATGGGCGCGGCGCCCGATAATGGACCCGCTGAGCCGTCCATCCCGGCGCTCGGCACAGCCGCCGCGGCTTGAGTATCGCGTAAGCAAACCTGGGTCGGTTGCCGGTCTGCAACCGGCCGATCTTGTCACCAACACCAACAGGGGACGTCATGATCAATCGTCGTATCTTACTGGCCGGCATGGCGCTGGCTTTCACCATTTCGGCCGCCTCGGCGCAGGATTGGAAAACAAAATATCCGGAACTGACCTTCGCGGTGGTGCCCGCCGAGAATGCCTCCGGCGTTACCGAGCGCTGGACCCCCTTCATTGCCTATCTGTCCAAGGAATTGGGCCTAAAGGTCAATCTGCGCATCGCCAACGACTACGCCGCGGTAATTGAAGGCCAGCGCGCCGGCAATATCCAGATCGCGTGCTACGGATCGGCGTCGTTCGCGCGTGCCCGGCTAACCGGCGTCAAGACAGATGCTTTCGCCAGTGATCTGAATGCGGATGGTGGCACTGGCTATTATTCGATGTTCTTCGTCAAGGCGAGCAGTCCTTACAAGTCGATCGAGGAATTGAAGGGCAAAAACCTTGGCCTGGTCGATCCGAACTCAACTTCCGGCAACAACGTACCGCGGTTCGAACTCGACAAGATGGGTATCTCCGATGCCGAAGCCTATTTCAGCAAGGTCGTCTTCACCGGCAGCCATGAAAATGCGCTGCTGGCGCTGTCGCAAGGAACCGTCGACGTCGCCGCCAACCAGTGGACGAGCGACGACGACTCCACTCTCGCGCAGATGCTGCACAAGGGGATGCTGAAGAATCCCGACGGCACGGCGATGAAGAAGGAGGATTTCCGGATCATCCACAAGTCGGCGCCGATCATTGGACCATCCATGTATGCCTATAGTTCCGATCTTCCCGATGACCTGAAGGCCGCCATCGCCAAGGCGTTTTCCGAGGCGCCCGTCAAGGACAAGGCGGCTTTCGACCGGTTGTCCGACGGTCAGAAGCAAGGCTTTCATCCCGCCACCACGAAGGATTGGGACGCGACGATCGACCTGATCAAGTTCGTGGACAATCTGCGCAAGAAGAAGGCGTCCTGATTGTTGGCCAGAAGACAACAGCCGGGTCACCCCGACCCGACTTTTTTCTGGTACCAGCGAGGATGCAGCTGAAATGACTGCCGCCGTTCCCATCCTGCCAAGCCAGCAGCTGGCCACTCTCAACGAGGCCTATCGCCAGGCGATCGCGCGCAAGCGGCTTCGCATTACGCTGGCAACCGCGGTGTTTTTTGCCGCGCTGGTGATCGCCGCGATCGGGGCGGAGGTGAACCTGCGGACGTTTTTCAGCCATTTCGGAAATTTCGTCGGTTATTTCGATCGCATCCTCACGCTTGAAGATGGCACGCGGGTCTGGACCAACATTGGCGAATGGCTTTGGGGCTGGCGTAAATGGCTCAATCTGCTCGGGGAGACCGTCCTGATCAGCTATGTCGGTACCTTGTCCGGCGCCATTCTCGCCTTTGCTCTTAACTTTCTCGCGGCTGAAAATACCTCGCCGGCGCCGTGGCTGCGCTTTGCGGTCAAGCGTTTCATGGAATTCTGTCGGACCGTTCCCGACATCGTGTTCGCGCTGATCTTCGTGATTGCGTTCGGTCTCGGTCCGATGGCGGGCGTGCTGGCGATCGCGATCCATTCCATCGGCGCGCTCGGCAAACAGTTTTCCGAGATTGTCGAAAACGCCGACATGAAACCGGTCGAAGGGGTGCGTTCCACCGGTGCAGGCTGGATCTGGTGCATGCGTTTCGCCGTGCTGCCGCAGGTCGCGGCGGGCTTTGCCAGCTACACGCTGTTGCGTTTCGAGATCAACGTGCGCGGTGCGTCGGTAATGGGTTTTGTTGGCGCCGGCGGCATCGGCCAGGAACTCGTCGTTGCGATCCGGAAATTTTATTATTCGGACGTCAGCGCGATTTTGCTGATGATTATCGTCACAGTGTTTGTCATCGACATTGCTACAGGCTGGGCGCGCGGACGATTGTTCGGCAAGGACGCGCGGCCATGAACCAGCTGCCTGCGCCGGATTCGATTGAACTTCGCGCGCGATATCCTGATGTCTTCGACCGGCCGATACTCGCGCGTCTTGCCACCCCCGCGATGATAATCGGCGCGTTCGGGATTTTCGTGTTCGGTCTGGTCGGTCTTGAATTTTCGCCGGCGCGGATGCTGGCGGGCCTGCACCAGCTCGGCTGGATCACGCTCCTGATGATTCCGCCCGATCCCGGTTCGTCCCTGCCGACATATCTGGTGGCGATGGGCGAAACCCTGTCGATCGCGTTGCTGGGCACCACGTTGGCCGCCGCGTTGGCGCTGCCGGTCAGCCTGCTGGCGGCGCGGAATATCGTTCCGTCAAACATCTTCCGATTTCCGGTGCGGCGTTTCCTCGATTCGGTCCGCGGCGTCGATACGCTGATCTGGGCGCTGGTCTGGATCAACGTCGTCGGCCTCGGACCATTCGCAGGCGTATTGGCGATCGCGGTGTCGGATTTCGGCGCGTTCGGCAAGCTGTTCTCGGAAGCCATCGAGGCCGCCGACGAGAAGCAGGTGGAAGGCATCCGCGCCTCCGGCGGCAACGCGCTGCACGAAATACGGTTTGGCCTGATGCCGCAGGTCTTGCCCGTTATCGCGGGCCAGGTGCTTTATTTCATCGAATCGAACACGCGTTCGGCGACCATCATTGGCATCGTCGGGGCCGGCGGCATCGGCCTGCAACTGGCCGAGCAAATTCGCGTGCTGGAATGGCAAAAGGTATCGTTCCTGATTCTGATGATCCTGGTGGCGGTAGCGGCGATCGACTGGATCTCCGGCAAGCTCCGCTTTGCCATCATCGGGCGGCGCGCCGTCGCGTAAGCGGCTTAATTATTCTCAATCAGAAACTCGACACGCTCGGCGGCAAAACGCGAGCGCTTGGTCACGAGCGGCTTGCCGCCGGGATCGACGTCGGTACTGTCGACCACCAGAACCGGCCGCCCGAGCGCGAGGTCCAGCCGCGCGGCGTCGGTGGCGTCAACGATCCCGGCGGTGATCCGGGTGGAAGAACGGCGATAATCGCGGATGCCGTAATGCGCGAGAAGCGCGGTCATTGATCGCGCACTGGCAAAGACGCGGTCGGCGCCGGGGAAGCGGTCGGCCGAAAGCCACGAGGTGCTGACACAGATCGGCGTGCGGTCGGCGAACCGCAGCGCCTCGATCCGGATCAGCGGTGCGTCGGCCTTCAGACCGAGGCGCCGCGCCAATTCCCGCGTCGCGGCTTCCTCTGATGCGTTGATCAACTGGCCGCGCGGCTCGCGGCCGCCGGCGCCGACGATTTCGGAAAACCGCGTCCGCGAACGCAGCGGATAGGCGAGCCGTTGCGCCTCGACATAGGTGCCACTGCCGCGCTCGGCGCGTATCAGCCCGCGCTCGGCCAGCGTCGCCAATGCCCGGCGCACGGTGTGGCGGTTGACCCGATAGGTCTCGGCGATCTCGATCTCGCCCGGCAGCTTTTCGCCCGCGGCAAAGCGGCCGGCAGCGATGCCGCGTTCGATGCCGTCGGCGACCTGCCGCCACAGCGCG
>WNFW01000320.1_pt1 | contig 45279 bp, 53 predicted proteins | sample 5400131 | NCBI WGS metagenome assembly WNFW01 (sample SAMN13153362, study PRJNA577476) | soil metagenome | isolation source: 20 cm soil or saprolite under grassland replicate 1 | place: USA:California | collected 2016-06-15
AACTGAGCGCGAAGGGCTGGAAGAGCCTCGTCGCCAGAGACAAGGATAAGGTCAAGCAGCACCGCCACGAGATCCAGATGCTCGCTGGTGAGACCGGGCTCGAGATCGGCGAGTTCCGCAAGATCGTGCAGATGGTGCAGAAGGGCGAGCGCGAGGCGCGTCAGGCCAAGAAGGAGATGGTGGAGGCGAACCTGCGCCTCGTCATCTCGATCGCCAAGAAATACACCAATCGCGGCCTGCAGTTCCTCGACCTGATTCAGGAAGGCAATATCGGGCTGATGAAGGCGGTCGATAAATTCGAGTATCGCCGCGGCTATAAGTTCTCGACCTATGCCACGTGGTGGATCAGGCAGGCGATCACGCGCTCAATCGCCGATCAGGCGCGCACCATTCGCATTCCCGTGCATATGATCGAGACGATCAACAAGATCGTGCGCACGTCGCGGCAGATGCTCAACGAGATCGGGCGCGAGCCTACGCCCGAGGAGCTGGCCGAAAAGCTCGGCATGCCGCTGGAGAAGGTGCGCAAGGTGCTCAAGATCGCCAAGGAGCCGTTGTCGCTCGAAACGCCGATCGGCGACGAAGAGGATTCTCACCTCGGCGACTTCATCGAGGACAAGAACGCAATCCTGCCGATCGATGCCGCGATACAATCCAATTTGCGCGAAACCACGACCCGCGTCCTGGCGTCACTGACGCCGCGCGAAGAGCGTGTGTTGCGCATGCGCTTTGGCATCGGCATGAACACCGACCACACGCTGGAAGAGGTCGGCCAGCAGTTCTCGGTGACGCGCGAGCGCATCCGCCAGATCGAGGCCAAGGCGCTGCGCAAGCTCAAGCATCCGAGCCGGTCGCGGAAGCTGCGCAGCTTCTTGGACAACTGACGCCCCACGGCCCTTTGCGATCCGTCGATCGAGGAAAGCTGCGTTTTGAGCGCAAGCGCAGCTTTTGAATCGCGCATTCCTCGACATTGCTGAATTCAGCGCGTGCGAGGTTCGCTTAGCGCGCCAAACGGTCTTGCCTCCTCGAAGGCCCGGCTTGCGCGCAGAACAAGCGCGTCCGCACCGATCGCGCCGACGATTTGCAGGCCCATGGGGAGCCCCTCGCGCGTCAGGCCGCAGGGAATGGAGGCGGCCGGCTGCTGCGTCAGGTTGAATGGATAAGAGAAAGGCGACCAATCCGTCCACGCCTCGCCCGACTCTCCTGGTGGCGGGACCACGTGACCGACGTCGAACGCGGGCAGTGGCATGGTCGGCGTCAACAGCAGGTCAAAGCGTTCGAAGAACCGGGCACACGCAAGATGCAGCTCCGCACGCTTGAGCTGCGCGCGGATATAGTCAGCAACGGATGTCTTGAGCCCCTGCGCCGCGGCAGCGGCAAGAGCCGGCTCGGCCTCGTCGCGAACCCTCTCGCCATAGGATTGCAAAAGCGTCGCGAACGAGGACCACCACAAGGTATTCCAGGTCGCGATCGGGTCGCCGTCAATCTCCGGATCGGTTTCATCAATGTGAGCGCCAAGCGCCGTGAACACCTGCACCGCTGCCGTCACCGCCGCCTCGACTTCCGGGTCGATGCGCGTGGCGTATCCAAGGCGCGATGAGTATGCGATCCGCATGCCTCGCACGCCGTCGTCGAGACCGATGCGGAAATCGGGCGCAGGTGACGTCCAGGCATAGACATCGCGTATGTCCGGAGCAGCGATGATGGTGAGAGCGATCGCCGCATCGGCCACCGATCGCGTGAGACAGCCGACATGCGCAAGCGTTCCGAGCGGTGAGGCAGGCCACGCCGGCACGCGTGCGCGCGTCGGCTTGATACCGTAGCTGCCGGCGAATGCGGCGGGGATGCGGATCGATCCGCCGCCGTCGGTTCCGAGGTGGATGTTGCCCATGCCGAGAACGACGGCCGCCACGGCACCGCCCGAGGAGCCTCCGGGCGTTTTGCGCGTGTCCCAGGGATTGCGCGTCACCCCGGTCAATGGGCTATCGGTGACGGCTTTCCAGCCGAACTCGGGCATTGTCGTCTTGCCGATGATGATCGCGCCTTGCTCGCGCAATCGGGCAACCGCCGGCGCATCGTGGCTTACCAGCGCGTCCGAAGTGAGCTTCGATCCAAAACGGGCCGGCATGCCGGCGACGAGCACATTGTCTTTGACGCCGACCGGCACGCCATCGATCAGTCCCCTGGGCGCGCCAGCCATCCAGCGCGCCTCGGAATCGCTCGCGCCTCTCAGGGCGGCATCGCGATCCACCCAGCAATAGGCGTTCACAATGCTGTTGTGCCGATCGATTTGATCGAGCACGGCACGAACCATCTCTACTGGCGAGAGATCCTTGCGCCGATAGCGAGCGAGCAATTCGGCAACCGACAAGAAGGCGGTGGCATCCTTTGGCGCTTCGGTTATGATGCGAGCTCCTCCGTTCGTATCAGATCATATCCCACGAATAGCACAGTGTAGCCACGGTGCTGCGGCTTGAAGGTAAGTCCGCTCCGGACGAGGAGGAGGCCATGACAAGCCGCCGGCAATTCCTGAAGCTGACGCTTGGGCTTCCTTTGTCCTCGGGAGGACTTTGGCTTGGGTGGGATCGGCTGCGGGCGCAAGAACCCTGGCCGACGCGTACGATTACGCTCGTGGTCCCGTTTCCGCCCGGCGGTGTTGCCGACTTCGCGGCTCGCCCCCTAGCCGCCCATTTGTCCCAAACGTTGGGACAGAAGGTCGTGATCGAGAACAAGGGTGGAGCAGGAGGCGGCATCGGGCATGCTGTCGTCGCGCGCGCGGAGCCCGACGGTTACACGATCATGACGGCACTGCCTTCGCTTGCCGTCATTCCCGAAGGCAACCGGCTGCAGGGCAAGCCGGTGCCCTATGAGATGGATCAATTCGTGCCGCTTGCGCGCATGTTGGCTGACCCGCCAATCCTGGCGGTGAGAAACGCATCCCCGTGGAATTCATTGGACGAGTTCATCGCGGCGGTTCGAGCAAGCCCCGCCCGCATACCCTATGGTACGTCCGGGCATCTGGGCACCGTCCATCTGGCGATGGAAATGTTTCTCAATGCGGCTCAGCTCAAGATGGTGCACGTGCCGTATCAGGGCGGCGGCCCTTCGTTCAACGCGCTCCTATCGGACCAAGTGCCAGTGGTTCCGACGCTGGAGTCGACCGCCAAAGGCCAGATCGATGCCGGAAACATCCGCATCCTGGCGCAATGGGGCACCGAACGGCTGCCGAGCTTTCCGCACGCGCCGACGCTGCAGGAGGCCGGATATCAGGAGGTCGTCTATATCCTTTGGACCGGGGTGTTTGCGCCGAAGAATACGCCGGCGCACGTGACGGGCTTTCTGCGCGACGCGATCCGCCTGTTCATGCAGGATCAAGCCGTCATCGAGCGTTTTACAAAAGCTGGAAGCCGGGTTTCCTATCTTGATGGGCCGGAATTCGCGCGGTTTCTGGAGGCCGACACCGATCGCCTGCTCAAGGTGGTGCGCAAGATTGGCCTGTCGTAGTGCCAAGCGCACGCTCTGAAAAAATTTCGCCCGGCAGAGCCGGGCGAAATCGTTTTGGTAGTGAATCGGCGAGGCGTCTTAGACGCACCACCTGCGGCCATAGAGCGCCTGCAGCTTTGCCGAGGCCTCAGGATAAGAGTTGGCGTATGCCACTGCTTGCCAGCCGGGGCCCCAGGGGCCGTTAATGTCGTTGCGCCAAATCTTGCAGTCACCATAGGCCCAGCGCACCACAACCCACGGCGGCTGTACCACCCGGGCATCCGCCGCCGGAATGACGGCGAGTGCGAGCAAGACCGTGGCGAGGGCGAGCGTTACGCGTTTCATCGGAAATCTCCCATGCAATCATTGCGAGCGTCGGAAAGAATCCACCGACAGGCGCGAATATAGTTGGCGCGGCAAATTATGCCAGGGAACCGACGGGGCTCCTGCTGCGGATGGTATCGTCCAACCATTTCCACTCTCGTCGACGGCCGAGCCGGCAACGACGTCTCGCGAGTCATCCTCAAGCTATCCCTGGGGCCGAAATCCGAAGGTGCGCTCGAAGCGTTCGGCGTAGGCCGGCCAGACCTGCGGATTGACGATCCGCGGCGGGCGTTTCCCGTCGAGCGTCATGACGAGCTGCTCGGCGGCGATGCGGCCCATATTCGCGCGCGCCTCCCGTGTCATGCCCGCGGTGTGCGGCGTCGCGATCACGTTTTCGAACTCCAGGAGCGGATGGTCGGCCGCGGGCGGCTCCTTGTCCCACACGTCGACGCCGGCGCCTGCAATTTTTTTCGACCGCAGCGCCTCGGCGAGCGCCCGCTCATCGTGGATGAAGCCACGCGCCGTGGTGATGAAATAGGCGTGCGGCTGCATCAGCGCGAACTCGCGCGTGCCGATCATGCCGCGCGTTCCCTCATCGAGCGGGCAGTTGATCGACACGAAATCGGCGCGGCCCAACAGCTCGTCGAGGCTGACTTTGATCGCGCCTCGCGCGGCGATCGTTTTCTCCTCGAGATAAGGATCGCAGGCGATGACCTGCATGCCCAACAGCCCGCGGCAAAGCTCGGCGATGCGACGCCCGACATTGCCGATGCCGACGATGCCGATGGTGCGCCCTTTGAGATCGCTGCCCATGAAGGCATTGCGATCCCGCATCGTGCCGCGCCGCAAGGCGTGGTTGGTCTGCACGATCTGCTTCGAGAGCGCGAGGACCATGGCAAGGACGTGTGCCGCCACCGCCTCGGCGTTGCCGCCGGTCTGGTTGACGACGAGCACGCCCGCCTCGGTGCAATCCTTGACATCGACGGTGTCGAAACCGGCGCCGTTGGTGGAGACGACAAGCAGGTTGGGCATGCGCGCCAGCAATTCGCCTCGGGCATAGAAGCGCGGATTGAGTTCGTCGCGTGACGAGCCGATCTGATAGGCGTGCGCGGTCGCCAGAATAGGCGCCGCAGCGTTGTCGGCGGTCTCGTTCTCGAGCTTGTCGAGCCGTATTTCGGGCCGCTGCGCTATGATTTCGAAATAACAGGGATGCGCGACATAGCGTACATAGAAGACGCGCTTCACGTTCTCTTTCATTGTTTTTTGAAGTCCCTTGCCGCCGTTGGTGACTGTAGACGCGCGACCGCTTACGCGCGCTTGAACGCGGGCATGACGTCTTTCGCGAACCAGGTGAGCTGCTCTTTGAATTCCTTGGGTGGCATGCCCTCGGCCCAATGGATCATGAAGTTTTCGAGCCCAGGATATTTGTCAGCCACCGATTTGATGCCGTCGATGACATGGCCCGGTGGGCCGCAGAACCACGCCTTTTGCGCCACGCCGTCGCGCAGCGAGGGCACGCCGGCCGGCGCTCCGGGCGTGCCCCAGGTGCGTCCGTGCTCGTCGGCGTAGCGCACGAACCCAAATGGCGCAAACCATTTGAACCGTTCGTCGTGCGCAGGCTCGAGCCGGCGGACCGCTTCCTCTTCGGTGTCGGCAAGGTATATGCCGGCTCCCCAGATCATGTCTTCGCCGAGCTTTTTGCGGCGACCTTGCCGTTCGCATGCGTCGTGATACGCGCGCACGACGTCGTCCAAGATCTTCTGACCGTTGAGGGTGACCATCGCCTTGAGCCCGTAGCGCGCCATGAGTTCGATGGTCTTGCCGCTGGCGATCGGCATCCAGATGTCGACCGGCAAATGCTTGGGCCGGGGTACCACGGTGATGTCCTTGAGCCCGTAGCCGCGATATTCGACCGGCGGCGGACACTCGTAGTACTTGCCTTTGTGATGGAAGGCATCTTCGTTAAAGCATTTGAGAAGGAGCTCCAGCTGCTCCTCGAACAATTCGCGATTGGCTTGCGCGTCGAGGAGCGGTGAGCCGAAAGTTTCCACCTCGCGCGTATGATAGCCGCGACCGATCCCCATGATGATGCGCCCGTCGGTGACGATGTCCGCCATCGCGTAGTCCTCGGCGAGGCGGATCGGGTGCCACATCGGCAGAACATTGAAGGCGCAACCGAACTTGAGCCGCTGGGTTTGCGTGGCGAGCCACAATCCGAGCTGGATCAGGTTGGGCAGGCACTCGTAACCCTCGCGTTGGAAGTGATGCTCGGCCGTCCACAACACGTCATAGCCGAGTCCGTCCATCAATTGTGCGATGTCGCGGGCCGTGGCGAAGACCTCCCGCAACCGTTCGGCGGAGTAGCGTCGTTCATTAGCGGGCGTGCCGGACCGGCCGATGTTGTCGAGCTCGATCTGTCCGACATAGAGCACGTGGAAGTTTCTGATCATCGCTCTAATCCCGCCATTTGATCGAGCACCCCATGCTTGCGGTCTGCTCCAGCGGGCCACGGCCGGTCTCTGCCACTTGCGTCATCGCCTCGAACAGCTCGCGTCGCGCGCCCGGCACGAGGCGCGTACGCGAGGCGTCGAGCCGGCCACGATATTGCAGCTCGTCATTGCTGTTGAATCCGAAGAAATCGGGAGTGCATTGCGCGGCGTAAGCGCGCGCGACGTCTTGCGTCTCGTCGATTACGTAGGGGAAGGCGAAGTTGTGCTCCTGCGCGAACCGCTTCATGTTGTCGAAGGAGTCCTCGGGATAAGATTTGGTGTCGTTGGCCATGATCGCGATCGTGCCGATACCGATGTCTTTGAGCGCATTCGCTTCCGTCACCAAGCGCTCGATCACCGCCCGCACATAAGGACAATGATTGCAGATGAAGACGATGAGGGTGCCCTTGCGACCGCGCACGTCGGCGAGCGTATAGGTCTTGCCGTCCACGCCTTTGAGCTTGAAGTCGCCCGCCCTCCAGCCGAAGTTGCAGATGCTTGCCGCGCTTAACGCCATCGCACCTCTCCAGGAATATCCGGATCACCTCACCTGCGCTGAGGTCACATGCGGGGCAATGACGGATCAGCGCATATCGCCTAAGCCAGACCCTCGACGATGCGCAGGTCGCGATCGGCTGCTTTGCCGAACACTTTCAGCGCCGCCTGATAGCCCTCGCTATCATGCGCGGCCACGGCTTTATCGATGCTGTCGAACTCGATTACGACCACACGCTGGGCAACTCCCGACTCATAGGCTTTTGCGGCGTTGCCGCGCGCCAGAAAACGCCCGCCGGCGGCGGCGATTGCAGGTCCCGCGAGCTTGGCGTAGGCCGCCAACGCATCCGGATTGGAAATTGATCGATAGAACGCGATCCAATACGCTTTTGCCATTGTGACCTCCCTTGCCGCTCATACCGTTTGCGCTTGAACGCGGGAGCTTAGCGGATCGCGGCGATGCTCACAAAGGCCGCCGCGTGTCACCGAAAGCGAGTGGGAACCGCTGTCAGGCCGTTAGGCACAGCAACGTTCAACCGAGCAGACGCAATGTCCGGCATCGCGCATTGCCGGCGCGGCCGTTTCTTTTTGCGCTGGCCGCGCTAGGATTGCCACAACGGGGCTCGTGGAGTTGCGCATGAAAACTCTCCTGGCATTGATCGGAGTTCTCGCCATACTCGCGGCGATCGCCGCCGCGGTGTTTTTCTTCGGCGGTTTCTACAGCGTTGCTGCGACAGTCGACGATCCGCCCTCGGTCAAATGGGCGCTCGCCCAGATCCGCTTGGCTTCGATCAGGCGCCATGCGACGGAGATGCCTTCAGGATCGCTCGAGGATCCTTCGATGGTGCAGGCCGGCGCGCGTGCGTTTTCCGAGCGCGGCTGCGTCAATTGCCACGGCGCGCCCGGCGTCAATTGGGCCAAATTCTCCGAAGGCCTGCGTCCCGATCCGCCCGATCTCAAGGACCTCGTCAACGATCGCAGGCCGCAAGATCTGTTCTGGGTCGTCAGGAACGGCATTCACATGACCGGCATGCCGAGTTTCGGTCTGGTCGAGGTGCCGGACCAGGAAATCTGGACAATCGTCGCCTTCCTCAAGAAATTGCCGAATGTGTCGGAGGCGGATTTTAAGGCGTGGTCCGGCAAACCTTGAGCGCGCGCGTTCCGCCTCAAGCGATCTCGACGATCTCGGCCTGCGAGTTCGCGACCTCTACCGTGTCGCCGACTTCTTTTCCGAACAGCGCGCGCGCCAGCGGCGAGACGTGCGAGAGTGTCCCGTGTGCAGGATCGGCCTCGTCCTCGCCGACGATGCGGAAGGTCTGACGGCGGCCGCCGTCGCGCACAATGCTCACTGTCGCGCCGAAATGCACTTTGCTGCGATCGCTGGGTTCAGGGACGAGCTGCGCGCTCGCTCGCCGGGCGGTCCAGTAGCGCAGGTCGCGCGCCGCGCGCGCCAGCGCGGCGCGGTCGTTCGCTGCGTGCGCGGCGGCGTGCTCTTGCTGCAGGCGCGCAACCTCGGCCTCGATGCGCGCAAGCCCCTCGGCAGTCACGAGATTGGGATGCGGAGAAATGGGCCGATCTGGCAACTCCTCGACCGCGTCCTCCAAGTCTTTGACGAATGCTCTACTCATGATCACGCGTTCTTTTTGATTAGGTTTCTGACCTCTCGTTATCCGGGCCGGGTGAGCTGGCTTGCTGCTGCTAAATATGGGGTATCGAGAGCAATATGGGAACGCTCCATGCCGGAACTCGATGTCCGCCGGGGGAGCGCGATTAGCCTGGAACTATTCCATTACGAAAAAGTTCAATTAAATCAGGTGCCGCCGACACGGGCGATTTTGACGCTGGTGCTGCCAATGCGGGCGATTCAGGAGGATTCGATGCGCAAGGCGTGGATCACCGCTGGGCTCGCATTGATGTTGTCGTGCCTCGGCTCGGCCGTGCCGGCGCAGACAACGCCGCAACAGCCGCAAGATGTGCTGGCGCCTGCGCCGAAGCTCAACCTGACGCTGGAGCAGCGTCATACCATCAGGGAACTCGTCAAAGACATGAAGGCCGATGCCGCCGACGTCAAGACAGAAATTGGCGATCCCATCCCCCAAGGCATCAACCCGCGGCCGATGCCGAGCGACGTGGCTCAGAAAGTGCCGCAGGTGAAGAGCCACAGATTCTTCCTCACCGCGCAGCAAATCGTGATCGTCGACCCCAAGGACAACAAGGTCGCCGACGTCATCAAACTCGGCACGGATTGAGCTGCCGTCACGAGCGGCCGCTCAGAGCCTCTCGCCTATTCGACCTTTCCGCGCGTGAGATAACGCTTGGGCAGCATCACGTGGATGCCTTTGTTGCCGTTGACCACCTGCGTCACCCGCACATCGGCGGCGAGGCTCGCCAATGAATAAGCTTGATAGCGGTCGAGGCCCGTACGCGTGCAAATGAGGTCGAGCATCTGTCGCAGCGCAATCACGACGCAATCGTCGAGATCGGGGTCGAATGCCATCGTGATCACGTGCATCGGCGTTTCGGCCATCGGCCATTCAAGCCGCATGTCGTCGCGCAGCGTGAGCCGGAAGGTGCCGCTCAATCCCGTCTCAACGGCCGTGACGCACACCTCGCCGTCGCCCTGAACGCCGTGCCCATCGCCAACGGAGAACAGCGCACCGGGAACGAAGATGGGCAGATAAAGCGTGGTGCCGGCGACGAGCTCTTTATTATCGAGATTGCCGCCGTTCTTGCGCGGGGGCGCGGTCGAGATCATGCCCCAGGCGGGCGGGGGCGCGGTGCCCATCACGCCGAAAAACGGCGCCAGCGGAACCTCCTGGCCCCACGGGAGCCGCCAGCACTTGCGCGCGCGGTCGAGCACGATGTGGATGTGGCGGTTCTCGGCGAAATCGTCGGGCAAAGCGCCGGCGAGCGGGCGCACGGAGTTGTAGCCCCAGTCGTAGAACACCTCGATCGACTCGATGTCGACCTGGAGCACTTGCCCGGGTTGCGCGCCCTTTATCGCAACCGGTCCGGTCAGGATATGCGGCCCCAGCTGGCGCGCCACCTTTTGATGAATGGCGGGAAGCGCGGGCGGCACTTTGAGCGGCGCCGCCGGCATCAGCTCGGGGCCGCCCGAGACGCTGGAGATGGTCAATCGCTCGCCGCTATCGATAGTCACTCGCGGCGTCAACCGCGCGTCGAAATATCCCCAATGCACATTGTCGGGTCCGGGTTCGAGATGAATCGGCATCGCTATTGTCCTCGGCAGATTGTCACAGCGCAGCGATGGTCTTGACCTCGATGAGGAACGGCTCCTGTACGAGGCGGTCGACGATCAGCAGCGTATTGGGCGGATAGGCGCCGCGCGGAAACAGTCGGGGAAAGTCACGCAGCCGATAGGCCATGAACTTCGCGATGTCCTGCGAATGGATGAGGTAGGTCGTGAACTCGACCACGTCGGCAAAACTTGCGCCCTGCGATTTGAGCGCCGCCTCGATATTGCTGAAGACCTGCCGGCACTGTGCATCGAAATCGTCCGCGCCGACGACCTTGCCGCTGGAATCGGTTGCCACCTGCCCGGCGATGAACAGTAACTCGGATGCCTTGATGCGCGCGATCTGCGAATATTGACCAAGCGGCTTCCCCAGCGCGTCGGGGTTAGCGATCGTAATTTCCGACATAGTGACTCCTCGTCGCGTTGTGGATAGAATCTCACGCAGTAGAAATGACCGGCAGCAAGAGGTGCGAGGGATGCTCGGGATCATGATAGATCTTGTGCAGCACGGTCTTGCTGCTGCAGATGTGGTAGGGAATGTATTCCACATTCGTGGCGCCGCCGACGCCGGTTGCGATGTCGAGGCTCGCAATTTCAACGCAGATACGGTGGCCCCGTTTGAACTCATTCGCGGTGGCCATGATCTCGATAGCGTATTCGTTGATCTCGCCGGGGACGACCGGTTTGCGAGCCGCGCGCGTGAGCGGATGCCACGGCCGGCCGGGCAGCGATCGTGTCGGGTCGATCGCGCGGTGGGACGCCTTGAGCCAGCCGCGCGTGAGCTCGCGTTCGGGCAGCTCTGAGATGTCGCGCTCGCCGTCGCGCGCGGTCTGCACGCCCACGTCCGGACCGACGTCCTTGAGGATGACGATCCAGTTGGTGTCGTCCTGGTCGATCGCCGCGTAGAGATGAAGCACGCTCGGGCCGGCGATGGTGACATCTTGCGCCAACGGCTCGCTCAGATAGCGCAGCTTTGCAATGCGGTTCGTTTGGCTTGCCGGCATTTGTGCGAAGGCATCTGGCGCCTGGTAATCGTCTGCGCTCGACGGCACAAAGGGCTCGCTGCTGAGCCGCTCCCAGCCGCGCAGATAAAACTTGATCCACTGTGTCTCCGGCGGCGGCCAATCGCTGGCGCTGCGCCATTCATTGGCGCCCATCACCCAGAATCGCACCGGCGGCTCGTTTAAAATTGCGGTGTCGATTCCTTTGAGCCACTGGTCGTACCAGCGCAGCATTTCGTTGTGGAACGCCTTGACCGGCCGGTCGAGATGGGCAGGGCCGGCAAGGAGCAGCCTTTTGTGCGCAGCCTTGAGGTTGCGAAACCAGTTCTGCGCCCCGTTGAGATGCGTCTTATACGTGTAGCCGTACCAGCCCGAGCCGGTGTAGGTCGGCACGTTTATGTTCGAGAATTCCGCTTCGCTCTTTTCGACCGCCTCTCCCTTGTCGTACGGATCGATGAGAATGTCGAAAAAGACCGGAAAGTGTTGGCCCTTGAGCGCCAGCACGTTGTAGACGTGCGGATACATCTTGTAATCGGGATTGGCGATCGCCTCCTGCCACAACTTTTCCCGTTCGGGCGGCAACGGCTTCGGTTGTCCTTTGTGTTGATGGGCCGAGGCATAAACCTGCAGCAGAAAGCGAAAGAGATGGATCACGCCGCCGGGATATTCGTCCCGGAAGCCGCCGGCTTCGCCATAGGCGCCGCGCGGATCGAATGGGAAAATCGCTTTCAGATGCGGCGGGTTGAGCTTCGCAGCCATGAACTGCTCGGCGCCGAAGCCGGAAATGCCGACCATGCCGACATTGCCGTCGCACCACGGCTGCGCCGCGATCCATTCGATGAGGTCATAGCTGTCGAAGGCGCGCGAGCCGCCGCTCTCCGATTTGCCGATGCCGCGCGGATTGCCGATCACGTGCACGTAGCCGCGAGAGACGAAAAAGCGCGTGTCACCGGCCTCGGCCGGGCCGGTCCACAACATCGACCACGCGGGATGCGTCAACGAAGCCTGAGCGGGTTCCGGCCCCTGCAGGTCCTTGTTGTGGATCGAGAAGGCGAGCAGCGCCGGTAGCCTGTCCGCGGTTTCGGGACGATAGATGTCGATCGCAATCTTGACGCCGTCGCGCATCGGCACGAGCACGTCCTTCTCCGCGATCATGCCGGAATAGGTCGGTGCACGATCATAATCGACCGGCGCGCGATGGCTGGACAGCGCGAGACGCAAGGCCGTTGGTTGCGACATTTCCTCCCCGCGATCCGAGCCGGCAGGCTCGTGATCTTCGAGCCTTGGCTGCAATCCCGCAAGACGCAATTCGAAAAGCGGCCGCTATTGGTCGGGGCGCGCAGCAGCTATGCACGAGAGCGGCCAACTTTGCGTCAAATCGGAGTTGCTCGGACTCGAGCGGCTTGGCAAGGAAGGCGCGAGAGGACGCCGATCAAAAGAAGCGGCGGGGACAACGCCCACAACATGCCAATATTCGGAACGGTTCACGCCGGGGTCGAAACGCCTTACGCCTGGCTGCGGTTGACTGCCGCCGTGGTGCTCTCCAGCATCGGAAGCGTCGGCACGTGGTCGGTGCCAGTCGTGCTGGCCCCAGTTCAGGCGGCGTTCGGCGTCGCCCGCGGCGACGCTTCGCTGCCGTTCACCCTTGCGATGATCGGCTTTGCGTTGGGCGGTGTGGTGATGGGGAAACTCACCGACCGATTCGGCGTCCTGGCCCCCGTGCTGTGCGGCGTGAGCGCGCTCGGCACCGGCTACATCACCGCCGGATTTGCCCCCAATCTCATCCTGTTTGCGCTCGCGCACCTCCTGATCGGGGTCGGCACCTCCGCGACCTTCGGTCCGTTGATGGCGGATGCATCGCAATGGTTCACCCGTCACCGCGGTATTGCTGTCGCCATTGTGTCCAGCGGCAACTATATCGGCGGCGCAATCTGGCCGCCGCTGCTGCAGCATTTGGTCACCGCGGAGGGCTGGCGGGCGACCCACATCGGGATCGGCGCGTTGTGTCCGCTCCTCATGCTGCTGTTTTTGCCGATGCTGCGACGACGCGCCCCGAGCGATGGTGGTGCAGTGGCGGATGCATTGATCGCAGCGGCGCAGCGTGGGCCGGAGCTCTCCGCCAACGCGCTGCAGGCGGTGTTGTGCGTCGCGGGTGTCGCCTGTTGCGTGGCGATGGCGATGCCGCAAGTCCATATCGTCGCCTACTGCGGGGATCTCGGCTACGGCGTTGCCCGCGGCGCCGAGATGCTGTCGTTGATGCTGGGCTTCGGCATCTTCAGCCGCATCGGGTCGGGTTTTGTCGCCGATCGCATCGGTGGCGTGGCGACGCTCGTTCTGGGCTCCGCGCTGCAGGGCGTAGCGCTGTTACTTTATCTTCTCTTCGATGGCTTGGCGTCGCTCTACGTGGTTTCGGCGCTGTTCGGCCTGTTCCAGGGTGGGATCGTGCCGATGTATGCCATCATCGTGCGCCAGTATTTCTCGCCCCAGGAGGCGGGAACGCGGCTTGGGATCGTGCTGATGGCGACGTTATTCGGCATGGCGCTCGGCGGCTGGATGTCCGGCGCACTGTTCGATGTGACCGGCTCTTATCGCGCCGCCTTTGTCAACGGCCTGATCTGGAACCTGCTGAACGTCTCCATTGCGCTGTGGCTGCTCATGCGCGCCGCAAGCGGGCGGCGCGCTGACGAGGCGGCGCTAGTCTTTGCTCGCCACGGCGGGAACGGGCGCCGCTGACTACGCGATCGCCGATGCATTCATGATTATCAACACAACGACGCGCTCCCGGCGCCGAAAAGAAGCCTACGTTCGAGTGGAAGCCGGATGCCGCGCGGTGGGCGAGTTTCATTAGAGACCATCGCTGATGGTCTGCCGCGCAAGCCTATCCCATTTCAAGCCATCTGTACGGCCCCCATCCGGGTGTCCCGCCAACGCCATCGATGTGCTATGCGGGCGTCAGGAAAAAGCAAAGACGGCACACGGATGAGCCCACGGCACATTCTGGTCACCGGCGGCAGCGGCTTTCTCGGTTCGGCCCTGGTCAAGGCGCTGGTGCGTGGGGGCGAGACATTGCGGGTGTTCGACGACAATTCTCGCGGAGCCCCGCGCCGGCTGCAGGAGGTCGCTCACGACGTCGAGTTCGTCAGAGGCGATATCCGCGACGCCGCGGCGGTCGATGCCGCCATGCGCGGCATCGACGAGGTGCACCATCTCGCCTTCATCAATGGCACGGCGACATTCTACAGCGCCCCCGATGTCGTGCTCGACGTCGGCGTCAAAGGCATCGTCAACGTCATCGACGGCTGCCGCCATCACGGCATCGGGCGGCTGATCCTCGCCTCGAGCTCCGAAGTCTACCAGTCGCCGCCGCGCGTGCCGACCGACGAAAGTGCGCCGCTCGTGGTTCCCGATCCGCTCAATCCGCGCCTCTCCTATGGCGCCGGCAAGATCATCAGCGAGATGATGGTCATCAACCACGGCCGCAAGCACTTCGAACGGGTGCTGATCTTTCGGCCACATAATGTTTATGGCCCAGATATGGGATTCGATCACGTGATCCCCCAGTTCGCCGTGCGGCTCAAACGCGCGACGAGCAAGCATGCGAGCGGCGCAGTGCCGTTCCCGATCCAGGGGAGCGGCGCGGAGACGCGCAGTTTTTGCCACGTCGACGATCTGGTACGGGGCGTCATGATCATTCGGGAAAAAGGCGAGCACCTCGGCATCTATCACGTCGGCACCGCGGAAGAGGTCAGGATCGCCGACCTCGCCCGCCGCATCGCCAAAATTGCAGGACGCGACATCGTGCTCGGACCCTCGGCCGTACTCGAGGGCAGCACGCAGCGCCGCTGCCCCGATATCTCGAAGCTCGCCGCGCTCGGCTATAGACCCCGCGTTGCGCTCGACGAAGGATTGCCGCCGACGGTCAAATGGTACTGGGATCACGCGAGCATGGCGCCGGCGGCATGAGCGGCAAGGAGATGCAATTGGCTCCCGCAGAAATCGCCCGCGCCGCCGGCAGCGGAGCAAGCGTTCCGGTGGAGTCCTGCCAGGTCTGTGGCCATGCGCCGCTCGCCAAGGTGCTCTCGCTCGGCTACATGCCGCCCGTGAATCAGATGGTTGCCATTGGCGAGGTGCCGCGGCAGCTGCGAGCTGGTGCAGCTCGGCTTGGCGGTCGATCCCGTCATCATCTTCCCGCCCGAGTATCCCTACACCAGCGGTACCACCAAACTGCTGCGCGATAATTTTGCCGAGCTTTATTCCGAAGCATCGGCGATGCTCGAGCTCAAGCCGCAGGATCTGGTCATCGACATCGGCTCGAATGACGGCACGCTGCTCTCCAACTTCAAGAGTCACCGTATCCTCGGCATCGAGCCGACCGAGGTCGGCAAGATTGCCAACAGCTGCGGCATTCCGACCCTGATGCGCTACTTCACCCCGGCGGTGGCGGCCGAGGTCAAGCGCGAGCACGGGGAGGCGCGCGTCGTGACGGCTGCGAATTGCTTCGCGCATATCGAGGACGTGCATTCTGTCGTCGAAGCCATTCTCGATCTACTTGGGCCGGACGGCGTGTTCATCTCCGAGTCGCACTACCTCATTGGCTTGCTGGAAAAGCTGCAATACGACACCATCTATCACGAGCACCTGCGTTACTACTCGCTTACGAGCCTCGCCAACCTTCTCAAGATGCACGGGCTCGAAGTCTTTCACGCGCGTTCCATTCCGACCCATGGCGGATCGATCCGCGTCTATGCGGGCCGGCAGGGCACGCGGCCCGTCAACGGCAGTGTCGCGAAAATGCTTGCCGCGGAGCCGCGCGGGGAGACGATGCTCGCGCGGCTGAAAGCCTTTCGCAACGATGTGATGCTCTCGAAGCTGAGACTTTTGGCCATGATCCGCGACCTCAAGGAGAAGGGCGCCCGGATCTGTGGGATCAGCGCGCCCTCGCGCGCCTCAACGCTGGTCAATTATCTCGGGCTGGACGAGGCCATCGTCGACTACGTTTGCGAGATTGCGGGCTCGCTCAAGGTTGGCAAATGCATGCCGGGAACGGGCATCCCGGTGGTGGAGGAAAGCCGGCTGTTTTCCGACCAGCCCGAATGCGCCATCATTTTCTCCTGGCACATTGCCGACGAGCTTGCGCCGAAGCTGCGGCAGAAAGGCTATCGAGGCAAGCTCATCACGCCCTTGCCGGTTCCACGCGAGCTTTAACCCTGGGCGCGCGAAGCCTTTGTATTGCAACGCGTGCTGGGCTATCACTCGCAAAAATCGCCGCCACTTTCTCTTGGCGCCGAGCCTTGGAGCATGTGCGTGAATATTGCCGCCAGCGAGCCAACTGCCGCGATGCCGGCGCGCCTCGATGCCGGCGATCTGACCGTTGTCGGAGGCGCGGGTCACGTTGGTATCCCGCTCGTGCTGGCGTTCGCGGAAGTCGGCTATCGCGTTAACGTGCACGATATCAATCGAGCCGCGCTCACCACCCTGCAATCGGGGCGCCTGCCGTTCATCGAACACGGAGGCGAAGAGTTGCTGCTGGGCGCGCTCAAGCGCAACCGGCTCGTTTTCACCTCTTCGCCAGCCGATATTTTCCCGGCCGGTCCCGTCATCATCACCATCGGCACGCCGATCGATGAGTTTCTCAATCCGGTCCGCCAGGTGGTGCAGGACTGCATTGACGCGCTACTGCCGCATCTCGCCGACGGACAACTCCTGGTGCTGCGCTCGACCGTGTTCCCCGGCACGACCGATTGGCTCGATGCATATCTGCGGCGCAAAAACCGCGATCTCAAGGTTGCGTTCTGCCCGGAGCGCATGGTGCAGGGACACGGCATCAGGGAGCTCAAGGAAACGCCGCAAATCGTCAGCGGCACGACGGCAGCGGCCGAAGAGGAGGCCGCGAAATTGTTCTCGGCGATCGCCCCCGAGCTCATCGTCGTGCAGCCGCGCGAGGCGGAATTCGCCAAACTGTTCAGCAACGCCTACCGCTACATCGAGTTCGCGACCGCGAACCAGTTCTACTTGATCACCAAGTCGGCGGGGCTGGATTTTCGCAAGGTCTACGACGCGATGAAGCGAAACTACCCGCGCGCCCGCGGCATTCCGAGCCCCGGGCTCGCGGCAGGTCCATGCCTGATGAAGGACACGATGCAGCTTGCCGCTTTTGCCCAGAATCAGTTCAGTCTCGGCAATGCCGCCATGCTCGTCAACGAAGGCCTGGTGCTTCACGTCTGCGATGACCTGCGCGGGCGCTATGATCTTTCGCGGATGACAATCGGACTGCTCGGCATGGCATTCAAGGCGGACATCGACGATACTCGCGCCTCGCTGAGCTATAAGTTCAAAAAGGCGCTCGCGAGCTTGGCTGAGGCGGTGCTCACCACCGATCCATTCGTGACCACCGACCGCGACCTTCTCCCTCTCGACGATGTGATACAGCGCAGCGACCTCCTCATCCTGTGCGCGCCGCATTCCGCTTATCGCGACCTCGACTTTGCCGGCAAACCGGTTGTCGACGTGTGGGGCTTTCTCACCACGGCGAATGTCATCGCCTAGCGGGCCACGCGGCCTTTACCGAAATTGATGTATTTGCCCGTCAAAGCCGGCCATGACGGGCCTTCGGTTGCTCGCATTCGCGCCGACCTACAGCGGCGTTTTGTCGATCTGGCCGTTCGAGCGCACGAACCAGTGCTCGTTTGTGAACGGCTTGCCGGCGAGTCGCTCGGCCACCCAATCCGCGACCAGAATCGGCGGGAACGGCCCGAGATTCGCGGCAGGCACGTTGCCGACCGAGTGCCGCGATTCCTGGTAGACCACCATCTGCTTTGGACCTTTGACTGTCTTGATGAGCCGCTCGGAATGCTCGATGGGGCTGAGCTCCTCGCATTCGCCGGCAACGACCAGAAAGGGTACTCGAATTTTGTCGGCGTGGCCTTCCCAGGTCATGCTTTTGCGGAAGCGGTCGAACTCGTCCTCCGCAGTGATGCCCGACATGTACATGAACCGCTTCTTGAACGTTGGTGAGGCCTCCTGAAAGATCGTGTGGCAGCCGGGTTCGTGACACACCGACATGGCGGTAAACGCGCGTATGCGCGGCTCATGGGCGGTGAGAATAGTGCCGAAGAACGTGCCGAAGCTCGTGCCGGAGCATCCGATGCGCTCGGGATCGATCTCCGTCCGTGCGGCGAGCCAATCGACGAGCGGCTTGCCCGCCGCCATCCAGTTCTCCACCGAGAAGTACAAGCCGGTCAGCGGCGCCTCGTATTGGCCCGGACCGTCGATCGCGAGCACCGCCACTCCACGATTGAGAAACCGATCGCCGTAAAGCGCGACCTGGCCTTCCTTGAAACTGTCCATGCCGGGAACGGCGATCACCGCCGGGATGCGTCCGCCGCTATAGCCCGGCGGCAGATGAAACCAAGCCGGAATTGCCTTGTCGCGGAACGGCACCCAAACTGCCTCGACGTGGTGATCCGCGAGCGCTGCGTATTTGCCGTAGCATTCGCGCTTCTTGTTGTTATAGGCGATATTGGTTTCATTGTTCTGATCGTAAGGCCATTGCGCGGCGCCCCAATGGATGGCCGCCATGAAGTAGTTGTCGCGCGCCGTCACCTTGCGATCGGCCTCCTCGGCCGCTTTCGCCTTCGCCTCGCGCCGGCGCGCAACTGCCTCGAAGGCGGGTCCGATGTCGGCCATCTTCTTGACGCGCTCACGGATGCCGGCGAAATCGGGGGTAGCTTCGATGCCGCAAGGAGCGTTGAGATAGAGCGAGCGTGGCTGGTCCCAGTCGATGCCGTTGGCGCGGATGATGTTGTCGATGAGCCAGCGCTGCTCCTCGAACCGGCGCACATGCGGCTCCCCACGCTTGTCCAGAACCGGTTGCGGTTGGCGGACCACGTTCATCACATCTCTCCTTACTCTTGCAGCACAACGACCAGCGCCGATGTTAGTGAATGCGGCCGGCGGTGCCAATGATCCTCGTGCCGAACGATTCCAGCTTGCGAAATCCCGCCTTACGCTCTATCGGTCGTCGCGCCGAAAGTTCCCCCTGTACTTGGCTTGATTTTCCTCTCTTCGTGCGAAGGAGCGGAGCGGCTTTCACCGAGAAGCTTTTGGTTATGATCTGCGCTTGATACAGTTGGCGTATCGAGGCGAAGGAAACGATGTCCGATTCACCACCCGAGCTAACCGTCTCCCTTTGGCGCGGCGCGCAAGAGGGACGATACGAGACATACAAAGTTCCCTTGCGCGAAAATCAGACCGTGCTCGACGTCGTCACGTTCGTGCAACGTCACCTCGACCCGACGCTGTCCTACCGCTTCGCCTGCCGGGTCGGCATGTGCGGCTCCTGCGCCATGACCGTGAACGGCCGGCCGCGCTGGACCTGCCGCACGCATGTCGCGACCGTCGCCGACGGTGGCCGCCTCGAGATCGGCCCGCTTGCGAACCTGCCGGTCATCAAGGATTTGGCCGCCGACCTGCGGCCCTTCTTCGACAAGTGGCAGCAGGCCAAAGGGGTCTTCGCGTCATCGCAGACGCGCGAGGATGATGTTGCGCGTGTGCGGCCGGACAGCGCCGCGCGGATCGCTGCCGACGCGGCCATCGAGTGCATCAATTGCGCCATATGCTACGCCGCCTGCGATACCGTGCGCTGGAACTCCGACTATCTCGGGCCGGCGGCGCTCAACCGTGCCTGGGCATTGGTGAATGACGAGCGCGACGCCGGAAATCCCGAGCGTCTGCGGTCGGTCGCCGCCTCGGGCGGCTGCCACGCCTGCCACTCGCACCAGTCCTGCCAAGAACTCTGCCCGCAGCGCCTCAACCCAACCGCGTCGATCGCGGGGCTCAAGCGCCGCACGATGTGGGCATATGTAAAGGGCGAGCTATGAACGTTGGCCTTTATGTCTGGCAGCGCTTGACCGCGGCGGTCATGGTGCCGCTCGTGCTGCTGCACGTCATCGTGATCTTCTACGCGACCCGCAAAGGACTGAGCGCGGCCGACATTCTCTCGCGCACGCGCGGCAGCCTGGCTTGGGCAGCCTTCTACGGCGCGTTCGTCGTTGCGGTGGCCGTTCACGCTGCCATCGGCGTGCGCAATGTGCTTGCGGAATGGTCGCCCCTTAAAGATCGCGACGCGGGCATTCTGGCGAGCGCGTTCGGCGTGCTGCTCTTCCTCCTTGGCGCGCGGGCGGTGCTCGCGGTGGTGCTGCCGTGACCGCATTGGCTCACCGGCAGAGCGTGCTTTGGATCGCCGCGCTCGTGCATCGGCTCTCTGGCTTGGCGCTCGCCATTTTCCTTCCGTTCCACTTCTTGACGCTCGGGCTTGCCATCGAAGGGGAAACCTCGCTCGAAAATTTTCTGCACTGGAGCGATCAGCCGCTGGTGAAGCTTGCCGAAAGCGGCCTCGTCTTTGTGCTCATGGTCCACATGTTGGGAGGCGTGCGCGTGCTCCTGATCGAGAATCTCGATTGGCACGATCGGCAAAAAGAATTGGCGACCGTCGCGGCTGCAGTCTCGGCGATCGTCGGCTTTATCCTGCTGGCGCGCATGTTGTGATGCTCGCATGGATGTCGAACGTCTTAAGACGGATATTTTGATTCTCGGCTCCGGGGGCGCCGGCCTGTTCGCGGCGCTGCATGCGCTCAAGGCGGATCCCGATCTCGACGTGACCATTGCGACCAAGGGGCTGCTCGGCAAATGCGGCTGCACGCGCATGGTGCAGGGCGGCTACAACGTCGCGCTCAACCCCGGGGACTCGGTCGAGCGCCATTTCATGGACACGATCGAGGGCGGCAAATGGCTGTCGCATCAGGAACTGGCCTGGACGCTGGTAAGCACCGCGGTCGAACGCGTGCGCGAGCTCGAGAACGAGATCGGCTGCTTCTTCGATCGCAATCCCGACGGCACGCTGCACGGCAAGGCGTTTGCCGGCCAGAGCTTCGACCGTACCGTGCACAAGGGCGACCTCACCGGCATCGAGATCATCAATCGCCTGATGGAGCAGGTATGGGCGCGGCCGATCCGTCGGCTCGAGGAGCACCGCGCGGTGGCGCTCATTCCCGCGCGCGACGGAATGCTTGCCGGCGTGCTGATGATCGACATTCGCACCGGCACGTTCCGCTTCGTCGCGGCGCAGGCGGTGCTGCTCGCGACTGGCGGCGGACCAACCATGTATCGTTACCATACCCCCTCCGGCGACAAGAGCATGGATGGGCTGGCGATGGCGCTGCGCGCGGGCTTGGCCCTGCGCGACATGGAGATGGTCCAGTTCCATCCGACCGGACTGCTGGCAGGGCCGGACACCCGCATGACCGGCACGGTGCTGGAGGAGGGACTGCGCGGCGCGGGCGGCCATCTCCTCAATGGCGCGATGCAGCGCTTCATGGGCGATTATGATGAAAAGCTCGAGCGCGCCACCCGCGACGTCGTCAGCCGCGCCATGTACGCGGAGATGAAGGCGGGGCGCACCACGCCGCATGGCGGGCTCTATATCAAGATGAGCCATCTCGGGCCGACTAAGGTGGCGAAGGAATTCAAGGGCATGGTCGACCGCTGCCGCGACTGCGGCTTCGATCTTGCCGGCGGCCTCGTGGAGGTGGTGCCCACCGCGCATTATTTCATGGGTGGCCCCATCTGCCGCGCGGATACCTCGACCGAATGGCCGGGGCTATTCGTTGCCGGCGAAGACGCAAGCGGCATGCACGGCGCCAACCGGCTCGGCGGCAACGGCGTTGCCAACTCGACCGTGTTCGGCGGGATTGCCGGCGACGTCATGCCGCGCTTCGTCGCCGCGAGTGGCGGCCACCGCGCGCCCGATGAGAGCGTGCTCGATGCGGAAATTGCGCGCGCGCTCCATCCCTTCGTGCGAAAAGCCGGCAATCTGAACGACTTGCGCGAAAAACTCCTCGACACGATGTGGAACGATGTCGGCGTCGTGCGCGATGGGGCGAGGCTTGATCGCGCCGTTGCGGCGCTCGATGCCATCGAGGCGGAACTGCTGGCGAGCGGCCTTGCCGACGAGGGCCGCGCTTTCAATATCACCTGGCAGGATTGGCTCAATCTGCGCTCGCTCACGGAGGTCAGCAGGGTGATTGCGCTCGCGGCCCGCAAGCGCGAGAATTCGCGCGGCGCGCACTACCGGTCGGATTTTCCGGAGCCCGGCGATTTGGCCGCTTCGCGCTTCACGGTGGCGCGGGAAACGGCCGGTGGTCTCGAGATCACCGATGCGCCGGTCGAGTTCACGCATGTGCGGCCGGGCGAGACGCTGCTGCGGGACAAGATCGCGGCCGAGTAGGAGAGGCCAAGATGATTTCCATATCGTCCGTCCAGCGCACGGCCGAGGAGTTGATGGCCAAAGCGGCGATCGAGATCCCGCAAGACTATCTCGCGGGGTTGCGCAAATGCGCCGACACCGAAAAAGGCGATCTCTCGGCCTTCGTCATCAAGGCGATGCTCGAGAACTACGAAGCCGCCAAGGAGGACCGCCGCGCCATGTGCGGCGATACCGGCCTGCCGCGCTGGTACGTCAAGATCGGCAACGAGGCGCGCATCGAGGGCGGGCCGGTTGCGCTCGAGGCGGCCTTGCGCCGCGCGACCGCGCGCGCCACAGCCAGCGTGCCGCTGCGGCCCAACCGCGTGCATCCGCTCTGGCGCACCGACCACAACAACAATGTCGGCATCGGCGCGCCCGAGATCGAATACGCGTTCCATCCCGACGCCGATTGGCTCGACCTTATTACGGTGCATAAAGGGGGCCTGTTCGGCTCCGACTACCGCATGCTGTTTCCGGGCGACGGCATCGAGGGAGTCAAGCGGTTCTATCTCGACACGCTGATCGGCTTTGGCAAGCGCGGGCTTGCCTGCCAGCCGGCGATCGTTGGGGTCGGGCTCGGCGGCTCTAAAGACACCAGCATGGTGCTTGGGAAACAGGCCTCTTGCCTTCGCGTGGTCGGCTCGCGCAATCCGGATCCGAAAATCGCGGCGCTCGAGGAGGAGTTCAAAGAGCTGGGCAACAGCATTGGCATGGGCGCGATGGGATTTGTCGGCTCCTCCATGGTCATCGATTGCCACATTGAGGTGGGCTATTGCCACACCGGCGGCATGCCGATGTCCGTGCACATGTTCTGTCTCTCCTCGCGCCGCGCCTGCGCGCGCGTTTTTGCCGACGGCAGGGTCGAATTCCGGACCGACCCGATGTGGTTCACGGAGTACATGCGGCGCGAAACGCTGGAATGGGAACGCAGCGCCGCCGAGGCGGCGGAGTAGACGATGCTGGAGACCATTCATCTTGCGCTACCCGCGACGACCGACGATCTGCGCAAGCTCAAGATCGGCACGGTCGCCTATCTGAGTGGCCGCATCTTCACCGCGCGCGAGGGCGCGTATAAGCACGCGATCGAGGAGGGCGCCGGCATGCCGGCCGGCGGTGACGCGCTCGGGCGCGCCAATTTCCACTGCTCACCCGCGGCGAGCGTCAATTCAGATGGCAGCTATACCGTCGGCGCTGTGACCGCGACCGCCTCGTTCCGCTTCGCGCAATGGCTCGACGGCTGGTTCAAGCTCTCCGGCTGCAACATGATCATCGGCAAGGGCGGAATGACGTCGCAGGTCTATCACAACTCGTTTGTGCCCAATGGGGCGATCTATCTCACCACCGTCGGCTACGGAACCGGCGCGCTGCTCGGGCGCGGCATCAAGCGGGTCGCCGGCGTCTATTGGCTCGAGGAGTTGGGGCTCGCTCAGGCGGTCTGGGTGCTCGACGTGGAAAAGTTCGGGCCATTTCTGGTGGAGAGCGATCTTGCCGGCAACAGCCTATTCGAGCAGGAGAACGCCAAGATCGCGCCGGGCCTCGCGACCCTCTATGCCGGCACCAAACCCGCGACGCTGCGCCGTTACGGCGAAACCGACGACAAGACGGAGGAAGTGATCTGAGCTGCGTGCTCGAACGGAATGTTGAATGTTGCATATTTTAGCGACGCTTTGTCCCGGACACTCGGCGCCAATGCAACGGCGCAATGCGCTCGCTTATTACCGCCCCAAGAGGACTCGGTGCCGGCGATGAGCGGCCGAATTTCGAGACCGAGAGCCTTGGCGATTGTGCAATTGGCGATAAGATCGAATTTCGTTGGTTGGGTGGCCGATGGGTCAGCGGGTTTTGTCGCTTTGGCGGCGACTGCGCAGCTCACGGCCTGACCCGCCATTCGATTTGAGGCACTATTTGTTGCTGCGCGGTTGCGTTTTCCAATGCGCAAGCGCGAGTCCGGGGAGGCGTCATGCCACTTTCCAATCCGTTTGCGAACCGCCGCATCGTCGAAGCCGTAAAAGCTATTCGGGAGCATCCGGATGCTGCCTATGGGATCGCAATCGGCCTCGTCGCGTTTGCCACGCTGACGCGCTGGGCCATGGGCGACTACATCGGGGCGCACATTCCGTTCATTACCTTCTTTCCTGCGATCATCATCGGGGCGCTCCTCGGCGGCGTCTGGCCGGGTGTTTGCGCCACCATCCTGGCTGTGCTCGCGGCATGGTATTTGTTCCTTCCGCCTGCCTATAGCTTCGAGCTCGGGGATCGCGAGTTCGTCCAGTTGCTCTTGTTCATCTTCTTCTGCGTCATCAATCTCGCCGTCGTTGCCGTCGTGAACGCATTGACGGACCACGCTCGGACGCAAGAAGAAAACGCGCGTACCCTTCTCGACTGCGTGCCTGCCGGCATTCTCGTGGTCGACGAGCAGGGCAATATCAAGCTGGTCAATGCCAGCACGGAGAAACTGTTCGGCTACAACCGGTTCGAACTCTTGGGCAGGAACGTCGAGGTGCTCGTGCCGGCTCGACTGGGCGATATGCATAAGGCCGATCGCAGCACATTTCTGCGAAAGCCCGAGGCGCGGCCGATGGGAGCGGGACGCGATCTCAGAGCTCGGCGCAGGGACGGCAGTGAATTTCCGGTCGAGATCGGCCTCAATCCCGTCAGCCATGACGGCAGGAGCGCCGTCTTGGCGACGGTCATCGACATTTCCGAACGCAACCGCGCGCAGCAAAGCCAGCACGCTCGGGCTGCCACCAGCGCGACGAATACGCCCCCGCGTCAGAGCTGATCCGACGCACAACCTATCGGTTCTGGGCCTTCCTGGCCTTCCCCTCGGCCGAGCAGGGATTATCGCTCGAGCACGTGTCTCCCACCACGCCCACGGCCTGAATCTCGATTTCGATACCGGGCCGAGCGAAATTCGTCACGGTGATGAGGGCACTGCCCGGATAGTTTCCGTTCTTGAAGAAATCTGTGCGCATTTCCACGAATTTGTCGCCGTAGCGGGATTCCTTGATGAACACGGTCATGGTTACCACATTGTCCACGCTCCCGCCGGCCCGTTTCATGATGCCGTCGATTTGCGCAAAAACTTGCTTGACCTGAGCTTCGAAGTTGTTGGCGATGTTGTTGCCCTGACTGTCCTGCGTGGCAGTCTGTCCGGCAACCCAGACGATAGTTCCGCCGGACGTGACCACGCCCGGAGAAAACGCGCGCGATAACTGGAACGGCGTCTTCTCCATGTACTCGGCAGCCTGCGCGACACTCGAGAGCAACAAGGCTAGCAACAGGGCAGGGATACGGCTCATCTGTGGGCTCCTGACGAACGACAGTGCGTGAAAGCGACAAGCAAGTGTTCTCGCTCTCCAGGATCGCGTCAACCTGCCTCGCGCGGCTGCGCCACGCGCCGTTCACGCCGGAGCGCGTCAAGACGGCACTGACATAACGCCTACGCGGCCGGCGCACCGGGGGGCGCATCCTGCCCCGGCTGCGGCGGCCGCATTCTTCCCAAATTCGCCAGCGTAGCGCGCACGGATTACGCGCGCGTGTCGTCGCGAGTAAAGGCTTGTCCGCTCCCGACGTTTAGCGCGTTTGTCGTCTTGTGAACAAAACCGCATATCGCGCGTTTCTTATATGGAACCGGAGCCAAGCAGCCCTAATGCAAGTGTCCTGATCGTGTCGGATCCAGCTAGAACCAAGCGGCGTGAACGAACGGTGTCGTGCCCTCGATGTGGAACCGCGATGGAGGAGGTGGTCAGCATCGCCCCGAGCTTAGGCGAACCCGGACTGGTCGGGTATGAATGCCCAAATTGCGTTTACGTGACCAGCGAGTTGGTGCGTCCCAGTGACGAGTAGCAGCGGGCCAGGCCTCGGGTGCAATAACCAAGCGCCTTGCGCCATTCATGCATCGCCGACTGCAGCGAACCGCGGTGGTTTAACAGCCTTCGCTGACGCGCGATACGATGACAGCGGTAGCTGTTCCGGAGCGCCGGCCTGTCATGTTCCCATAATCGCGTTTATACGGCTGGGCTGGAAACGGTAGAGTAAGCTTTTGTTTGCCAACCGAAGCTGAATTGCTGGCCGGCTCGCCTTTGCCCTGATCTAACCCAAGTCCCGACCTAGGCGTTTGTTAATTGCGGGAATGGGCTTGGCGTGCGCGACCAATTTACTCCTTCACGAGCTTCACTGCGTGCGCTTCTCGCGTCGGCTGCGATCGCCGCACACATGGCGCTTGCCGGGTGCGGCGGCGGCACACCGGTGACCAGCGGCCGCCACATGCAACCATTGTCGGAACGCATGCTGGCGACGCTGAAAGCAAAGAACATGAACAAGGAATCGCCGATCCTCGTGCGGGTCTTCAAGGAGGAGGCGGAACTCGAGGTTTGGAAGCAGGACGACAGTGGGCGCTTTGCGCTCCTTCGCACTTATCCGATCTGCCGCTGGTCGGGGGAACTCGGCCCCAAGTTCAAGACCGGCGACCGCCAGGCGCCCGAGGGCTTTTACGCCATCACCCCTGGCTTGATGAATCCTGATTCCAGTCAGTATCTCGCGATCAATACGGGATTTCCGAATGCCTACGATCGGGCGAACGGCCGCACTGGCGCGTTCCTGATGATCCACGGCGGCTGCTCGTCGGCCGGCTGCTACGCCATGACCGACGAGCAGATCGCGGAAATCTACGCGCTCGCCCGCGAAGCGTTCTTCGGCGGGCGAAAATCGTTTCAGCTGCAGGCCTATCCGTTCAGGATGACGCCGCTCAACGTGGCACGCCACCGCAACTCGCCGCACATGGCATTCTGGAGAATGATCAAAGAGGGTTACGACCACTTCGAGGTTACGCACCTCGAGCCCCGGGTCGATGTATGCGAGGGGCGCTACGTTTTCGATGCAGAATCCATGGCCGACTTCAGCCCCGCCGGGCGCTGCCCAGCCTACAAGGTAGAGGAGGACATCGCGGTGGCAGTACGCGAGAAGCAGCGCCGCGACGAGATTGAGACGGTAGAGTTGATCAATCGAGGCGTCCCGACCGTGCCGGTTACGAGCCGCGCCGACGGCGGTATGAATTCGACTTTCCTGGCGGCCGTGAGATCGCAGCGCGATCCAAGCGCGGTGATCCGCACCGCGTCGGGCACCATCCCTGCCTATGTCAATCCGCCGAAGGACGGCGGCGAAGATTAAGGCCGCTGAAGTGCTGCTCGTGATGGGAGCAGCCGAGTGATACTCTGCCGGGGCAACCCCGGGGAGGAGATGAAACGCCGCCGGTTTCTGCTTCTGGCTGCAGCTGCCGCCGCCCTCTCCGTCGCATCGCAAGTTGCATCGGCGGAAATATATCCCAGCCGTCCGGTGAGCGTGATCGTTCCGGTCCCCGCCGGCGGCCAGATGGATTCGATTGCGCGCATTGTCACCGAGCGCATGCGACGGCGGCTGGGCCAGCCTATGATTGTCGAGAATGTGACCGGCGCCTCCGGAACGATCGGCGTCGGCCGGGTCGCGCGCGCGACGGCCGATGGCTACACGCTCCTCTATGGAGCCTGGGCCACACAGGTCGTCAACGGCGCTGTCTACGATCTCCCATACGATCTCATCCACGATTTCGAGGCCATAGCGCTGACGAGCATCACGCCCTGGCTGATCGCCGCGAAGCATGCTGTGCCTGCAAACGATCTACGCGACTTTATCACTTGGTTGAAGGCCAATCCGGACAAGGCGTCTGCAGGGACCTCAGGCGCGGGTGGGCCGGGGCACATCGGCGGCGTGCTATTTCAAAAACTCAGCGGCACGCGCTTTCAGTTCGTGCCTTATCGGGGCATGACGCCGGCCATGCAGGATTTGATATCCGGACAAATCGACCTCATGATCGCTGATCCCGCCAGCGCAATACCGCAATTTCGTGCGGGTCGGATCAAGGTCTTTGCCGTGACGGCCAAAACTCGCTTGGCGGCTGTACCGGAGATTCCGACAGTGGATGAAGCGGGGGTATCGGGATACTACCTCGCTCCTTGGCACGCAATTTGGGCGCCTCGAGGAACGCCGGACGCGATCATCCGACAGCTCAATGCAGCGGTCGTGGATGCATCAGCCGATCCTGCGGTGCGGCAGCGGCTCGTCATTCTCGGCTCGGACACACCAGCGCGCGAGCAGCAGACGCCGGAGGCTCTGCGCGCCTTCCACGAGGCCGAAATTCAGAAGTGGTGGCCAATCATCAAGGCGGCAAAGATCAGGGCGGAATGAAGCTGGTTACCGCCGCAACGAATGAGGGTACATGCTGAACCTTCGACGGCGCGCATTGTTGCATCTCCTTGCAAGCGCAGCAGCGGTGCCGGCCGTATCGCCCCTCGCCAGAGCGCAAAGCTACCCGTCGCGGCCGGTGACCTTGGTCGTCTTCGTTCCGGCCGGCGGCACGCCCGATATCATTGCGCGGTTGGTCGGCCAATCTTTATCGCAACGACTTGGCCAGTCCGTGGTCATCGACAATCGGCCGGGCGGCGGCGGCAATGTGGCGCTGCAGGCCGTCGCGCGTGCGCCAGCCGATGGCTACTCGCTCCTGCTCGTCGCCACTCCGCACGCCGTCAACGTGACGCTCTATGAGAAGAGCGCCGTCACCGTCACGCGCGACATCGTCCCGGTCGCGAGCATCAACACCGATTCCTTCGTCCTGCTGGTCAATCCGTCATTCCCGGCCAGAACCGTCGCCGAGTTCATCACCCATGCGAAGGACAATCCGGGCAAGATCAACGTGGCTTCGAGCGGGACCGGAAACCTGAGCCATTTATCCGGCGAGCTGTTTCGGATGATGACCGGCGTCGAGGTGGTGCACGTTCCTTATCGAGGTACGCCGGCCGCGCACTCGGGATTAATGGCGGGCGATGTGCATGCGATGTTCGATGCCACTGTCTCGGCGCTTCCGCAGATCCAGTCGGGTGCGTTGCGAGCGATTGGGGTAACGGCCACAGCCCGCGTGCGGGTGCTGCCGGACATCCCGCCGATCGGCGATACCGTCGGGGGTTACGCCGTGACCGGCTGGCTTGGCATCGGCGTCCCCAAGGGCACGCCGGCAGAGATCGTCGAGCGGCTCAATCGCGATATCAACGCGGTGCTTGCTGATCCCGCCGTGCGGACGCGGATGGAGGACCTTGGCAGCGATGCGCGTCCCGGCTCGGTCCACGAGTTCGGCCGTCTCATCGCGGAAGAAACCGAGAAATGGGCGAAGGTGGTCAAGTTCGCAGGCCTCAAGGTGGAGTGAGGGCCGTAACCGCCGTATCGCCGGGGACGATCCAGACACGAATCGGGAACTAAATTTCGGCGGGCCGGTTAATCCTGCGAAAGGATACGACCCATGTCATTGCTGAAATGGGCGCTCATCATGCTGGTGGTGTCGCTGATCGCGGCGCTCTTTGGCTTCACCGGTCTAGCGGCGGCCAGCGCAGATGTGGCCCGCATCCTGTTCTATATCTTCCTTGTCATCTTCCTCGTGCTGCTCGTGCTGGGCCTTGTGGGAGCGAGAGCCGCGCGCGGACCTTGAGCTGCAACGCGCGCTGCCAGCTGCGGCAACGCGGCCGCGGCGGCAAAACGAGAACCCCGCCCGAGTGTGGCATTTGAAAAGAGAGGTTGCTCGAGCGGGGTCTCGGGAATCCTCAGGGGGGGCTGGAGGAACGAGGACTCCATTAGGCGAAACAACCTGCGTGCGGCAAATATTCCGCACGCGACGGCCGGTATGCCGGTTTATTTGCGGTGCGGCTTCGGGTTTGCGCGCCGAGTCGCGTTTTGATCAAAGCTTTAACTGCGACTTGCGCAGAATTTTTAGAGCTCCCTCGCAGAGCTTATCGGGATCGCGCTCGCCCGCCTTGGCAAGCTCGATGATGAACTTGGCAAGGACCACCACAAGCGGGTCCTGACGATCCGCGAGCTCGAGCTTGTGCAGTGCAAGCTCGAATGCAGCGGTCAAAACCGCAATGTCTTCCGGCGCAAACCAAACGTCGCCATGGAGGAGCACCCGAATTGCCAAATCCGCCCTCGTAAGGCCTCACGCGAGAGTTCAGAGCCAAGATAGTGTAGTCCACCGCCGCGTGCTATTACGGGGTTTACCGGAGGTCCACTACCGCTCTCGACGATTACCGAGATCCCCTCATCGCCCCTTGCGCGGTGCTTCATGCTGCTCGAAGCGCAGCAGCCACAACCATGGCAAGCCTACGAGCGCCGCATTCGACTGGAAGGTGCATGCGACAACCATTCCGCGACCAGCACGGGGCCGCATCGGCTCAGCCGATTCTTATGATCTGCTTGCCAAAGTTCTTGCCTTGCAGCAATCGAAGGAATCCCTCCGGCATTCGCTCGATGCCGTCTAGCACGTCTTCCTTGAAGCGGATTTGTCCCGCCCTGTGCCAATTCGCGAGACGTTGCAGCGCTTCATTGCGCCTGTGCCACCAGTCGAACACAAGAAAGCCGTGCATGGTGGCTCGTGTGACAATGAGCTGACCGTTGAAGCGCTCGCCGATGTCGGGTTTTCCGAACTGATCGGCAACCGCAACCCGGCCGCAAATCACCACACGTGCACCGATATTCAGATTTCTCATTACCGCATCGTGGATAGGACCTGCGGTGTTGTCGAAGAAGATATCCACGCGTGCGGGGCAGGCTTCCTTCACGGCCGCCGTGAGATCGACGGCCTTCTTGTAATTGATCGCACCTTCGAACCCGATCTCCCGGCACCAGTTGAGTTTATTGTCGCTTCCGGCAATGGCCACCGCGCGAGAGCCCGCGAGTTTCGCGATTTGGCCGACCAGTTGGCCAACCGCTCCCGATGCGGCCGAAACCACGACCGTGTCACCCGGCCGTGGCCGGCCTACTTCGAGAAGGCCGAAATAAGCGGTCAGCCCGGGCATCCCCAGCCAAGAGAGCGAGCTCTCAATCGGCGCGAGCGCAGGATCAATCCTGTTGACGCCTGAAGGTCCGGGTATGTCCGGGACCAGAACAGACCATTCCTGCCAGCCAAAGCTCATGGATTCGGCGGTGTCTCCGACCCTCCACGCCGGATGATTGGAGGCCACGACCTCGCCGACCCCGCCGCCCTGCATGACCTCACCGAGCCCGACGCCCTTCGCATAGTTGCTCGCGGGACTCATGCGGCCGCGCATGTATGGATCGACCGAAAGCCACTTCGCTTTGACAAGGATTTGGCCCGGCCCGGGATCGGGCACCGGCTGCGTATCCATGACCCAATTGTCCGGGGCGGGCATTCCCTCGGGATAACGCGCGAGGAGCCATCGCCGGTTCACGACATTCTGCATAGTTTCACCCTCTGTCGAGCATAAGCCAGGCGCAGCTTCAGGCGTGACGATCGTTGAGACCGTCGGCATCATTTCGCTGCGGGCGAAAAGTCCTGATTGCTGAAATTCGATTGCGTGGGCCGTCGGATGACGATGAAGCCGCGATTTGCCGCCTGATGGCAAGAATTGCATGCGGCGGTGAGGCTATCGAACGACGCCGAGAACTTGTTGAAATCACGGCCTGCGATCGCGCCTTCGAGTTCAGTGACGGTGCCAGTGATGATCGCATCGATCATGTCGCCGACCGGAATATTGTGGTAGCGCGGAACGAGGTCTTGCACGTCGGAAAACACTTCCTTGAGTTCGCTGAGTTGGTATCCGGCGAGTTCCCAATTGCGCGCCTCCCCGGCGAGCCACAGCTTGGCGTGATCGACTTGAATTCTCCCCATGAATTCGCCGAGGCCAGGAACATAGCTGCTCGGCTTATCCTCATTGGAAGCCGATGCTTTTGGCGTTTGGTCCGGCGCAGCGGAGTTAGGCTGACCGCCCACAGGCAAAGGTGAGGCGGCGAGGAGGCCGACAATAAGGGCGATGCCCAGCCGTTTCATTGCTAACTCCCTCAGACTTGGCGCAGTGGCTTAACACAAGGCAGAAGGGAGCGCACTGCGCGCGTGGCATTGCTGCCCGAGTGCTCTCAATGAGCCGGTGCGCTCACGCTCGCGGGCACTGCGCGCCTGTTTCAACCCAAGCTTTCGCAAGATCGCCGAACTGCGCCTGCGTTCCGGGTGCGGGCGTGCGCCCCAGACCGGGCGACCAAGCCCAGCCAACCAAGCTGTCCTCGGACAAGTGGCGGATCAACTCCGCGAGATCGCGGTTGCCGTTGCGGGCGCGGTCCTTGATCTGGGCGCAGATCTGGGCGGCCGAGCGGCCCTGCCACGCCATCGATGCGGGCGCCAGACGCCAGTCCGCATGGCCCGGGATGCCGGCGGGATCGAAGTTGGCGGCGTGATGGCACGTGGCGCAAGGCAGGCCCGGCGCGCCGTGTCCGTCGGTGCCGCGCACCACGAGCGGCTGGTGTGGCCGCATGGCATCGGTCTGGGTCGGATGATCGCCCGCGGGATGACAATTCATGCAGCGGGGATGGCGCAACACTTTGCTCATCTCTTCGAACAGCGCGATCGAGCGCGCGCGCTGGTTTGTAATCCCAGCAAAGCTCGTGACCGGACGCAGTTCCCTCGCTGGGCTCGCAGCGCGCTGCGTCTGTGCGGACGGCTGCTCCAGCGCCAATATGGCGGCCGTGGCGGCGAGCGCAAGCATTCCGGCAACACCTTTGAGCGCCGCGCGGCGCGTGCATCCGTCATCGCCCACGAGCTCAGCCCTCCAGCAGCTTTGCCGCCTCGTGAATGGCGGCACGGATGCGGACATAGGTCGCGCAGCGGCAGAGGTTGCCGTTCATAGCCAGATCGATGTCGCGGTCTGTCGGCTTCTTGATTTGCTTGAGCAGAGCGACCGCGCTCATGATCTGTCCCGACTGGCAATAGCCGCACTGCGGGACGTCGCGCGCGATCCAGGCGTTGCGGACCGCTTCTCCCTCGCGGCCGGTCAATCCTTCGATGGTCGTGATCTCGCCGTTGCCAAGGCCCGATACCGCCAGCGAGCAGGACCGCAGCGGTTGGCCATTGAGGAAGACGGTGCAGGCGCCGCATTGGGCGATGCCGCAACCGAATTTGGTACCGGTCAAACCGAGATTGTCGCGCAGGACCCAGAGCACCGGCGTATCGGGCAATACATCGACGGAATGGACTTGCCCGTTCACCTTGATGCGAAACTCCATCGCGGCTTTCCACCACGCTCAACTCGGCCGAGGCGGGCCAGCGCTCATCGTTTGTCGACGTTAGCACGAACATTCGCGGCCGTCGTGGTACCGCCGTCTCAACCGCCGCGCCAACGATCCAACCAAAAATCATCGCGCTTTAAGTCGGCCACAGCTGCGCCGGCATTGAAAAGCTCAGGACCCGCACACGAAATCCGAAAGCATGCCCTCGAAGCCGTCCACGCGGCCGTAATCGATATCGCGACAGTCGCGAAGGATGAGAGCCCGTAGCTCGGAGGCGAATGGTGCGGGCATAGATGCTGTGCTCGATTGGATCGGCGTGCCAGCGGCCTCAGTGACGGTGAGCACGGTAAACACTGTGATCGCCAGTGCCGATCCGAGCCTTGTCACGGGCCTGGCAGATAAATGTTTATGTGAGGGGAACATCCAGTTATCTCCTGGTGATGACGTCTTGCTCCTGCGCAAGGGACCCAAATTCATGCGCCTCCATTCACGCAGGTCACGAATACGTGTTGCGCGAGGAGTCCGACCGCGCGCGAGCTCAGGAATAAACCTGGGGTTCGCCGATCTCGTCTTCGAAGGCGCACGACTGCGCCCCAGTCCATCATGGGAGACGTATCATGAAGACGCTCATTGCTGCTCTCGCACTGGCCACTTTGGTAGCCGACCCGATCCTCGTTCAGCCCGCGAGCGCGGCGCCGATGTCTCCGGCGAGCTCCTCATTCGGGTCTAATGGCTACTGATCGGCGACCTCCGATCAGCAGCGTGGGGCCTGCCGCATGCGTTCCTTCTCCACTGAACGGCCGGCCCAAGGCCAGCCGGGCACCGCCACGGCGTCCCGGCTGGTCACCCAAAGTCTGAGACTGCGCTGCCAAGGGTGGCCCATGTCACACGTCGAAATCTGTGAATGTCATGCCAGGGAGTGTCTTGTGGCCGCCGGGCAAAGCGAGGACCTCCTCAAACGCGAGGTGCTCCTGCGACTCGCACTGGATTGGATGGCGGAGGCGATCGCAGCCTTGAAGCAGCCGGCCTCGAGCCGAGCGACGCCCCTTCGCTATCACTAGCCGATTTGTCGCCTTTTACGCCCGCGAAAGACCACCATAGGAGAGAAAGCCATGCGAACGAAAATAGCGGCGGCCGTCATGCTGCTTGCGCTCGCGCTGGTCCTCCCCAACCAAAAGCTGTTGGCTTGCGAAAGCGGTCCATCTGCAAAAGATTGCTCATTGCACTGGACTGGAATGAAGGGCTGGATAGAGTTGCATCGGCCCGATGGTGAGATCGTGCGGATCAACACCGCTCAAATCGTTTTCGTCATGAGCGCGACAAGTACCGGCGCAGACAAGCGGGCACACTCAAAAATTCAACTTCTGAACGGCTCCATCGATGTGCTCGAGAGGATTGACGAGGTGTCGCAGGCGCTCAAGACAAATGATTCGGTCTCATAGCCTAAGACGCAATTTTCCGCCGCATCCTCGGCCGCTCTATCGTCATCGCCCGCGGAGGTGCGATCACGTTCGGCCGGTGGGACGGAGCTCAGCTTGGAATTTATCGGTGAATTCCTGCAGCTCTTCCGCATTGAGGTCGCTGATGGCAAAAAACTCGAGACCTTGCGCCGTCCAGCGTTGAATGTTGAAACCTTGCAGGGATTGGAGCCTCGGCTCGCGCGTTTCGGAGGGGGCCCCTTGCGCGACGAACAGATTGATCACATGCGTGCGGCGCCGATATACGATCGAAGGCACGGCCTGGCCGTCGATGTAGTCGAGCCTTCCGCCGAGCAGCAGAAAGCCCTTCGCGGTCAAGTCCACGACCGGCGGCGCGATATCGGCCTTGCCGTTGAACCAAGGCTTTACCGAATGTTGATCGCTCGTGCGCACGTCGGTGAGATGGTCGGCCTGAAGCGAGCGCACATGCGCCGATACGATGTCGCCGAGCAGGCGCTGGTCCTGGTCCGTTCGAATGATGGCGACGAGGAGGGTCGCGGCCATTGCGGTCGATAGCGCCGTGCCCATGGCGAATCCCTTGAGCACGGAGCGGCGGCTCGATGCACGTGCCGCCGGCACCGACTCATCAATGCGCCGGTGCAGGCGCGCGGGCGCGGTAAAGTGCAGCTGCGCCACCGCTATGGCCTGCCGTAGCTCGCGATAGCCGGCGAGTTGCGGGGCGCAATGGGGGCAAAGCTCTACGTGCGCTTCGACTTCGCGGGCGTTGCCCGCGTCGAGCTCTCCATCGAGCAGCGCATGAAGCAAAATTTCGGTTTCGCTGCAGGTCATGTTTTTTCCTCCGAAACCCACGCCTTGCGCAGCAAGGAGCGCGCACGCGCCAAGCGCGACATCACGGTGCCGACGGGTATACCGATGACGTCGGCGATCTCGCGATAGGACAAATCGTTGATTTCGCGCAGGACGATGGCCTCGCGAAACGGCTGCGGCAGCTCCGCAACGAACCGGCGGATTGTTTCGGCGTCCCGCTGCTGCAGCACCTCCGCTTCCGGAGAGGCCTGCGGCTCCTGCCACAGCGGGCTGGCGGCACCCCCGTCTTTGTCAACTTCGTCGACATCCTGGTCGACGCAGCGCAAGCCGCCGGATCGGCGCGCAAATTCGCTACGGCAGACGTTGCGCAGGATCGCGAAGAGCCAAGGCTTGATCGCCGGGCCGCGGAAGGTGTCGAAATGGCGCAGCGCACGCAGATAGCACTCCTGCACGGCGTCTTCGGCATCGCTCGTGTCGTGGAGCAGGTAGCGGGCGAGCGTGTAAACGTCGTTGAGATGCGGGAGCGCGGCGTCGCGAAAGCGCCGTGCCTTGTCTTCCTGCGACTCACTGCCGTTGCCCGCCGTCGCCTCGGTTGTCCAGGACAGCGCCTGTTGTGGCGTTCGATCGAGCATCATGACCCCGCGCCGGCTCCGCTCGCGGCCTCGACCGTGACCGTGCCGGTCATCTGTGGATGCAAAGAGCAGAAATACGCATAGGTGCTGGGCGTCGTGAACGTGAAGGAGAATTTGTCCCCGGTATCGAGCGCCTTCGACTTGAAGAGCTTGGCGCTCGAGGCGACCGTGTGCGGCGCGTCGTCCTCGTTGGTCCAGGTCACGGTCGTGCCCGGCTTCACGGCGATGCGCGGCGGAAGGAAGGCGTACTGGTCGATCTGCACCTCTGCGTCCGTCGCCGGCGCTCCTTGACTGGCAAGTGCGCCAGCGGCGAGGGCGGCGACCGCAAGCGCGGTTACGACGCGCATTCCCAGTTTGATCGTGCGCATGGGTGCCCTGCGTCAGCGCTGTAGCGGCTCATCGATGATGGCGAGCCGTTGCTGTCCGCGCTTGAAGGTCACGTCGGTGATCCCGAGGACAGAGCGAAGCTTGTCGTCGGCGACCTTCAGCGGTCCCGGCGAGGGCGCCGTTCCCGGCGCGGGCTGCGGGAAGGCGGTCGACATGGCGGTGTGGAAGGTGACGTTGCCTTCGACCTTCTGCATGATCTGGTGAATGTGGCCATTGAGCACCGTCACCGACCCGAAGCGCTTGAGATAGTCGAGCGCGCGTGCAGCATCTTCGGTCTCCCAGCCCCAGGCTGGATAGACGGACCACAGCGGAATGTGGGCAAAGACGACGATCGGGGTAGAGGTGGCACGGCCTTTGAGATCGTTCTCCAGCCACTCGAGCTGCTCGTTGCCGAGATTGCCGAGCCCACCGGCCTTGAGGTCGACCACGTTGACGAGGCCGATGAAATGCACGCCGTTCGCATCGAAGCTGTACCAGCCCGCGCCCTTGGTGCCGCGACCGTAGCGGTCGCGGTAGAGCTTCACGTCCTCGTCGAGGACGTCGTGCTCGCCCGGCACATAATGCACGTCGAGCCGCGCCTGCGAGATGATGCGATCGGCGTCGTCGAATTCCGATGGTTTCGAGAGATGGGTGATGTCGCCAGTGTGAATGAGGAATGAAGGCTTCACCGCAAGCGCATTGATCTTGCTGAGCGCTTCCTCGAGCGTGCCGATGGCATTCGGGTTTGCCGGCTTGTCAAATCCCACATGGCTGTCGCTGATTTGCAGAAAAGTCAGTCCGCTCGGTTCGACGGCAGCAGCCTCGCCAATGATGCCGATAGAACGCGGCACGCCACCGGCGATGGTCCACAGGACGCCGGCTCCGGCCCAGGTCATGCATTCGAGGATTTTGCGCCGGCTGACGCCGCGCGCCTCGCCGTGATCAGAAGTCATGGCAATCTCCCTTGAAGCCCGCGATGGGTTTCAAAGGAGCAGATCGCCGACGTTGAGATTTATTCCTGCGCTTGCGGGTCCGCCGCTCTCGCAGTGCGATCAAATGAAAGTGAGCTGTGCGTGTCATCACTCACGCGGGTGGGGGACATCGTTCCATTGCGGGGCAACGCGGGAATTAAACGCCCTCTCCTCCGGTCAGGTCTGCGGCGGGGGTTTGCGCACCAGGAGAGCCATGTCACGGGAGAGCAGGATGATCATCATTGCCGTTATCGTAGCGTTGGCGGTTCCCGGGCTTGCCCCACGCAACCTCAATCCGGCTAGCGCTCCTGAGTATCAATCCGCCCAGTATTGCATGCCGCAAGATGCTGATTTTGCGGACACGACCACGATCTATTGTTGAGTGCATCGCTATGCGGCGGGTATCTCATGAGCTGACGATGCCCCACAAACAGCGGGACGCCAGCGCGTTCGGCGAGGGCACGATAAACCACGCGAAGCTCATTCCGGCTTACAGCTTGACCGCACGCGTGTTGCACTGGATCACGGCGTTTCTCATTCTCACCATGATCCCCCTAGGCTTGGTCATCGCGAACGAGTGGGGTGGATTCGCGCAGGACGCCCTTTATAACCTGCATCGCTCGATCGGGGTGACGATCATCCCGCTCGTCATCTTGCGTATCGTGTATCGGTGGACGCATCCCCCGCTCCCACTGCCCGCCGACATTGCACCGATGCAGAGATTCACGGCGCATGCCACGCATTGGGGCCTTTACGTGCTTCTCATTGTGCACCCGTTCACGGGATGGATCGCGACTTCGGCCTATCGCGCGCCCGTCATCGTCTTCGGCTTATTCGAGCTGCCGCCGATCTGGCGCGAGAGCCGCGCCTTCTCCGAACAGCTTTTCTTCGTGCATGCCCTGATTGGCATTAGCATCGCTTGCCTTGCGGCGGCGCATGTGGGCGCGGCGCTCTATCATCACTTCGTGCGCAGGGATCGCGTCCTCCTGCGCATGATCACAGGGTGACGGCGGCAGCTGATGGGCTGCTGACGCCTCGCATTCTTCTGCCAGTCGCCAACACATATCCGTGACTTTCGTGAATGCAGGCGCACGAGGGCGAGTCCCTTGCGCAGGAGCAAGCATTCACGTCATCACGGAGATACAACGATGTCGAGAGCAGCCGCCAAGGCCACGACAAAGCTCGGATTGGCAATGGCGATCGCCGCGCTTTGCATGATCGCGCCCGCGGGCGCGGCCGCCCTGGGCGGCGGCCGCCAAATCAGCGCGTCGCGCGCGGCGGCCATTCACGAATGCAGCGTTCTGGCCAGCCGGTATTCGCAGCACGACTGGGGCAATGTCGAAACTTATCAGTATCGGGCCTGCATGGCGCGACATGGGCAACCGGAATGAATTGGCAAACCCGCCAGACTCGTTCAACACGCCTTCACCGCTCAACACGTATCCGTGACACGCGCGAATGGAAAGTCATGCGGGCGAGTCGCTTGTGCGGTGGGCAACACGCTCACGTCATGACAGGAGACACGACGATGTTGAGGTCCAAAGTGAAGTTATCCACCCGAGCCGGAAGCAAGCTCGCATTGGCAACAGCAATCGCGGCGCTCGCGACGGCTGCGCTGTCCGTGGGCGGTGCGAGCGCGCAGAGAGGCGGCTATCCCATCAGCGGGGAACGCGCCAAGGCGCTTCAGGAGTGCAGCAGCTTCGTGGACGAGTGGGGTTATGCATACCGCGGCTGCATGGCCCAGCACGGTGAACAGGAATAATCGACAAGCGGTAAGTGTACCAGCAAGGCGCGCCGTTTCTGAGGGGGCGGCGCGCCTGGTTTTCGGCTCCCGCCTGTGCCGCTCGAGGCGGGCTGGTGCGGACCGACCCTCGATGGAGCGAGACGGGAATAAATGTTTGCTCTCGCAATCCCGTTTGCGAAGGCGACGCACATCACAACGGACCGACGAGGCCCACACTGCGGAGACGTATCATGAAGACGCTCGTCACTGCTCCGGCTTTGGCTCTCCTCATCGCCCCGGCTTTGAACCAGTCCGGCGAGGCTGCGGCGCGCAAGCGTGACCGCGATAGCTGCCAATCGCAGCAAAACGAGAATTGTTATTACCGAGGCTATCCGCTTTGGCAGTGGTATAGCAGCTGACGCCGGAGCTCACTTGGCTTCGACAACGTCGAGCTTGACCTTGGCCACGCCTTTGCCGGTGATGCCCAGCGTCTCGGCGGCTGACGCGGACACGTCGACGACGCGGCCCGGAACGAACGGCCCACGGTCGTTGACCCGAACCGTGACCGAGCGTCCCGTGGCGACGTCGGTGACGCGCAGCCGCGTGCCGAACGGCAGGGTCCGGTGGGCGGCGGTCAATTCATGCTTGTTGAATTTTTCGCCGCTCGCCGTGTGCGGATCGTAGCTGTAGAAACTCGCAAGCCCGTAGGCTGCATCTTTCGTGCCGGCGGTCTGTTTCTCGCTCACCGCCGGGGCGCGATGCCGGGCGACTGTCTTGCGCGCAGGCTCCAGCGCCGCCTGGCGACCGGGGTTGGTGACCATCGCGGGCTGTTGCGCGCAGGCTGCGAGCAACCCGGTGGTGACCGCCACGGCGAGGAGGCGCAGCGTTCCGCGCATCGGGAACCTCGGCCCGCCATGGCCGCGGATGCCGCCGCGTGAAGACGACCTGATGGACGACACGTTCGCACTCCCCCAACCGATATCCCGGCCGCTAATGGGAGTGGAAACCATGGCCCGATCACGGCCAAATTCGTGGTCACCGCGCGAATTGGTTTTCGTGTGGTTAATTTGTCACAGCGGCGGCCGACCGGAGCGATGCAGCCGCCGATTAATCAAGCCTTAACGACTGGGGAGCCACGATCGAGCGATCGCGTCGTTCCTGGAGAGAGATTGCGATGCTCACCAGCAGCAGGTATCTCATCAACGGCTGCCCGCGCTGCTGCATGTTCTGTGGCGCGCCGTTCCGCCCTCGCGACGGTTACATTGAATTTTGGCGCACCTCTGCCGGCCAGCACTTCTGCTCGGAATTTTGCGCCGACGACGCCGACGAGGCGCAGTTCCGCAAGCGTCGCGCCACCATACCCGCGGCCGCCGCACTCATCACCGGCTCAACCCACCTCTGAGGCAATCTGCCTCCGCGAGCCCGGCGCAAGCCGTGTTTCGCTACGCCCATCTCGCGCCGCTTTTGGTCCGATCTGTTGGATAGCCGACTTAGTCATAGCCGACAGGCCTTTACAGCAGGTCTGCGTGGGTCAGCGCGGCTCGCCACTTGCCGACAAATTTAGGCCAAACCGAATCGGTAAATCCGTCTCGGGAGGTTTTCCGGGCTTTGGGGGCGGCTCTTCGCAACGGCGCGAATAGCATCGTCGCCGTCGCTAGATCGTGAAATGATGCGCAATGCGTTCCGCCCGTCAATCAGCCGTTCGACTGCTACAGCTCATGCTGGTTGCTTCGATCGTGCTGCCGCTCATGCTGTTCTCCTTTGCTGGCTGGCAGAACTACCGCCATGAGCAGGCGGTCGCCGACGACCGCATCGAGCGCTCGCTCGACATCCTGCACGAGCACACGCTGAAAGTGTTTCAGACCGTCGAGCGCTCGATCGCGGAGGTCAACGAGATCGTCCGCGGCATGCCGGACGAGGAGATCCGCGAAGAGCAGCCGCGCCTGCACGAACGGATAAAGCGGATCGTCGACGCTCTGCCACAACTGCGCGCGATCTTTCTCATCGACCGGGAGGGGCGGCCACTTCTCTCCAGTCAATTCGTACAGGTCCCGAGCGACTTGCGCTCGCGCGAGCGGACTTTCTTCAACGTGCACATGGCCAGCGATGTCGGCACCTATGTGAGCGAAGTCGTGGAGCCCCGGCTGCAAGCCTTCGGCACGCCGTTTTTCGTTCTGTCCCGGCGCCGTCCGTCCCTGGATGAAAGTTTCAACGGCGTGGTCGCAGTCGCCGTGCTGCCGCAATATTTCGAGGAGTTCTACGCGCTGATCGGGCGCAGCCCCGGCAGCTTTGACGCGCTGATCCGTGCGGACGGCAAGTTTCTTGCCCGCTATCCAGAACAGCCCCAGCGCATGCGCACGCTCGCCCCGGGCAGTGGGCTCGAGACGGCGATCGCGCAAGGCTGGGAGCGTGCGACCTACACCATCCGCTCGCAGATCGACGGGACCGAACGGCGGATTGGCTACCGCAAGCTCGAGGGCTTCCCCGTTTACGTAATCGCCGGCCTCGAGACATCGGCAATCCGGGCCGAATGGGCCACGACCATGGCGAGCCATCTCATCTTCGGGGTGCCTGCGACGCTGTTCATCCTGCTCATCATCGCGATCGCGCTGCGGCGCACGCGGCGGCTTTACGATGAAGCCCAGCGCCGCGAGGCTGCGGAGGGGGCGTTGCGGCAAGCCCAGCGCCTGGAAGCCATCGGACATCTGACCGGCGGCGTCGCGCACGACTTCAACAATCTTTTGATGATCGTCAGCGGCAGCGCGGAGCGCCTGCGCCGCGATCTGACCTCGGAAAAGCACCGTCGGATCATCGACATGATCATGAACGCGACTAGCCGGGGCGAAAGTCTCACGCGGCAATTGCTCGCATTTTCGCGCCGACAGATGCTCACCCCCGCGGTGATCGATCTCAGCAAGCGGCTCCCCGAACTCAAGGACATGCTCACGCGCTCGCTGCGCGACGACATCACCGCAGAAATCGCGATTCCTGACGAGAGCTGCGCGGTCAAGGTCGATCCGAGCGAGCTCGAACTCGCCATACTCAATCTCGCGGTGAACGCCCGCGATGCGATGCCGAGGGGCGGCACGCTCAGCATCACGGTCGAGCCGGTGGTGCTCGAGGGCAAGCCGGCGGAGGAGGGGCTCAGTGGCGAGTTCGTCGCTATCCGCGTCTCCGATACCGGCGGCGGGATCGCTCCCGACATTTTGCCGCACGTATTCGAGCCGTATTTCACGACCAAGGAGGTCGGCAAAGGCACGGGACTCGGTCTGAGCCAAGTCTACGGTTTCGCGAAGCAGTCCGGCGGCACGGCGACCATCGCCAGTACGGTCGGTCGCGGCACTCTGATCACGCTCTATCTGCCGCGCACGCAGGAACTGCCCGGCGCCTCGGCCGCACGCATGGAGCCCGAGGCCGCGCCGCCGCGCGCCGGCACCGTGCTGGTAGTCGAAGACAGCCCCGAGGTTGCCGAGGTGGCGGCGGCCTACTTCCAGCAACTCGGTTACATGGTCAAGCAGGCTCGGGGCGCCAGCGAAGCACTGGAAGTCCTTGGCAAGGATGCGAACATCGAACTCGTCTTCTCAGATATCCTGATGCCTGGCGGAATGAACGGGGTCGAGCTTGGCCATGCGATCCGCCGGCGCTACCCCGCAGTCCCAGTGCTGCTTGCGACCGGGTACAGCGAGAGTGCGCGGGACGCCGTGCAGCAGGGCTTCGTCGTGCTGCAAAAACCCTTCGATGTCGCCGCGCTCGATCAGGCGCTGCGTGAAGCGCGCAAGGGGAAAGTGGAACCCGCCCCCGGCCTGGCAGGGTAGGGCGCCGATGGGATCGTCGACTCGTGATGCCAGCGTGAGCGCAGCGCCAATCGACGACAGCTATGGGAGCTCGGATATCATTTTCAGATATTCCGACTGAGGCCAGATGCGGGCGGTGCGGGTGCGCACGCTTCCCAGCGAGCCGATCGCCAGCGCAAATTTTGCGACGTTGTCGCCGTTGGGAGTGTCGAGGATCAGGAGCAGATCGCTATCGCCGGACGTCAGATAGACCTCCTTGATCTCCACTCCCACTTTCTTGGCCAGCTCCTGGGCGGCCTTCGCGCGCTTGGGAGCCTCCTTGATCGAACGGATTCCCTGCTCGGTCCAGTTGAGCAAACACATGAACATCGGCATGTGGTCCTCCGTGTGGTAACGCATGGCCCCTCATCGCACATTATCTACCTCCAAGTGAGGAGAGTCGAATAGGTTCACTGCAGCTTCACGTCGGCTGCGCGGATGACCCTTGCCCATTTGTCGATTTCCCATGTGATGCGGGCGGCGAATTCCTCGGGCGTGCTGGCGATTGGCTCGAAGCCGAGCGCTAAGAGGCGCTCGCGCACATCGGGCGACGCGACGATGGTCACGATCTCGCGATGCAGGCGCGCGATAACGTCTCGTGGCGTTCCGCCCGGCACCAGCACGCCGAGGATGATCTCGGACTCTTGATCGGCGGCGCCTGCTTCTGCGAGCGTCGGTACGTCGGGCAGCACGGCCGAACGCCTGGCGCCGGTGACGGCGAGCGCGCGCACGGTGCCCTCCTTGATGTGCCCGGCAGCGGTGGAGATCGACGTGAACAGGATCGGGGTGTGCCCGCCGATGGTCGAGGTGATCGCCGGCCCGCCACCGTTGAAGGAGACGGCAGTCAGATCGAGCCCGAACGCCTGCTTGAGCATTTCGCCGGCGAGATAGCCGGGCGTGCCCAGTCCCGCATGGGCGTAAGCATGCTGGCCCGGGCTCGCTTTCACCCAGGCGATGAGCTCCTTGACGGTCGTCGCCGGTACGGACGGATGCACGAGCAGCACTTGCGGCGATACGCCGACGAGCGATACCGGCGCCAGATCCGTCGTCGTATCGAAGCCAAGCCTGGCGAACAGGCTCGGATTGACCACGAGCGTACTGCTGATCACGAGCACCGTGTAGCCATCGGGCGGTGCCCTCGCGACGAGCGCGGTGCCGATATTGCCGCTACCGCCGGGATGGTTCTCGACGTAGAATTGCTGGCCGAGGCGCTCGGAGAGTTTTGGCGCGAGCACGCGCGCAACCACGTCGACCGGGCCTCCCGGTGCGAACGGCGCCACCATCTTGACCGGCCGATTGGGGTAACCGGATGGTTGTGCGAAGCTTGACCCCGCGAGCACAATCGCGAGGAGGCCAAGCACGCTCGCTTTGCACCGCCGCGTTTTCCGCCCTAAACCGCGGCTCACTCCGCGCGGATGTTCGCGTCGTGAACGACTTTGCTCCATTTGGCGATCTCCGCCCTGATGCGCGCGCCGAACTCGTGAGGCGTATTGGCGACCGGCGAAAACCCCAGCGTCTCCAGCCGCTCCTTGACGTCGGCCGCCGCGACTGCGGTGGCGATGCCGGAGCGCCAGCGCTCGATGATGCCGGTAGGTGTCCCGGCCGGCGCGACGATGCCAGTCAACGTGTCGCTCTCGAGGTCGGGAACGCCCGCTTCAGTGTTGGTCGGCACCTCTGGCAACGCCGGCGAACGCCTGACGCTGAGCACCGCCAGCGCACGCAATTTTCCCTCCTTGACGTTGGACATGGCCGGCGGCAGCGCCGTGAACGCGATTGGGGTATGGCCGCTGATCGTAGAATTGATCGCAAGCGCCGCGCTGTTAAACGGCACGGTGACCAGATCGAGGTGGTATTGCTGCTTGAACAATTCACCCGCCAGGTGCGGCGTCGAGCCGGTCGACGGCTGCGCGAAGCTGTACGTACCGGGATGAGCCTTGACCAATTCAATGAGCTCCTTGAGCGTCTTCGCCGCGAAGCCTGGATTGACCGAAATGACGTTGGGGGAGGCGGCCACCAAGGTGACCGGCGCAAAGTCCTTGACCGGGTCATACGGCACTTTCA